>JAESGW010000709.1_pt1 | contig 17657 bp, 11 predicted proteins | sample 9269791 | NCBI WGS metagenome assembly JAESGW01 (sample SAMN16773120, study PRJNA677053) | algae metagenome | isolation source: Aphanocapsa lilacina HA4352-LM1 and co-occurring heterotrophs from near cave... | place: USA: Maniniholo cave, near Haena, Kauai, HI | collected 2009-07-28 | reverse complement strand
CAGGTCCTCGCCGACCAGGGCACGCCCGGGCAGGAGGCGCGGGTCACCGTCACGTGCGACGCCCCGGGCGACAACTGCCACGTCGGCACGTCGGTGATCACGGTCCGTGTGGACTCCGGTGTCGACCTCCCGTTCTTCCCGTCCATCCTCGGCACGGGTGCGGCGAGCTTCTCCCTCGACGCCACGCACACGGTGCCGATCGGGCAGTACGTCGAGTCCGCGCCCGAGGACGGCGAGCGGTGAGGCGCGACGACCAGGGCCAGGTGACGCTGCTGATCATCGGCTTCGCGAGCATCCTGCTGATGGCGATCGTCGTCGTCATCGACGCCTCCGCGGCCTACCTCCAGCGCCAGGGACTCGACAACCTCGCCGACGGCGCCGCCCTCTACGGCGCCGACCTCGGCTCGGCCGGCATCTACGAGCAGGGCCTCGACGGCGAGCGGCTCACCCAGCAGGAGGCGGCGGTCGAGGCCGCGGTCCACGAGTACCTCGTACGCGCTGGGGCCCCGGCGACCTACCCCGGCATCGACGTCGGTGTCCGCGTCGACCCTGTCGACCGGTCGGTCACCGTCCGGCTCATCGCGCCGCTCGAGCTGCCGCTGCGCATCCCGGGATCGCCCAGCAGCCCGACCGTGGGAGCCAGCAGCACGGCGGCGGTGACGGTCGTCGAGTGAGGTCCTGCGCTCTCCCGCGCAGCTGAGCACGGCGCATAGTCACTTCTAGCGATTTGTGACTACGAGGCTGGTCGGTGACCCGGCTCGCCTGATACGAACCGGGTGACGTCGGAATGCCTCCACTCGGGAGGTCGTGAGCCGTCCAGTCACTCTCGGGGGTACAGACATGCGTTCTTCGTGGTTGCGAGCGGTCCGCAGCTCGGCACTCGGTGCATCGGTCGGAGTGGTGCTGGCAGCCGCCCTAGCTGTCGTGCCCACGTCTGCCGCGCCTGCGGCGGGACCTCGAGCCGGCACCGCGGCGTCCACGGCAGTCGCAGCGAGCGGCCCGACGCAGGTGTCCGGCAACATCCGCACCGACCAGACATGGAGCCTGGCCGGCTCGCCGTACGTCCTGACCGGGTCGGTGTACGTGCGAGACGGTGCCACGGTCACCGTCGAGCCCGGCGTGGTGGTGAAGTTCGCACCCACCGGCGGACCGGTCAACACAGGTGGACTGAGGGTCGTCTCCGGCCGACTGGTCGCGCGCGGCAGTGCGGCGTCGCCGATCGTGTTCACGTCGCTCTACGACGATTCGGTAGCAGGCGACACCGACGGGGGAGCGGGGGTTCCGCAGCCCGGAGACTGGGCGACGATCAGCATCAACGCCGAGACCGCGGCAGTGGCCGCCGAGACCGCGCCGTCCGTGATCAGCAACGCGTCGATCCGTTACGGCGGCGAGGGCGGCCTGGCGAACTGCCCGCACGGCGCAGCGGTGTCCGTCGGATCCCTGGGGCGGCTGCGTCTCAGCAAGTCCGAGATCGTGTACGCCTACGCCGCCGGCGTCTCCGTCGACGCGCTCGAGCCGGGGATCGGCTCGGCCACGGTGTCCAACGTCGGGGTGAGCCAGAGCGGTTGTGGCTTCTTCCCGCGTGCAGGCACCTACACCAACAACGTCGTCGACCAGACGGTCAGCAAGTCGTTCTGGGCCAACCAGCCGACCGACGTGACGATGTCGGGCAACTGGTTCGTCAACCCGGCGGACTCGCGTGGGTCACCGGCTCCGACCCCGGAAACCTTCGACTTCCGCTTCAACGCCGTCCCCAACGGCTACGTCGGCATTCCCAGCACCCAGAAGCCGGAGGACCTGTCCTACAACTGGTGGGGGCCTGATCCGACCCGCGAGGGCTCGTGCCACGTGAACGGGGACCGGGAGGTCCCGGCAGTCAGCCTGGTGGCCTGGAACGCGGCCTCGGGCTGCCCCTGGCCGAACCCGGTGCACGGCACGTACTTCACCGACGTGAAGCCCCTGCTCGACGTCCCCCCGCCGGTTCCGCAGACGGGTCCGGGCGCTGACCCGAATGCGCCTGCGGCGGTGCCGTGGGAGCGGATGCTGGGCGGGCTCGGCTCCTCGGAGTACGCCTACCCGGCGCAGGGGTCCATGGCCGACCCGGTGGCGACGGCGACGGGCGCCTACGTCGAGGAGCGCGTGGACGCCACGGTCCCCGCGACCAGGCTGGGCCTCGTTGCGGCGCGGACCTACAACTCTGCCGACCCTGCGGTGGGCTGGCTCGGGCGCGGGTGGCACTTCTCGTACGAAGCCTGGCTCGAGACGTCGCAGGACGGGGCGGTCGCGGTGCTGCACGCCGAGGACGGCCAGCAGGTCCGCTACGACCGCCAGGCCGACGACTCCTACCGCGGCGGGCCCGGAGTCACCGCCCGACTGACCCGCGACGGCGACGGCTGGCTGCTCACGACGCGTGCGCAGCTCGACCGCCGGTTCGGGCCGGCAGGTCGGCTGAGGTCGATAGCGGAGGCCAACGGCAACACCGTCTGGCTGAACTACGACGAGGCCGGCAACCTGGCGTCCGCGGTCAGCTCGGGCAGGACCCTGACCTTCGAGCACAACAGCTCCGGACGGATCACCCGGGTCACGCTCGACGACGGGCGACACGTGGCCTACGGCTACACCGACGGCGTACTGACCTCGGTCCGCGACCTGGCCGGGCGCACGACCACGTACGGGTACGACGCCGAGGGACGGCTGATCTCGAAGACCAACAACGTCGGGCACGAAGTGATGCGGCTGGCCTACCACCCGACCAGCGGGCGGGTGAGCGACCAGTGGGACGCCCTGGACAACCACACGCAGTTCGGGTGGGACGCCGTCACCGGCACCGCCACGATGACCGACCCGCGTGGACAGGTCTGGACGGATCGCTACGACGGCAACCTCCTGATGACCCGTACGGCACCGGACGGGGCGACCACGAGCTTCACCTACGACGCCGACCTGCAGCTGATCGAGACCAGCGGACCGCGCGGCGTGGTCAACGAGTTCACCTACAACTCTGCCGGCGACCTCATCTCCACCACCACCCCGACCGGCACCGTGACCACTGTCTACGACCAGCGCCATCGCCCCGTCGAGTCGGTCAACGCCCGCGGCACCCACGTCGAGTACCGCTATGACGCGGCCGACAATCTCACCAAGATCATCCGTCCGAAGCCGGGCAGCCCGGACGGCACCCTCGAGACCTCGTTCGACTACAGCGACCGCGGCATGCTGCTGTCCACCACCGACGCACGCGGTAGGACCAGCACCAACACCTACACCCCTGCAGGCGACCTGGCCTCCTCCACCAGCCCCACCGGCTCAGAGACGACCTACACCTACGACGTGACGGGCCGCCTGACCTCGGTGGTCGATCCGCGCGGCAACGAGACCGGCGCGATTCCGGGGGACTTCACCAGCGAGTACACCTACACCGACGACGACCAGCCCCTCGAGCAGACTGACCCCTTGGGGCGCAGCACCAGCCACACCTACGACTCCCTGGGCCGCCTCAAGACCATCGTCGATGCGAAGGACAGGGTCACCACCTACGCCTACGATCGCGCCAGCCGGGTCACCAGCGTCCAAGGGCCCGACCCCAGCATCCCGGCCACGACGTACGCCTACGACGCCAACGGCAACCTCACCAACGAGACCGACAGCGCCGGCCGCACCGTCGTTTACACCTACGACCCGGTCAACCGGATGGCCAAGGCCACCACCCCTCTCGGCGTCTACAGCTACACCTACGACAAAGCCGGCAACCTCACCAAGGTCACCGACCCCACACTCAAGACCACCGGCATGTCCTACGACGCCGCCAACCGGCTCATCGGGATCGACTACCCGACGGGTACGACCGACGTCACCTACCGCTACGACGCCAACGGCAACCGCAGCAAGATGACCGACGCCGCCGGCACCGTCACCTACACCTACGACAAGCTCGACCGCCTCACCGCGGTCACTCGAGGGTCGGCGGTGTTCCGGTACGGCTACGACGCCGTCGGCGGCATCACCCAGATGACCTATCCGGACGGGACCGTCTACGACTACACCTTCGACGACGACCACCGACTCGACCTCGTCCGGCAGGGCGGCACCACCCTGGCCGACTACAGCTACGACGCAGCCGGGCTCCCCGCGACCGTGAGCCGGGCCAACGCCACGACCGCGACCTACACCCACGACCCCGCCGGACAGCTCACCCGAGTGCGCGATGTCGGCGGTGCCGGCGCGACGCCGTTGCTGATGGACGAGTCCTACACCTACGACGACACCGGCAACCTGACCCGGATCGCGGGCTCCCCCGGTGAGCGGGTGTTCGAGTACGACGCCCTGGACCGTCTCACCGAGGCCTGCTACGACACCACCACCTGTGACGGTGCCTCCGACTACGTCCGATGGACCTACGACGCAGTCGGCAACCGCACCAACGAGAGCCGCCCCGCCGGCTCCACCGCCTACACGTACGCCACGAGCACGGGGCTGCTGTCCTCCATGTCTGGGCCGGACGGCACGACCAGCTTCGCGTACGACGCACTCGGACAGCTCAAGACCGAGACCCCGGCCGGCGGTGCAGCCACCACCTACGCCTACAACGCCGCTGGCCGAGTCACCAGCCAGGCTGTGGCTGGCGGCGCCACCACGACATTCACCTACGACGGCGACGGACGCCGGCTCGCCTCGACCACCGGCGGAGTGTCCACCGGGTTCGTGTGGAACCCGCTGAGCTACCAGCTCGCCAGTGAGTCCAGCGGCGGCAGCACGGTCAGGCGCTACGCCTACGGCCTGGGCCCGATAGGGGTGCAACGCCCCAACCAGACCGGCACCGACTTCTACCACCTCGACCGGATGGGCTCGGTCCGCGCCGTCACCAACTCCGCAGCGGCACCGCAGTGGACCAACGAGTGGGAGCCCTACGGGCTGCCACGCACGAGCACCAAGGTCGACCCCAACGCCGCGGTCAACCCGATCGGCTGGACCGGGCAGTACGCCGACCCCACTGGCTCGATTCATCTCCGCGCCCGACAGTACGACCCGACGTTGGGCCGCTTCACGGCACCTGACCAGGCAGCCGCCATGCCGTACTCGGCCACCGGCACCTACGCCGCTGGCAACCCGCTCGCCTTCGCCGACCCCACTGGCCTCTGGCCGAGCCCCGGCGACGTGTGGAACGCCGTCACGACGGGCGCCGCAGTCGTCGCCCCCATCGCCGGCATGGCCGCACCCTTCAGCGGCCCACTCGCTCCCGTCGTCGGCGGCGTCGCCATTGCCGCTGGCGCCATCACCGCCATCGACTCCGCTTATAACGCCTACCAGGTCTGCAGCGGCAACGAGAAGGGTTCGTGCGCCGGGGAGATCGCCCTCGGAGCCGTGGGGATGGCGACCGGTGGGCTGGGGAGATCAGCGCTTCGTGCAGGACTGGCAGCACGTACCGCGGCAAGGTCATGCTCCTTCACCGGAGCGACGGTCGTGCTGATGGCAGACGGTTCGAAGAAGCCGATCGAGGACATCGAGGTCGGTGACCGCGTAATCGCGACCGACCCCGAGACCGGCGAGCAGGCAGCCAAGGCCGTGAAGCATGTTTGGATCCACGACGACACCGTCATCGATCTGATCGTCGACGGCGAGGTCATCACCACTACCGAGGACCACCCCTTCTGGTCCGTCACCGACCAACGCTTCGAGCGCGCCGACGAGTTGTTGGAGGGCGAGAAGGTGCTTGGTGCCGACCGTAGCGTCATCCGGGTCCGGGGTTTGAAGGTTGGCACCACTCGTGAAGCTCTCGCATACAACCTCACTGTCCAGGGCATCCACACCTATCACGTCGGTGACGGTGAGATCCTCGTCCACAACTACGACACGTGCCCATATACGCCGGACTTCTCGAACCCTGAGAACCCGCCAGGGGACGAGTGGGTGTGGCGCGGGCCGAAGGACAAGGGCAGTTGGTTCAAGCCTGAGACTCGTGAATCGCTGCACCCTGATCTAGAACATCCCGAACCCATCGGCCCGCACTATGATTGGCGTGACCCTACGGGCAAGTTCTGGCGCGTGTTCAGGGACGGGAGGCTCGAACCCAAGTGATAGCGCCGTCCAGGAAAGACCTCTTTGAATGGGCCGTCGAACGCCTCAATGAGGGCCTGTCTATGGCTCGTTGGGCGGCCACCAGCGGGGCAATTGACAACTTTGACTTCACCTTGGTGGCGAGCCACAGAACAGCGGTGAACGACCTCCGGTTCGGTATCGGGAGTGCGACCCCTTGGGAGCAGCTCGCCGTCCGCCTCGTGCGGGCTTCGCCCACTGGTCGTCTATTCGTTGAGATGCCACTCTCCCGTCCAGATGACCCGGCGCCAAGTGAGAACTTCCAGACATGCCATGTGTCCGGAAATGTGTACGCCCACGCGGCAGCCTGCGAAGGTCGAGTTCAGGCAGAGCGAGTCCTCCGTGCGCATGACCCGTCCTTCCTGTACGCCGCCCTGGTTGTGGCGGGCCCCCTCACTGGCCCTGATTGCTCGGCTGCGCAGTCGGGTTTGGTGAACGGGGATTTGAGCCTGGAGGTCGCTGTGGTCGGCGCCCTCGACGGTGAAGGATTCGTCTGCGGCACGCGGCAGCGCAGCACGTCCTGATGTAGATCCTGGGCCCCGCAGGCACCTCCAGGCGTCAAGCCGGTACCCCGCCAGCCGGGGTGAAACGTCTAGATCGCGCGGTCGCCCCGAGCGCGTGCATTGCGGCGACTACGGAGCAGTCCATCTTTGCGGCCGCAGCCGGAGCCATTAGCCAGTCTTGCTGATTGTCCGGCCGTCGAGGCCGCCGTCCGCGACTACCTCACCCGGGCCGGCGCCCCGGCGACCTACCCCGGCATCGACGTCGGTGTCCGCGTCGACCCTGTCGACCGGTCCGTCACCGTCCGGCTCAGCGCGCCGCTCGAGCTGCCGCTGCGCATCCCGGGCTCGCCGGCCGACCCGACCGTCGCGGCCAGCAGCACGGCGGCCGTCACGGGTGCAGTGACGGTCGCCACCACCCCCACCCCATCAGATGGTCTGGGCAGGGCCTACCGGCCGGTCGCCGGTAGCGTCGTCGCATGATCGAGACCTGGCCCGGCACCGCCTACCCCCTGGGTGCCACCTTCGACGGCACCGGCACCAACTTCGCGCTCTTCAGCGAGGTCGCCGAGCGCGTCGAGCTGTGCCTGTTCGACCCCGACCCCGACAACCCCGGCTCGTTCGTCGAGACCAAGCTGGAGGTCACCGAGGTCGACGCCTACGTGTGGCACTGCTACCTCCCGACGGTTCAGCCGGGCCAGCGCTACGGCTACCGCGTGCACGGCCCGTGGGACCCGACCCGGGGCCTGCGCTGCAACCCCAACAAGCTGCTCCTCGACCCCTACGCCAAGGCCACCGCCGGCGACATCGACTGGGACCAGTCGCTGTTCTCCTACGACTTCGGTGACGAGGACTCACGCAACGACGAGGACTCCGCCGCCCACATGACGCACGGCGTCGTGATCAACCCGTTCTTCGACTGGGAGGGCGACCGCCGCCCGGCCATCCCCTACAACGAGTCCTTCATCTACGAGGCCCACGTCAAGGGCCTCACCCAGCTCCACCCCGACGTGCCCGAGGAGCAGCGCGGGACGTACGCCGGGCTCGCGCACCCGTCGATCACCGCCCACCTCAAGAAGCTCGGCGTCACCGCGATCGAGCTGATGCCGGTGCACCAGTTCGTCCAGGACTCCACGCTGCTCGACCAGGGCCTGCGCAACTACTGGGGCTACAACACCCTCGCCTTCCTCGCGCCGCACGCCGACTACGCCTCGAGCAACCAGGGCCAGCAGGTCCAGGAGTTCAAGGCGATGGTCAAGGCGATGCACGCCGCCGGCATCGAGGTCATCCTCGACGTCGTCTACAACCACACCGCCGAGGGCAACCACCTCGGCCCGACGCTGAGCTTCAAGGGCATCGACAACGCGGCCTACTACCGCCTCGTCGAGGACGACCAGCGCTACTACATGGACTACACCGGCACCGGCAACACCCTCAACGTGCGCCACCCGCACTCCGTGCAGCTGATCATGGACTCGCTGCGCTACTGGGTGACCGAGATGCACGTCGACGGCTTCCGCTTCGACCTCGCCGCCACGCTGGCCCGCGAGTTCTACGACGTCGACAAGCTCGCGACCTTCTTCGAGATGGTGCAGCAGGACCCGGTGGTCAGCCAGGTCAAGCTGATCGCCGAGCCGTGGGACATCGGCCCCGGCGGCTATCAGGTCGGCGGGTTCCCGCCGCAGTGGACCGAGTGGAACGGCGCCTACCGCGACACCGTGCGCGACTTCTGGCGCGGCGAGCCGTCGCTCGGCGAGTTCGCCTCCCGGCTGTCCGGCTCCTCCGACCTCTACGAGCACTCCGGTCGCCGGCCGTTCGCCAGCATCAACTTCGTCACCGCCCACGACGGCTTCACCCTGCGCGACCTCGTGTCCTACAACGAGAAGCACAACGAGGCCAACGGCGAGGACAACAACGACGGCGAGAGCCACAACCGCTCGTGGAACCACGGGGTCGAGGGCCCGACCGAGGACCCCGAGATCCTCGGTGCGCGGGCCCGCGAGCAGCGCAACTTCATCGCCACGTTGCTGCTCAGCCAAGGCGTCCCGATGCTGCTGCACGGCGACGAGCTGAGCCGTACGCAGCACGGCAACAACAACACCTACGCCCAGGACAGCGAGATCAGCTGGGTGCACTGGGACGACGCCGACAAGCCGCTCATCGAGTTCACCGCGGCGGTCGCCCGGCTCCGCGCCGACCACCCGACCTTCCGCCGCAAGCGCTTCTTCACCGGCAACACCGTGCGGACGGGCGACGGCGAGCGCCTCAACGACATCGTCTGGCTCGACCTCGACGGCGAGCCGATGGAGGACGGCGACTGGGAGGGCGGCAAGGCCATCGGCATGTACCTCAACGGCCACGGCATCGCCGGCAAGGACGCCCGCGGCGGCGCGATCACCGACGACCACTTCCTGCTCTACTTCAACGCCGACGGCCCCACGCAGGTGACGCTGCCGACGGAGGAGTACGCCGCCGCCTGGGACGTCGTGATCGACACCGGCGGCAACGCCGACGCCGACCCGACCCTCGAGGCCGGGGGCACCTTCGACCTCGACACCCACAGCCTCGTGGTGCTGCGCGAGCACGCCGAGCCCGAGGCCAGCCCCGACCACTCGGTGGCGGCATCACTCGCGGCCCGCTCGGGTACGGACGCCTCGTGAAGCACCGCGCGAGCACGGCCCGAGCACCCCACAGCACCTACCGCCTGCAGGTCAGCCCCGACTTCGACCTGTACGCCGCGGCGCGGGTGCTGCCCTACCTGCACGACCTCGGCGTCGACTGGGTCTACCTCTCGCCGCTGCTGGCCTCCGAGCCCGGCAGCACGCACGGCTACGACGTGGTCGCCTTCGACCACGTCGACCCCGAGCGGGGCGGCGAGGAGGGGCTGGCCGCCCTGTCGGCCGAGGCGCGCCGCCTCGGGATGGGCGTGCTCGTCGACATCGTGCCCAACCACGTCGGCGTCGCCACCCCCTCGGAGGACCCGTGGTGGTGGGACGTGCTCAAGCTCGGACGCGAGTCCGAGCACGCGTCGGCCTTCGACGTGGACTGGGCGGCCGGTGACGGCCGCATCGTGATCCCGGTGATCGGCGACGACGACGAGGGCTCGATCCGCATCGTCCGCACGGCCTCCGGCGAGGGCGAGGTCCGCTACCACGACCAGCGCTTCCCGATGACGCCCGGCACCACCACCCTGGAGGAGCAGCACTACGAGCTGGTCAGCTGGCGCGCCGCCGACGACGACCTCAACTACCGCCGCTTCTTCGCCGTCAACACCCTCGCCGCCGTACGCGTCGAGGACCCCGAGGTGTTCGCCGAGACGCACGTGGAGATCAGGCGCTGGTTCGACGAGGGCCTCGTCGACGGCCTGCGCGTCGACCACCCGGACGGCCTGCGCGACCCCAAGCGCTACCTCGACGACCTCGCCGCGCTCACCGGCGGTGCCTACGTGCTGGTCGAGAAGATCCTCGAGCCGGGGGAGGAGCTGCCCGCCGACTGGGCCACGGCCGGCACCACCGGCTACGACGCCCTCGCGCTCATCGACCGCGTCCTCACCGACCCGGCCGGCGAGGCGCCGCTCACCGTCCTCGAGGACCGGCTGCGCGGCACCTCCGTCGACTGGGAGCGCATGGTCCACGACAACAAGCGCGCCGTCGCCGACTCGATCCTGCACTCCGAGGTCCTGCGGATCACCCGCGAGGTGGAGCGCGTGCTCTCGTCCCGGGAGGAGAGCGTCGACGAGGACGCCGTGGCCGACGCGGTCGCCGAGCTGCTCGCTTGCTTCCCCGTCTACCGCTCCTACCTGCCCGAGGGCCGCGACCACCTCGACCAGGCCTTCGCGCGGGCGCGCGATGAGCGCCCGGACCTCGCCGAGGCGTACGCCGTGCTCGAGCCGCTACTGCACGACGAGTGGAGCCAGCCCGCGCGCCGCTTCCAGCAGACGTCCGGGATGGTGATGGCCAAGGGCGTCGAGGACTGCTCGTTCTACCGCTGGTCGCGACTCACCTCGCTCAACGAGGTCGGCGGCGACCCGTCGATCTTCGCGATCGACGTCGACGCCTTCCACGACGCGATGGCCGCCCGACAGCGCGACTGGCCCGAGGCGATGGTGACGCTGTCGACCCACGACACCAAGCGCGGCGAGGACGTCCGCGCCCGCATCACGGTGCTCGCCGAGGAGCCCGGGCACTGGGAGCAGGCCATCGACGAGCTGCTGCGGCTCGCGCCGGTTCCCGACGCGGGCTTCGGGTCGCTGTTGTGGCAGGCGGTCCTGGGGGCGTGGACGCCGGACCACCTGCCCGACCTCCGTGACCGCCTGCACGGCTACGCCGAGAAGGCGATGCGCGAGGCCGGCGACCGGACGACGTGGACCGAGCCCGACGAGGCGTACGAGTCGCAGGTGCACGCCGCGGTCGACGCGATCTTCGACGACGAGGCCGTGCAGCGGGTCCTGCAGGACCTCGCCACCCGCGTCGACGAGCCCGCGCAGGCGAACTCGCTGGCCGCCAAGCTCCTCGCAATCACCATCCCGGGCGTGCCCGACGTCTACCAGGGCAGCGAGCTGTGGGAGACGTCGCTGGTCGACCCCGACAACCGGCGCCCGGTCGACTTCGACCACCGTGCCGCGGTGCTCGCCGGGACGGCCGAGGACGACGCCGCCACCAAGCTGCACGTCACCTGCACCGCCCTCACCCTGCGCCGCGAGCGGCCCGAGCTGTTCACGACGTACGCCCCCGTCGTCGCGCGCGGCGAGCGCGCCGGCCACGCCGTCGCCTTCGACCGCGGCGGCGCGATCACCGTCGCCACCCGCCTGCCCGTCGGGCTGGCCGCCGCCGGAGGCTGGGGCGACACGACGCTCGACCTGCCCGAGGGACGCTGGCACGACCTGCTGACCGGGCTCGACACCGACGGCGGGCTGGCCGGCCTGCTCGCCACCCATCCAGTGGCACTCCTGGTGCGGAAGGACTGATCGACATGCGTGGTCCGTACGACGTGTGGGCGCCGCGACCGGACCGGGTGCGGCTCGTCATCGCCGGCGAGGTCGTCGAGATGACCCGCGGCGACGACGGGTGGTGGACGCCCAGCGAGCCGGTGCCCGCGGTCGAGGCGGGAGCGTCCGTCGACTACGGCTACCTCCTCGACGACGACCCCGACCCGCGACCCGACCCGCGCTCGCGCCGCCAGCCCGACGGCGTGCACGGGCTCTCGCGCCACGACACCACAGCGTACGAGTGGGGCGACGCGGCGTGGACCGGCCGGCAGCTCGCCGGGTCGGTGATCTACGAGCTGCACGTCGGCACCTTCACCCCGGACGGCACCCTCGACTCCGCGATCGAGCGGCTCGGCCACCTCGTCGACCTCGGCGTCGACCTCGTCGAGGTGATGCCGGTCAACGCCTTCAACGGCACCCACAACTGGGGCTACGACGGCGTCGGGTGGTTCGCGGTCGCCGAGCCGTACGGCGGTCCGGACGCCTACCGGCGCTTCGTCGACGCCTGCCACGCCCGCGGCCTCGGGGTCGTGCAGGACGTCGTGCACAACCACCTCGGCCCGTCGGGCAACTACCTGCCGCTGTTCGGGCCCTACCTCAAGGACGGCCGCAACACCTGGGGCGACCTGGTCAACCTCGACGGCGACGGCTCGGCCGAGGTGCGGCGTCTCATCCTCGACAACGTGCGGATGTGGTTCGAGGACTACCACGTCGACGCCCTCCGCCTCGACGCCGTGCACGCCCTCAGCGACACCTCCGAGGTCCACCTCCTCGAGGAGATGGTGATCGAGACCGCCGCGCTGTCGGCCCACCTGCGCCGCCCGCTGACGCTCATCGCGGAGTCCGACCTCAACGACACCACGCTCGTACGCCCGCGCGAGGCCGGCGGCCACGGCCTGGACGCCCAGTGGAGCGACGACTTCCACCACGCCGTGCACGTCGCGCTGAGCGGCGAGACCACCGGCTACTACGCCGACTTCGAGCCGCTCGAGGCGCTGGCCAAGGTGTGTGAGAAGGGCTTCTTCCACGACGGCACGTACTCCTCCTTCCGCGAGCGCGACCACGGCAGCCCGGTCGACACCGCGCACATGCCCACCTGGCGGCTCGTGGTCGCCAACCAGAACCACGACCAGGTCGGCAACCGCGCCCGCGGCGACCGGCTCGCCGAGCACCTCGACGACGACCAGCTCGCCTGCGCCGCCCTGCTGACGCTGGCCGGGCCGTTCACGCCGATGCTGTTCATGGGGGAGGAGTGGGCGGCCTCGACGCCCTTCGCGTTCTTCACCTCCCACCCCGAGCCCGAGCTCGGCGCGGCGACGGCCGAGGGCCGGATCGCGGAGTTCGAGAAGATGGGCTGGGACCCCGCCGAGGTCCTCGACCCGCAGGACCCCGAGACGTTCCGCCGCTCCCACCTCGACTGGGACGAGCTCGCGCGGGGTCGCCACGCGGTCGTCCTCGACTGCTACCGGCGGCTCGGCGGGCTGCGCCGCGAGCTGCCGCAGCTCACCGACCCGTCGTTCGGCTCGGTGTCGTGCACCGTGGAGGGCCGCCTGTTCACGATGCGTCGCGACGACCTGCTCGTCGTGGTCAACACTGGCGACCAGCCCGTGGAGGTGGAGGTCGGCGAGCGCGAGGTGCTGTTCACGACACCGGCGGGCGTCGGCGTACGAGGTGGGACCGCATCCGTCCCGGGACACGCCGGAGCACTTCTCGGGGGCCTGCCGACAACTTTTCCGGCGCACTCGTAGTCTCCTTGCTCGAACGGGCCGGAACTCGGGCCCCACACGACGGGGAAACTCATGAACCGCATCACTGCTCTCGCCGCCACCGTGGCCCTCACCGCGGGCTCGCTGGCCCTCACTGCGCCGTCCCAGGCGGCGCCCGCCCGCGCCTACAAGGTCACCGCCAAGGCCAACCTCGAGGTCGCCGTGGCCAAGGAGGACACCGTCAAGGTCCGCGGCCGCGTCAGCCCCAAGGCCGCCGGCCAGAAGGTGATCCTGCAGCAGCGGGTCGGCAACAAGAAGAAGTGGAACGCCACCGGCAACGCGAAGGTCAAGAAGAACGGCACGTACGTCCTCAAGGACAAGCCGACGACGCCGGGCTCGCGTGAGTACCGCGTGCTCAAGCCGGGCAAGGGCGCCATCAAGAAGGGCTACAGCAAGACCCTCGACGTCCAGGTCTACCGCTGGGAGAAGCTCATCAACCGCGTCAGCGGTCCGAGCGTGAACCTCGAGCCGGCCTACGTCTACATCGGCAACGAGCCGTACGCGTCGAGCCTCGCGACCACCACGTCGGGCACGCCGTCGTCGATCGAGTACACCCTCGGTCGCAAGTGCACCGACCTGCGCGCGTCGTACGCCCTCACCGACAGCTCGGCCACCGGCTCCAGCGGCGCCGTCACCGTGAGCGCCGACGGCACCCTGCTGGCCTCGCACTCGCTGGCCGTCGGCACGCTCGTCGCCGACGAGGTCCTCGACGTCACCGGCGTCTTCCGCCTCAAGCTCGACCTGTCCACCACCGCCACGCCCGCCGCCGTCGCCGCGGTGGCCACGCCGGAGGTGCTCTGCACGCGCTGACGCGCATCCAGCCGGCAGCGGCGGGCACGACCGGGATTCACAGGCCCCGGAAGTGCCCGCCGCTGTCATGTCCGGGCGCCGTCAGCGCGAGCTGCGGGCACCGCGGAGGTGCTCTGCGTGCCCAGCCCGTAGTCTTGGCTCTCGTGGCAGGCATCGACTTCGACCAAGAGATCAAGCAGCTCCAGGCGACCATGAGGACCATCGGTCAGGTCCTCGACCTCGACAAGATGCGCGACGAGATCGCCGACCTGGGCGAGCAGGTCGCCGCGCCCGACCTGTGGGACGACGTCGGGAGCGCCACCCGGATCACCGGTCGGCTCTCCGCGCTCCAGGGCGAGATGGACCGCTACACCGGCCTCGAGTCCCGCATCGAGGACCTCGGGCTGATGGTCGAGATGGCCCAGGACGAGGGCGACGCCGACACGCTCGCCGACTCCGAGGCCGAGCTCGCCCGGATCAAGAAGTCCGTCGAGTCGCTCGAGATCCGCACGCTCCTGTCGGGCGAGTACGACGAGCGCGAGGCCATCGTGACGATCCGCTCGGGCGCCGGTGGCGTCGACGCGGCCGACTTCGCCGAGATGCTCATGCGGATGTACACGCGCTGGGCCGAGCAGCACAAGTACGGCGTCGAGGTCTACGACGTGTCCTACGCCGAGGAGGCGGGCATCAAGTCCGCCGAGTTCGCCATCCACGCCCCGTACGCCTACGGCACCCTCTCCGTCGAGGCCGGCACGCACCGCCTGGTGCGGATCAGCCCCTTCGACAACCAGGGCCGCCGCCAGACGTCCTTCGCCGCGGTGGAGGTCGTCCCGGTCCTCGAGCAGACCGACGAGATCGAGGTCGACGAGAACGACCTGCGCGTCGACGTCTTCCGCTCGGGCGGTCCCGGCGGCCAGTCGGTCAACACCACGGACTCCGCCGTCCGCCTCACGCACATCCCGACCGGCATCGTCGTGTCCTGCCAGAACGAGAAGTCGCAGCTGCAGAACAAGGCGTCCGCGATGGTCGTGCTCAAGGCCAAGCTGCTCGCCAAGCAGAAGGCCGAGGAGGCGGCGCTCAAGAAGGAGCTCAAGGGCGACGTCGCCGCGAGCTGGGGCGACCAGATGCGCAACTACGTGCTCAACCCCTACCAGATCGTCAAGGACCTGCGCACCGGCTTCGAGTCCGGCAACCCCAGCGCCGTGTTCGACGGCGACCTCGACGACTTCATGGAGGCCGGCATCCGCTGGCGCCGGGGAGCGGAGAAGGTCGACGCCTGAGGTCGGCGGGCCGGTCCCTACTCCCAGGGGAGCAGCAGGATCGTCCGGAGTGCGTCGGCGACGTCCTCGCGCGCGCCCATCGGCATCGGTCGATCCGCGCCGTCGACGCCGACCAGGCCCGCCCGGTCGCCGTAGGTGGCGAACCAGAGCGCTCCGCGACCCGCGTCGCCGCCGAGGTCGTACGTCGCCAGGTGCACGCCGTTGGGCAGCGTCTCGAGGCTCATCCCGGCCTCCTGGCACCCGCGGAGCTCGGCGAGCATGGTCTTCACCTTGGCGGCCGCGCTCTGCTCCTCGTCGAAGCCGACGATGCGGTGGGTGACGCCGAAGGGTGTACCACCGGCCGACGTCGATGCGCCGCCGGAGGCCAGCATCTCGCCGAGGCACGGCGTGGTCGGCCAGCTGGTCGCCGCGCTGCGGCTGGCCGCCTGCCAGCCGGCCAGCGCGCCGTCGAGGTCGACGTCCGGCCAGTCGGGCAGCTGCCCCTTGGCATCGGGCGCCTCGACCACGTCCGTCGTCCCCGACTGGGTCCAGCCGTCGCGGAGACCGGCGACGAGCGCCTCCGCGACGTCCTCGGCGGTCGCCGGGGCGGCGACGCCGGTGTCGTTGACGAGCTGCACCTCGGCCCGGGAGTCGCCGATCCTGGCCGACCAGATGTCGCCCAGCCACATGTCGCCGACCGCGTCACCCTCGGGCGCCATCGAGTCGTGCCGCACCTCGACCCCGTCGACCTCGATGAGCGTGGTGGTGCCGCAGGTGCCGGGTGCGGGGCCCGACAGCTCCTGCGCCGACGTGGCGCGGGCGTCGTCCGCGTAGTGCTGGACCAGCACCACGGCTGATGCCCCCGAGTGGCTGACGAACCGAGAGGTGCCGCTGCTGGCCGGCTCGGGTGCCGAGGTGTCGGTGCCGGGAGTCGAGCAGGAGGCAGCGCCGAAGCCGCCCCCGCCCCAGGGTGAGTAGCGCTCCCAGTCCTCCCAGTCGGTGATCCAGCCCTCCGTGGCCTGGGTGAGCGCTGCCTTGTCGAACCGCGCCGACCCGCCGTCGGCAGCCACCCCGCCCTCGGGGAACACCAGCCGCGGCAGGGTCATCCCGCCACCCACGACGAGGGCGGTGGCGAGCGCGACGGCTCCCACCCGCGTACGGCGGCGGTTGCGGCTGGTGCGGATGGCCGCGGCCGCTCCGGGGCCGGGGGAGTGGGCGAGGTCGCGGGTCAGCGACGTGAAGGCACGGTCGAGCGCGAGGTCGTCGAGGTCAGGCATGGGTGGTGGCTCCGTTCGGCTCGTCGGCCAGGTCGTCGGTGAGCAGCAGGGCGAGCGCGGCGCGGCCGCGGGAGAGCCGGGCCTTGACGGTCCCGGAGGGGCAGCGCTCGAGGCGGGCGACCTCGTCGACCGGGAGGTCGGCGAGGTGGTGCAGGACGATCGCGCGGCGCTGGGCCTCCGGGATCCGGAGCAGCGCCTGGACGAGGGCCGTCGAGGTCTCGTCGGGCGCCGGGGCGTGGGACTCGGTGCGGTTGCGCGCGAGCCAGCCCGCCGCGACCTTCGCCCGCCGCCAGCGGCTGACCGTCAGGCGCGACGCCACCTGGCGCACCCACGCGGCCGGCTGGTCGTACGCGGACACCTTCGCCCACTGCGACCACGCCCTGACGTACGCCTCCTGGGCGAGCTCCTCGGCCGCCCCGCGGTCGCCGGTCATGGCGTACGTCACGGCGAGCGTGCGCGGCCACGTCGCGGTGTAGAACTCCGCGAAGTCGCCCTCGGCCCCGTCGTGCATGCAGATCCCCTCGTCCGGGCGTCCCGGAGACGCCGTCACCCACCCAACACGCGTCACCGGGCTCACAGGTTGCAGCGCGGCGGCGATTCCCCGGTCGCGGGCACCCCTCACGTAGCCTCGACGCCGTGATTCGCTTCGAGAAGGTGACCAAGAGCTACCCGGGACACCCCCACCCGGCGCTCGACAACATCTCGGTCGACGTCGAGAAGGGGGAGTTCGTCTTCCTCGTGGGCTCCTCGGGCTCGGGCAAGTCCACCTTCCTCCGCCTCGTGCTGCGCGAGTACCGCCCCACCTCGGGTCGCGTCTACGTCGCCGGCAAGGAGATCAACCGGCTGGCCGGCTGGAAGGTGCCGCGGCTGCGCCGCGACATCGGCACCGTCTTCCAGGACTTCCGCCTGCTGCCCAACAAGACCGTCACCGAGAACGTCGCCTTCGCGCTGCAGGTCATCGGCAAGTCGCGCAAGGAGATCAAGGA
>JAESGW010000708.1_pt1 | contig 17661 bp, 13 predicted proteins | sample 9269791 | NCBI WGS metagenome assembly JAESGW01 (sample SAMN16773120, study PRJNA677053) | algae metagenome | isolation source: Aphanocapsa lilacina HA4352-LM1 and co-occurring heterotrophs from near cave... | place: USA: Maniniholo cave, near Haena, Kauai, HI | collected 2009-07-28 | reverse complement strand
TGCGAATATCCGTCCGCATGGCCACCTGCATGCCGCCACCGAGGCAGAAGCCGCGGATGCAGGCGATCGTCGGCTTCGGATAATTCGCCAGCAGCGTGCGTTGCGTCTCGCTGCGTCTCGAATATTCCTCCGAGGCCGCCGCATTGTGGCGGGTCTTTTCGAATTGGCTGATGTCCGCGCCCGAGACGAAGGCCTTGTCGCCGGCGCCGACCAGGATGACGACGCGGACGTCGGGATTGTCGCGCAACTCGATCAGCGCGCTGCCGAGCCCCTCCCACATTTCGAGCGACATGGCATTGCGCTTTTCGGGATTATTGAAGGTGATGACGCCGACACCCTCGCTGACGTCCTGCAGGATCTTGCCGTCGGCATGGCATTTTTCGGTTTTTTTTGGGATGTCGAGCATCGTGGTGTCCGGACTACTTCAGGGATCGACGAGGGGCCGAAGTTCGCCCGGGCGAGGGCCGGCCACGCTGGCAGTGTAGCCCACCACGCCGCGACGCGTGGATGTTTCTTTTCGGAAGAAGACGGCCAACCCAGCCGCAAGGCGCGCGAACGCCAGTCGGGGGCAGCACTGTCGCTTCCTCAAACCGTTGAGCCAGCCCGTTGATCAAGGTCTGGCGCCACGTTCTGGAGGTCGCGGGCAAGGTCGTTGGACAGCGTTGCGGGCCGTATCAAGGCCGCACTCGAGCATTGGGTTATGGTCGTGAAAAAGTCAGGCGGGGAGCGATCAAAATTCTCGATGTGAAAATGGCCGGACGTCGCCATCCAAAGTGGCGACATAACGATTCTGTACAACTAAAAACGTCTGACCTGGCGCAGCAACAAGCTACCCGGCGATCCGCTCGCGATGAATGATCGGGTCCGCGGTGCTGCGTTCCAGTTCCGGCAATGCCTAGTCTTCGTTAGCGGCAATCGACTCCATCAACGACACCAACTGACGCTGCACGGTCTGGTCCTTGATCTTGCTGTAGGCACGCAGCAGCCTCAGGCTGAACGCGCTGTCCAAAAACAGCAGGCTCTCGACTTCCCGCGCCTTGCCGTCGCCATCGTAGAAGAAGGTGACCGGCACATCGAGCGCAGTAGCGATCTGCTGCAGGCGGGCAGCACCGACGCGATTGACGCCTTTCTCGTACTTCTGAACCTGCTGGAAGCTGACGCCGAGTTTGTCGCCGAGCTCTGCCTGCGAGATCTTCTGTTCCACACGCCGCAGACGAATGCGCTTGCCCAATTCGATGTCAGGCTTTCCGGCACTGCGCTGCTTCATCTTCTTTGCTGCTGATCTATTCATTCTGGTTCTACATCCTTCGATCGGGAACTCTGGGGAAATAAGTCAGGAGTTCAGCCGTATTTTCCGCGTTAAAGTACGTGTCGACCGCGTATTCGTCTCAAAACCACGGGATTCCTGCGATTTTGTGGATGGCAGCCAAACCAAATGCATATTGGAAGCATCCTGATACCGACGCAACAGACCGTTCAGACCGGTAAAGCCCGGGATCTATTGGCAAAACCCCGCACCACTACATTTGACAAAATATTTGCGAAACCACAACCACCGCGAGTTCAATGGCCACAGATTTTCGAAAGCATACTTACCATCCCGCGGCGCGCACACCGTGGTTTTACGGGGGTGTCGGCCGCTTTTGCAGTGCGTGAAGTACCAAACAGAGCTTGCAGGACGTAAAAATCGCTACCGTCATAGTCGGGAAAATATAGCAATATAGAGTTCTGTCTCAATCGATGCGTGTGTCAACGATTTCCGATCAGAGCCGCTGGCCACAGCATCAGAATTCGCCGGGCACGCGTGCCCTGCCGTCGACCCGACGCCGTCGCGTGAAGATGCGAACTGCCGTCGAGATTGCTCTCGCGCGCTGACAACTGGTTGCCATTCAAACTGCCAGCGCCCTTGCCATGTCGTGAAAGCTTCTGCCGATGACAGACGATCAGATAGATCGGGAAGGACAGTGCGACTGAGCGGACAAGCGTCGCGTATCGAGGCTCACGTCGGGGATCGATGAAAATGATTGCAATCATTCCGGCCGAGCCGGCAGGCGGCTCGGACGCCCGCGGGCTATTGGTGCCTTGGCACCGATTAAATTGGCTTCCACAGCCGCGCGGTTTTGCATACGCTTTGCTTCTGTTGCCGCGTTGTCGGCCAGGCCCAAAGTCCCGCTTACAAGGGACGGGCATCACAGGGGAGAACGCCATGAAGCGAAGAACCGTACTTGCAGGCCTTGGTGCGACGGCTGTTGCCGGCGCTTTGGGCATGCCATCGATCGTCCGGGCGCAGGCGTCCGTCACGCTGAACGGGGCCGTGCAGTTCAACGACGACCACGCCTTCAACCGGGCGCTGATCAGGTTCGAGGAACTGGTGAAGAAATATTACGGCAAGCCGGTCAACTTTACGCTGCACAAGAACTCGTCGCTCGGCCTCGAAAAGCAGTATTTCGAGTACATGTCGCAGGGCAAGGCGGTCGATTACGGCATCGTCTCGCCGGCTCACATGTCGACGTTCGCCAAGGCGGCGCCCTTCATCGATGCGCCTTTTGTGTTCAAGGGCATCGACCACATGAACAAAGTGGTCGAGGCGAATATTCTGGCCCCGATCGCCGACGAAGTCGCGGCCAAGGCCGAAGTGGTTCTGATCGGCTATGCCGGTGGCGGCGTCCGCAACATCTTTGCCAACAAGCCGCTCAAGAACCTTGCCGACCTCAAGGGACTCAAGGTGCGCGTGCAGGGCGCGCCAATCTGGTCGAAGACCTTTGCGGCGGTCGGCATGAGCCCCACGGTGATTGCCTACAATGAAATCTACAACGCCATCCAGAACGGCGTGATCGCAGCCGGCGAAAATGAAGCCGCCGGCGTCGAGGCGATGAAGTTCTACGAAGTCGCGCCGCACCTCAACCTGACGCAGCACGCGGTGTCGATCCGTCCGATCTGCTTCTCGGTGAAAACGCTGAAGACCCTTCCCAAGGATCTGCAGGACGCCATCATGAAGGCCGGCAAGGAAGCCGGGGATTACGGTCGCCAGCTGGAATCGAGCGAGGAAGTCGTCAAGCTGGACACGCTGGAGAAGGCGGGCAAGCTCAAGCGCGTTGCGTTCGAAGAGCGTGACGCCATGAAGAAGCTCGCCGATCCCGTGATAGCCACTTACGCCAAGGAGATCGGCGCCGAGGGCATCTTCGAAAAGATCAACGTCGCCTAGGCACGCCGGCACCGCCGACAGCATTCCCGGGCAGGCCTCGCTTCCTGCCCGGCCCGGTGCGCTGGTATCCGTACGGAGCCGAAATGACCGAAATACCTGTCTCGTCCACCCCGACGCTGTGGCGTCGAGCGACAGCCGCCTATGCGAAACTGCTGGAAGTCCTGCTCGCCGCCTGCGTCTGCATTCTGGTCATCCCGGTCACGCTGCAGATCGTCTCTCGCTATACGCCACTCATTCCGTCCTACATCTGGACCGAGGAGATGGCGCGATTCCTGTTCGTGTGGACGATCATGATCGGCGCCATGGTCGGCGTGCGGGAGGCCCAGCATTTCGAAGTCGACGTGTGGCCCGACCTGTCGCGGCGGTCGGAGGCCGCAGTGCGGATTCTTGCACGTTTCGGAGTGCTCGCGCTTGCGCTGGTGTTCCTGTGGGCCGGCATAGAGTTTACGCGTTTCGCGTGGAACAGAACGTCCGAGCTGGCCGACCTGCCGCTCTGGCTGATTCATGTGGCGTGGCCGGTGGCCGGCGTGACGTGGATCGTGTTTGCGGGTGAGCAGATCTTCGACGAATTCAAGATTCTGGTTGGGGCAAACGATGGGCGGTAGTGTTCTTTCTGCCGGGCAGGCCGCCATGGTCCTGTTCGGGGTTTTCGTCGGCCTGCTCATCATACGCGTACCGGTCGCCTTTGCGCTGGGCCTCGCTTGCGTGCCGATCCTGCTGATCGAGCCCCGTCTGTCGATCATGATGCTCGCGCAGGAGACCTTCAACGCCTACAACTCGTTCATCCTGCTCGCGGTGCCGTTCTTCCTCCTGACCGCCAACCTGATGAGCATCGGCGGCATCACCGACCGGCTGGTCGCGTTGTCACGCTCGATGGTCGGTCACTGGCCGGGATCGCTGGCGCAGATCAACGTCGTGCTGTCGGTGTTCTTCGCCGGCATTTCCGGCTCCTCCACGGCGGACGCGGCGAGCCAGTCCAAGATCTTCATCGATGCCCAGACCAAGGAGGGCTACGACCTCTCGTTCTCCATCGCCATCACGGCGGTGTCAGCCGTGCTGGCCGTCATCATCCCGCCCTCGATCCTGATGATCGTGTGGGGCGGGCTGATCTCGACCTCGATTGCGGCGATGTATCTGGCCGGCATCGTGCCGGGATTGCTGATCGCCGGCGCGCAGATGGCGACCGTCCATGTCTATGCAGTGCGTCGCGGCTATCCGACCTACCCGAAGAACAGCTGGCGGGACATGCGCTGTGCGCTCTGGCGATCGATACCGGCGATGATGACGCCGTTCATCATTGTCGGCGGCATTCTGCTGGGATGGTTCACTGCCACCGAATCCGCCTGCGTCGCCGTGCTCTATTCGGTCGTGTTGTCGACCTTCTTCTACCGCGAGACCGGCTTGCGCGAACTATACAAAGCCTTGCTCGATACCGGGCGCCTGGCTGGGGTCGCGCTGTTCTGTGTGGGCACGGCGAGTGCCTTCGGCTGGCTGCTCGCGTACTACAAGATCCCGCAGGAACTGCTTGCCAACGTCTCGACCTGGGGCATGGGCTCGATCGCGGTCGGATTCTTCATCGCCTTTTGCTTTCTGGTCGTGGGCTGCTTCCTCGACGCCATTCCGGCCATCATCATCGTCGGCACCGTCCTGGAGCCGCTGGCGAAATCGGTCGATCTCCATCCGGTGCAGTTTGCGATCATCTCGATCATCTCCCTTGCGTTCGGGCTGGTGACGCCGCCCTATGGCCTGTGTCTGATGATCGCCTGTTCGATCGCAGGCGTGCGGCTGCGCTATGCGCTGAAAGACACGGTCATCATGCTGATCCCGATGCTGCTGGTTCTGGCTGCGGTGATCATCTGGCCCAGCGTTTCGCTGTTCCTGCCCCGTCTGATCGTACCGGAGATGCTGAAATAGCCAGGGCGGTTCGATGCGGCGACTTATTCTTCGAGGGCGCAGCTTATCGTATAGACAACGCCGCGCGGCAGGAAGTCGACCGTCGCTTCGCCGCCTAGCTGGTCGCGCGCACTGCGTTCGATCAGCCGCGATCCGAACCCGCGCTGGACCGGCGCCGTGACATGCGGGCCTCCGGCTTCGGTCCAGATCAGCCGCAACTTGCGCCCGTTGCTTTCCTCGACGATTTCCCAATCCACGGCAACGGTTCCGGTATCGTTCGAGAGCGCGCCATATTTGGCCGCATTGGTCGCGATCTCGTGCAGGATCATGGCGAGCACGACGGCGAGCCGCGGCGACAGCGGCACCCGCGGTCCGAACATCCGGACCCGCTCGGGGTTGTTGAGCCGATACGGTTGCAGCACCCGCGTGACAACATCCTGAAGTTCGGAACTCTGCCATTTTGACTGGCTCAAAAGGTTATGTGCTTCCGCCAGCGCGCCAAGCCTTCCCTCGAATTTTGCGCGCTCGGCCCGGCTGGCGCTGCGGAACGTCTGCGTCGCGATCGATTGCAGGACCGCGAGCGTGTTCTTGACGCGATGGTTGAGCTCCTCGATCAGCATGTCGTGCAGCATCTCGGCGCGCGCGATCTGTGTCGCCATCCGTACCGCGAAAGCGAGGCCGATCAGCAGCAGGACCGTGCCGATCACGCTGGCGATGGCAAGATTGCGCCAAAGCGGCGCGACCAGCGAGCGTTCGGCGATGCCGGCGGCGACCGTCCAGCCGGTGAGGGTGGACCGCGATACGCTGGTGATCAGCGGGACGCCTTCGAGCGAAACCGTCGTAAAGGTCGCCTCGGGCTTCTTGAACATCTCCGCATAGAGCGAGGGTGAGGCCCGCTTGCCGATGGTCTCCTGCGGGTTAGGTACGCGGGCGAAGTTGGTTCCCTGGCCGTCGAAGATCGATATGGTCCAGCTCTCGTTCGGCCGCTGCTGTTCGATCATGGTCTGGAACATCTCGATCGGCGGGCTGAAGGAAAGCTCAAAGAGAACCTCGCCGTCGCGGATGACGGGCACTTCGACGGTCACGATCAGGCGATGCTTTACGGCGCCGAGGAACAGGTTGGAATAGACCGGCTTCTTTTCCGCTAACACGCGGTCGACGATGGCGCGGTTGTTGCGTGGCGGAAGGCTATCAGTATCTGATGTAACCGACGAGAATAGCTGGCGGCCTTCACGATCCGCCACCAGGATGACGCCACCGTTGCCGTACTGCTCGAGGAAGCCCCGGGATAGCCGGCGAAACTCGTCAAAATTCCGGTCGCGCAACACATCGGTCAGCGCCAATACCTGCAGCGCGCCGGTCATTCGCTGCATCTCGGCATCCAGCACGAGGCGAATGCTGCGCACGGTTTCGAGTACCCGTTGCGTCGCTTGCCGGCGGTCCTGCTGATAGTGGTTGTAGACCAGCCCGGCCGCGAAGATGATCAGCGGCAACGTGGTTCCCGCGACCAGAAGGGCGAGACGCACTGGCAATGAGGACTTTAACAATGGGATTTCCGGATCGGCGCCCAATTGACCGCAGCATAGGAGAAGCGGCCGAATTCCGCCAAGGATATTAGTCGGATATCCCGCACAGCTCGATCGGAGGTTCCATCGCACGCAGACTGCGACGGAACCTGCGGTCGCCCCACCCGTCAGAGATTGCTGTCGGTGATCGCCGCATACACCATGGTGCGCAGTTCGCGCCGGAGCGGATAGGCGCTCGACGGCAGCACCTGCGTCATGAAAATCGCGATCAGTTCTTCCGCCGGGTCAATGAAGAACGAGGTCGTTGCCGCGCCACCCCAGTTGAATTCACCGGGGCTGCCGGCGATCAGCGTCTGTGCGGGGTTCATGGTGACGGCAAATCCGAGCCCGAAGCCGATACCGTTATAGGCGGCTTCCGAAAACATCGAGCGCGACATCGCCGGCAGGTCGACGCCTCCGGGCAGATGGTTCGACGTCATCAGTTTCAGCGTCTTCGGTCCCAACAGCCTGACGCCATCGAGTTCGCCGCCGTTGAGCAGCGCGCGGCAGAAGGTGAGGTAGTCAGCCACGGTCGAGCACAGGCCGCCGCCGCCGGAGATGAACGAAGGCGGCGACAGGAACGAACTCGTGGTCGGGTCGTCCTGCAGCGTCAGCGTGCCCCTGCGCTCCGCGGCGAGCGGGTTGAATCCGCCTTGCGGGTCGGCCGAATAGCACGCCGCGAGACGATGTACCTTGTCCTTTGGCACGAAGAAATCGGTGTCGGTCATGCCGAGCGGATCGAGAATCCGCTCTTTAAGGAATTGTTCGAACGGCTTGCCGCTGATCTTGCTGACGAGGTAGCCGACCACGTCGGTGGCGACGGAGTAGTTCCAGGCCTCGCCCGGCGAAAATTCCAGCGGGATTTTGGCGAGGTCGTCGATCATGGTCTGCAGCGTGCCGGCCTTGATGACTTCGCCGATCTTGTTCTCGCGATAGGCCGCGTCGACGTTGGAGCGCTGCTGGAAGCCATAGGTGAGGCCCGAGGTGTGCCGCAACAGGTCGACGATAAGCATCGGCCGCGCCGGCGGGCGGGTCAGAAACGCCGGATACGTGCCGGCCGCGAACACGCCAAGGTTCTTCCATTCCGGAATGTATTTGTGGACGGGCTCGTCGAGCGCGACGCGGCCTTCCTCGACCAGCATCATGAAGGCCACGCTGGTGAGCGGCTTGGTCATCGAATAGATGCGGAAGATGGTGTCGTCCTTGACCGGCGCCTTGCGCTCGAGGTCGGCAAAGCCCTGCACGGTCGAATGTACGATCTTGCCGCGGCGATAGACCAGGAGCTGGGTCCCGGGGAAACGGCCGGCATCGATGTAGCGCTGTTTCAGGTGATTTTCGAGCCGATCGAGCGCCGTCTTGGACATTCCGGCGGATTCGGGCGAGGCGGGGGTGGGGGCTAACATCGAGAGGCGTCTCCGGCTGGCTGTGGTGGCCTTGATAGCCGAAAAGTGTGCCCCAATCCAACCGGCGGCGCTTACCGATGGCGGAGCGGTGGTATACGCTGACCGCAGCCACCGGGTATGCCGCAGGACACAACAGATGCCCCAATTCAACGAGACCGAACTGACCGCCGCCGTGATCCGCAGCTTCGACGATACGCCGAACCCGCGCGCCAGATTCCTGCTGCAGGAACTGGTGAAATCGCTGCACGACTACGTCAGCAGGACCGATCTCACCTTCGAGGAATGGGAATACGCGATCGATTTCCTGACCCGGACCGGCCAGAAATGTACCCCGATCCGGCAGGAATTCATCCTGCTCTCCGACGTGCTTGGCGTGTCGATGCTGGTCGACGCCGTGAACCATCGCGAGCGCGGTGGCGCCACCGAGACCACCGTGCTCGGCCCGTTCTATGTCGGCGAGCACAAGGTGACGCCGGACGGCACCGATATCTCCGCCACGCTGCCGGGCGAACGGATGTTCGTGCAGAGCCGCGTCACCGACCTCGCCGGCAAGCCTCTGGCGGGCGTGCCGGTGGACGTCTGGCATGCCGACGACGACGGCTTCTATGATTCACAGAAGCCGACCTATGCGACGCAGGGGTCGTCGTCGCGGGCGCGCTTTATCACCGACGCCGAGGGCCGCTTCTTCTTCCGCACCATTCTGCCATGCAGCTATCCGATCCCGACCGACGGTCCGGTGGGCGAGATGATCATCCAGACCCGCCGTCACGCGATGCGGCCGGCGCATGTGCATTTCCTGGTCGATGCGCCCGGCTACCAGCCGTTGATCACGCACGTCTTTATCGAGGGCGACAAGTACCTCGATTCCGACGTGGTGTTCGGGGTCAAGGATGAACTGGTCGCCAGAGTCGAAAAGCGCAGCGATCCGGTGATGCCGGACGGCAAGCCGGCAGCCGGGCCATGGCACCTGATGACCTACGAATTTCGGATGAAACCGGGCGAGGGAAGCGCACCAAAACCGATGATGGCGGAGGCCAGCGAAGACGCCTGAAACGCCAATTGTCCGACCCGCCCAATTCTTGTGCGCCGCACAAAGATTGGGCGAATCGCAAATTTAGAATGCGAATAACGCCCCGGATAAGGCGCGCCAGTCCCCCGCATCGACCCCGTAATGAATTGAAGATAAATATATTTTAGCGCTGCGGGAGGCTTGGCACGAAGCTTGAATAGCTTGTGCCGACGCCATTGTAGCCGTCCCTCGAGACCAATCATCCGAATTGTGACGCCGCCATTCCGGGGCCTCCCTGGAACGCGCCTTTCCGTGCCTTGCGCGGTGACACCAAACGGACGGCCCGGACACACCCGATCAGACGCAAAGGACAGCGATACACATGACGAAGCCAACCAAGCCCACCTCCCGCGGTTTCAGCCGCCGTCAGCTTCTGAAGGCGACCGGTGGTACGGCAGCGTTGCTAGCCGCCGCCAAGCTGAATTTTCCCGCCGGTGCGTTTGCACAAGGCGCGGGTCCGGAAGTGACCAAGGCCATACTCGGATTCATCGCGCTGAGCGACGCCGGGCCGCTGTTCGTCGCCAAGGACAAGGGGCTGTTCGCCAAGTACGGCATGCCCGATGTCGAAGTCGCCAAGCAGGCGTCGTGGGGCACCACCCGGGACAACCTCGTGCTGGGCTCGGAAGGCAACGGCATCGACGGTGCGCATATCCTGACGCCGATGCCGTACCTGATTTCGGCCGGCAAGGTGACGCAGAACAACCAGCCGACGCCGATGTACATTCTGGCGCGCCTCAATCTCGACAGCCAGTGCATTTCCGTTGCCAACGAATATGCCGACCTCAAGCTCGGCGTCGACACCGCGCCGTTCAAGGTTGCGCTGGAAAAGAAGAAGGCCTCCGGCAAGTCGGTCAAGGCCGCGATGACATTCCCGGGCGGCACCCACGATCTGTGGATTCGCTACTGGCTCGCCGCTGGTGGCATCGACCCTGACAAGGATATCGAAACCATCGTGGTGCCGCCGCCGCAGATGGTTGCGAACATGAAGGTCGGCACCATGGATTGCTTCTGCGTGGGCGAGCCGTGGAACCTGCAGTTGATCAACCAGAAGATCGGTTACACCGCCGTCAACACCGGTGAAATCTGGGCCAAGCATCCAGAAAAGTCATTGGGCATGCGTGCTGCATGGGTCGACAAATATCCGAAGGCGGCCCAGGCGATCTTGATGGCGGTGATGGAGGCGCAGCAGTGGGCCGACAAGGCTGAGAACAAGAAAGAACTGGCGACCATCATGGGCAAGCGGCAGTGGATGAACTGCCCGGTCGAGGACGTCTATGACCGTTCGGCCGGCAAGTTCGACTACGGCCTTCCCGGCAAGGTGGTCGAGAACTCGCCGCATATCATGAAATATTGGCGCGATCATGCGTCCTATCCGTTCAAGAGCCACGATCTCTGGTTCCTCACCGAGGACATCCGCTGGGGCAAATACGAAGCGGGTTTCGACAGCAAGGCGCTGATCGCCAAGGTCAACCGCGAAGACCTCTGGAAGGAAGCCGCCAAGACGATGGGCGTTGCTGCGGCTGATATCCCGGCCTCGACCTCGCGCGGCAAGGAGACCTTCTTCGACGGGAAGGTGTTCGATCCGGAGAATCCGTCCGCCTATCTGAAGTCGCTGTCCATCAAGCGTGTCGAGGTCTGATCCAAACCGGGCCGCGCGCGAGCTCAGCGCGGCCCGCTCATTGAAACGCGGAGATACAATTTCGATGTCGATGCCTGCGATCAAAGCCGAAGCCACCGCGGTGGCCATTCCTGCTTCCTCGTCGCCGACCACGGCGGCGCCGGTCGTAACGATGACGCCGAAGCAGGCGCCGCGTTCCGAGAAATACGTCAAGATGGCGAGAGAGACCGCGGTGCGTGTCGTGCCGCCGCTGGTCGTGCTCGCGCTGCTGATGCTGTTCTGGGAACTGGTCTGCCGCCGTACCGGCTCCACCCTGCCGCCGCCATCGAAAGTCTTCAAGGACACCAAGGAACTGATCCTCGATCCGTTCTTCGATAATGGCGGCATCGACAAGGGCCTGTTCTGGCATCTGTCCGCCTCGCTGCAGCGCGTCGCCTATGGTTATTCGATTGCTGCTGTTGTCGGCATCGCGCTCGGCACGCTGGTCGGGCAGTCGGTGTGGGCGATGCGCGGGCTCGATCCGCTGTTCCAGGTGCTGCGCACCATCCCGCCGCTGGCATGGCTGCCGCTGTCGCTCGCCGCGTTCCGCGACGGCCAGCCCTCGGCGATCTTCGTCATCTTCATCACTTCGGTGTGGCCGATCATCATCAACACCGCGGTCGGCATCCGCAACATCCCGCAGGACTACCGCAACGTCGCCGCGGTGGTGCAGCTCAATCCACTGGAGTTCTTCTCCAAGATCATGATCCCGGCGGCGGCGCCCTACATCTTCACGGGTCTGCGCATCGGCATCGGCCTGTCGTGGCTGGCGATCGTCGCGGCCGAAATGCTGATCGGCGGCGTTGGCATCGGCTTCTTCATCTGGGACGCCTGGAACTCCTCGCACATCAGCGAGATCATTCTGGCGTTGTTCTATGTCGGCATCATCGGCTTCGTGCTCGACCGCCTGATCGCGGGGCTGGGCAAGATCGTGACCCGCGGCACGTCCGCGAGCTGAAAGGGAAATGTCATGCAGGCCTATCTGAAGCTCGACCACATCGACAAGACCTTCACCCGCGGCAATGCCACGACGGAGGTGTTGAAGGAGATCAACCTGACGATCGACAAGGGCGAATACGTCTCGATCATCGGCCATTCCGGCTGCGGCAAGTCCACGCTGCTCAACATCGTCGCCGGCCTCACCGACTGCACCACCGGCTGCGTGCTGCTGGAGAACCGCGAGGTCAATTCGCCGGGACCGGACCGTGCGGTCGTGTTCCAGAACCACAGCCTGCTGCCGTGGCTGACGGTGTACGAGAACGTTAAGCTCGGCGTCGACAAGGTGTTCGCCTCGACCAAGACCCGCGCCGAGCGCAACGCCTGGGTGATGCACAATCTCAATCTGGTGCAGATGGCGCACGCCAAGGACAAGCGGCCGTCGGAGATTTCCGGCGGCATGAAACAGCGCGTCGGCATCGCGCGGGCGCTGGCCATGGAGCCGAAGGTTCTGCTGCTCGACGAGCCCTTCGGCGCGCTCGACGCACTGACCCGCGCGCACCTTCAGGACTCGGTGATGGCGCTGCACCAGAAGCTCGGCAACACCATCCTGATGATTACGCACGACGTCGACGAGGCCGTGCTGCTGTCGGACCGCATCGTGATGATGACCAACGGGCCGAGTGCGCGGATCGGTGAGGTGCTGGAAGTGCCGCTGGCGCGGCCGCGCAAGCGGCTCGAGTTGGCGACCAACCCCGGCTACCTCAAGTGCCGGCAGCGCGTGCTCGAATTCCTCTACGAGCGGCATCGCTTCGTCGAGGCGGCCTAGCGCTTCCCTCTCGAAGTTCTGGCGGTGAACGATTGTTCCCGCCGGTGCGACCAACGGATTGCCCTTAACACGCGAGGAGAGTTTCGGTGAATCCAACACAGATCAACCTGGTTCAGGAGAGCTTTGCCAAGGTCGCGCCGATTTCGGAGCAGGCTGCCACTCTGTTTTACGATCGCCTGTTCGAAGTAGCACCAGCGGTAAAGGTCATGTTTCCCGCTGATATGACGGAGCAACGCAAGAAGCTGATGACGACGCTGGCCGTGGTGGTCAACGGGTTGAGTAGTCTCGAGTCGGTGTTGCCGGCCGCCAGCGCCCTGGCAAAGCGTCACGTCAGCTACGGCGCCAGGCCGGAGCACTATCCCGTCGTCGGCGGTGCCTTGTTGTGGACGCTGGAGAAGGGCCTCGGCGAGGCCTGGACCGCCGACGTCGCCGATGCCTGGACCGCAGCCTACGGCACGCTGTCCGGATACATGATTTCAGAAGCCTACGGCGCGCAAGCCGCCGAATGAGGGGACGTTATGAGCGAGCCGCTGGTAATCGTCGGCAACGGCATGGCCGCTGCCCGCCTGGTCGACGAATTGGCCAAGGTGGCTTTGGGCCGCTACGCCGTTGCCGTGATCGGCGACGAACCGCGGCTCGCCTATAATCGCGTGCTGCTGTCGTCGGTGCTGGCCGGCGAGACCACCTCGCAGGATATCGAATTGCGGCCTGCCGCGTGGTGGCGTGACCGCGGCGTCACGTTGAAGTATGGCTGTGTCGCGACCGAGATCGATGTCGGCCGCCGCGAACTGAAGATCGCGAACGAAGAGAGCGTGCCGTTCTCGAAGCTGGTTCTGACCACCGGCTCGTCGCCGCTGCGGCTCAACGTACCAGGCGCCGATCTCGCCGGCGTGCATACGTTTCGCGACAGCCGCGACGTCGATCTGTTGCTGACGCTTGCCGCGCAGAGGAAGCGCGTGGTCGTGGTCGGCGGTGGATTGCTCGGCCTCGAAGCGGCCTATGGTCTCGCCAAGGCCGGCGCGCCGGTGACGCTGGTGCATCTGATGGACCGCCTGATGGAGCGTCAGCTCGACGCGCCCGCGGCTGAACTGCTGAAGTCTCTCGTCGAGCGCAAGGGCATCGAGCTCCTGCTCAACGCCAACACCGCGCGCATCCATGGCGAGACGCGCGTCGAGGGCGTCGAACTGGTGGATGGCCGCCGGATCGCGGCGGATGCCGTGATCTTTGCCGCCGGCATCCGGCCCAACATCGCGCTGGCGAAAGACGCTAGTATTGCCGTCAACCGCGGCATCGTGGTCGACGACCACCTCCAAACCGGTGCTTCGGACGTGTTTGCGATCGGCGAGTGCGCCGAGCATCGCGGCGTCTGCTACGGCCTGGTCGAGCCGGCCTATGAACAGGCGCGGGTGCTGGCGGGGTACCTCGCGGGCCGCAAGGCCTCCTATGCCGGCAGCGTGGTCGCGACCAACCTGAAAGTCTCAGGGGTCAGCGTGTTCTCGGCCGGCGATTTCATGGGCGGTGACGGCAGCGAGAACATCGTGCTGTCAGACATGAACCACGGCACCTACAAGAAACTCGTGGTCGCGGACGGACGGCTGACCGGCGCGGTGCTGATCGGCGATGTCGGCGATGCGCTCTGGTATCTCGAATTGATTCGCACGCAAAAGCCAACGCAAAGAATTCGCGCCGACATGATGTTCGGCCGCTCGCTGGCCATGCGTTCGGAGGCGGCATGATCGGGGAAGTCCCATGACCGCCGTCGATCCCGACCTGCGCACTACGCGCACCACCTGTGCCTATTGCGGCGTCGGCTGCGGCGTCCTGGCGACGCCGGACGGGCGGGGAGGGGCGGCGATATCGGGCGATCCCGAGCACCCCGCCAACTTCGGCCGGCTGTGCTCGAAAGGCTCCGCGCTCGGTGAGACGCTTGGACTGACCAACCGGCTGCTCTACCCGATGATCCGCTGCGGCAAGGGCACCATGGAGCGGGTGGCATGGAACGACGCGCTCGACCATGTCGCGCACCGCTTCCAGCACATCGTCGCGCGCGACGGCCCTGGAGCGGTCGCCTTCTATCTGTCCGGCCAGCTCCTGACCGAGGATTACTACGTCGCCAACAAGCTGATGAAGGGTTTCATCGGGAGCGCCAATGTCGACACCAATTCGCGGCTATGCATGGCCTCATCCGTCGCTGGCCATCGCCGCGCGTTCGGTGCGGACACGGTGCCGGGATGTTATGAGGATCTCGATGAGGCGGACCTGCTGGTGCTGGTCGGCTCCAACGCGGCCTGGTGCCATCCGGTGCTGTACCAGCGCATGCTCGCCAACAAGCAGCAGCGTGGCGCAAGGATCGTCGTGATCGATCCGCGGCGGACCGATACGGTCGGCGACGATGATCTGTTTCTGGGATTGAAGCCGGGCACGGACACGGCACTGTTCAGCGGATTGCTGGTGCACCTCGCCGACAACGGCGCGCTCGATCGCGACTATATCGATCGCTACACCTCGGGTTTTGACGACGCGATCGCGCGGGCACGGAGCATGGCCGGCAGCGTCGGCGCGACCGCGCTCGCGACCGGCCTCGCCGAACAGGATGTCGCGGCGTTCTTTCTCCTGTTCGCCAAAACGCCACGCGTCGTCACGATGTATTCGCAAGGCGTCAACCAGTCGGCGCAGGGTACCGACAAGGTCAACGCCATCCTCAATTGCCACCTGGCGACGGGCCGGATCGGCAAGGTCGGCGCGTCGCCGTTCTCGCTGACCGGGCAGCCGAATGCGATGGGCGGTCGCGAGGTCGGCGGGCTCGCCAACCAGCTCGCCGCCCACATGGGATTTTCGCCGCCGGATATCGACCGCGTGCGCCGGTTCTGGAAGGCGCCGCGCATCGCCACCCATGAGGGGTTGAAGGCGGTGCAGATGTTCGATGCCATCGCGCGCGGCGAGATCAAGGCGCTGTGGGTGATGGGCACGAACCCGGCGGTGTCGCTGCCGAATGCCGACGGCGTCCGCGAGGCGCTGAAGAAACTCGAGTTGTTCGTTGTTTCTGAAAACGTGGTCTCCAACGACACTGTCGATGCGGGGCCGCACGTGCTGCTGCCGGCGCAGGCCTGGGGCGAAAAATCCGGCACCGTCACCAATTCGGAGCGGCGCATCTCGCGGCAGCGCGCGTTCCTGGGTTCGCCGGGCGAGGCGCGGCCCGACTGGTGGATCATGGGCGAGGTGGCGAAGCGGCTCGGCTTCGGCGCGTCGTTCAGCTTTGCTTCGGCGGCGGATATCTTCCGCGAGCACGCGGCGCTCTCGGCGTTCGAGAACAATGGCGTGCGCGATTTCGACATCGGCGGGCTCGTGTCCTTGTCGGATGAAGACTTCGATGCGATGGGGCCGGTGCATTGGCCGGTCCGGCAGGGCGCGGATCCGCAAGCGCGCTTCTTTGCCGACGGCGGCTTCTTCGCCAACGATTTCAAAGCGCGCTTCATCGCGCCGGAAGTTCCGGCATTGCGCACCGAGACCACGGCCGCGCGGCCGCTGCGGCTGAACACCGGCCGCATCCGCGACCAGTGGCACACCATGACGCGCACCGGCGAGAGCCCGCGGCTCGGCCAGCACCTGCCCGAGCCCTTTGTCGAGGTTCATCCGGATGATGCCTTGAAGTTCGGTGTTGCCGACGGCGATTTCGCGCGCGTGACCACCGACTACGGGCAGTGCACGCTTCGCGTCATCGTCAGCGAACGCCAGCAGCGCGGCATGTTGTTCGCGCCGATCCACTGGAGCGAGGCCAACGCGACCGGCGCGCGCGTCGGGTCGCTGGTGGCGCCACACACCGATCCGTTCTCGGGCCAGCCCGAGAACAAGGCGACGCCGGTATCGATCGCGCCTTACGAATATGTGTTCCGGGGTTTTGCGCTGTCGCGCCAGCCGCTCGAACTGCCCGCACATGCCTGGTCGGCGCGCGTGGCCGTGAACGGCGGTCACGGCTACCTGTTTGCCGACAACGCCGATCTGGCCGGCTGGCAGGCCTGGTTCAAATCCTTCGCGCGTGACGACGTCGCCGAATATGTTGATTTCGGTGGTGGGGTCTATCGCGCCGCGTCCTTTAACGGCGACCGTATCGAAGCCTGTTTCTTCGTTGGGCCGGCGCAGGACGCCGGCGACTGGAACGTCGTCAAGGATCTGTTCGCCGCGGATACGCTCGGCAACGACCAGCGCCGCATGCTCCTTTCGGGCAAGTCGGTCGATGGCCTTGCTAATGCCGGTCCCATCGTCTGTGCCTGCTTCGGCGTGGGCCGCAACACGATCTGCGACACCATCGCCGCCGGCGCGCGTTCCGCGGCGGACATCGGCGCGAAGCTGAAGGCGGGCACCAATTGCGGATCTTGCATTCCGGAACTGAAGCGGCTGATCGCACAGACTGATGCGGGTGGTGCCGAGCAGCGGAAGGTTGCGGCGGCGAATTGACAGAGTCTCGTCAAGCCCGGCCATGACGGGAGAATATTTCGCCGCTTACCCCTTCCGGTTCTTGGCGTTCACTGCGATTGCAGCCGCCGCGGTGCGGTTCTCGACGCCAAGCTTGGAATAGATCTGCTCGAGATGCTTGTCGACGGTGCGGGGGGAGAGGCCCAGAATCTGCGCGATGTCCCGATTGGTCTTGCCCTTGGACAGCCACGACAGCACTTCGCCCTCGCGCGCCGTCAGCCCGAGTTCGCTGGAGAATTCCGCCGGCGTCTCCGAGGTGAAGTCCTTGGCCAGCCGCAGCAGGAATTCGTTTGTACCCAGCTTTCCCATGTACTGCAGCCGAAGTTGCTCGTTGCCGGGAAGGGCGGCCGTGATGGCGGTCTTCGATCCAGCCTTGCCCTGTCGCGCCTGATCGAGCCATTGCGGGATCGGTTCCGGCAGCACGACATTGTCGTCGCTGTCGGGGCTAAGCGTATCCGAAAGCAGTTTCTGCGCCTGCGGTGTCGCCCACATGATCCTGCCCGCGCTGTTGACCGCCAGCAGATAGCGGCCGGAGACGTCGAGTGCGGCGCGGGCGCTTTGGGTCAGGCGCGCGTTGGCGAGGTGAACGCGAATCCGCGCCAGCATTTCCTCGACCGCGATCGGCTTGGTC
>JAESGW010000707.1_pt1 | contig 17663 bp, 18 predicted proteins | sample 9269791 | NCBI WGS metagenome assembly JAESGW01 (sample SAMN16773120, study PRJNA677053) | algae metagenome | isolation source: Aphanocapsa lilacina HA4352-LM1 and co-occurring heterotrophs from near cave... | place: USA: Maniniholo cave, near Haena, Kauai, HI | collected 2009-07-28 | reverse complement strand
CGGCCCCGTCGCCTTCGTCGCCTTCATGGCGGGCCCGATCGCCCGCGCCCTGATGGGCGGACGGCACAGCCTGCTCGCCGGCGCCCTCGTCGGTGCGGTGCTGATGCTGCTCGCCGACCACACCGCGGCGTACCTCGTCCCCGACGTGGTGCTGCCCGTCGGGATCGTCACCGGAGCGGTCGGCGGACCGTTCCTGCTCTGGCTGCTGGCGCGCGGCGCCGCCACTGGGAGGACCGGATGACCCACCACTCGAGCAGGCTGCTCACCCAGGACCTGACCCTCGGCTACGGCGAGCGCCGGGTCGTCCGCGAGGTCAGCGTCGCGATCCCCGACGGAGCGATCACGGTCGTCGTCGGGCCCAACGCCTGCGGCAAGTCCACGCTGCTCAAGGGCCTGGCGCGACTCGTACGCCCCCGGGGCGGCACCGTCCTGCTCGACGGCGAGCAGATCCACCGCCGGCCGACCAAGGAGGTCGCCAAGGTCCTCGGCCTCCTCCCGCAGAACCCGATCGCCCCCGAAGGCGTCGTCGTCGCGGACCTCGTCGGCCGCGGCCGGCACCCGCACCAGGGCGTCTTCACCCGCTGGACCGCGGAGGACCGCGCCGCCGTCGAGGAGGCGATGGTCCTCACCGACACCTACGACCTCGCGGACCGCGCGGTCGACGAGCTGTCCGGCGGCCAGCGCCAGCGCGTGTGGATCGCGATGGCGCTCGCCCAGGGCACCGACCTGCTCCTGCTCGACGAGCCGACCACCTACCTCGACGTCGCCCACCAGGTAGAGATGCTCGACCTGCTCGCCGAGCTCAACACCCGCCGCGGCACCACGATCGTGATGGTGCTCCACGACCTCAACCTGTCGGCTCGCTACGCCGACCACCTCGTCGCCCTGCACGACGGGCGGATCGTCGCCGAGGGCACCCCTGACGAGGTCGTCACCGAGGAGGTCGTGCGCACCGTGTTCGGCCTCGACAACCGGGTCGTGCAGGACCCGGTCTCGCACACGCCGCTCGTGGTGCCGGTCGGGCGCCACCGTCCGCGGCGCCCCGTCGCACCCGACCCCCGGGCCGACCAAGCCGCCGCCACCAGCCAGGAGAACCGATGACCGTGACCGCCAGCCCGAAGAAGGCCGTCCTGCCCATGCTCTTCACCGAGGTCGAGGTGGTGTCCGTCGAGCGGCTGACCCCGACCTTCGTCCGGGTCGAGCTCGGCGGTCCCGAGCTCGCCGACTACGGCGTCGACGGCGCGCGCTGGGACCAGCGCATCAAGCTCGTGTTCCCCGACCCGGAGACCGGCGGCATCACCTCGACCGAGGGTGCCGACGACACGTGGTTCTCGACGTGGATGGAGCGCTCCGCGGCCGAGCGCGGCCACATGCGGACGTACACGATCCGCGACGTACGGGGCTCCGGCGCCGCCACCACCCTCGTCGTCGACATGGTCCTGCACCTCGAGGGGGACCTCGTCGGCCCCGGCTCGACCTGGGCGTCGCGGGCCACGGTGGGCGACCGCATCGTGCTGCTCGCCCCGCGGCGGGGGTTCCCCTACGGCGGGATCGAGTTCACCCCGGCCCCGGGCGCCAGCCTGCTGCTCGTCGGCGACGAGACGGCCGTGCCCGCGATCTGCACGGTGCTCGAGCAGCTGCCCGCGGACGCTGTCGGCACGGCGTTCCTCGAGGTGCCGGTCGCCGGTGACGTCCAGGACGTACGCCGCCCCGCCGGCGTCGACGTGGTGTGGCTGGCCCGCGAGGGCGAGGAGCTCGGCGCCGGTCTGCACGACGCGGTGGTGACCCACCTCGGCATCCCCGGCGCCCAGGTGGAGGTGGCGGCCGACGAGGTCGACCCCGACCTGTGGGAGACGCCGTTCTACTCCTCCTCCGGTGAGGAGGTCCCCGGCGAGCTGGTCGGCGTCGGCGGGACGTACGCCTGGATCGCCGGCGAGTCGAAGGTCGTGACCGGCCTGCGCCGGCACCTGGTCAAGGAGCTCGGCTTCGACCGCAGCCAGGTCGCCTTCATGGGCTACTGGCGCCGCGGCGTGGCGATGAAGTCCTGATCTGCCGTACGCCCGGCTCCCCCCGTGGAGCCGGTAACGGGTCGGCCAGCACACTGCCGGCCCCACCGGTGGGGGCGGGAGTGCACTCATCGACCCGTTGCCGAGGGGCGGGGGCCCGGGGTCAGCGGCGCTTCGGGGCGCGGGGGGAGTAGCGCACGCGCTCGGCGATGCGGTACCGCGCGATCAGCTCGATGTCGGTGAGCGAGTCGTACATGGTCGTGCTCCTTCCTTCTGGTGGGAGTCGGTTCAGCGCTGGTGGAGGGTGACGTCGCCCGACGCCGTGGTGGCGCGCACCTCGAGGTACGGCTGGTCGGGGGCGGGCTCGCCGGTGCCGGCGAGCGTGGAGGTCAGGCGACCGCTGGCCGTGCGGACGTCGGTCCACACGGGCGTGCCGGCGACGACCCCGATGCGTACGTCGCCGCTGGCGGTCTTGGCGGTGATGCGCCCGGCGGCGACCTCGTCGACCACCAGGTCGCCCGAGCCCGTGGTGAAGACCGCCTCGCTGCCCAGGGACAGCACGTGGGCGTCGCCCGACCCGGTCTTGACCGCGAGGTCGTCGCGCGCGGACTCGACGCGTACGTCGCCGCTGCCCGTGGTGACCACGAGGGGCGACTCGGAGCGGCGCACGAGGACGTCGCCGGAGCCGGACTTGAGGTGGGCCTCGCCGACGAGGTGCTCGGCGACGACGTCACCGGACCCGGTGTGCACGACCGCATCACCCTCGACGATGTCCAGGCTCACGTCGCCCGAGCCGCTGTCGACGCGGGTGTCGGCGAACCGGCCGTGGGCGGCGACGTCGCTGCTGCCGACCTTGGCGTGGAGGCCGCTCGCGACGGGCACCTCGACGACGATCTCGGCGCGGGGGTCCTTGCCGAGGAAGCCTCCGGAGCGGGGCGGGGCGATGATCGCGATCCGGTCGCCGAGGTCGCGTACGTCGAACTCCTCCGCGCGGTCGCCGGTGATCCTGATCGTCGTCTCGACCGTGGAGGTCGCGGTGACGTCGACGAGTCCGCGGCCGTTCTCGACGTAGAGGTCGATCGGCTCGGGGGTGTCGAAGCTGAGGTCGAGCTGGTTGCTCATGGTCGTCTCCAGTCCGGTTCGGGGTGTGGTCGTCCGACGGGCCGGCGGGTGCCGGTCCGCTGCGTGCGGTGGGTGGGGTGGGTGGCTACTGCCAGCCGGTCATCCGGCGGCTGCGCGGCCCCTGCTTGCGGTGGCCCGCGAAGGGGTCGTAGCCCACGAAGGGGACGCTGCTGAGGTCGATGTCGACGTTGATCGAGTGCTCGTTGGTCGCGGCGCGGACCACGCCGACCATCCAGGTGTTGAGGCTCTGGCCGGCGGCGGCCGCGCGCTCCTCGGCCCGGGCCTTGACGGCCTCGGGGATGCGCAGCGTGATGCGGGCGAGGTCGCCGTCCTCCTCCTCCGCGGGCGCCGGGGGAGCCGGGGGCGGGGGCGGTGCGGGGATCGCCGCGGGAGGAGCCACCTCGACCACGAAGTCGAGCTCGCGGCCGACCAGGCGTACGTCGACGCTGCCGTCGGGCAGCTCGGCGGTGATCTCGGCCGCCGCGTGGGAGATGGCCTCCATCAGCGCCAGTCGCGCGCTCGGGTCCAGGGCGTACGCCAGGCGCTCGGCCGCCTGCTTGAGCTCGTCGCTGCCCGCCTCGGCCGCCGCGACGAGGTCGCGACGGAGGCTGTCGACGTACGGGGTGATGTCCATGCGCACCATCGTGACATCAAAGTGATGTCACGTCAAGCGTTTGGTGATGTCACCTGGCGTCGGCGTGATGTCAAAGTCTGCGGCCGTCATCCACACCCCGATCGGTAGTCCGCTGCGAAGGACCGGCCGCGCGCGGGTCTCGGCCGGCTTTTCGCAGCGGACTACCGGGAGGGTGTGGACAGACGTCACCACCGAAGGGCGGGAGCGGTCAGAGGTCGAAGAGCGAGCCGGATCCGTCGATGTCGGCGTCCGTACGCGGGGTGTGCGCGGGAGCGTCGGTGACGGCCGGCTTCGTGGCTGACGCCTCGGCGGGCTTCTCCTCGGGGGCCTCGGTCTCGGGCTCCGCCTCGTCGCCGGCGTCGAGGATCGTGTCCGGGTCGTCCTGCTCCGGTGTGGCGCTGTCCTCGGCGTGCGCCTCGGGCAGGTCGTCGGCGTCGCGGAACGTCGCCGCCTGGCTCAGGTCGGCGCCGCTCGGCGGGGCGTCCGGTACGGCCCCCTCGTCGGTCGTCGACCCGGGCTCGGGCTCGGCGGCAGGCTCGGGCTCGGGCTCCGGCTCGGCGGCAGGCTCGGGCTCGGGCTCCGCGGCGGCGGGCTCGGCCGCAGTCGCGGACGCCGCCGAGGTCGCGGGTGCCTCGATGTCGAAGAGCGACCCCATGCTGCTGATGTCGACGTCGGTGGCCGGCGTGGACGTCGCGCCGCCGCTCGCGGCCGGCGCCGGCTCGGGCTCGACTGCTGCCTCGGGCTCGGGCTGTGCCTCCGGCTCGGCCTGTGCCTCCGGCTCCGACTCGGCAGGTGCCTCCGGCTCCGACTCGGCCGGTGCCTCCGGCTCGGCGGCCGGGGTGGCCTCGGCTGCCTTCGACTCGGGCGCCGACTCGGGCGCCGGCTCGGGCGCCGGAGCGGACGTCGTGGCCGGGGCTTCGAGGTCGAACAGCGAGCCCAGGCTCGACAGGTCGGCGTCGGTGGTCGGCGTCGAGGTCGTCCCGCTCGCCGCGGGCGTCTCCGCTGCGGGCTCGGGCGTGGGCTCGGCGGTGTCCTCGGCGGCGGGCTCCGGCTCCGCTGGAGAGGCGGGTTCCGCTACCGGCGACGGCGCGGGCTCGGCGGAAGCCGTCGGCTCGGGAGCTGCGATGTCGAACAGCGATCCGCCGCTGCCGAGGTCGGTGCTCGCCGGGGCGGGCTTCTCCGCGGCGGGCTCGGCCGGCTGCTCCGTTGCGGTGGGCTCGGGCGTGGTCTCGGGCGTGGGCTCGGGCTCAGGCGTCCCGAGGTCGAAGAGGGACCCGCCCGCGCCGAGGTCGGTCGATCCGGAGGCCGGCTTCTCCGCCGCCGGCTCCGCGGTGGGTGCAGGGGCCGGGGCCGACGTCGCGGCAGGCTCCTCGGCGGGTGCCGGGGTGTCGAAGAGGGAGCCGCCCGCGAACGGGTCGGCAGCCTCGGTCTTCGCGGTCGAGGGCTCCGCGGTCGAGGGCTCCGCGGTCGACGGCTCCGCGGCCGACGGCTCCGCGGCCGAGGGCTCCTCGGGGGCCGGGGTGTCGAACAGCGACGTCCCGCCGGACGCCTTGGCGGCGGGCCCGACGTCGGCGGTCTCGGTGACGGTGTCCTCGGTGACGTCGCCGGCCTCCGGCTCGTCCTTGGTCGCCACGTCGGTCGAGGCGGCAGCAGCAGGAGCAGCGGCAGCGGCGGCCGGTGCCGCGGCAGGAGCCGACCCGGGCGCGGCCTTCGTGGCCTGCTCGCCCTTGACCGACGCCAGCAGCATCTGCGCGACGTCGAGGACCTCGACCTCCTCGCGGGCCTCGCCCTTGCTCTGCTGCATGGTGAGCCCGTCGGAGAGCATCACCCGGCAGAACGGGCAGCCGACGGCGATCTGGTCGGCGCCGGTGCCGACGGCCTCCTTGGTGCGGTTCATGTTGATCCGCTCGCCGATGTTCTCCTCCATCCACATGCGCGCGCCTCCGGCGCCGCAGCAGAAGGACCGCTCGGAGTTGCGTTCCATCTCGACGAAGTCGGCGCCCGGCAGCACCTGCAGCAGCTCGCGCGGGGGCTCGTACACCTGGTTGTGGCGCCCGAGGTAGCACGGGTCGTGGTAGGTGATCGAGCGCTTCGCCGCACCCGCGCCGTCCTTGACCGGGGTCAGCTTCCCCTCGCGCACGAGGCGGTTGAGGAGCTGGGTGTGGTGCACGACCTCGAGCTCGATGCCGAAGTCCTTGTACTCGTTCTTCAGCGTGTTGAAGCAGTGGGCGCAGGTCGAGACGACCTTCTTGACCTTGTACTCCTTGAAGGTCTCGACGTTCTGCGTCGCGAGGCCCTGGAAGACGAACTCGTTGCCCGCGCGGCGGGCGGGGTCACCCGTGCAGGTCTCGCCGTTGCCGAGCACGCCGAAGGAGATGCCGGCCATGTCGAGGAGCTCGGCGACGGCGCGCGTGGTCTTCTTCGCGCGGTCCTCGTACGCTCCGGCGCAGCCGACCCAGAACAGCCAGTCGACCGACTCGAGGGACTCCAGGTCCTCCCCGACGACCGGCACCTCGAAGTCGAGGCCCTTGGCCCAGTCCATGCGGGCCGAGGCCGACATGTTCCACGGGTTGCCCTTGTTCTCGAGGCCCTTGAAGAGCTGGTTGAGCTCGGCGGGGAAGTTCGACTCGACCAGCAGCTGGTAGCGCCGCATGTCCATGATGTGGTCGACGTGCTCGATGTCGACGGGGCACTGCTGGACGCACGCGCCGCACGACGTGCAGCTCCACAGCACGTCCTCGTCGATGACGAAGTCGCCGTCGGCGGGGTTGTAGAAGTAGTCGAGGACGTCGGTGCCCGTCCCGCCGCTCTCGCCCTTGGCGCCGGCGCCGACGAGCTCGCGCTCGGCGTGGCCCTCGACGCCGTCGGCCTTGGCGTAGGCGTGGTCGCGCAGCGAGGTGATCAGGAGCTTGGGGGACAGCGGCTTCTCGGTGTTCCAGGCCGGGCACTGCGACTGGCAGCGGCCGCACTCGGTGCAGGTGGTGAAGTCGAGGATGCCCTTCCACGAGAAGTCCTCGACCTTGCCGGCGCCGAGGATCGAGTCCTCGTCGAGGTCGTCGATGTCGTCGAGCGTGACGGCCTTGCCGGCCGAGGTCAGCGGCTTCATCGCACCGAGCGCGGTGGAGCCGTCGTCCTCGCGCTTGAAGTAGATGTTGAACCAGGCGGTGAACCGGTGCCAGGCGATGCCCATGGTGATGTTGCGGGCGATGACCATCAGCCAGATCATCGCCAGCGCGATCTTGAAGGCGGCGATGAAGTAGATGGTGTTCTCGAGCGCGGACGTCGAGTCGGAGTAGAGCGCGTCGCCGATCCACGACGAGATCGGGTAGTGCGAGCGCCCGGCCTCCTCGTCGAGCTTCCACTCGGCGCCGCGGACGAACAGGATCGCCGAGCCCTCGAGCAGCGCGAGCGCCTCGACGAAGTAGGCCTGCCAGAAGGTCGACCCGAAGAACCGGCTGCGACGGCCCTCGGCGCGGGGGTGGTGCTTCTGGCGGTAGACGATGAGGTAGACGATGCCGACGGTGCTGAGCAGGCCGATGATCTCGCTGAACCACTCGTACGGGTACCAGTGGCCGATGAGCGGCCACGCGAAGTCGGGCTTGAAGAGCTGGAAGTACGCCGCCAGGACGGCCGTGCTGAGGAACAGGAACGCGGCGTAGACGAACCAGTGCATGATGCCGACCCAGTGCCACTGGAGCATCCGCGTGTGGAGGAACGTCTCCTTGAGCATCGTCGCGGCGCGTCCGCCGGGGTTGCCGGTGCGGCCGGGCGCCGGCTGGCCGGACCGGATCACACCCAGCATGCGCCGTACGGCCGGCACCAGGAGGGCGACGGCGGCGACGGTCAGTGCGAACGAGACGACGATCGCGAAGATCTGCATGTGGGGCTGCTCCTCGGTCGGGGCGTACAGAGCCGCAGCCTAGGGCCGCCGAACGCGCCGACGGCAGGGCCCTGCAGGGTGAGAAAGATCCTACCCGCAGGTAACTTGAACGGCGAAGCGGTCCGCGTCAGTTCACGATCGCGACGTTCTCGACCTCGATCTCCCGGGCGTCCTCGCGGTAGGTCGCGAGCCTGGTCCTGACCTCGTCCAGCGCCTCGGTGAGCCGGGCGACGCCGTCGCGCAGCGAGCGCTGGTGCTCGAGGTGGGCGAGGTGCGACTCGCTCGTCGGGTCCCAGCCGGGGGTCAGCGTCACGACCTGCTCGAGGAGGCCGTCGACCTGGGAGGTGATCTTCTCCGTGGCGTCGGCGAGCGCGGCCTCGATGGTCGAGAGCGAGCCCTGGTGCACGACCAGTCCGCGGGTCATCGGGGACCACCGCCGAGCCGGTCGGCGAGCTGGCCCGAGCGCTCGGCCTGCGCCACGTCGTTGGTGGCGTGCTCCTGGGCGACGTACGACAGGCTCTGCGCGTAGCCGTCGAGGATCGGGCCGAGCGTGATCGCGACGTCGAACCACGCGTTGACCGCCTCTCCGAAGCCGGCGGCGGCCTGGCCGCTGAAGCCCGTGCCGGCCTCGGTCTCGATGGTCGCGCCGAGCGCCTGCAGGGTCTGCTGCAGCGGCTCCACCGCGTCGGCGACGGCCTGCGCGGCCGCCTGCATCTCGGAGTAGACAAGTCCGACGGCCACGGCCGCCCCCTCTCGCTCGGGTCGATCGGCTCCTTCCTACCCCGTCCGGGGCCGTCTCACACACCCCGCCCGGGGGCCGATCGCGGCGGTTTGAGCACCGGTCCCGCGGGGAATCGGGGAGCCATGCCGTCGTACGACTACGAGGTCGACCTCGAGAGCATGGGCAAGGCAGCCCAGGGGCTCAGCGAGACCGTCCAGCTCTTCAAGGACAAGGACGTCGAGGACCTCGTGCCCGGCCGGGGCGACGTGGGCAGCGACGTCGTGTGGGACGCCCTCGACGAGTTCAAGAACCGCTGGGAGGAGGGCGTCAACAACCTCTGCCAGGACGTCGAGGAGATGTCGGGCCGGCTCGGCAAGATCGCGATGAACTACTTCGAGACCGACAAGGCCGGCTACGACGCCCTGTCCGCGCTCAAGGGCACCATCGCCGGCATCAAGGTGATGTGACGTGCCGGACTTCGAGATCGAGGGCAACCCCGGCAACATCCGCGCCAAGGCCGTGACGATGGAGCAGAAGGGCCGCCTGTTCCACGACACCGGCGACGCCCTCGCCAGGATCGACGTGTCGGGCTGGATCGGCCGTGCGGCCGAGGAGTTCCGCGAGGCGCACGACCTCGAGCCCGACCGGTGGACCAAGGCCGGCAACGGCTTCAAGAAGGCGGCCTCCGGCCTCACGACGTACGCCGGCGCGCTCGAGGACGCGCAGCGCCGCGCCGCGGAGGCCAAGGCCGAGTACGAGCGTGGCCAGCGCGAGTCGGAGAGCGCTCGCACGCAGTACGACTCCTACATGGGTCGCATGCGCGCCTACTGGAGCAGCGGCGGCACCGACCAGGCCGAGCCGTTCGTCGACTGGGGCGACCCGATCCAGCAGGAGGCGTTGCGGGCGCTGCAGTCCGCCCGGGCCGACCTCGACAACGCCGCCGCCATCTGCGCAGGAGAGGTCCGCGCCGGCTGCGCCGACGCCCCGGAGGAGCCGAACTGGCTGGAGTCGGGCCTCAAGTTCGTCGGCGGGATCTTCGAGGGCGCCGGCGAGGCCGTGTGGGACCTGCTGACGATGGTGCCGTTCAGCCCGGTCAACCTGGTGATCGACTCCTACAAGCTCGCGACGGGCGACATCACCCCCGAGGAGCTGGCGACGAAGTACGAGCTGTCGGTCGAGAACGGCTGGGCGATGGCGCAGGGCATCTACACCGGCCTGACGACCGACCCCGTCGGGTTCGGCAAGGAGCTCGGCAAGTCGCTGCTCGACTGGGACACGTGGGCCGACGACCCCGCCCGCGCGATCGGACACCTCGTGCCCGACGCGATCGCGGCGGTGGCGACCGGCGGTGCCGGAGCGCTCGCGACACGCGGCGGCAAGTTCGCGATGGACGGCCTCGACGCCCTGAGCGACATGGGCAAGCTCCGTCACCTCGACGACCTCGACGACCTCGGTGACCTGCGCCACCTCGACGACCTCGGCAGCAGCCGGATCTACTCGATGATGGACGACATCCCGCACCGCACGTCCTTCTCGCCCGACCAGCTCGGCAGCTCCCGGGTCGACGACGTCCTCTCCCGGCACGACATCTCCCGCAGCGAGCTCAACGACCTGGTCAACAAGCCTGCGGCCGATCTCACCCCGTCCGAGCGGGCCACGCTCAACGCCGTGCGTGACGACTTCCCGGCCCCCGACGCCGACACCGTGATGCAGAAGGTCATCGACCAGCCCTACTTCGACGAGAAGACCGGCGAGCTCCGGTGGGGCGGCGCGGACAACTACATCCTCGACCAGTACGCCCCCAACGAGGTGCGCGGTGCCGTGACCGTCGCCGACGACACCTCCCACCTCGGCACCCCGCGCGCGATCAACGAGGACCTGCGCCTCGACTACGACGGCACCCACCACTCGACCGGCGACGCCTCGACCCACGTGATCCGGTTCCAGACCGACAACCCCAACTTCGACATCCCGCGCAACAGCGACATGACCGGCTCGCCCACCCGGTTCGACGGGTGGAGCGACCCGTTCACCGGCAACGGCTTCACGAAGTCGGGCGATGACATCATTCCCGAGTACGTCACCGACGGTCCGACCGTGATCCGCGAGGGAGCAGAGATGTGGGAAGTCACCGACACCGGCACGCAGCGGCTGGTGGCCGTGCTGCGTGACGGCGCGTGGATCCCGCAGGGGAACTGATGACCCTGCCGACCCCCGGCCTGCACGCCGTCTGCGACGCCGTCACCTTCGAGGTCGCCGGCACCGGCGCCGACTGGCTCATGCTCCGGGTCCCTGACGGCGTACGCGTCGCGCCGCCGCACCTCGGGGAGGGCGAGGACCGGCAGGGCCGCCGGTGGGTCAAGGTCTCCAAGACCCGCATCGAGCGCTACTTCGACGTCTCGGTGACGGTGGCGTGGCACGGCGAGGAGCTCGCCCTGGGCCGGGTCCTCGGCGACACCGCGGAGGTCCACGCCAACTCGCCGGCGGTGGCCGACCGGCTGGGCCTCGAGGGCGACCAGTACAACGGGTTCCGCGCGACCGTCCCGGTCGAGGAGCTGACCGTGGTCGACGTACGCGAGAAGGAGATCGATGTCTGAGGCTGCCGCGCAGCGCCCGGTGCTGCAGAAGCTGCTGACCCACGGGCTGGGGACCGCCATCGTCGAGGACGGCTACGACCACGTCGGTGGCGTGGTCGTGCTCGCGAGCGACGCCGTGGAGCTCCGTACGCCCGACCAGCTGCTCCGCGCCCACGGCTTCGAGGGCGGCCAGGAGTTCGTCGACGTGGTGCGCTTCGAGCTGCCGCCGCTGGCGTCCCTGACCAACCCCGCCGCGCCCGACTCCGGCCGGCGACCGCTCTACCCGACCGGGTTCCTGCGCGGCGACGCGGTCGTCCCGGTCTGGGAGCTGAGCCGGACCCGCTACTCCTTCGGCGCGGAGTACTGGCGGATCCGGGCCGACGGCGAGCAGCGGGTGCTCTCGGCCTACCAAGGGGCGGCCCGCGGGTGGCGCGGCGCCAAGGGCTGGCGGCCGTGGAGCCCGCTCGTGGGCGTGCGTGCGCGCTGGCGCGGGTCGGAGCTCGCGGCCGACGTCGTCGGCGACAGCGTGCTGCTGGCCATGCGCGGCGAGACCGGACCCGAGGGCTGGGAGCAGGTCCGCCCGCAGACGTGGGTGGCGGCCGTCCCGGCGTCGGAGTGCGAGCTCTTCGAGGTCGTCCTCACCGCGACCTGGCAGGGCGTCCCGGTCCGGGTCCTCGCATCCGGGCCCGCCGGCGCCCGGGTCCTCCTCCTCGTCGACGACGCCGAGCGGGCGGAGGCGCTCGGCGCCGACACCGTCGAGCCGGGCGTGTTCGAGATGACCGTCTCGCCCGCCGACCTCGCGGACACGCACGGCGTCACCAACGAGCTCGCCCCGAGCGACCCGCGACCGTGACCGGGACGCGGCCGGCCGCCGCGGACGGCCGCTCCGACCGGATCGAGGGCGTCCTGCTCGGCGGCGCGTGCGGCGACGCGCTCGGGGTGCCGTACGAGTTCGGCTCGGCGCCGCTGGCCCCGGGCGAGCAGCCCCGGATGATCGGCGGCGGCCTCGGTCCGTACGCACCCGGCGAGTGGAGCGACGACACGCAGATGGCGGTCGTCATCGCTGGTGTCGCGGCGGAGCTCGGGCTCCGGACGGTCCCCGCGCTGGACGCGGTCGTCGAGGGGTGGATCGGATGGCTCGGCGGGGGAGCGAGCGACGTCGGCACGCAGACCCGGCAGGTGCTCGGGGCGGTGGCGGCCGGTGGCCGCACCCGCCTGTGGAGCGCGGCGTCGTCGGCGGCGAGCTCGCTCCACCGCCGCACGGGACGTACGGCCGGCAACGGGTCGCTGATGCGGACAGGGCCGGTGGCGCTCGCCTTCCTCGACGACCCGGCGGTGCTCACCCTCGCTGCCGGTTGGCTGTCGGAGGCGACCCACCGCGACCCGCTCGCGGGCGACGCGTGCGTGCTGTGGTGCCACGCGATCCGCCTCGCCGTGCTCCACGGAGGGACGCCCGACCTGGTGGCGCTGGTCGATGAGCTCCCCGTCGCGCGACGCGACCAGTGGCGGGCCTGGATCGCGGACGCCGAGCGTCGTACGCCCTCCGACTTCGCCCCCAACGGCTACGTCGTCACCGCCCTCCAGGCGGCCTGGTCGGCGATCCGCCACCCGCTCGGCGACGGCCCGCCGGTCGTCGCCTCCCTCACCGCCGCGGTCCACGCGGGCGACGACACCGACACGGTCGCCGCGATCGCGGGCTCGCTCCTCGGCGCCGCCCACGGAGCGTCGGCCCTGCCGGCCGAGTGGCGGGAGGTCGTGCACGGGTGGCCGGGCCTCGGGGCCGACGACCTGCGCGACCTCGCGCAGCGCGTCTCGCTGCGCGGTGAGCAGGACGCGGCCGCACGCCGGGTGCCCGACGAGCTCCACGAGGTCGCCGCGCACCTGGTCCGCCGTGGGCTCGGCGAGGGGTACGAGTTCCACGTGAGGGGGCGGCCCGTCCCGCACGGCCTCTCGAGCGAGTACGTCGGCCTCGAGCGGACTGACGACGGCGGCTACCGGGTCTGGTACTCCGGCGACCGAGGCGTGCCCAGCACCTACGTGGACACCGACGACTGGTCCGTCGCGCGCGAGCGGTTCGTCGCCGAGTCGATCTCCCTGGCGCGAGCCCGGAACCGGAACATCCAGATCGCCGACGACCCGGCCGGGAAGAGCCGCTGGTGGCGGCGTGGACGGGCCTGAACCGCCCATGACGCTTCCCACGCCCGGGGCGTTCGCCGTGTGCGGCTCGACGACCTACGAGGTGAGCGCGGTCGGTGAGTCGTGGGTCTGGCTCTTCGTCGAGCCGGGTGCGCCCGTGCCGGCCCACCTCGACGCAGGTGCCGACGGCACCGGTCGCGCGTGGGTCAAGGTCCCGTGGTCGGCGCTGGAGCGCTACTTCCGGGTCGTGGTGACCGTCGCCTGGCAGGGTGAGCAGTTCGGGCTGGACCGGGTCATGTCCGACCTCGCCGAGATCCTGGGTGACTCGCCGGAGGTGGCCGCCCGGCTGGGGCTCGAGGGTGACCCCTACGACGGGTTCCACGCGACCGTCCCGGTCGACGAGCTGACCGTCGTCGACGTGCGCGAGCACGAGATCGGCCTCCCCGCCGACGGCCGGCGGCGGCGCGTCGCCGGACCCTCCGCGAGGCTGCGCAGGTGGTGGAGGCGTCGCTGAGGGAGCCCCTCCTCTTGTCGAAGGCTTCCCCCACGTTGGTCGAAGATCGCCACCCGGACCCCCGCGCGGGCGTAGCCTCCCCGCACGGGCGTGGGGCCCGGGCGTGTGTGCGGATCGAGGGGTGTGTGATGCGCAGGTTGGTCGTGGTCGTCCTGGCGATGACCGCCGTGCTGGTCGCTGCGCCGGCTGGTGCCGGCCCGGCCGCGTCGACGGTGGTGGTCACCGAGCGCGAGGCTGCACTCGGCCGCCTCTCGATCCCCGCGATCGGGGTCGACGCCGGGATCATCCCCGTCGGGGTCACCAGGGCCGGGCACCTCGCGATCGGCCGCAGCGTCCGCGACGTCTACCGCTGGCGGCACGGGGTGCTCCCCGGCCAGCAGGGCAGCGCCGTGCTCGCCGGGCACACCTGGTCCAAGGGGCCCGGGGTGTTCGACAGGCTCGGCAGCCTGCGCCCCGGGCACGTGGTCGTGGTCGGGAAGAACCGTTTCGAGGTGACGCGCGTGCGCAAGGTGACCGGGATGTCCCGCAGGGCCGTGGCCGGACTCTTCAGCGACCGCGGCAAGCCCCGGCTGGTGCTCATCACCTGCGGTGACCGCAACGACCTGACCGGCGTCTACCGCACCCGCATCATCGTCAACGCGAGGCTCGTGCCCAGCCGCTGACCCGCCGGGTCAGTCGCTCCGCGGTGTCCGTGACGGCCGCCGCCGCGCCGGGGTCGTCGGCGGTGTCGCCCGGGAACGTGACCGCGACGCCGGCGACCGGGTGCCCGTTGTGGTCGAGCACCGCCGCGGCGACGCTGCACAGCCCCGGGGTGACCTCGCCGTCCTCGGTCGCGTGCCCGCGCTGCCGGGTGGCCGAGAGGACCGTACGCAGCGCGCTGAGCGAGGCAGGCCCCTTCCCGTGGCGGTCGACGAACGCCGCACGGTCGGGATAGAGCGCGCGGACCTGGCTGGCCGGCAGCGCCGCGAGGACGGCCCGGCCGGACGCAGTGAGGTGGGCCGGGAGGCGTACGCCCACGTCGGTCACCAGCGGGGGACGGCCCGGGGCGCGCTCCTCGACGACGTAGAGCACGTCGCGTCCGTGCAGGACCGCGAGGTGGGCGCCGTGCCCGGTGCGGTCGACGAGCTCGGCGAGCGGCCGGCGCGCCAGCCGGGCGAGCGGCTCCTGCCGCGTGAAGCCGCTGCCGACCTCGAAGGCCGCGACGCCGAGGCCGTAGCGGTGCTCCTCGGGCAGGTGCACGACGAAGCCCTCGTCGATCATCGTGTTGAGCAGGTGGTAGGCCGTGCTGCGCGGGAGCTCGCACGCCCGCACGATCCGGTCGAGGGTGACCGGGTCGGCCTGGGTGGCGAGGAACCTCAGCACCCGCAGGGTGCGGGTCGCCGCGGGGACCTGGCTCACCGGGGTCCGTCCACCAGGTCCGGTCAGGACTTGTCGGTGTCCTTGGAGAACCAGCCGCCGCCGTCGTCGGTGCGCTCGATCGGCTTGCCCGGCATCTCCTGCGCGCCCGGGGTGCGACGGGGCAGCGTCGGGCCCTGGCCGGCGGGACGCTGCCCGGCGGGGGTCTCCTCGCGGGGCTCGGCAGGGGTCTCGGCGGGGGTCTCCGGCTGGGTCTCGGCGGCCGGCTCGGAGTTGACCTCGGACGGCGCGGTGGGCTGCTGGTCGGCGGTGCCGGCGACCTGCGGCTCGTAGTCGTCGGCCTTGTGGTCGACGCGCGGGTCGAGCCGGTCCGCGGCGCGCACCTGAGCCTCGTGCTCGGCCTCGACGTGGGAGGCCTCGACCTGGGCGGCCCGGGCCTCGGCCTCCGCGCGCTCCGCGGCGGCGCGTGCCTCCGCCGCCTGCGCCTCGGCCTCCGCGGCACGGTCCTGGGCGTCGGGCAGGGCGCTCTGGGCGTGGCCCGCTGCCTCGGCGCGGACGGCCTCGGCCTGCGCGATCTCGGACTCGCGCTTCTTGCGCTGGGCCAGGAACGCGGCACCGCCGAGCACGAGGACGACGACGGCGATGATGATGACGATGGTGAGCGTGGTCACGGTGGGTCTCCTACGACAGGGAGTGCCCAGTCTTGCACCAGTCGGGGCTGTGTCCAGCGACTTCACCCCTTCGACACGTGTCTCGGATCCCAGACCTCAACCGCCGTCAGCGTCTGGTGCCGCCACGTCTCCGGGAGTTCGATGGACGTCATGCAGAGCATCGGAGTCTCCACGGGAGCCATCGAGGTGGGCGTCGGCGCCGTCTCGTTCGACGACCTCGTCAGCGTCGCCCGCCAGGGCGCCCAGGTCACCCTCACCGACGAGGCGCTCGCCGCGATCGACCGTGCCCGCGAGGTGGTCGAGGCGCTGGCCGCCGCCGAGACCCCGACGTACGGCGTCAGCACGGGCTTCGGCGCGCTCGCCACGCGGCACATCCCGACCGAGATGCGCGCCCAGCTCCAGCGCTCCCTCGTTCGCTCGCACGCCGCCGGTTCGGGTCCCGAGGTCGAGCGGGAGGTGGTCCGCGCGCTCATGCTGCTGCGGCTCTCGACGCTGGCGACGGGTCGCACGGGCGTACGCCGCCGGACCGCCCAGCTGATGGCCGACCTGCTCTCCCACGGCATCACGCCGGTCGTCCACGAGTACGGCTCCCTCGGTTGCTCGGGAGATCTGGCCCCGCTGTCGCACTGCGCGCTCGCGCTGATGGGTGAGGGCGACGTGCGCGACGCGTCCGGCCGGCGCGTCCCCGCGGCCGAGGCGCTCGCCGCCGCCGGCCTCGAGCCGGTCGAGCTCGGCGCCAAGGAGGGTCTCGCCCTCATCAACGGCACCGACGGGATGCTCGGCATGCTCGTCATGGCGATCGCCGACCTGCGGATGCTGCTGCGCACCGCCGACGTCGCCGCCGCGATGAGCGTCGAGGGCCAGCTCGGCACCGACCGGGTCTTCGCCCCCGAGCTCCAGACCATCCGCCCGCACCCCGGGCAGGCGCAGTCCGCGGCCAACCTGACCGCCCTCATGGCCGACTCGGCGATCGTCGCCTCGCACCGCACGGGCGACTGCAACCGGGTCCAGGACGCGTACTCGCTGCGCTGCTCACCGCAGGTGCACGGGGCCGCGCGCGACACCGTCGAGCACGCCGCGACCGTCGCCGGTCGCGAGCTCGCCAGCGCGATCGACAACCCGGTCGTGGTCGGCGACGCGGTCGAGTCCAACGGCAACTTCCACGGGGCGCCCGTGGCGTACGTCCTCGACTTCCTCGCGATCGTCGCCGCCGACGTGGCCTCGATCAGCGAGCGGCGCACCGACCGGTTCCTCGACAAGGCCCGCAACCACGGGCTGCCGCCGTTCCTCGCCGACGACCCCGGGGTCGACAGCGGGCACATGATCGCCCAGTACACCCAGGCCGCGATCGTGTCCGAGCTCAAGCGGCTCGCGGTCCCGGCCTCGGTCGACTCGATCCCGTCCAGCGCGATGCAGGAGGACCACGTCTCGATGGGCTGGAGCGCCGCGCGCAAGCTCCGCCGGTCGGTCGACGGCCTGTCCCGCGTGGTCGCCGTGGAGGTGCTCACCGCCGCCCGTGCGCTCGACCTGCGCGCCCCGCTGACCCCGTCGCCCGCGACCGGTGCCGTCGTCGGCCTCCTGAGGTCCTCGGGCATCGAGGGCCCGGGCCCCGACCGCCACCTCTCGCCCGAGATCGAGGTTGCCGTCGGCCTCGTCCAGTCCGGCGCGGTCCTCGCCGCCGCCGAGTCCGTGGTCGGCGCGCTGGCCTGAGACGGCGACGCGGCTTCCCCGTCCGCCTCGCTGCACTTCCCTGTTCTCGAGACGCAGGTCCCGGCCGGGACTACGGTGCGACGTGTGAGACGGAGCACGTGTGGAGTCGTTCTTCTCGGTGTCCTCGCCCTGACCGGGATCGGACCGGCGGCCCAGGCAGCGCCGGTCGACGTGAGCCCGCGGTCCGCTGCGGCCCCTGCAGCGGCATCCACCTGGAGGTGCTGGTGGGCTCCCACGATGGACCGCAACTGGCACAACGACGCGCTGTGCTCCAACGGCAGACGCACGGTGCGTCCCCACCTACGACCGGCCGATGACTACATCACCCGCGACGAGC
>JAESGW010000706.1_pt1 | contig 17747 bp, 20 predicted proteins | sample 9269791 | NCBI WGS metagenome assembly JAESGW01 (sample SAMN16773120, study PRJNA677053) | algae metagenome | isolation source: Aphanocapsa lilacina HA4352-LM1 and co-occurring heterotrophs from near cave... | place: USA: Maniniholo cave, near Haena, Kauai, HI | collected 2009-07-28 | reverse complement strand
AATAACCGCTCCCGATCCTCCTGGAACGCGCTTTGTGCTGCCGGTTGCACTCCGGAAAATTGCTCTGTATAAAAATTTACCCCTGCAATTGACATCCCTAAAATCAGCTTGTTATACAGTCTGTGCAAGCAGAAATCCGATGGTTTCGCTTGCTTAAACGGAGCGGTTTCGAGCGAGGCGCCTGCGTCGAACTGGCCGTCCGATTTCAACTATCCCGTCAGGAATATCGCCATGAAGCTCGAAATGTTGCCCGGGCAAGATTTGCAGCGGCAGGGGCCGCCCGCGTCGGTGGGCCGCATCCTCAGTAGCTGGTGGGAGCGCGCCGAGGACTATCAAAAACTCGTCTACACGATCGCGGGCGCCCTGTTTGTGATTGGGCTTTTGCACGGGGCGATCTGGCTGGTGGTGGGCGGCGGCTGGGCCGACAACGTCTCCTGGCGCAAGCCGACGTTGTTTCTGACCGCCTGCGGGATCACCGCCACCACTTTCGCCTGGTCGATGAACTATCTCAAAGTCGATCGCCAGACCGGCTGGCAGCTCGCCATCGGCGTGATCGTCCCGGCTACTTTCGTCAGTTCGATGGTCGCCCTGCAACAGTGGCGGGGCACCCGTTCGCACTTCAACTTTTTCGAATCGCCGCTCGACGCGGTGATCGCCGCCTCGATGGTCGTGATGATCCAGCTGTTGCTGCCCACGGCGTTCATCTTTTCGCGCCTGACCTTTACCGCCCTGCGCCCGGTGCCGAAGGATCTGGCCCTGGCGCTGCGCGCCGGCATCTTGATGGTCAATATCAGTTTCTTCATAGGGTTTGTGACGATCATGAACGCGGTCACCAACGGCCTGCTCTTCACGCTCCAGAACCCGAGCGTGATCGGTACGGCTGGGACGATGAAAGTGCCCCACGGCGTCGCCCTGCACGGATTGCAAATATTCCTGGCCCTGGTGGCGGTGCTCTACTTCAGCCGCTGGAGCGAAGCGAGCCGCCTGGCGGTCCTGCGCCTCGCCGTGGCGGGTTACGGCCTGCTGGTGGGGGTGGCCGTTTTCCAGACCTTGAGCGGACACGCCCCGCTGGATTTGAGCTTCGTGGTGAGCGCGGCGGTGGGCACTGGCCTGGTACTGCTGGCCGCCGCCTGCACTCTGGCCCTCTGGGCGCGGATTGCCGCCCCCCGCCAGAGCGCCTGATTTGACACATCCGACCCACACCAGCGAGCAGCACGACGATGAAAGGCTTTTTTAACCGCAACTTCTGGAAAGTGGCCGGGATCATGGCCGGGATCTACGCCGGTACCTTCGCCGTCTCCTCCGCCATCGGCCTCACCCTGCCGAACACGCTGAGCGCCAAGCGCACCGTCTGGTTCGCCGAGCCCCCCGCCCGGATCTGGGAGACGATCACCGACCGCACCGCCCAACCGGCCTGGCACAACGAACTGCTCTCCGTTAGTCCGATCGAGAGCATCGACGGCCGCCCGGCCTGGCGGGAGACCTACTGGAGCCACCAGACGATCGACCTCGAAGAAGTCGAGCGCTCCAACGGCGAACGCCGCCGCCAAAATGCCTGGGTCTGGGACGAGCGCGCCGGTCGCCTGGAGCTCAAGAGCGTCGAGCAAAACACCCCCTACAAATTGGTGCAGTACATGCGCTTTCAGTCACTGCCTGTGCTCGAAGGCGGCACCCGCACGATCGACGTGGTCGCCTCCAGGGGCGGCAGCCTGGTCACCGTCCGGGAAGAAAAGACGATCCGCGTACCGCCCTTTCGGACGTGGGCGCGGCTTTTTGTCCTGCCGCAGTTGTCCGGGGCGACGATCGAGCGCTACCTCGCGGCCCTCGGCCACAAAATCGGCCAACCGGCCCGGCCCGTGTAGACCGCCATACCACCCCGACTATTTCCGGAGGAACCGAGGATGCAAACAACGCGCACCAAGCAAATCACCGTGGTCATCCCGACCGTTCTGCGCAAGTTCAGCCGCAACCAGGACTCTATCCGCGCCGCCGTGCGCTGTACCGGTTCGACGGTGGCCGAAGTGCTGGCCTCCCTCGATAAGCAGTGCCCCGGCATCGGCACGCGCCTGTGGGGTGAGGACGGCGAACTGCGCCGCTTCGTCAATTTCTATGTCAACGACGAGGACATCCGTTTTCTCGAAGGCAGTCGCACGCTGCTGTACGAAGGCGACGTGGTGAGCATCGTGCCCGCCCTTGCAGGCGGCTGAGCCGGCATACCCCGATGAGGAACCCGACCATGGCACCCACAGGCACGCCCCAGACCAGCTTCGGCGCCGTCGAGCACTATTTGCTGGAGCAGGCGATTCTCACCCGCCACCAACTCGATCGACTGGTCAAACTGGCCCGGCTCTGGCAGGGCACCGTGCCCATCGTCGCCTGGAAACTGGGCCTGGTCGATCTGACGACCTTCGCGACCCTCATCGACCTCGAAGCCGGCTATTGAAACTCTGACCCCGTCGTCTCTTGGGGAGATTCACCCGTGACTTTCTTGATCAACCGTGCAACCGGCCGGGTTGTCCTGGCCCTTGCCGCCCTTGGAGCAGGCAGCTTGCTGTTGTACTGGTGGCGACCGCCCCTGGCCGCCCCGGTTGAACCGGTCGCCGCGGCGGCAGACGCCGCCCCGGTTCGACCCGCCGCCGGGGCGGTCACCGCCCTCGGCCGGGTCGAACCGGAACGGGAAGTGATCCGGCTATTTGCCGCTCCCGCCGCCGGCGGGGCGCGCATCGAGCGGCTGCTGGTCCGGGAGGGCGAGCGGGTCCGCCGCGGCCAGGCTGTGGCCATCCTCGACACCCACGCCCCGCGCCGGGCTGCCCTGGCCGCCGCCCAGGCCCAGGTCAAAACCCAACTCGCCCGCCTCGCCCAGGTAGAAGCCGGGGCAAAAGTGGGCGACCTGGAGGCCCAAAAAGCGACGATTGCCCGCCTCCAAACCGAGGTAACAATCGCCCGGCGCGAGTACGAGCGCTACGCCGCCCTCGAACGCGAAGGCGCGATTTCCGGCTCCGAACTCGACAACAAATTGCTGCGGGTGCGGACCGCCGAAGAGCAGCTCAACCAGGCCCACGCGACCTACACCAGCCTCGCCGAGGTGCGCCCGACCGATGTGAGCACCGCCCGCGCCGAGGTGGCCCGGGCGATGGCCGCCGCCCGCCAGGCCCAGGCCGATCTGGATCTGAGCGTGGTGCGCTCGCCTGTCGCCGCCCAGGTGCTCAAGATTCATACCTGGGAAGGTGAGCTGGTCAGCAGCGACGGGATCGGCGAAATCGGCCAGACGCGGCAGATGTATGTCGTGGCCCAGGTCTACGAGTCGGACATCGCCCGGGTCCGCCCCGGACAGACAGCCCAGATCCGCAGCGATGCCTTCGCAGGTGAGCTGCGCGGGGCGGTCGACCAGATGGGACTGCTCATCCGCAAGCAGGACGTGCTCGATACCGACCCGGCCGCCGATGTCGACAGCCGCATCGTCGAGGTGCGCATTCGCATCGACCCGAGCGACAGCCCGAAACTTGCCGCCCTGAGCAACCTCGAAGTCAAAGTCGCCCTCGCCCCATAGAGGTCTCGTCATGGTCGATCAGCCTTACTTCGACGTCCCGGAGCGCTCCGGGCCGGCGGCCAAACCCCGCCGCCGTCGGCGAATCTTTCTTGCCTGGCTGCAGATGAGCCGCGAGAAGACCCGATTGCGCGTCGCCGTGCTGGGCATCACCTTCGCCGCCGTCTTGATGATGGTGCAACTCGGCATCCGCGACGCGCTATTTGACAGCGCCACCCTGCTGCACAACAGTCTGGCGGGCGAAGTGTTCTTGCTGAGCCCCCACTCCGCTTCGGTAATCGCCGCCCAACCCTTTTCGGATCGCCGATTGCACCAGACCCTCGCCCTACCGGAGGTGCAATCGGCGAGCGGCATCTACGTCGGCTTCGCCCAGTGGGAGAACCACCGCACCCACCTGGCGCGCAACCTGTACGTGATCGGCTTCAACCCGGACGATCGCTCGATCGCCATCGAAGGGGTCGAGCGCTACGCAAAAGCGATCAAGCAGGCCGACACGGTGCTGTTCGACGTCTATTCCCGGCCCGAATTCGGCACCGCCGAAATTGGCGTCGATTTTACCCGGCAACTGCCCATCACCACCGAGATGAACCCGATCGCCGGTTCGCTGCGGCGGGTCACCGTGGGCGGCCTGTTCCAGCTCGGCCCGACTTTTGGCGGCGACGCCAACGTGATTACCAGCGACGTCAACTTCCGCCGTCTCTTTCCGGGCCGCAAAAAAGGCTCCATCGACATCGGCGTCATCCGCCTGGTGCCCGGTACAGATGTCGAGCGCGCCATCCGCAAGATCCGCGCCCATCTGCCTGCGGACGTGCAGGTGCTCACCAAAGACGAGTTTAAAAACGTCGATCGCTCCTACTGGGCCTCCAGCAAACCCCTGGGCTACATCTTCAACCTGAACGTGATCATGGGCTTTTTGGTCGGAGCGATCATCGTCTACCAGATCCTCTATACCGACGTCTCCGAGCACCTGGCCGAGTACGCCACCCTCAAAGCGATCGGCTACCAGGACAGCGAGTTGCTCAAAGTCGTCCTCCAGGAAGCCGGGTTGCTCGCGCTGCTGGGTTTCATTCCTGCCTTTTTGATCGCCTCGGGGGCGCATCTAGCCATCTCCAACGCCACCCACCTGCCTATCGCGATGACCCCGGCCCGGGCGATCACCGTGCTGGTACTCACCCTCGCCATGTGTCTCATCTCCGGTGCCCTCGCCGTGCGCCGCCTCAAGGCGGCGGACCCGGCCGACATCTTCAACTGAGGAATCCGCCCATGCCAGCCGAACCGATTGTCGCGGTCCAGCACCTCAGCCACCACTTTGGGGCGGGGGAACTGCGCCGGGAAGTGCTCCTCGATATTCACCTCACCATCCGCCGCGGCGAAGTGGTGATCTTGCGGGGGCCGTCCGGCTCCGGCAAGACGACCCTGCTTACGCTCATCGGCGGCCTGCGCTCGGTGCAGCAGGGCGAACTGCATGTCCTCGGCCAGGCGCTGCACGGCGCCGACGGCGACGCACTGGTGCGTCTTCGCCGCCACATCGGCTTTATCTTTCAGGCCCACAACCTGCTGCGCTTCTTGAACGTTTTGCAGAACGTCCAGATGGCCGCCCAACTGCACGACGAGCGGCCCGGCTGGGACACCCGCGCCGAAGCGACGGCGATGATCGAGGCGGTGGGTCTGGGTGGCCACCGGCACAGCTACCCCGAGAACCTCTCCGGCGGCCAGAAGCAGCGCGTGGCGATCGCCCGCGCCCTGGTGGGCCGCCCGCGGCTGATTCTGGCGGACGAACCGACCGCTTCGCTGGATAGCCGCTCCGGCCGCGACGTCGTCAACCTGATGCAGCACCTGGCGCGCGAGCGAGGGACGGCGATTTTGCTGGTCACCCACGACAGCCGCATCCTCGATATCGCCGATCGCCAGTTGCACATGGAGGACGGCCGCCTCGTCCAGAGCGCCGGGCGGGAGGTGAGCCATGCCCCCCGTTGAGCCGCTCATCGGCTTTTTTGCCGCCACCCACGCCGTCGCCGCCGCCGTCTGGGTCGGGGCCGTCTTCATGGGTTCGGTGATCGACTGGCCCGTCGCCCGCGCGACGGTCGAACCCCACCAGTTTCCGTTTCGCTTCATCGTCGGCCAGGGCCACCGCGTCTTCGTCTGGGTCTACGCCGGGATCGCCATTTTGCTGGTCTCAGGCGCCGTGCTGCTCTGGCTGGCTCCCCCCCAGACCCCCTTCGAGAGCACCCTCGCCGCCCTCAAAGTCCTGGCGCTCGCGGTCATGGTGGGCAACACGCTCTACGGCAGCCTGCGCACCTGGCCCAATCTACAATTTGCCACCGCCGAGGAGGCCAAATTCCTCTACCGCGGCTACATGATCCGCGCCTACATCACCTGCAGCAGCGGCATCTTCGCCATCGTGCTCGGGGCTTTGGGCCGGCATCTCAAAGCGGTTTTCTAACGGTTTGTCCAGCCCGCCCCATCCCAACCCAAGGAGTTCGTTCGATGTTCAAGCCTGCTTTCCAGAAGACGGCTACCGCCGCCCTCGCCCTGGCCACTGCCCTCGCCGCCGCCCCGGCCGCCCAGGCCCAGGTGAGCCAACTGTTCGGCAACGGCACGTATCTATTCGCCCCGGTCACCCGCACCTGGCTCGACTGCTACGGGATCACCGTGCCCTCAACTAACCCGCGGCCCTCGCTGTGCCCGACCCCCATCGAAAACATCCAGTACTTCTACGCCGGCACCGGCAGCGGTGCCGGGATCGAAAACTTCATTCAACAAAACTCGAAGGCGACCGGCGGTCTGTTGGAACTGCCGCCCTTTCTCGATCCGGCCACCGGGGTGACAAGCTACCCCTACACCCGCCCGAATGGGGAAATCGTGCCCGATTTCAGCATGGACGCCGCCGTCTTTACTCCCACCCAGGACGGCGCCTACGCCAACCTTGCCCGCCGCACCCGCAGCAAGTACTGGCGGCTACCGGTGGTGGCGGGCACCGTCGGCATGCCCTTCAGCGCCGCCAAGGACATCAACGGCGTCGGCCTGCCGGAGAACCTCAATCTCACCCGCGCCCAGTACTGCGACCTGTGGTCGGGCAAAGTACTCAACTGGAGCGAACTGAATCTGCTCAACGCCGACGGCACCTCGGCCGGTCCGGGACCGAACCTGCCCGTCGTGCGGGTGGTGCGCGCCGACAACAGCGGCGGCACCTACGCGCTGACTAACCACCTCACCCAGGCGTGCCGGGATCTCGACGCCGACGGCGTACCTGAATCGAGCTATCCGTGGACGGAGCCCTTTCAGGAGCGCAGCATCTGGGGGATCACCGAGTACCCCGACAACAGCCCGATCATCAGCGGCAACGGCGCCCCGCGCCAGCTGTTGACGTTAATTTCCACCCCCGGCGCCATCGGCTACGTGACGGCCATGGCCCTCGATCCGTTTACCGCCGACCGGCCGCAGGCGACTTCGCTACAGACCGGCCACTCGGTCCACTCGATCGCCAAGGGCGGCACCGTCCACCAGTTCGTCCAACCGAACGCGATGACTGCCCGCACCGCCCTCACCGGCGTCAAGGACATCTACACGATCTCCAGCAGCATGCGCGACTCGAAACAGGACGGCGCCTACCCGATCACCGCTCCGGGCTTTGCGCTGCTCTACTGCAAGTACGACGCCCAGGGCGTCGCCAAAGTCCCCCAGGGTGTAAGTCAGGCGCTCAAGAACTTCTTCGGTTGGGCGCTCACCGCCGATCCGGACGGCCAGATGGGCACCGCCGACGATCCGGTGGCGGACAAACTGGCGGCGACGTTGCTCTACTCGCCCTTGCCCAACACCCTCAAGGCCCAGTCGCGCAAGGCGCTTTCGACGATCGACACCGACCGCTGCACCGGCAGCGGCCCCTTCGGCACCCACTAAACCACCCACCCGCCGGGGTGCTCCCCGCACCCCGGTCTTCTTGATCAGGAGCGACCCATGCCCGGCGTCCGGCTCACCGCCCTGGGCACCTACGTGCCCGAGCGGGTGCTCACCAACGATCAGTTGGCCGAATTTCTGGAGACTTCCGACGAGTGGATTCACCAGCGCACCGGCATCCGCGAGCGCCGGGCGGCGGCCCCGAACGAAACGACCGCCTCGCTTGCGGCGGCAGCGGGAGCAGCCCTGCTCTCCCGCCGCCGCATCGCTCCTGAAGCCGTCCAGATGGTGATTGTCGCCACGATGCTGCCCGATCATCCCTTCCCGGCCACCGCCTGCCAGGTACAGCACCGCCTGGGTCTGGTAAACGCCTTCGCCTTCGACATTGCCGCCGCCTGCTCGGGCTTTGTCTACGCGCTGGAGGTCGCCGCCCAATTTATCCGCACCGGGGCGGTCGCCAACGCCCTGGTGATCGGTTCGGAAGTGCTCACCCGCTGCGTGGACTGGACCGACCGCAGCACCTGCGTGCTCTTTGGCGACGGCGCCGGGGCGGCCTGGCTCGAAGCGTCCGAGGAAGACCAGTTTCTGGCGGCGGTACTGCGCACCGACGGCTCCGGGCAGGACTTGCTCCACATGCCGGCGGGGGGAACGGCTCTGCCCGCCACTGCCGAGACGGTCGCGGGGCGGCAGCATTTCTTGAAGATGCGGGGCCTGGAACTCTACCAGCAGGTCGTGCCGATGATCTGCGAGGTCATCGAAGACACCTGCAAAAAAGCGAGACTCACCCCGGCGGATCTGGCCCTGGTCGTGCCCCACCAGGCGAATATCCACATCGTCGAGGAGGTGGCGGCGTATCTGGATCTGCCCCTGGAGCGCTTTGTACTCAATATCGATCGCTACGGCAACACTTCGGCCGCTTCGATTCCGCTCGCCCTCGCCGAAGCGGCAACAGCCGGCCGGATCGCGGCGGGCGAGCGGGTGCTGCTGGTCGGTTTCGGGGCGGGACTCACCTGCGGAGCGACCTTGATCCGTTGGGACCGCGGATTTATTTACGACTGGACAGGAGCGAAGCCACGCCGATGAGCAGCATCTGTTTTGCGACGACGCGCCTGCGCACGGGCATCGACATCATCTACAACGCTGATGTCCTGGATCTGGTGGACGCGCCGCCGGGTGTCCTGCTCAGCGAGGACGAATGGCGGGAGCTTCGCGCCTACACCGAGCCGCTCGAACACCTGGCGGGCAAATTCGCCTGCAAAGAAGCCGTACTCAAGGCGATGGGCTGCGGCCTCGGGGAGGTCGAATTGAGCGACATCGAAATTAGCAAAGACAAGCTCGGCAAACCCTTCGTCGCCCTGCACGGCAGTGCCGTCGAGTACTGGCGGCGCACCGGCTGCACCCAACTGTCGGTAAGTATCAGTCACCACCGGGACTACTCGGTGGCCGTCGCGGTCGCCGCCTGAATTTTTCTATAGAGGACTTTCTATGGCGAAGATGGAAGCTCTGGTCATCGAGAACCGGCGCGCTCAGCAACTGGTCGGTGTCATGCACCACGCCGAAGGAGCGGGTCCGCACCCCTGTCTGGTCGTCTGTCACGGTTTTGCCGGAACGAAGGTGGGCGGTAGCCGCCGTTTTGTGAACTTTGCCAGATACGCCACCGGTTTTGGCCTATCGGTGCTGCGCTTCGACTTTGTCGGTTGTGGCGACAGCGACGGCGAGCTGGCCGAATTGACCCTTGCAGGCGAACTGGACGACCTGCGCGCGGCGGTCGCCACGGTGCGCGCCTGGCCGAGTATCGATAGCGAACGGATCGGCGTGGTCGGCCACTGCCTGGGAGCGGTGACGGCCATCCGCGCTTGCGCCAGAGGGCTGCCCGTGGGGCGCGCCGTGGCCTGGGCACCTTTTGCCAACCTGCCCGGCACGCTGGAGCGGCTGATCGGCAAGGACGCTTTTTCGCTGGTGCGCGAGGGCGAGATTGCCGATTTTCTCTACAACCAGCAACTGTTTCAGTGTGGCCCGGCTCTGCTGGCCGGGGCCGGTGATTTCGATCTCCCAGCCGATATCGCATCGACTGCGCAGCCGCTGTTGATCATCCACGGTAGCGAGGATGCAACCGTTCCGCTTGCCGAAGTGGAAGGCGTCTTCCAGGCCACCCGCAACGCACCGGGTTTGCGGCGGCTGGCGGTGATCGAAGGGGCGCACCACTCGTTTCCGTATCACCAGGAAGAACTCTTTGCGCTCACCGTCCAGTGGTTCCGCGATTGGTAGGCTCACTACCCAACTGTCATGGAGACGATTCCGATGGAAATGCCCCTGCTGCACAGCCTCCCTGTCGAACCTGCCGTTCCCGGGTATCGGGAATTTTGCGCCGCCGTCGCCGCACGGCTGAATATCGACGTGGCCCGCCTGAAGCCCGAGAGCACCTGGGTAGCGGATCTAGGCGCCTCCTCGGTCGATATCGTCAAGATCGTCATGCTCATCCGCCAGCGCTTTGGCGTCAAGGTACCCACTTCCCAGGCGGGGCGGATCAAAACGGTTCAGGACGCCTATTTGCTGCTGGGGCAAGGGCGATGAAGACCCTCACCTTTTGTCCCGAGACGCTACGCACTCTGGCTGGCGGACGGCAATTTCGCCTCGCCGCTTTCGATCTCGACGGCACCTTGCTCGATACCCACCACCGCCTCACCCCGGCAACCGTCCGAGCTGTGCGGGGGGTAGAAGCGGCGGGAGTACAGGTGTTGCTTGCCACCGCCCGCACCGTCGGAGCCATCCGCCCGCACCTCGAACGACTGGCCACGCCAGGGCTGGTGGTCGCCCACAACGGGGCGCTGGTGTGCGACATCGCCACCGGCGCAGTCCCTTTGCGCCGCACCGTACCCCGCGAAGTCGCTCTGAGTGCCGCTCACCTGGGCCTGAAGCAGGGTCTGGCAGTCCATTTCAATGGCGACGAGCGGGTTTATGCTTTCGCGTCGCATCCGCTGAGCCGGTGCTACGCAGAGGAGCTGGGCATTTCCCTCCACTACCCCGAGGCAGCCTACACCACGCCTGCCGAACCCGTGAGCGTCCTGATCATGGGTAAATTTGCCCCACTGGACACCCTGCGCGCTCACCTTGCCGGAGCCTTTGCCGAACGCTTCTGCGCCGTGCTCTCCCCCTGGCAGGAAAACATCTGGCGGCTGCAACTGCGCGCTCCAGCCACCTCCAAAGGTGCCGCCGTCTTCGCCGTCGCCCAATCCCTCGGCGTCGCCCCGCGCGAAATTCTGGCCTTCGGCGACAACCTCAACGACACCGAACTGATTGTCGGCAGCGGCCTGGGCATCGCCATGGGCAACGCCGTCCCAGCGCTTCAGGAACTGGCCGATTTCGTCACCCTACGCAGCCCAGCGACCAGCCATCCCCGCCGCCGTAGTCGACACGCATCGTGCAGGCCCTGGAAGAATAAATCCATCCCACCCGCCAATTCTCGTTCCCAACCGTGCCGATAAGTCCGGGGGGTGTCGGGGGGCTGGCAGCCCCCGGACGCGGGGAGGTTGGAGAGCGCGAGAGGGGAAGCGCGAAGAGGGTTCCGCCTCTCGCACCCACAGACTGTCGTGCCAAACCCACTGCCAGACATCAAATTCCAGCCGCCAAAGCCCTGCAGATATCTTCAAGCGCAACCGAAAACCGATGCTGATTATCCGCTGCCCGTATAGCCAGGTCAGTCCCAGAGCCATGCGCAGAAAACAAAACAAACCTCCCGAAAAATCTTCCCACCTGTTCGAAAGATTGCTCCTTGTGCGCATTCCCCCCAATTACTATGCTGTTTTTGTTGCATAGCTCGGAGTTAACACACAATGATTGAGTTGTACGCCGCTCCTACGCCGAACAGCGTCAAAATCTGCATCATGCTCGAAGAGGTTCAACTTCCTTATAAAATCTTCAAGCTTGATTTCACCAAGGGCGAGCACTACCAGCCGGAGTTTCTGAAAATCAATCCGAACGCCAAAGCACCAGCAATCGTCGATCGCGACAACTTGCTGAATGTCTTTGAATCGGGCGCTATCCTGCTGTACCTGGCCGAAAAATCCGGCAAGTTGCTGCCCAAAAGCAGCGAATCGCGCGCCGAGGTCTACCAGTGGCTTTTCCTCGAAGCGAGCGGTTTCGGTCCGACGGCAGCCCAGATCTTCCACTTCGGCCAGCTTGCCCCCGAAAAGATCCCCTACGCCATCGAGCGCTACCAACAAGAAGCGCTGCGGCTTTTGGCCGTTATCGATCAGCAACTAACCCATCGCGACTACCTCGCAGGCGAATACTCAATCGCCGATATTGCGACCTTCCCGATCGTGCAGGGCTTTGCCTACGCAGGCCTGCCGATTGGCGATTTTGCGAACGTCGACCGCTGGTGCGCCCAGTTGCAGCAGCGCTCCGCCGTCGGCCGCGGTTCCTACGTCCTGTTCCAGGAACCGGCCGTCGTCTAGTTTCCCACCCAATGGGCACCGGTCTCCCCCCGCCGGTGCTCCCGGTGCTTATTGCCGGGGCCGGGCTGTTGCCGCCGCAACAGACATTGGCCCCGGTTTTGCTTTTTTGATCTGCAACGCTTGCCCATCCTGGAGAGATCTATGGCAATTATTTCGGCCACCCGTCTGCGTTTAAAATCGGCTTCTTACTTGCTGCCGTTTTTCTGGCACGTCTTCAAGGCGTCCCGCCAAACTGCCGCTGCGCCAGGGTTTCTGGGAGGACGGCTTTTTTGGGACCGGCGGCTTGCTTTCTGGGCAGTGACCGCCTGGCAGGACTGCCGGACGATGCGCGGCTTCCAGACATCCGGGGCGCACCGCCAGGCGATGCCGCAGTTGGCGCGGTGGTGCGACGAGGGTTCGACCGCCCATTGGGAGACGGACAGTTCCCGATTGCCTGCGATGGAAGAAGCCTACCGGCGTATGTGCACAGGCAAGTTCATTGCGCTGCCGGTAAGTTCACCTATGCACCAACTGCGGCGGATCCCCGAGCCGCGCCCGGCTCTGTGGCGCGGTGCGATGACCCGGACGATGGAACTGCTGGCTGGTCTGGTCCAAGAGAAAAAGAGCGTACCCGACACCCTGCACCTCGAAAATCTCTACCGCCAGTCCTGGACGGAACGCTCAAGCAACGAAAACTTGCGCAATCGGCCTGTTTCTTCTGAGCAGGAATAGGCCGAAGCAACACGCCAAACCCCACCGGATGGCTATCCGGTGGGGTTTTTCTCTGGGTATCAGGTGATTGGTGTTTGGCAGTTGGCCTGGCACGAGGGTCTGTGGAGCGAGAGGCGGAACCCCCTTCGCGCTTCCCCTCTCGCGCTCTCCAACCTCCCCGCGTCCGGGGGCTGCCAGCCCCCCGACACCCCCCGGACTTATCGGCACGGTTGGGAACGAGAATTGGCGGGTGGGATGGATTTATTCTTTTAGGGCCTGCACGATGCGTCTCGACTGCGGCGGCAGGGATGGCTGGTCGCTCGGCTGCAGATGCTCTGGGAAGTGGAGCAGTTGAAAAGCTGTGAAAATTCGACAGTCAACTGTCTGACACCATCAGCCCTGCTTTTGACTTCGGTAACCACTGGGTGTCACCCCCAGTTCCCTGCGAAACCACTTGGCAAAATAACCCGCATCTTCAAAGCCGACAGCACGGGCAATTTCGTGCACCGAAAGTGCTGTGTGCAACAACATTTCCGAAGATTTTTCGAGGCGCTTTTCGCTCACCAGCTCCAAAAAGGTCTTGCCGGTTTCGCGTTTGAGGATGCGCGCCAGATAGGTCGGTGATAAAAAAACCTGGCGAGCAGCATCTTCGAGGGTGAGCTTCCCCCCCAGACCCGACTGGATCCAATGAAAAGTTCGGGTGATCGCCTCGCGGCCCTGGACAGTACAGACACCGGAGTTTAAGATATTTTCGATTGTCTGTTCATGGCGGCGGTAAGCTCCCACCAAAAAAATCGCCAGGTAGGAGCGCATCATTTCCTGACTGCACAGGCCGGGCTGAGCCTGTTCTTTGCGCAGAAGCTCGCACAGGTCTCGCGCCAATAGCAGCGCTGCACCATCCAGTCGGTACTCCAGGTGCTTCTGCAACAGAAACAACGCCATCATCGGATAGCGCCGAAAATCGAAACCGGTGGAGTCCATCACATCGATGTGGTTGGGTAGCTGCAGATAAGGCTGATCGAAGGTCAGCACGAAAAAGCGGCTTCCCGGTTGCAGTTGCAGGCGGTGAAGGGTGTAGGGGCGCAAAAAGAACAGACTGCCCGGCCCCACCGCCAGGCTCCGGCGGCCGATGTGGTGTGTTCCCGCCCCGGCCGTAAAAAAGAAGATCTCAAAAAAATCGTGGACGTGGATGGGGATGTCGAGCTGCGGCTGCGCTTCGAAGCGGATGTCGAAGTGGCCCTGGGGTGAGTTTTTGCCCAGCAGTGGATAGAGCGTCGTGTACATCGTTCGTATGGTCCTGAAAAATGTGGGCGGTGCGGGCGTGAGCTTAGCGGGCCGGTGGGCGCCGGTGGGCGTCGAAGCGCACCAGCAGCCAACTGGTGGCGCAGGTGAGTCCGAGGGCGGTGGCGAAGGCGACCAGGTCCACCCCGGCGGCGGGGCCGGTCACCCTCGGGGCGGCGACGGTCTGCAGCCAGTGGCGTCCGATGAGCTGGCAGAAAGCCACGAAGATGGCGTGGCACAAAAACACCGGATAAGAATGGACCCCCAGTCGGCTCACCCACTCGAAGCCCTGGGTGAAGCCGCCCTCGAACGTCCAGGCCAGGTTGACAAACCCCAGGGCCAACCCCGCCGCAAGAAACAGATCGCTTGCCACCCAACCGGCCGGGCCGCCGAAAACCAGGGCATTGCCCAGTACCCACAGGGCCAGGCCCGTCCCGGCCGCCACCGGACCAAACAGCAAGCGGTGGGTGCGCTCGGGAGCGCGCACCAGGGCCACGGCGGCGAGCATCCCGAGCCCGAATTCGGCGATGCGCGAGAAGGGCAACTCGAAGGGCGCCTGCAGCTGAAAGGGCGAGAGCGCCGGGTCGACGGTGACCGGCCAGGGCAAGGCGAGCACGCCGTAGGCAATGGGCCAGCCGTTGCACCAGAAAATCGCGTAGGCCCGGTAGGCGCATTCGAGGGCGACCAGGGCCGCCATTACCACCAGGGCGCCCCGCAGCGTCTTGGTGCGCCGCACCAGGGCAAACAGGGCCGGAAAGAGCAGGTACATGCCCAGGATGAACGGCACGAACCACAGTGAGACGTTCATCTCAGGGGTAATCGTCCGGTGGGACAGATCTCGCAACAGCAGCGCGTCGAGGAGCGCCTGCAGAAACGTCTCCCGCCAGACCGCCGCCGGGGCGCCGCCTTCAAGCGAACGGACCGTCAGGGCGACTACCAGGCCGATGAGCACCGTGAGCCAGTAACCCGGCAGGATGCGGCCCACCCGCCTGGATAGCCACTGCCGCCAGTCGCAGGCGGCATTCTTGGACAAGAGCGAGTAGGTGAGCCCAAACCCGCTCAGCACGATGAAGACGTGCACGCCCTGCCAGCCCGCCCACGAGAGCCAGGTGAGGCCAGTGGCGTACTGGTAGTGAAAGAGAAATACCCAGCCGATCGCAAAACCTTTGCAGCAGTCGGTGAGCGCGAGCAAACGGGTGGCGGGGCGCTCGGCCGCTGGGGCCGCCCCGACCAGAAGTTGGGTGGTCATGGTGATATTCCGTAGGTGGAAGAAAGGATGGTTTACGGCAAGAGCAACACCTTGCCGAAGTGGGCGCGCTCTTCGATCAGGCGGTGGGCTTGCGCCGCTGCCGCCAGCGGTAGAGCGCGGTCGATTTGCACGCGGATGCGGCCTGCGGCGATTTGCTCCGCCAGCTTCAGCAGCATCGCGTGGCGCTGCACGGAACTTTGATGGGTAATGTTGATGCCTTCGATGCGCAGTTCGCGCACCAGAAAATCGAAGCCGTCGAAGCTGAAAGGCCGACCGTAGGCGGTGCCGACCGCAAGCAGGGTGCCGCCCCGCTCCAGGCAGTCGAGGCTTTGCTGCACCACGGCGCCACCGACGGCGTTGAGCGCCAGTGGCACTCCGCGTCCCCCAGTGAGGCGCCGCACCGCCGCCGCCACGTCCTCTTCGCGGTAATCGACGCAGGCTGCCGCTCCGAGGGCAACCGCCTGAGCGCACTTGGCGGCGGTGCCGCTGGTGGCGATGACCCGCAGGCCGAGGGCCGCGGCGATTTGCAGCGCGGCTGAGCCGACTCCGCCCCCTGCCCCGGGAATGAACAACCAGTCGCCCACCCGGGCACGCTCCCCCTCGACCAGCGCGTACCAGGCCGTCAGGTAAGAAATCCCGAGGCAGGCGGCAGTGACAATATCGAGGGAGGCCGGTAAAGGAAAAACTTCCTCCTCGGTGATGCAGACGTGGGTGGCGTAGGCACCCGGACCGCCGTTACCCAGCCGTTCACCGAGCACCACCACCGGCTGGCCGACCGGCAGGTTGGTGCGCTCGCCCCGGTACACCTCGACGTACCCGGCGCAGTCGATGCCGACGATGCGCGGCAGGGGAAGATCCGCCCGGATGCCGCGCCGCGAAAGAATGTCGTAGTGGTTGACCGCCGCGGCCTCGATGCGGATGAGCACCTCTCCGGGTGCGGGTTCGGGCGTGGGCAACTCGTCGAGGACGAGCACCTCCGGATCGCCGAACCGGTGGTGGCGGATCGCTTTCACGGGCATTCTCCATCAGGATGTGGGGTGGGCTATCTGCCCGGCGGCCGCAGCGCCGAGACGTCGTCGATCCGAGGCGGAACGAGAATGATCTTGCCGAAGTTCTGGCGGTTCTCGAGCAGCTCGTGGGCCAGGGGAGCCTGTTCAAGGGGCAAGACCAGATTGGTGACCGGCTGGAAGGTGCCGGCTTCAAACAGCCGCAGGACGGTGTCGAAATCCGTCGGGTCGATGGAGCGCAGCGACCCGCAGATCGTGGCGTTTCGGGCAATCAGATCGCCCAGGTTGAGGTGGGCCTGCTCGCCGCTGAGCGTGCCGACGCAGACGACACGACCGTGGGAAGCAAGCATCTCCACGGCCGGTTGCAGAGCGTCGCGGCCCACCGCATCGAGCACCAGGGTCGCCCCCAGCCCCCCGGTCGCACCAACTACCCGCTCGACCAGGTCGGGATAGGACTCGTCCAGGACGACATCCGCCCCCAACTTGCGCAGTGCCTCCGCCTTGTCGGCACTGCCGATGGCGATCGTCCGGGCGTTCTGCCAGCGGGCGATCTGCAAGGCGGCAGTACCGACCCCGCCCGTCGCCGCGTAGACGACGACGCGCTCGGCGGCCGGTTGCAGCCCGCCGCCATAGAACAGCGCGCACCAGGCGGCACCAAAGGCCAGTCCGGCGCTCGCCGCCGCAATGTAGTCGAGCCCCGCAGGCAGCCGGTGCAGTTGCCCGGTGGGCAACGTCGCAAATTCGGCGTAGGAGCCGTTGCGCGTCCGGCCGAGCCCCTCGTGGCTGGAGACGACGCGCTCGCCGACCTGCCAGCCCGTCACCCGCGGACCCAGTTCGACAATCTCCCCGGCCAGGTCCGCCCCGAGAATGTGGGGCAGTTCCTTGGCCAGCAAAAATTTGCCGGTGCGCAGATAGATATCGATGCGGTTGACCGTGGCGGCGTGCACCCGCACCAGGACTTCTCCGGCCGCCGGCCGGGGCGTCTCGACGGTCTCGTAGCTGAGCACGTTGCAATCTCCGCGCCTGTGCATGACGATTGCTCGCATCGGTCTTCCTCGAAGGACACGGCCCATCGGCCGCTGGGAACTGCCTCAGAGATTAGTGAGTGTCCACTTCTGGGACAAGGCCCATTTTTTCAGGGGATAGGGCAATTCTTTCGTAGCGCCGATCTCTGGCCACAAATGGCGGATCTTTCGGTGGCAGTGGATTTTTAGCCCGACGGGGCGATTCTTTCGATCGCGATGTTCCACCCGGTAACGGTTCTCATTCTAGAAAGCATCCAAAGCCTGCCGGACCGCCATCTTTGGCTGGTCGAATGGCACCCAGTAGGTTATGCTGCAGAAGTGTTGAATGTCAGGAATTGATCCTACAAAAACAGCCCGAAGTCGTGTAAACTTCGGACTGTGTTCAATTCCTTTTAATTGCCCCGATGCTACTCGATTTTCCGCAACTTGTCAAAACCTTTCTGTCCACCTTGCCCAATGATGATTTCCCTGTCCTCGATACCCGGCTCTTTTTCAGTTGCTGGCTAGCCCTGGTGATGGACAAAAGCACCGTCGGCATGCAGGACCTATTCAAACGCCTGAATCGCACCGGTATCTCCGTCGATATCTCCACTT
>JAESGW010000705.1_pt1 | contig 17790 bp, 16 predicted proteins | sample 9269791 | NCBI WGS metagenome assembly JAESGW01 (sample SAMN16773120, study PRJNA677053) | algae metagenome | isolation source: Aphanocapsa lilacina HA4352-LM1 and co-occurring heterotrophs from near cave... | place: USA: Maniniholo cave, near Haena, Kauai, HI | collected 2009-07-28 | reverse complement strand
CCGACTTCGCCAGCGCCTACGAGGAGGAGTTCGGCGAGGCCGCCGGCACCTACGCGGCCGAGGCGTACGACGCCGCGACCATCTTCCTCGACGGCATCGGCGAGGGGATCAGCGACCGCGAGGCGATGCTCGAGTTCGTCAACGGCTACGACGAGGCCGGCATCACCAAGCAGCTCTCCTTCGACGAGACCGGCGAGCCGGCGGACGTGAAGGTCTACGCCTACAAGGTCGAGGGCGGCGAGATCGTCCCCGACGGCGAGATCGGCTGACACCAGACGACTGAGTCGTCACAGCATGGCAACAGGCGCGGCCGGGGACTCGCTCCCCGGCCGCGCCACTGTCCACGATCCGATGGCTGACCCCCGGCCAGGAGGCCTTGCGTGAACTTCGAGTTCTTCTTCAACAACTTGCCCGGACTGACGTTGTCTGGGCTGGCGTTCGGCGCGATCTACGCGCTGATCGCGCTCGGCTACACGATGGTCTACGGCGTCCTGCAGCTGATCAACTTCGCCCACTCCGAAGTGTTCATGTACGGCACCTTCGCGATGCTGTGGACGGTCATGGCCCTCGGCGGCGCCGACGCCAACGGCGCGGAGCTCATCGCCATCCTCCTCGCCTCCCTGGTCGCGGCGATGATCATGTCGGCCGTCATCGCGCTGATCCTCGAACGGGTGGCATACCGCCCGCTGATCAAGCGCAACGCGCCTCGCCTCATCGCGCTCATCTCGGCCATCGGCGCGAGCTTCGTGCTCGCCGAGCTGATGGGCCTGCGCGACCGGGTCGCCGGGTGGGTCGGCCTCGACGACGATCTCTCCGACTACGTCGGCAAGGCCCGCATCAACAACAGCATCGCCGGCGTCGTCGACGCGCCCCGCTGGGACATCGCCGGGGTCAACGTGTCGAGCATCGACCTGCTGGTCATCTTCTCCGCGGTCGCGATGATGGTCGTCGTCGACCAGTTCGTGCGCCGCTCCAAGCTCGGCAAGGGCATCCGCGCCACCGCGCAGGACCCTGAGACGGCGTCGATGATGGGTGTGAACCCCACCCGCACGATCCAGATGACCTTCCTCATCGGTGGCCTGATGGCCGGCGTCGCGGCGTTCCTCTACATGCTGAAGATCGAGACGACGAAGTTCGACGTCGGCTTCCTGCTGGGCGTCAAGGCGTTCACCGCCGCCGTCCTCGGCGGCATCGGCAACCTGCGCGGCGCCCTGCTCGGCGGCCTGGTCCTCGGCGTGGCCGAGATCTGGGGCTCGGCCCTGCTGGGCACGGAGTGGCGCCACGTCGTCGCCTTCGTCCTCCTGGTCGTCATCCTTCTCTTCCGACCCACCGGACTGCTCGGTGAGTCGCTCGGAAAGGCACGCGCATGAGCAAGCTCAAGGACTCCCTCTCGCGGATGCCCAAGCCGGTCAAGATCACGCTGTGGGTGCTCATCGCGCTCCTCGCCTACGCGCTGCCGCTGCTGGAGCCGCCCTTCATCACCACCCCCGGAGTCGACTTCGGTGGCGTGCTCTTCGTGGTGACGATGTACATGCTGGTCGCGCTGGGCCTCAACATCGTCGTCGGCTACGCCGGCCTGCTCGACCTCGGCTACGTCGGCTTCTACGCCGTCGGCGCCTACACCGTCGCCATCCTCACGAGCTTCCACGCCAACTGGCCGCTGCTGCTCGCCCTGCCGCTGGCCGTGCTCGCGAGCACCATCTCTGGCGTGCTGCTCGGTGCACCGACCCTGCGCGTACGCGGTGACTACCTCGCCATCGTCACCCTCGGCTTCGGCGAGATCATCCGCCTGGTCGCGGTCAACACCGAGTGGCTGGGCGAGCGGAAGGGCATCAGCAACATCGCGCGCCCGCCGAGCCTCGGCGGCACCGAGGGCCTGTTCGAGATCCCGCACCTCTACTGGGGTGACGGCACCGTGCTCCTCGACACGCAGGACACCACGAAGTTCCTCGTCTTCGGCGTGCTGGACCAGATCCCGTACTACTGGATGGGCCTCACCGTCGTCATCATCATGCTGTTCGCCGACTACCTCATCAAGAACAGCCGGGTCGGCCGTGCGTGGGAGGCGACGCGGGAGGACGAGGACGCCGCCGAGCTGATGGGCGTGCCCACCTTCCGCTTCAAGCTCCTGGCCTTCGCCACCGGCGCCTTCATCGGCGGGCTCGCAGGTGCGCTCTACGCCAGCCGCCAGAACTTCATCAACCCCGACTCGTTCCTCCTGCTGTTCTCGATCCTGTTCCTCGCCGCCGTCGTGGTCGGTGGACAGGGCAACCGCTGGGGCGTCCTGGTGGGCGCGGCTCTGGTGGCGTACCTGCCGCAGCGCTTCCGCGAGTTCGACGACTTCCGCGTGCTGGTCTTCGGCCTGGCACTGGTCGTGCTGGCGGTCCTGCGACCGGAGGGGCTCTTCCCGCCGAAGCGGACCGTACGGGCCAAGCAGCTCGAGCACGACCTCGACGGACTCGAAGAGGGCACCGAGGGAGAGGAGAAGGCCCATGTCTGAGACACGCATCCTCGAGGTCGACCAGCTGACGCTGAAGTTCGGCGGCCTCACGGCGCTCGACGACGTCAGCTTCCACATCAACGAGGGCGAGATCCTCGGCCTGATCGGCCCCAACGGTGCCGGCAAGACGACCTGCTTCAACGCGATCACCGGCGTCTACAAGCCCACCTCCGGCGCCATCCGCTTCAACGGTGAGTCCCTGGCCGGCAAGAAGCGCTTCGAGATCACCCAGTCCGGCATCGCCCGTACGTTCCAGAACATCCGCCTCTTCCCGACGATGACGGCGCTCGAGAACGTGCTCGTGGGGGCGGACGCCCAGCACAGCACCGGCATCTTCAGCGCGCTGTTCCGGCTGCCGAAGCACCGGCGGGAGGAGGCCGAGGGCCATGACCGCGCGATGGAGCTGCTGCGCTTCATGGGCCTGGGCAAGCAGGCCGACGAGCTCGCGGCGAACCTGTCCTACGGAGACCAGCGTCGCCTCGAGATCGCGCGGGCGATGGCCACGCGGCCCAAGCTGATCTGTCTCGACGAGCCCGCTGCGGGCTTCAACCCCCAGGAGAAGCGGGTCCTGATGGACCTGATCCGCAAGGTGCGCGACCAGGGATTCACGGTGCTGCTCATCGAGCACGACATGCGACTGGTGATGGGTGTGACCGACCGGATCGTGGTGCTCGAGTTCGGCAAGAAGATCGCCGAGGGCGCCCCGGCGGAGATCCGCGACAACCCCGCGGTGATCGCCGCCTACCTCGGAGTGGAGGAAGAAGATGCTTCTTGAGGTGGAGGGGCTGTGTGTCAACTACGGTCACATCGAGGCCATCCGTGACATCAGCTTCAGCGTGCCCGAGGGCAGCGTCACGACCCTGATCGGCGCCAACGGTGCCGGCAAGACCACGACCCTCAAGACCCTCTCCGGGATCCGAAAGGTACGCGCGGGGTCGGTGAAGTTCGAGGGCAAGGACATCACCCACTCGGCGCCGTACGAGCGGGTCAAGATGGGCATCAGCCAGTCGCCCGAGGGTCGCCGCTGCTTCGTCGGCATGACCGTGCGCGAGAACCTCGACATGGGGGCCTTCGTCCGCAGCGACCGCAAGAGCAAGGCCTACCAGGAGGACATGGACCGGGTCCTGACGCTCTTCCCCCGGCTGGCCGAGCGGATCAACCAGTCCGCCGGCACCATGTCGGGCGGCGAGCAGCAGATGCTCGCCATCGGGCGCGCGCTCATGGCGCGTCCGCGGCTGCTGCTGCTCGACGAGCCGTCGATGGGCCTGGCGCCCAAGCTGATCGCGCAGATCTTCTCGATCATCAAGGAGATCAACGGACAGGGCACCACGGTGCTGCTGGTCGAGCAGAACGCGGCGCAGGCGCTCAAGGCCGCCGACGACGCCCACATCCTCGAGACGGGTGAGATCGTCCGCTCGGGCAAGGGCAGCGAGCTCGCCGGCGACGACTCTGTGAAGGCAGCCTACCTCGGCGGGGACATCTGAGCTCTCGCCGACCGGGCTCTTCGTGCCACCACGAAATGCCCGGTCGGCGATCCGGACGGGCACGAAGTGCCCGGTCGGCGTTTCCCTACAGGACCTTCGACAGGAAGGCCTGCGTGCGCTCGTGCTGGGGGTTGGACAGCACCTCGCGGGGGTCGCCCTCCTCGACGATGACGCCACCGTCCATGAAGACGAGCTTGTCGCCCACCTCGCGGGCGAAGCCCATCTCGTGGGTCACCACCATCATGGTCATGCCCTCGCCGGCGAGCGTCTTCATCACCTCGAGCACGTCGCCGACGAGCTCGGGGTCGAGCGCTGAGGTCGGCTCGTCGAAGAGCATCATGTCGGGGTCCATCGACAGCGCCCGCGCGATCGCCACGCGCTGCTGCTGGCCGCCCGACAGGTGGGCGGGGTAGACGTTCTCGCGGCCGTCCAGCCCGACCTTCTCGAGGTTGGCCCGGGCGACCTCGACGGCCTCGGCCTTGGAGCGCCCCTTCACCTTCTGCTGCGCCACGGTGAGGTTGCGCAGCACGTTCATGTGGGGGAAGAGGTTGAACTGCTGGAACACCATGCCGATGCGCGAGCGCACGGCGTCGAGGTCGGTCTCGGGGTCGCAGACGTCGACGCCCTCGACCAGGACCTGGCCGCTGTCGGGCTCCTCGAGCTGGTTGACGCACCGCAGCAGCGTGGACTTGCCCGAGCCGGAAGGCCCGATCACGCAGACGACCTCGCCGTGGTCGACGTGGAAGTCGATGCCCTTCAGCACCTGGTTGGACCCGAAGGACTTGTGCAGGTCGCGGATCTGGATGGCGGGGGTCGCCTGGACGCTCGTGGTCATGGTCACCGGGCCTTCTGCTGCTTGCGCTCGAGCCAGGACACCAGTCGGGTGAGCGGCAGGGTGATCAGGAGGTAGAGGATCGAGGCCTGGATCAGGCTGGTCGCGGTCCCGGCGGTCTCGCTGGAGGCCATGAAGTCGCGCGCGATCGTGGTGAGCTCGCGCTGGTCGGCGGCGAAGCCGATCACGAACAGCAGCGCGGTGTCCTTGATGAGCAGGACGAACTCGTTGGTCAGCGGCGGGATCACGATGCGGAACGCCTGGGGGAGCACCACGGTGACGGTGGTGCGGCCGGCGCTCATGCCCAGCGAGCGGGCTGCCTCGGTCTGGCCCTTGGGCACGGCCTGGATGCCGGCGCGGATCGTCTCGGCCATGTAGGCGGCGGCGACCAGGATCAGGCCGACGACGCCGGCACCCACGGTGCCGCCGGGCGGGGTCCACCCGTTGAACGCGATCGGGATGCCGAACGCCATCACCAGGACGACGAGAAGGACGGGCAGGCCGCGGAAGAACTCGATGTAGGCGGTCGCGATCCAGCGGTAGGCCGCCACGGGGGAGAGCCGCATCAGGGCGAGCACGACGCCGAGCACCAACCCCGCCCCGAAGGCGACGACGGTGTAGATCAGCGAGTTCTTGACCCCGACGGTGATCAGGTCGGGCCAGGTGCCCCAGTCGCCGGTGAAGGGGTTGCCGATGCCGGCGGGGGCGAAGAAGTTGGCGCGGATGGTGGCCCAGTCGGCACTCAGGCCCACCAGGAGCAACACCCCCAGCAGGACGGCGTAGAGGACCGCCCTGCTGAGGGTGCGACGCGTCGAGCGCTTCAGAGCCACGCGCAGGTCACTCGGTCGCGAAGTAGGTGTTGTAGATCTCGTCGTAGGTGCCGCCGTCGCGCATCTCGGTGAGCTGCTCGTTGACCGCGTCGACCAGGGCGGTGTTGCCCTTCTTCATCGCGAGACCGTAGGACTCGTCGGTCGAGTAGGTCTCGACGACCGAGAAGCCACCCTGGTCCTGGTGGTTGATGTTGACCGGGAGGTCCTGCAGGAGCGCCTCGACCTGGCCGGCCTTGATCGCCTGGAACATCTCGGCGTCGCTCGGGAAGGACACGATGTCCGCGCCGCTCGCGTTCTCCTCGGCGTACGCCTTGCCGGTGGTGCCCTGCTGGACGCCGACCTTCACGCCGTCGAGGTCGTCGATCGAGGCGATGTCGGAGTCCTCGGCCACCAGCAGCGACTGCTGGGAGTCGTAGTAGCCGTCGGAGAAGTCGAGGGCCGCCTGGCGCTCCTCGGTGATCGTCATCGCGCTGGCCGCGATGTCGCACTGGGCCGCGTTGAGGGCCTGGCCGCTCTGCAGGGCGTCGAAGGAGGAGTCCTTGACGGCGAGCTCGAGCTCGAGGCCGTCGGCGATCGCCTGGACGATGTCGATGTCGAAGCCCTTGAAGCCCGACTCGGACGTGTCGTCGAAGTCCTCGAACGGCGGGTACGGGACGTCGGAGCAGACGGTCAGGGTGCCGCTGGAGACGGTGGTCAGGCCGGACTCGTCGCCGGAGCCGCCGTCGCCGGCCGAGTCGCCGCCGTCGTCGGAGCCGCACGCGGTGAGCACCGTGGCCATGGCCAGGGCGGACGCGAGGGCGATGGAGCTCCGGATGATGCCGCGCTGGCGCGGAAGGGTGCTGGATGACATGCCGGGGAGCGTAGTGCACGGTTCCGGGGGTGCACGGCGACGCGCGACGCATCGTCACCCGGCCGTTACATTCGCCGGGCCGGCGGACTGGTCCCACCTCGCCATGGCGCGTGCGACCGGGTAGGCGTACCCTCGCCCGGGTGTGGTGCCGCATCCGGAGCGGCGGGGGACCATGGAGGGTCGAGCAAGAGGTGGGTCGATGAGTCGGACGCCCGTGACCGTACGCGCAGCAGGGCCGACGGACGTCGCGTCCCTGCGGGAGCTCTGGAGCGACATCCTGCGCAAGGGTGCCCTCGACGAGCAGCTCGCCGACGTGGCGCGGGTGGTCGCCGAGGCGGACACGTCCGACACCCGCCTGATCGTGGTGGCCGAGGTCGACGGCGAGGTGGCCGGAGCCGTCTACCTCGAGGCGACCACGTTCACCCCGCTCAACCTCGAGCCGGCCGTGCTGGCCGTGTCGCCGCACGTCTTCGCGCAGTACCGCCGCAAGGGAGTGGGCAGCGCGCTGATGGAGGCTGCCTGCCGGTTCGCCGAGCAGCACGGGATCGCCCACGTCCAGACCGCCGCCGCCGCCGAGGCGCGCGACGCCAACCGCTTCATGGCGCGGCTCTCGTTCGCCCCTCAGGCGACGCTGCGCGCGGCGACCACCAGCGCCGTACGCTCCCGGCTGCCGCAGGCACGCCAGGTGACGTCGGCCGCGACGAGCCGCCAGCGCATCGACCGGGTCCTCGCCGCCCGACGCATCCGTCGCGAGCGCGTGCCGGGCTGAGCCCGGAGGCTGCCCGGCGCCCTCAGCGGGACGGCGCGTCGAGCAGCGCGCAGGTGATCCGCGAGGTGCACACGCGCCGGCCCTGGTCGTCGCTGATCACGATCTCGTAGGACGTCGACGAGCGGCCGAGGTGGATCGCGGTCGCCACCCCGGTGACCGTCCCCGAGGTGGCGGCTCGGTGGTGGGTGGCGTTGATGTCGACGCCGACGGCGATCTTGGCGGGATAGGCGTGGATCGCCGACCCGATCGAGCCGAGGGTCTCGGCCAGCACGACGGACGCGCCGCCGTGCAGGAGGCCGTACGGCTGGGTGTTGCCCTCGACCGGCATCGTCGCCACGACCCGCTCCGCGGAGACCTCGACGAGCTCGACGCCCATCTTGTCGTTGAGGCGTCCGTTGCCGTCGGGCATGAAGGCGACCAGCTCCTCGACGCTCAGGCCGGCCAGTGTCTCTGGAGTCGTCATGGCGCCCATTCTGCTGTCGGTGGTGACGGATAGAGTCGCCGGGTGCCTGAGACGAGCGAGCCCACCCACGACGAGCACCGTCCCCGCCTGCTGCTGCTGGATGGCCACTCCCTGGCCTACCGGGCGTTCTTCGCCCTCCCGGTGGAGAACTTCGCGACCGCCACCGGCCAGCACACCAACGCCGTCTACGGCTTCACCTCGATGCTGGTCAACGTGCTGCGCGACGAGCAGCCGACGCACGTCGCGGTCGCGTTCGACAAGTCGCGGCAGACCTTCCGCCTCGAGGAGTACGGCGACTACAAGGCCAAGCGCAACAAGACCCCCGACGAGTTCAGCAGCCAGCTGCCGCTGATCCGGCGCGTCCTCGACGCCCTGCACATCCCGCACCTGTCGATGGACGGCTACGAGGCCGACGACATCATCGCCACGCTCGTGACCCAGGCGCTCGCCGAGGGGATGGAGGTGCTGATCCTCACCGGTGACCGCGACTCGATCCAGCTCGTCACCGAGTCGTCGACCGTCCTCTACCCCATGCAGGGCGTGAGCAACCTGGCGCGGATGACGCCGGCCTACGTCGAGGACAAGTACGGCGTCCCGCCGCACCGCTACCCCGAGCTGGCCGCGATCGTGGGGGAGACCTCCGACAACCTCCCCGGCGTCCCCGGCGTGGGTCCGGGCTTCGCGGCGCGCTGGATCAACCAGTACGACGGCCTCGACAACGTCATCGCACGTGCCGACGAGATCACCGGCAAGAAGGGCGAGGCGCTGCGCGCCCACCTCGGCGACGTGATCCGCAACCGCCGGCTCAACGCGCTCGTGCGCGACCTCACCCTCCCGGTGCGTCCCGACGGCATGGCCCGCCAGTCGTGGGACCGCACGGCCGGCCTCGAGCTGCTCGACGAGCTCGAGTTCCGCGGCGAGCTGCGCACGCGCCTGCTCGACACCATCGACCCCGCCCCCGACGAGGCGGCCGAGGCCGAGGCCGGCTTCGAGCTGGACGGCCGGCGCCTGTCCGCCGGCGAGGCGGCCGCCTGGCTGGACGAGCACGCACCCGCGGGCACCCGGGTGGGCGTCGCGGTCCAGGGCACCTGGCGTGCCGGCACGGGCGACGTCCACTCGCTGGCCGTCGCGACCCGGGAAGGACAGGCAGCCTGGATCGACGCCGCCGACCTCGGGCCCGACGACGACGCCGCGGTGGCGGCCTGGCTGGCCGACCCCGACCGGCCCAAGGCGGTCCACGACGCCAACGGACCCAGCCTCGCGCTGGCCGCCCGCGGCTGGGAGCTCGCCGGCCTCGAGGTCGACACCGCGCTCGCCGCCTACCTCGTCCAGCCCGACCAGCGCTCGTACGCCCTGGCCGACCTGACCCTCCGCTACCTCAAGCGCGAGCTGCGCCAGGACTCCGCCGACGCCGAGCAGCTCAGCTTCGACGCGATGGACGACACCACGGCGAGCGACACCGCGATGCTCACCGCGCGGGCGGTCCTCGACCTGGCCGACGCGCTCGACGGCGCGGTCGAGGAGCACGGCGGCACCCGGCTGCTGCGCGAGGTCGAGCTGCCGCTCATCGGCACCCTGGTCCGGATGGAGCAGGTCGGGATCGCGGTCGACACCGACTACCTCGAGGGGCTCGAGTCCGAGTTCGGCGAGCAGGTCCGCGCGGCGGCCCAGGACGCCTACGACGTCATCGGCAAGGAGATCAACCTCGGCTCGCCCAAGCAGCTGCAGGTCGTGCTCTTCGACGAGCTCGACATGCCCAAGACCAAGCGCACCAAGACCGGCTACACCACCGACGCCGACGCGCTGCAGCAGCTCTTCGAGAAGACCGAGCACCCCTTCCTCCAGCACCTGCTGCGCCACCGCGACGTGATCCGGCTGCGCCAGACCGTCGAGGGCCTGCTCAAGACCGTGGCGCCGGACGGTCGCATCCACACCACCTACAACCAGATCATCGCGGCGACCGGGCGGCTCTCGAGCACCGACCCCAACCTGCAGAACATCCCGATCCGCACCGAGGCCGGTCGCCGGATCCGCGAGGCCTTCGTGGTCGGCGAGGCCGGCGAGTCGCTGATGACCGCCGACTACAGCCAGGTCGAGATGCGGATCATGGCCCACCTGTCCGAGGACGCCCTGCTCATCGAGGCGTTCCGCTCGGGGCAGGACTTCCACTCGATCACCGCCGCCCGGGTCTTCGGTGTCGACGCCGCCGACGTCAGCGTCGAGCAGCGCGCCAAGATCAAGGCGATGAACTACGGCCTGGCATACGGTCTCTCTGCCTTCGGCCTCTCGCAGCAGCTGCGCATCGACACCTCCGAGGCGCGGGGGCTGATGGACGAGTACTTCGAGACCTTCGGCGGGGTGCGCGACTACCTCGGCGGCATCGTCGACGAGGCCCGTCGTTCGGGGTTCACCGAGACGATCCTGGGTCGCCGCCGCTACCTCCCCGACCTCACCAGCGACAACCGCCAGCGCCGCGAGACAGCCGAGCGGATGGCGCTGAACGCCCCGATCCAGGGCTCCGCGGCCGACCTGGTCAAGGTCGCGATGCTCGGCGTCGAGCGCGCTTTGGCCGAGCAGGGCCTGCACTCGCGGATGCTGCTCCAGGTCCACGACGAGCTCGTGTTCGAGGTGGCGCCGGGCGAGGGCGAGGCCCTGGCCGCGCTGGTGCGCGCGGAGATGGGCGGCGCGGCCGACCTGGCGGTTCCCCTCGACGTGTCGATCGGCACCGGGCGCAGCTGGCACGACGCCGCGCACTGACCGCGACCGGTCGTCGCCCGGGAGCGCTCAGCCGAGGACGGGCTCGGGGTCGGGCTCGCGCGCGAGCCGAAGGCTGGCCACGGTCAGCACGGCCAGCAGGACGGCGTCCACCGTCACCACCACGCCGACGAGGCCGATCACCGAGTCGGTCCGCAGGCCCAGTGCGACGACGACCGCGAGGGCGGCCCACACCAGCACCACCGTGCGGCGACCCTGCCGGGCCAGCACGGCGTAGACCTGCAGCTGCAGCATCGCGAGCAGCGTGCCGAGGACGGCGAAGACCCACAGCAGGTCCTCGACCTCACGAAAGTCCGCCCCACCGACGAAGACCATCGCCAGCCCGGACAGCACCCGGGCCGCGACCACCATCACCACTCCCAGCGCCGCGACCAGCAGCAGGCTCCGGACGAGCGCCCGTCGGCGGCTCGACGGGGACGCCATGTCCGGGAAGGCGACGATCACCACGAACTGGGGGAGGAACAGCATGACCTTGGCCATGATCAGTCCGGAGGCGTACAGGCCCGCGTCGTGGTCGTCCAGCACCTGGCGCGCGATCATGATGTCGACGCTGGACAGGGCGAAGTAGGCGAAGAGCACCTGCGCGTTGTGGGCGCTCTCGACGAGCAGGGAGCGGGCCGAGTGCTCCGACGCCGCGCTCTCGGGCGTACGGCGGTGACGCAGCGCCCACCACCCGACCATGAGCGGGAAGAGGTAGCCGACGCCGACACCGAGGATGGCGCTCGTGGCATCGGGTCGCCACAGGATGATCGCGGTGCCGACCACCAGGCGGGGCACGCCGCCCGCGAGGTAGAACAGGGCCAGGGCCCCCCAGCGGCGCTCGCCCTGGAGGATGCCGGCCTGGCCGCCGGCCAGTGTGAGCGGCACGGCTGCGACGGCGACGACGGCGGCCGTGGCGAGGCTGTCGAGGTTGAGCAGGGCGTCGACAGCCGGGACCAGGACGAGCAGCAGCGCACCCACCGCGACCGACACGCGCGTCGTCGTCCGCAGGATGGCGCCCTCGATGGTCGCCACGTTCGCGAGGTCGACGGCGATGCGGCGCGCCGCCGTGGCCTGGAGCCCGAGGGCCACGACCTGGAGGATGACGAGGAGGTTGAGGCAGGCCACGAAGGCGCCGTACTCGCTGGGGCCGATGATCCGGGCAGCCAGCATCGTGAAGCCGTAGGTCGCCACGTTCATGGCGCTGGTGGCGACGGCGACGGCGCTGCCGTCGTGGGCGCGCGTCCTGCGCGTGCTGCTGGGGGCGGACACCCGCCGAATCCTAGGGTGCCCCGGTCGTGAACCCCGGGAACCTGCGAAGGAACCCGGCTCGGGTGCTACCTTCCGGGTTGGTCGCGGGTGCCGCGACGGTGTGGAGCATAGGAAGGACTGGGCTGCGTGATGCGCGCCGCGAGGGTGCCCTCGAAGGTCATGGCCGCAGTGCTGACGGTCCTCGTCTCGAGCGGGTGCGCCCTGGTGGGGCCGCCGCCCGACGACGACGCGCGTCCGTCGGGCGAGGAGACCTCGCAGGAGAGCGAGCCGACACCGACCGACGGCACGGGCGGTGAGCCCGTGGACCCTGAGGCGTTCCCGCTCGCCTTCGACGGTGATGCCAAGACGGTCTTCCCCGAGAGCCCCGTGTACGACGGTCAGCTGGTCGGGACCCGGCTGGTCACCATGACGCTCGACCAGCTGCGGGCTCGCAGCCTGCCCGACCTCGAGACCTCGTGGCAGATGGCACCGGTGGGGTTCTTCGTCGACATCGAGACCCGGGACGAGCAGCTCTACGCCCTCGACCTGCGGGTCGTGGACGGCGCCGGCACCCGGGCCGGTCGCCTGGCGACGACACTGAGCCGCATCTCACCTGCGACCGGTGCCGTCCTGGACGAGGTGTCGTGGGAGAAGACCCAGGACGTGCAGTCCTCCGGGGACCCGGTGGTGAAGATCGCCGCGATCCTGGACGATGTCGTGGTCGTCGAGTCCAGCGGTGGTGACGAGGGCAGCCGGCGGACGCTGACCGCCGTGGACCTCGCCGCCGGCGAGGAGCTGTGGACCCGGAGGCCCGGCGGCTTCGTCGCGGCCGAGGGGGACACGGTCGTGCTGGAGACGGCCACCAGCGGGGAGGCGGGCTCGCTCGTCGCGGTCGACGCGACCACGGGCCGCGCGCGCTGGACCGGTCCCGGAAGCGTGTCGACCGTCGACCTCGTCGGAGTCCTCGACGACACGATGACCGCGGTCGTGCGCGAGTCCGCCGACGCGGACCCGGAGGTCCTGTCGCTGTCCCTCGACGACGGCTCCGTCTCGGGCCGCACCGCCGCCCGGCTCGCGGACTGGGCGTGCCACCCGACCGACGGGACCGTCGTGGTGTGCTCGCTGCCGGGGGAGCGGGCCCTCGGGTTCGACCTGGCGACGGCGGAGGAGGTGTGGCAGCTGCCGACCGCCGGCCGCTACGGCGTGTGGGTCAGCTCCGTGCGCGGCGACTACGTCTACGGATTCACGTCGGGCGGCAGGTCGGTCGTCCTCGACGCGGCCACCGGCCGTGACGTCACCGAGACCGCGGGTGCCGCCCCGGTGTCGTCCAACGGCTACGGCGGACTGATCTTCTACAGCGGGCAGGCGATCTTCTACCCGGCCGCGGACGACGAGACGCAGGCGTCCGACTAGGCCCACCGCGGTCGCTGTCAGTAGGGGTCGGCGGCGCCGTCGTGACCGAGGACCCGCGCCACCCTCGCCAGGCGCAGCCGGAGGAGGACCTTCACCACGAGGTTCCTCGCGAACCACGGCAGCTGCGCGAGGATGCGTACGCGATCGGCGGGCGTGGGGGAGCCGACCTCGAACAGCGCCAGGCTGCCCGTGCGTCCCAGGAACCGGCTGTTGCGCCCGGTGGCCGCGAGGACGAGCATCGCGAGGGTGACGCCGACGGACGAGAAGGCGTCGTGCACGAGGAACCGTGCGCCGTCCGGGAGCCACGCAGTCCACCGGAGGTCACGCAGGCAGGACGCCACGTCGTGCTTGCCGTCGACGTAGAGCAGGCCGAGCGGCTCGTCCCACGACGCCAGCGCGTCAGCGCTGTGCTGCCGGAGCAGGACGACCGCGTCATCGACGCCTGCCCGGGCGAGGTTGTCGCGGAACCGCTCCACCGTGTCCGCCCTGCCGTAGCGCCAGTCGACGGGGAACGGGTCGACGGCGACGACGCGCGGCGCCGCCGAGCCGAGCACGACGGTCGACCGGCCCAGGTGGCTGCCGATCTCCACCACCGTCCCCCCGGCCCGGGTCGCCTCCTCGTGCAGCACGCGTCCCTGGTCCTCGGTGAGCCAGCCGTCGATGCCGCTCGCCAGCGACCAGGCCTCGTCGAACGATCGGGCGGGCAATGTGACCTCGGGGGATGGGTCGTGGGATGGAGGGTGTTGTCGCCCGGGCGAGCGCGCGGCAAGCATAGGCTGGGCGGGTGGCGGAGGACGTGCACGGGCGATCCCCTGCCCCCTGGGCGCGCGTGGTGGTCGTCGCGTGGCCGGTGCTGCTGGCGGTCGTGCTGGTGTGGCCGCTCCTCAGCCGCCCCGGGCACCCGCTGTCGCGCGACCTGGTGTTCCTGCCGCAGCAGCCCCTGACCTGGAGCACCGCGGGGCTGGCGGACGGCTCGCCCCGCGCCGTCCCGCTGGACACGGTGGTCGCGCTGCTCACGAGCGTGGTGGACGGTGGGGTGCTCGCCAGGGTCCTGCTCCCCGGCATCCTGGTGCTCGCCGCGGTCGGCGTCATGCGCCAGCTGCCGGGATCGGGTACGGCGGGACTCCTCGTCGCAGGCGGCGTGGCCGCCTGGAACCCGTTCGTTGTCGAGCGCCTCGCCCTGGGGCAGTGGGCGCTGCTGACCTCGTACGCAGCGCTCCCGTGGCTGGTCCGCGCGAGCGCGAGGATGACACCGGCCGACGACGACGGTCGCGCCCCGAGCCGCCGCACCCCGGCCGTCGTCGGGTGGGCCGCACTGGCCTCGCTCACCCCGACCGGCGGCCTGCTGGCCCTCGCGGTCGTGGCGGTGCAGGTGGTCCTGCGCCGGGCGGGGTCGTCGATCCAGATGGGGGCCGTGCTGCTCCTCCAGCTGCCGTGGATCGTCGCCGGCGTGGTCGGATCCGCGACCGCCGTCAGCGACCCGGCGGGGGTCGCCGCCTTCGCACCCGACACGGAGGGCCCGTTCGGCACCTGGGTGGCGCTCCTCGGTCTGGGCGGCATCTGGGACGCCCGCAGCGAGCCGTCGAGTCGTACGACCCTGCTGGCGCCGCTGACGGCGCTCGTGGTGGTGACGGTCCTGGTGGTGGCCGCACGCGAGCTGCAGCGGAGGGTGCCGGGCGCCGGGACCTGGTGGACGCTCGGCGTCGGGGGACTCGTCCTCGCCATGGCCGCAGCGACCGGGCCGGGGCAGGAGCTGCTCCGGCTCGTCGTGGCCCACGTACCTGCAGGAGGGCTCCTGCGTGACACGCAGAAGTTCCTGCTGCCCATGGTGCTGCTCGTGGCGCTCGCGGCAGGGGTGGCAGCCGACCGTGCGGCGCGGTCCCTGGCGCGGCGGTGGGCCGATGCTCCCGAGCTCGGCCTGATGGTCCTCCTCCCTGCGGTCCTGGGCCCCGTCCTGCTCCTGCCCGACGGAGCCCGACCGGTGTGGACGACCGTGGAGCCGGTGGACCTGCCCGCCTCCTTCGCCGAGGCGGACCGCCTCACCCGTGGGACGGACGGGCTCGTCGTCACGTTGCCGTGGCGTTCCTACCGCCTCTTCGGCTGGGGCAACGGCACGACCTCGTCGGATCCAGCCGTACGCGCGCTGCACGCCCGGGTCCTGGTCTCGGACGACCTCCAGGTCGGCTCCCGTGTGGTGCGTGGCGAGGGAGCCTTGGCCCGTCGGGTCGGCGAGGTGCTCGACGCGGGCGGCGCGGCCCGTGACCTCGGCGACCTCGGCGTCGGGTGGGTCCTCGTCTACCCCGACGACCCGGACGCCGCGACCCTCGACGTCAGCGGCCTCGATCAGCGGTACGCCGACGAGGTGCTGGTCCTCTACCGGGTCCCCGGTGCGGTGGCGGCCGACGCGGTCCCGCGGGGCGACCGGGCACTCCTCGGCGCTGCCTACGGGGCCGCCGTCCTGGTCCTCCTCGCGGCAGCGGTGGCGGCTGTCGGTGGCGCCGTGCGGTCCGGGCCGCGCCGTCGTCGATGATTGCCCGCCACCGGCGGGCTTTCCTGTATGCTCGCGCCGACATCGCTCGTATCGAAGGGTTCCGACGTGCAGAACACCTCTCTGTGGCTCAAGCTGCTGGTTGCTCCGTTCATCGGCTTCCTGCTGGGTCTGTTCGCCATGTTCGGCCTCGTCTACTCGCAGACCCAAGCTCCGGCCACCAACCCGGCCTCGCAGCCGGTGCTCACCTACGGCGACTGATCCCGCACCAGGGAGATGACCTGCTCGACCACCGACGCGGTGGCGGGCCAGGTGAACTGCTGCGCACGTCGGCGTGCGCACACTGACATCCGCTCCCGCTCGGCGTCGTCGCCCAGGAGCCTCGCGGTCGCCGTGACGAGCCCGTCGAGCGACTCGACGAGCAGTCCGGTCTCGTGGTCGACTACCGACTCCGTGACGCCGCCGGCGGACCTGTAGGCGATCGAGGGGGTGCCCTGGGCGGCCGCCTCCATCACGGCGAGTCCCCAGCCCTCCTTCACCGACGGCAGGAGCATGACGGCGGACGACGCGAGGAGCTCGTCACGGCGTCCCGCACTCACCCGCCCGTGGAACACCACCCGCTCCTCGACCCCTGCGAGTCGCGCGGCCTCGACCAGCTCGTCCCGCCACCAGCCGTCGCCGATCACGTCGAGCGCGATGTCGGGGACGGTGTCCTGCAGCTCGCGCACGACGTGGAAGGCGTGGTCGATCTGCTTGTGCGGCACGAGGCGGGCCAGGACGCAGATCCGGTGGGGGGACGGGCTCGCCGGTGCGGCAGGGCGCGGATCGAGGCCGTTGTGGGCGACGTGGACGAGGTCCGGGGCGATCCCGAGGGCCACCAGGTCGCGGCGCGAGCTGTCCGACACGGTGACGTGCACGACGTCGCGGTAGACGGCCGGGGTGAGCCTGCTCTCGATCCACCACCCGAGTCGTCCGCGCCAACCGGGATAGATGATGTGCCACTGCTCGCGGTGGACGTGGTGCACCAGCGCCACGAGGCCACGGCGACGGGCCAGGCGCGCCATGAACGGGAGGCCGTTGATGACGTCGACGACCACGTCCGTACGCCGACCGGCGGTCAGCGCCCAGGCCAGCGATCGGACGTACACGGTCAACCGCCCGCCGCGGCGCACGATCTCCACCCCGTCGACGACCTCGCGTGCCGCGCTGCCGGGATGGCGCGCGCACCTGACCTGCACGTGGTGTCCTCGGGCGACGAGCTCACGGGCCACGGACTCGACGTAGACCTCGGACCCGCCGCCGTCCGGGTGTCGCTGGTCCCGCCAGGTGAGGAAGACGATGCTGGACGGCCGGTCGGAGCTATCGGGCATGTGCGGTGTAGTCGTCCAGGATGCGGCGGCAGGTGGTGGGCGTCACGCCGCTCTCGCGTTCGAGGTGTATGCCCCGCTCGGCCAGCAGCGCCGTGTCGGCCAGCGTCACCTCGATCGGGATCGGCTCACGGACCCAGTCGTCGTCCCAGCTGAAGGACCGGGTGAACCCCACGAAGCCGCCCGGGGTGGACCCCACCTCGGCGTAGCCCCACTCGGGGAGGTCACGCACGCCGATGCGGACCTCGTAGGGCGGCAGCACGTCGAACCACGGTCCGTACCAGGGGTCCTCCTCGTGCTGCAGGATGACGCGAGCCTGTCCGTCGTTGTTGGTCTGCAGGCGGACCCAGCGCCGCGGATCGGTGCCGATGGTGACGATGATCGAGTTGGAGGCGGTGAAGTCCGGCTCGAGGCGGGCGGCGACGACGACGCTGCGGCGCTCGGCCATCTGCCACCGGTCCGCGTCCTCACCGGTCTCGACGTAGAGCGCGTCGCAGGCGCCTTCGACGTGGATGGTGTCGGGCCTCGCCCGCGCCGCGGGTGGGTCGTCGCTGAGTGTCGTCAGCCGGACCTGGGCGCCCGGGCTGATGCGTTCCTGCGTGGCGAGGTAGCGCGCGAGCACGGGCCCGGGCGAGGTGAACGCCGCCGTCTGGAATCCCACCAGGAGGTGCGCGCCGGTGGAGTAGGCCGCGCCGAGCGCGAGGACGGTGACCGAGGCCGTGGCCGTCCACGCGGGCGCGCGCTGCAGTGCCCTCGCGAGCAGCACGCCGGTCACGATCGTCCCGACGA
>JAESGW010000704.1_pt1 | contig 17844 bp, 22 predicted proteins | sample 9269791 | NCBI WGS metagenome assembly JAESGW01 (sample SAMN16773120, study PRJNA677053) | algae metagenome | isolation source: Aphanocapsa lilacina HA4352-LM1 and co-occurring heterotrophs from near cave... | place: USA: Maniniholo cave, near Haena, Kauai, HI | collected 2009-07-28 | reverse complement strand
CCTGAGCAGGTGCAAAGGGCAATGGACATGATCAATGACCGCCCGCGAAAAGTGCTTGGTTATCGGACACCACGGGAGGTATTCTTAGCTCAGTCAGGTGCTGTTGCACTTCAAACTTGAATGGGCCCGACACCGTTTTTGGGAATGGCGGCAAGCATGTCACCGACGAAGTTCGCGTCGTGGTCGTAACCAAAATTGATCAGACTGCCTTCGGTAGCTCCGCTGCCGCTCTCCAGGCAAGTGAGCAGTTTGACCTGGTGATAGCCCTGTGCCCATAGCAACTTGCTTGTCAAGCTGACCACGGTCGAATCAATCGGGCAAGGATGCAGTTGTTTGGCAGGCAACTCTCGCCTGAGCCGGACAAGCAAATCCCGGTACAGCTGCTCAAACGTAGAAAGAGAACGGGACTTACAGGCTTTAGAAAAAGTGGAGATATCGACGGAGATACCGGTGTGGTTGAGACGTTTGAACAGGTCCTGCATGCTGAGGGTGCTTTTGTCCATCACCAGGGCCAGCCAGCAACTGAAAAAGAGCCGGGAATCGAGGACAGGAAAATCGTCATTGGGCAAAGCGGACAGAAAGGTTTTGACAAGTTGCGGAAAATCGAGTAGCATCAGCTCAACAATAATTATTTCACTTAGCCCAAAGTCTACACGATTTTGGGCTTCTTTTTGTAACCCCAATTCCTAGCGTTCAACACTTCTGGTAGACGACATGGATACTGACTTCGACACCCTGTTCTTTTTGCAGCCACTCGCGAATCGCTTCGTAATTGTCGAAACCCGTCGGCTCGGCCAATTTCTGTTTCAACTGCTCACGGACGTCTGCGCAAAGATGTGCTTTCCTACCCCGATTGTTACGGGGTTTGAGTAAGCCTTGCAGGCCCTCTTGTTCGTAGCAACGGAACCAGCGACGGAGGGTGGAAGTATCTTTACCCAACAGGCGTGCGATAGTATTCTCGAAGGGGGCGATGCCACTGGCATACAAGTACAGAGCGTGCAGCCGCTCTCTTGCCAGGGCTGTTTCATTCTAGCTTTGCATTGGATGCAAATGAGAATCGAGAGCGGCAAAAGCCTTATTGCTTGTTGAGCAGGTCAAGCTTATTGACATGGCCGAATGGGGTTTTTGGAGAATGAAACAGCCCTGGCTCTCTTGCCCAGTTGGTTGTTTGCTCAGCCATCAACTTTTGTAGCTGGGCAGGAGACTGTGTAACGGTAAGAGTGAGGAGTTTGGGCATGATGTTTGCTCGGTCGGATATTTCTATTATAGCGCTTATCTATTGCGCTAAATGGTATCAGTTGGTCTTGCATTGCTCCGGTTCTCCCCATTGCCGGTTGAGTCCAAGCTATCTTGCCAGCAGGTGGATGCATCCCGCGGTATGGTCAGCTAGTGTGAACCCGGCAGGCCAGTGATTGCGGTCCCGGCCTGGGATAAATGCGGGCTACAAATAGCGTATGGTACTCGGCCTTGCTTTAGCGAGTTAGCGACAATCTCTTTTGCCCATCGCTGCTCCCGGTGGAGCGTGTCGACTCAGTAGACAGTAAACCCTTCACTGCAACAATGGCGTTTTCATTCCGTGCGGTAAGATAGGCTGTGCCGTCGAGCGAGTTGACAGCCACATCTCCTGTGGTGGATGTGGCTCCTCCATAAACGAAGGCGTTAAGGACAATAAATTCGGGAGAAATAACAACCAGCGAACCACCTGGCAGCCCCAGTGCTGCCGACCCTACAGAATTGGTCACAACGTAAAAATTTCCAGCAGGGTCGGCTGTCATGCCAGAACTTGCGAGATCGGTTTCTCCGAAAACTACGATAGTTTCCGAAGTCGCATTGACAGGCTCAAAATCGGCAACAAATGCCACTGGCACATCGAATGTTCCGAGACCATTGGCTATGGGAAGTGTTGTTAAGACTACTTTTTGCGCGTTAACAGCCACACCTCTATTGAGATTGACCCCACCTGCGGTAGAGGCACGGGAAGCTACGAGTACCTTGGCTTCCACTATTTCCCCGCCTTGCAGACGCAAACGGATGACATAGGGCAATGTTTGTGCAGATAATGCCGTCACAAAAAGGTAAGTGACATCACCATTTTGTAAGATGGATAAGTCACCGTAGTCGGAGGACTCAGGCAAAATAAGCCCGCCAAAATTGTCGGTTGTACCTGAAGCGATATCAAAGATAGAACTGGTGTCTATTGGCCTTTGTCGAAGGTCAATAACCGGAGCAATAGCGCCGGTATTGGGATCGATAGCCAAAAGTGTGCCATCGGAAAGCAAATCGTATATCGCTCCTGTAACCGGATCTGTGGCAAGATATTGACCAGGATCGGAACTGATACCTCCTGTTGCAACGGCACCGAGCGCGGTACCATCTGGAGCAAACTTGGAAACAATGGAGTTAAAACACCCAGTATCACAGGAGGAGACAAAAACACTGCCGCTCGCATCAACAGCAACGCCAAAGGGCTGAAAGACTTCTGCAAACAATGAACTACTAAGGCTTTCCGTAACTGTGACAGTGGTCTGAGATTTTTGGGCTTTACCAGATGAGGTACGTACGTCAGCACTCCTACCGAGGTTGCCAAGGAGGGAAGGAGTTTTGGTTGGCTGAAAATAACCTGTAATGTTGGCGATGTCCTGTGCACACACCGGAGCAAGGCTTACCAATAGCAGCCCGACACTCGCCGCCGTCACTGCCGCATTTCGGAAAAAAGGTGTTTTTGGTGCACCGGAATTCAAACTCTGCTTGTGGCACAAACCGTGCCACAAGATCGAACGGAACTTGTGGATAGTATGCATGGATTATCTCCTAATATCGGATTGGCGTTGAGAACAACTTTTCGGCTTGTTCCCGATAAGCTAGTTCAACTGTTTGGGAGCAGACCGTTTGCGTTTGCCGTCGTCTTCTTGGCTCTTGTCCGTAGTATCTCGGACGGGACGGTCCTTGTCAGTCCCAGTTTTTGAGACGTTTCGGCGGGTTGTGCTCGGCATTTTGCCGGGACTGATCCGGAACTGATCCACTAGTGAGCTTGTTGGGTCTCTCGGCGGGCGATACGCTCTGGACCATGGCAACTCCTGCATCCGCCCCTCTTGTGTTTTTCCGCGATGCGCTCTTGGCATTCGGCGGGGGGGCTGCCCCGCTCTGCCTCCCCCTTTGCAAAGAGATCTTGAAATGCACCGTCCCCTGCCTTAGGCTGGAGCCGATTTCCGTCGGGCCTTGCTTGCACCCGATTGATCCGTGCCCCTTCCCGAACAGGCTCCCAATGAAAGCCTCCGAGACCGCTCTGGAGAAGATACAGGCCGCCCGTGTCGCCAAAGGCTGGACCATCGAAGACGAGCGCTGGTTGCTCGAAGCCAGTCGCCTACTGCAGCCGGAGCGCGTCTGGCACCCCGGTGGCCCTTACGCGGATGGCGCCTCGTTACCCACTTTCAAGCGGTTTCTGGCCGGAGCCAGTATCCGCGAGCCGGCCTTCCGGGCTTTTTGCCGGATCTTGAACCTAGACTGGCGCCGGATGAGCGACTTGGCCGCGGACCCGAACGGGACTCCCTCCACCGGCCTCGGGGACGAGCCGATCTACGTGGGGCGCTCCCCCCATGAGGAACTTGCATTCGCGCAGCTGACGCGACCCGGTGCGCTGCTGCGCATCAAAGCCGCCAGGCAAATGGGCAAGACCCGATTTGTGGAACAGCTCCTGGAGAAGGCGGCGGCTTCGGGCTGCCGCACGGTCACCCTCACCTTCAAACTCGCCGACGAGCGCCTGTTCTGCGATCATGACGCGTTCTTGAAGTGGTTGTGCGTCGATTTGGGGCGGGAGCTCGAACTGCCCAACCGGTTGGATCGCCATTGGGACGCGGACAACGCCAGCCCCAAAAGCAACTGCACCGACTACATGGAAAAGTATTTCCTTCAGCCGGATTCTCCCCTGGCAGTGTGTTTCGACGACGTGGACCTGCTGTTTGCCCATCCCGGGATCCACGAACCGTTTTTCTCCCTGCTGCGCAGTTGGCACGAGCGGGCCTCCAGCCACAGAAAAGCCGCGATTTGGGGCAGGCTTCGCATTGTGCTTGTGTACTCCACTGATATCTACGCGCCCCTGGGCATCGAAGAATCCCCCCTCAACAACGTCGGGACAGTGCTCGAATTGCCCGAGTTCGACCTGGAGCAGGTGCGTCAGTTCGCCCGCGGCCATGGGCTTGACTGGGACGAGCCGGACGCCCGACGGTTGTTCGAGGCTGTCGGGGGACACCCGTATCTCATCGAACTGATTGTGCGTTACTTGCGTGTCGTCCCCCAAAGCGTTCTAGGCAGAGTGCTGGAGGAAGCGGCTACTGAAAGCGGGATCTACAGTGCCCACCTGCGCCATCACCTGCGGGTCCTCAAGCGGGCACCGCAACTGGCCGCCGCCTTCAAGCGGGTGCTCGACGCACGGGAGCCCGTGCGCCTCGACCCGTCGCAAGCCTTCCAGCTGCAGCGCACCGGCCTGGCCAGGGCCGTTGGTGACGCTTTGGAACCGCGTTGTCAGTTGTACCGCAAGTATTTCGCTCAACACTTTTGAGGATACGACAATGACGATGAGCGACTTTTCCGGGTACAAAGTCGGCGGTACCGTCGATCCCGCACGCCACACTTACATCGTCCGCTCCACCGATGATGAGTTTTTTGAGGCCCTTTTGAAGGGCGAGTATTGCTATGTGCTCAACGCCAGACAAATGGGCAAGTCCAGCCTGCGGGTGCACGCTTCGCGCCGCTTGCAGCGTTCTGGTGTGGCATGCGTGGACATCGACCTGACCGGCATCGGCAGCCGGGGGGTTACGCCTGACCAGTGGTACGGCAGCCTGGCGCGCGCCTTTATCGACGCGTGCGAACTGGACCTCGACTGGCGGGCTTGGGTGGGCGAGCGGGAACACCTGACGCCAGTGGCGCGCTTTGGGGAGTTCATAGAAAAAGTCCTCCTGGTGCAGGTCCAATCGCCGGTGGTCGTTTTCCTCGACGAAATCGACTGCACGCTGCACTTGCCATTCAAGGACGATTTTTTCGCTTTTATCCGCAACTGCCACAACCGCAAAGCCGAAAAGACTGGCTACGACCGCCTCGCCTTTGCGCTTTTGGGGGTGGCGTCGCCGTCGGACCTGATAGCCGACCCGACGAGCACTCCGTTCAATGTTGGGCGGGCCTTCGAGTTGGCGGGTTTCACTTTGCAGGAAGCGCTGCCTTTGGCCGAGGGGCTGCGGTCGGTCGCGCAAAACCCAGGGAAAGCTCTGGGGTGCATCCTCGAATGGACCGGTGGCCAACCTTTTCTCACCCAGAAGCTGTGCAGCCTGCTGGCGCAGTCTGGAACGACGGTGCCGTCGGGCGGAGAAGCCGTCTGTGTCGAAAGGCTGGTGCGCGAGGGGGTGCTGGAGGACTGGGAATCGCAGGACGTCCCGCAGCACCTGCGCACGATCCGCGACCGCCTATTGATGGATGTCGACCGGGCCGGGCGCCTGCTGGGTCTGTACCAGCGGGTGCTCGAAGAGGGGAGTGTGCTCGCCGCCGGCCGGGACGAGCAGACGCTGTTGAAGCTGACCGGGTTGACTGTCGGCAAGGGGGGGCGGTTGGTGGTTGCCTGCGGAATCTACGCTCGGGTCTTCGACGGGGAGTGGATTGCCCAAACTCTGGCCGGACTGCGTCCGTACAACGACTCGCTGACGCGGTGGGAGAAATCCAACCGCCAGGATGCGTCGCATTTGTTGGGCGGGGAGGATTTGCGCGAAGCCCAGCGTTGGGCTTCCGACAAAAGCCTTGGTGACCTGGACTACCAGTTTCTCTCGGCGAGCCAGCAGCTGGAGAACAAGCTGGTGCAGACGGAATTGGAACTGGAGAAAAAAGAGCGGCAGCTGGAACAGGTCGGCTCGGAACTGGCACTGACCAAGCAGAAGGCGCAGGGGGAAAGGAGCAGGAACAGGGTGGCGATGGGGGCAGCAGCGCTGCTGGTGGTGGTGCTGGCCGGGGGAATCGGGGCCACGACTTGGCAGGCGCAGATAGCAAAGAGGCGCTTCGACGATGTGCGGGCGTTGGCTAACTCGTTCATGTTCGAATTCCACGACGCGATCGAAAAACTGCCCGGCAGCACCCCGGCGCGGCGGTTGGTTGTCGAGAAGGCTCTGGGGTACCTCGACAGCCTCTCCGCGGAAGCAAGCGGGGACGCGTCACTGCAGTTGGAACTGGCGGCTGCTTATCAGAAAACCGGTGACATCCAGTGGAACCGTTACTACGCGAACCTGGGCGACACGTTGGGAGCTTTGAAAAGCCATTCCAAAGCCCGGGCAATACGCCAGTCCTTGGCAGCGCAACGCCCGGAGGATCTGCAGATTGCCCGGGCTTTGGCGACCAGCCATGTGCTGACAGGTGACGTCTTGGTGGAAACGGGGGATCTGCGCGCCGCCCTGGCAAGCTACCGCAAGTCGCTGGACATGCGCAGGGAGTTGCTGGCAAAACTTCCAACCGATAGCAAGCTCCGCAAGGGGGTGGCCATCAGCCACCAGAGGATGGGAGACACGCTGGGCAACCCCAATTATTCCAGCCTGGGTCGCACAGCAGAAGCAGTGTCGCACTACGGCCAGATGCAACAAATCTTCGAAGAGCTGTCGGCGGCCCAACCGGACGACATCGACGCGCGTCTGAGCGTGTCGCACGGCCACGAGAAAATCGGGGACGTGTTGGGGGCTGGGGGCGACAACCCAGGGGCTTTCGAAGCTTACCGCAGAGCGCTGGAGATCCGGTCAGAACTCTCGGCTAAAGCCCCCGCCGATGCCCATATACGGCGGGATCTGGCGGTCGGTCTGAATAGATTTGGCCGCGTGTTGGCGACCCGGGGAGATTCCGCAGGTGCTTTGAAAAACCACCGGCAAGCCTTGGCCATCTACCGGGCACTGGCCGCGGCAGACCCCGCCAACGAGCATATCCGCCTGGACATGGCGTACGGGCTTGTTCAGCTCGGCCGCGCCCTAGCGGCGACCGGCGCCGTCGAAGCCGCCTTGGCGTCCAACCGGGAGGCTCTGCAAATCGACCGGTCGTTGTCGGAGGCGGACCCCGCCAACAACGACGCGCGCCATGAATTGTCGATCGCCCACCGCGCGGTCGCAGAAGCGCTGACCAAACTGGGCGATCTTCCCGGATCGATGCAGCATTACGACAAGGCTCAGGCGATCCGTGAGGGTTTGTCGGCAAAGAACCCATCCGACACGCGATTCCTCCGAAGCCTGGCCGAATCCCGATCCGATCTCGGCCGGGTCCACGAACTTGCCGCGGTGGGCACCGAAAGTTTGGACTCGGGGCGATTGCACCGCTGGCAAATGGCTCAGCTTTGGTACCAAAGGAGCATGGACGCTTGGCGCTCTCTGGCCGCTCGCAGCACTCTCAACCCCGCAGATGCTGCCGGAATGGACGAGGTGGCCCGTGCGATCTCCCGGTGCACTGCAGCCATTGGGAGTTCCTCATCGTCGAGTCAAAGCCCCTTGACGCGTCCAAAGTCGAGATCTGCTCAGGCATAAATGGTCTTGACCCGCAAAACTGGACCTCGGGAAACTGGGAAAACCCGGCGCCACATACTTTTCCCAGCCCGGAGGACTTAGATGCGCAAATCCAACTTTACCGAACAGCAAATTACCTTTGCTATGCAGTAGGCGGCCAGCGGCACCGACGTGGCGGAGATCTGTCGCAAGATGGGCATCTCCCAGCAAACTTTCCACCGCTGGTGAGCGGCTCAGCTTCGAAGCCCCCATGCCTGCCGAGATGGTCAAATTCCTCGACGCGCTGCGCAGGCGGACGCCTTGAGCGTTCAATCGCCGCCAGGTACCCCTCCAGCCCAAGGGCCGTGCCGTAGATTTGCTCCTTGTAGACCGAGCCAGCCGCCGAGCGCTTTGCGATCGAACGCGATACAGACCAACTGGGAAGGCTCTCGACAGCCAGTTCTTGGCTTCTGTGCCGTTTTGCGTCCAACTGAAAACCGCTCTAGATCGGCTCGGCCAGCAGATGGCCCGGACCCGCATACTCCAATATTTTTTTGTCCCGCGTCAACAGCACAAGTCGATGCAACCGGGCGCTTGCCACCAGAATCCGATCGGCCGGGTCGGCATGCATCGCACCGGGCAGAGCGGCACTCTCCACAGCCACTGCAGCCGAAAGTGGCAGCAAATGGATGCCCGGCTGAGACAGAGCGTCGTCCACCCATTCCCGCACCGACGTTCTCAAGGTAATCCGCCCCTTAGCCGCCAAGGTGGCCAGTTCCCACACAGAAATGACCGAGATGTAGACTTGGCCTCGGAGCGCTTCGGCGTCGATCCGTTCGAGGCTCGCGGAGGTCAGTTCGCCAGAGCCCGTGTTCAGCCAAATCCAGGCATGGGTATCCAGCAGCAAGCCGTGGACATCAGGCATCGGCTTCCCAGATTTCGCCGGTGCCGGCGACGATGTCCCCATGGATAACCACGCTGTCTTTCTGGCAACCGAACAACGAGAACGGCTCCTCCTCGACTGGAACCAACCTGGCCATCGGCTTGCCGTGCTTGGTAATCACCAGCGACGTGCGGGTCCGGTGCACCGCGTCGATCAGCTGCAGACATTTTGCTTTGAACTCGCCGGCACCGACCGAAGCTTCCTGGCTATCCATAAAACACCATAGTCATACAGCCATGGTCTTATTTTAACGTCAGTTCGGGTCAAGCGCTGAGCCGCTCCACATATGAGGCCACCGACGGCTTGTGCGGTTCGTGCCAACAGGCAATCAATCCCTGGTCTTGACCCGCAAAACTGGACCACATCTCCACCTGTGGTCTGCTCCCAAATTATTGGACCAGTTATTAGGAAGCAGATCACACTGGAGCATTGTGTTTCTCAAGTAGCGACCATCCCTGCTCAAGGACTACCCGCGAAGGCCGCCGCGATAATGAACAGATCCACACAAAACATCAGCACCACGCACACCAGCAGCGCCAGGTACATCCACGGTTGGGCAAGCGGCTTGACGCGGCTGGTATCGAGTCCGGTGTGCGCTTCGAGGATGCGCAAAAACCGGGCAAACCCGGCGATGCGCATCGGCAGCAAGTAGCGATCCCCGCGCGCATCGACCAGATAGTGGACCCGGCCGCCCTGGCTGGTGGGTGCGGAGTGGATTTCGCGCACGTCCTGCCAGGCCATCCGCCAGGAGCGGCCGACAAAGCCCGGTACCCACCGGCCGTAGCGCACCGCCACGCCCTGCCCATCGGTCTGGACCCGCTGGGAGAGGGCAGCAGCCAGCGCCGCCCACCCGGCGGCGATCCCGGCCAAGGTCACCCAGAGCGGCACCGCCGAGCCGAGCTTGACCTGCAGCACAGGCAGCGGCAGCACCAGGCTCACCAATAGCCCAAACAGGGTATAGCGAATCAGCGGCGAGATGCGGAAGGTGAACGGCTGAGTACTGGCTGACATAGCACTTTGTAAACTTTCTTTCCAGGATATCGGCCGCACGGCCGACCGCCGCCAGAACAGGGCGACAGACAGCGGATGATGCGCAAAGTTTCGTCATACTGAGTGGGGAGTCTGCGACCTCACCCGGCGGGTAGAGCGCCCCGGGCAGGCGGCATGCTTGGCTTGAAGATGGTGACCGAAGGGCTGATTAGACGCGAGGGGGCAGACGTGGATTTTGTGATCGACCCACCGATTGCCGATAAGATTGCCCGGATGAAAAAGCGGGTGCAGTGGCAGGCCGAGCCGATTCGCGAGCGGGAGATCGACCAGACGGCTCTGGTGCTCGACGCCGCCGAGTCGGACGCGCCGGCATTTTCGTTTCTGGTGGTGGGCGACAGCGGTTCCGGCCCGCACCGCGGACACAACCCCCAGCGGCGGATTGCCGAGCAGATGGTGGCCCAGCGCGCGGACTGCCGCTTCGTGCTGCACACGGGCGATGTGGTCTACCTGGTCGGTTCCGACGAGTACTATCCCAAAAATTTCATCGAGCCCTACCGTGAATTTCTGGTGGGAGGCGAGCGGCCCGAGCAGATCGCCTACGACAAAATGGTCTTCAATCAGCCCTTTTTGCCGATCCCCGGCAACCACGACTATTACGACCTGCCCTTTCTGTACGGTCTGGTGGCCCAGACGATGATGCCGCTGCGCCGGCTGCTCGGCTTTAAACTTGACCTGGATGTGGGCTGGCGCGGCTCCGATCAGGGCAAAATCTACGCCAAGGCGTTTCTCGATTACCTCAAAGCCTTCGAGACCGACGCCGAACTCGAGCGCCACCTCGATCGCCACTACACCGCCCGCACCGCCGCCGGGCGCTGCCTGCGCTATCGGCCGGGGATCTTCACCCGCCTGCCCAATCGCTACTACACCTTCCGAACGGGGGGCATCGACTTTTTCGCCCTCGATTCGAACACCTTCAACGCGCCCGCGCCGCTTGCTGCGAGTGACGAAGGCGAGGCTTCCCGCCGGGATCTCGAGCACCAGCGCGCCGAACTGGAGTTCCACAAACAGCAGATGCTCGAACTGTCGGACCGTCTGGAGCCCGATGAGGAGGAGGGTTGCGAACAGCTCGAAGAGTTGCGCACCAAGATCGAGCAGCTCGAAGAGATGAAAATGGACCTCGACAAGCAACTGCACGCAGACCCGAGTGCGGTCATCGACTTCGAGCAGCTCGAATGGCTCGCCGAGCGGCTGGTCGCTTCCTGGCGGGATCCGGCCGCGCGCGGCCGGGTGATCTACATGCACCATCCGCCCTACGTCACCGAGGCCACCAAGTGGCAGCAGGCCCAGACTCTGGCTGTGCGCCGCCGCCTGCGCCGGGTGCTCGACGCGGTGCACCGTCAGGTGGCGGAGCGCACCCAGGGGCGTCCCCTGGTCGATGTCATCTTCACCGGCCATGCCCACTGCCTGGAGCACCTGCGCACCCTGGACACCGGCCACGCCGACGCGCACCTCGACATCGTCATCTGCGGCGGCAGCGGCTTCAGCCTGCGCCGCCAGCGACCGGAAGGCCCGGTGCTCACTGAGCAATTCGGTGCGCCCACTGAACTTGAGATGCGCGAGGTGGCCCGCTCGCAGCTCTTTGTCGGCCGCAACGGCCTGGGGGAGCACAAGCGGCGTCCCTACTCGTTTTTGCGCGTCGATGTCGAAGCGGGCAACCCACCCCGATTGGTGGTGCAGCCCTTGATTGCCGAGCAACATCAGGGCCGCTGGACGAGCGACAGGCTCGCCCCTTTTTCCCTCGGCCGCGCCGGGGACCGCATCGCTCAGGGCAGATAGCCCCTGGCCAGAGGGCGAATCTCGCCCTTTTTGACCGCCGTTTTCAGCTGGGCCAGATCGCCGATGTCGCTGCGGGTGACCCCGCCGCCTACGAGCCTGGCTGTGTTTCCCGCAAGGGAGTAGACCAGGACAGTACCTACTATTCCCTTGACACTGTAGGCGTATTGCTCGTAGACCACGACGCAGTAATCCGGCGAGATCCCCGCAAAGATCAGACGGCGCTGGGGCACCATCGGGTCGTCATCGCCCGCCTTTTGCAATTTCTGTCCCGGATTGGCCAGTTGCAGACTTGCCTGGCGCAACAGGTTGGCCATCTGGACCTGGACCACCTCGGGAATCTCTTTGACGGTCCTGACCACCAAAAAGCGCTCGGTCTCCACCAGGTTGTCCCTGGCCTGCTGGGTCAGCGTCGGTACCGCGGCCAGGCCGGGTGAGGCCAGGAACAGCCAAACAAAAGACGCAGATACAATCTTTTTCCAGTAACTCATGGTTCGATTGTGACGACGTTCTGTCCTGCCAGAACATACTACGGCAAAGGGCGAGGGGATATGGGCATCAATGCCGACAAATTTTTCAATGCAATCGATCCGCTTTGGAGCCGATGGGTTCAGACTTGCGCTTGGCGCAATGGCCCGAGGAACACCTCCGCGGCTGTAGTGCGATAGCTCCGGGCATTCAAAACGGCGCGCACCATCTGAGGGCCTTCTTTGGCGGACAGCAGCTGCCGGATGCAGCCGCCGTCCTCAGCGCGAAACCGCCGCGATCAATCAAAACGAAAGGCAGGACTGCTCGTCCGTGCGCAGTACGGATTGTTGTTGGAAGGAGTCTTTGTAGGCTTCTCGAACCTGATCGACCTTTGCACTGCTTTCGCGGCTGAAGGGATAGAGCAGGATCAAAAGCTTTGAGCCTTCTTCGACGATGGTTCCAGTGGAATCTTTGAACTGTCCTTGGCCTGAGAGCAAAGTCAGTCCATCGGGGAACAGGGGCGTTACCACGGTGTCGACAAAGCCTTGAAACTCCGCTTCACCCACCTGTGAACCGTCTGATTTGGACAAACCAAAAAATAGTTCAGTTTTGAAAAACAATTCACCACCGAGTTGTTCCTGACAAAAACCGGAGACGCTGGCGGCTGCATTCTGTTGAGCGGACGCATGGGGTGCCGATAGGCTGTGCAATAGCAGCCCGGCAGCCAGAGTGATGCTCGCCGCGGTTAAGCGCGCGTTGCATTTCATAATATACTCCTGTTGATAACCTTCGCCATTGCGGGTAAAGATGAGGCTCAGCAAGCCCTACCATTCGTCGCGAAATAGCTACAGTAATTACTCCGTACACCGTTCAACGGATCGCGGTGGTTTCTGTAAACTATCCGCCGATTTTGGTGGTTTTAGTACCTAATGTAACCAGGCTGAAACATTGACCGAACCCCGCCCGGCGCTACACTCGAGTTGCTCCCGATTCGCCCGCGCCGCTAAACAGGCCGCCCCTATGATCCGCATCCCTGTTGCCCTGCCCATGGACAGTTACGACATCCGCATCGACGAGGGCGGTCTTGAGCGCCTGGGTGAGTACCTGGCCGAACTGGGCAAGGTGAACCGGGCGCTGGTGGTGAGCAATCCCGTGGTTTTGCGCCATTACGGCGCCCGGGTGGTACGCTCCTTGAACGCCGCCGGTTTTGAGACGGCAAGTGTCACAGTCCCGGCGGGCGAGCGCCACAAGCACCTGCGCTCGGTGGAGCGCATTTATCAAGCAGCCCTCGAACACCGCCTGGAGCGCTCGTCGCTCCTCGTCGCCTTAGGCGGCGGGGTGGTGGGCGACATGGCGGGCTTCGCGGCCAGCACCTGGCTGCGGGGCATTCGGGTGGCCCAGGTGCCCACGACGCTGTTGGCGATGGTGGACGCCGCCATCGGCGGCAAGACGGGGGTGAACCATCCTGTGGGCAAGAATTTGATCGGCACCTTCCACCAGCCCTGCCTGGTGCTCATCGACCCGCAGGTGCTGGGGACACTGCCGCCGCGCGAGACGCGCGCCGCCATGGCCGAGGTGATCAAGTACGGCATCATCTGGGACGCGGATTTGTTCAAACGCCTGGAGCAGTTGCCCAGTCTGCAGCGCCCGGACAGTCGCACCCTCACGACACTGTTGGTGCGTTCCTGCCAGACTAAAGCCGAGGTGGTCGTGCGCGACGAGCGCGAAGGCGGTCTGCGCGCCATTCTCAATTACGGCCACACCGTCGGCCACGCCCTCGAAAGTGCCACCGCCTACCGCCGCTATCTGCACGGCGAAGGGGTGGCTCTCGGCATGGTGGCGGCGGGCCGCGTGGCGGCGGCGATGGATCTGTGGAGCCCCGAAGCGGCCCACCGCCAGGAGGCGCTGATCGCCAAAGCCCGCCTGCCGGTGCGCTGGAAGTGCGATATTGTGACCGACGCGCTGCTGTTGCACATGCAATCGGACAAAAAAGTCGAGTCAGGCAAGGTGCGCTTCGTGTTGCCGGAAGCGATTGGTCGCGTCCGCACCGGGGTCGGGGTGCCCACGGAGGTGCTGCGCAGGGTGCTCGACGCCCTGCACGGCTGAGGGTGCAGCGGCACCCCTACCGGCCGAAAATGCGTTGGACCGGACAATCGAAACCGGGCAACAGCACGCTGCGCAAGGTGTCCGCCGTACCCAGCGTGGCAATGCGCCGCAAAGTGGCCGCCTGCGGCTTGAATATTTCGATGCAAAGGGCACGCCAATCGACAATCCAGTACTCTTCGACGCCTTGTTGGGCGTACAGGTTGGGTTTGTGCTCGCGGTCGACAAATTCGTTGCCGGGTGAGAGCACCTCCACCACCAGTTCCGGAGCCCTGGTCATCTGACCAGCCGTATCAAGAGCGTGGATAAGCCGCTCCCGGTTTATCCAGACCACATCGGGGATGACGTTGTCGGCGTCGGTGAAGATCACCCCGGGACCCGGTAAAGGCCGACCGAGTCCACTGTCGTCGGACCAGGCATCCAGAAAGCGAAAGATGCGGCCACAGACATACTGGTGCTCAGAGTGGGGAGCCCTGCTCACAAAAAGGTCTCCGTCAATAATTTCGTAGCGATTGCCGTTGTCCGGCAGATTCGCCAAATCGGCGCTGGTCCAGCGCAGAATAACTGGGCGACTCACGGCAGAACCCTTGCGATGGTCCAATCATGGCATTGGCAGGGCCACGGCTCAAGATGGTTGACACCAGGGCGCCTGCGGCGGATGGCCGCTCGGGGAGAGCGCACAAAACATCGTCTACCGGGCTGTTAAGATGGTGTGGCACTGGGCGCCGTTACTTTCACACGACTGTGTACAAAACCCTGGCAAGCGTCGCCGCTACCATCCGGGCAGACTTTCAGGCCGCCTTCGAGAAGGACCCGGCCGCGCGTTCGTGGTTTGAAGTGCTGACTTGTTATCCGGGTCTGCACGCCATCGCCGTCCACCGCTTCGCCCATCTGCTGTACGCCCGCCGCTGGTTCTGGCCGGCACGCTTTTTATCACACATTGCCCGCTGGCTGACCGGTGTCGAGATTCACCCGGGAGCCACCATCGGCGCGGGCATCTTCATCGACCACGGCATGGGCGTGGTGATCGGTGAAACCGCCATCATCGGCCGCGCCGCGCTGATCTACCAGGGAGTGACCATCGGCGGCACCGGCAAACAAAAGGGCAAGCGCCACCCCACCGTGGGCGACAACGTCGTCGTGGGCGCCGGGGCAAAAGTTCTAGGCAACATCGAAATCGGCAACAACACCCGCATCGGGGCCGGATCGGTGGTGCTGCGCACGGTGCCGAGCGACTGCACGGTGGTCGGAGTCCCCGGCCGGGTGGTCTATCAGGACGGTGAGCGCATCGACCCGCTCGCCCACGGCCAGGTGCCCGACCCGCTCGCCGACGTCATCCGCACGCTGGTGCGCCGCATCGACGAACTCGAAAGCGAAGTGCAGCAGTTGCGCACCGACAAAACCGGCCGGCCGGCGGCCCCCAGTTGCGCCATTGAGGCGCGGCTACTCGAAGACTTTTTGCACGGTCCGGGGATCTAGCCGCCAGGCCGTGCAGTTCAAAGTGCCGCGGTTAGGATGGTGGCAACCAGCCCACGGCGAGGCAACACGGTGCGGGTGAAGATCGACAGCCACGGACCCGAGCGGCCGCAAAGCTTATATGAGGACGATTTTCATGCCTGGACCGCCCAGCAGGCCGCTTTGATCAGAGCGCGCCAATGGGAGCGGTTGGATATTGAAAACCTGGCTGAGGAGATCGAGTCGTTGGGTCGGGCAGAGCGGCGAGAACTGGAAAGCCGGTTGGCCATCCTGGTTGGGCATCTTCTCAAATGGCAGTTCCAGAGCGAGCGGCGCAGCAACTCCTGGCAGGCGACCATCGATGAACAACGCAGACAGATATCGCGACTGCTGGCCGCACAACCGAGTTTGAAGGCGTATCTTGTCGACGCATTTCAAGAAGGTTGGCAGTCGGGTCTGAGATTGGCTGTCCAGCAGACGGACTTGCCCTACGGCCACTTTCCTGGGGAATGTCCCTACTCTCTCGAAGACGCGCTTGATCCCGGATTTTTCCCCGGCGAGCAGTCCGATCCATCCTGATCTTCGCCGATCCAGGCGTCCGCTTCAATTTCGACGATCATCACCGGGTCGATGAGGCGGCGGACTTCCACCATCGTAGAAGCAGGTCGGATTTGACCAAACACTTCGCCGTGGGCACGGCCGACCGCTTCCCACTGGTCAATGTCCGTCACGTAGATGCGGGTGCGCACGACGTCGGTAAGGCTGCTTCCGGCGCGCAGCAGGGCTTGCTCGATATTCTTGATTACCTGGAGGGTCTGGGCGTAGGCGTCGCCTTCACCGAGCACCCGGCCTGCGGCGTCGGTGGCCGTGGTTCCCGAGACCCACACCTGCCGCCCGACGCGCACGGTCCGCGAGTAGCCGACAACTGGCTCCCAGGGTGATCTTGACGTCAGATTTTCGCGTTGCATGAGCCGGTATCTCCTTGGCCAGGCGCTAAAATTGTAAAGGAACAGCAATGAACTTTGGCCCACGACCGGGCTGCGGAGAGTTTTCATCATGTGGTCATTCAACAAACAAGTCCAGATGCCGACGGCGGCGCAGGCTCTGCCCGGACGCGCGCAGAAGATGCCGGTGAGCGTTCCTCACCACGTTAATGGCCGTCCCCTCCAGCCGCCCTTCCCGCAGGGCACCGAACAGGCCATGTTCGGCATGGGCTGTTTCTGGGGTGCCGAACGCGTGTTCTGGCAAGCCGAAGGCGTTTACACGACGGCGGTCGGTTACGCCGCCGGGTTCACCCCCAACCCGACCTACCGGGAAGTCTGCACCGGGATGACCGGCCACAACGAAGTCGTCCTGGTGGTCTTCGATCCCAAGGCGATTTCCTACGAGCGTCTGCTGCAAATCTTCTGGGAGAACCATGACCCGACCCAGGGCATGCGCCAGGGCAACGACGCGGGCAGCCAGTACCGCTCCGGAATTTACTGCTATACCCCTGAGCAAAAGCAAACCGCCGAAGCGTCCCGCGAAGCCTATCAACAGCGTCTCACCGCCGCGGGCCTGGGCCGGATCACCACCGAAATCCTCGATGCGCCGGAGTTCTATTACGCCGAGGATTACCACCAGCAATACCTCTCCAAGAACCCCGACGGCTATTGCGGCCTGGGCGGCACCGGGGTCGCCTGCCCGGTGGGTGCGCTCGAATCCCGGCCCGCTGCACCGTAGGCAGACGCCGAAGCTCCCAGTTAGACTGATGATCCCCATCCCGACCCCGGGGTGGGGATTGCTTTTGGTTTGCGCCTACGCGCGCTGGAGGTCGGCATGTTCAGTCCCTACGCCTATTACGGCAACGATATCTACAAAGAACGCTCCAATATTGTGAGCATGGCCTACCTCTGCCGAACTGCCTCTGAAGCCGCCCGCTTCGCCAAGTTGCGCAACGACCTGTCCACTCCCGACAGCCGGGGCTTTGGGGCGGCCTGTTTACTGGAATACGCCGTGCGTCTGCCCGGCCGTTAGGCCGTTCTCTGTCCAGGGAGGCTCCACGGGGAGCGTCAGGTGCATGAAGATGGAGCCGCAATCCCAGGGAGCCAGAACATGCTCAGTGCAGCGGTGGATACTTCTGCCCGTCGGTTGGCCATCGTGTCACTTGAACCGACTTTCCGCCGTTAGATCAGGGGGCTACGGTATTTTGGTGGGATGAGCGCGCTCACCCCCGAAATCTAGGTCCAGGACAGGGATTCCTGTTGAGTTCAACCGTCAAGTCCATTAGCCCGAGCCTTCGACTGTTGATAGGCTTCCACCATATCTGCCAAAGGTTGCGCTTCGTAAAGACTGACAACCTTTCTGTAGTCATCAACCGCTTTCCTTTTTTCATTTGCAGCGAACTGGGCTTCACCACGGAGGTAATACCCGTACAGAAAATTTGGTTGCAGCGCCGATTCAAAAATGAAGTGCAACGCTTGAGAGCCTTCCGCTGAGGGACTCATAGAGGTATCCTGACGTTTACTACGACAACCAGGAACCCCTATGAGCTTCAGCCAGCTTACCCTACTAGAGCGT
>JAESGW010000703.1_pt1 | contig 17886 bp, 16 predicted proteins | sample 9269791 | NCBI WGS metagenome assembly JAESGW01 (sample SAMN16773120, study PRJNA677053) | algae metagenome | isolation source: Aphanocapsa lilacina HA4352-LM1 and co-occurring heterotrophs from near cave... | place: USA: Maniniholo cave, near Haena, Kauai, HI | collected 2009-07-28 | reverse complement strand
ACGTCGCCGAGGCCGACGGGGTCACCTGGATCGACGACTCCAAGGCCACCAACCCGCACGCCGCCCAGTCCTCGCTCTCGGCCTTCGAGGACGTGGTGTGGGTGGCCGGCGGGCTGGCCAAGGGCGCGCGGTTCGACGACCTCGTCGTCGCCGTGCGCGAGCGCCTGCGCGGCGTGGTGCTGCTCGGCCGGGACCGCCACGTCGTGGCGGAGGCACTTTCGCGACACGCGCCCGATGTGCCGGTCATCGATGTGGGCGCCGACGAGACTGGTGACCCGATGGAGCGCGTGGTCGACGCGGCCGCCGGGCTCGCCAGGTCCGGTGACACGGTGTTGCTCGCGCCGGGCTGCGCCTCCATGGACATGTTCACCAGCTACGGCGCCCGCGGCGACGCGTTCGCCGCCGCCGTGCACCGGCGGATCGCCCGCACCGACTAGTCACCACCACCGTCAGAGGGGAGCGCGAGGAGTGACCACCGCGAACCCCGAGGACGTGAAGGTCGTGCCCACCGCCGACGCCGCGTCGGGCGCGGGGCCCCTGGCGGGGAGGCCACCGCTCGGGTCGGGCGTCGTCGCCGCGTGGCAGACCGGGCGCGCGACCGTCGTCGGCGGCTGGCGCGCGCTGCGCGAGGCGGTCGACAAGCCCCTCTCCTCCTACTACCTGCTGCTCGGAGCCTCCGCGCTGCTGCTCACCATCGGCCTGATCATGGTGCTCAGCGCCTCCAGCGTGCATGCCTACACCACCTACGACGACTCCTACGCCGTTGTGAAGCGGCAGCTGATGTGGGTGGCCCTCGGCGTGCCCGCAGCGTGGGTGGCGTCCCGGATCCCGGTCCGGCACGTACGCCGCCTCGCCTACCCGGGCTTCCTCGTCGCGCTGGTGCTGCTGGGCCTGGTCGCCCGCTTCGGCGTGATCATCAACGGCAACAAGAACTGGCTGGCCCTCGGGCCGGTCAACATCCAGCCCGCCGAGATCGCCAAGCTGGCGATCATCCTGTGGGCCGCCAACATCTACGCCCACAAGGAGCGTCGCCTGCGCGAGCTCCACCACCTCCTGGTGCCGGTGGTGCCGGGACTGTTCGCGGTCATCACCCTGGTCCTCGTCGGGCGTGACCTCGGCACCGCGCTCGTCCTCGCCGCGATCCTGCTCGGGATGCTGTGGGTGGTCGGCGCCCCACTGAGGCTCTTCGGGCTCAGCCTGTCGGTGCTCGGCGTCGCGGCCGTCGCCCTCGCCGCCACCGACCCCGAGCGGCTCAACCGCATCACCCACTTCACCGACCCGTTCAAGGACTACACCGACGCCGGCTGGCAGCCCGCCCACGGCCTCTACGCGTTGTCCAGCGGCGGCTGGTTCGGCCAGGGCATCGGCGCGTCCACGCAGAAGTGGGGCGACCTGCCCGAGGCGCACACCGACTTCATCTTCGCCGTGCTCGGCGAGGAGCTCGGCCTCGTCGGCACCCTGCTGGTGATCGCGCTGTTCTTCACCATCGCCTACGCCGCCATCCGGGTGGCGCTGAGCACCGAGGACCCGTTCGTGCGCTACGCCACCTTCGGCATCGTGGTGTGGCTGCTCGGGCAGATGATCATCAACGTCGGCATGGTGCTCGCCGTGCTGCCCGTCATCGGCATCCCGCTGCCGATCGTGTCCTACGGCGGCTCGGCCCTGCTGCCGTCGCTGGTCGCCCTCGGCCTCCTCATCGGCTTCGCCCGCCGGGAGCCCGAGGCGGGCGCCGCGCTCGCCGCGCGGCGGCGCGACCGCTCCGCGGGACTCTCCGCTGCTCCGTCCTACGACCGCTCTCGATAGATTCACCCCGATGCGCGTACTCCTCGCCGGCGGCGGCTCCGCCGGCCACACCTCGCCCCTGCTCGCCACCGCCGACGCCCTGCGCCGCCTGGACCCGGCGACCGAGGTCACCTGCCTCGGCACCCGTGAGGGACTGGAGGCGCGCCTGGTCCCGGAGGCCGGGCTGCCGCTGGAGGTCGTCCCGCGGGTGCCGCTGCCGCGCCGCCCCGGCCCCGACCTGCTCCGTACGCCGGCCCGCCTGCGGGCCGCCCGGGCGGCTGCGCTCGAGGTCGTCGACCGGGTCCGGCCCGACGTGGTCGTCGGGTTCGGCGGCTACGTCTCGGTCCCGGCCTACCTCGCGGCCCGGGCACGCCGGCTGCCGATCGTGGTCCACGAGGGCAACGCGATCCCCGGGATCGCCAACAAGCTCGGGGCGCGGATGACCACCCACGTCGCCACCAGCTTCCCCGGGACCGCGCTCCCGCACGCCGTCTGCACCGGGCTGCCGATCCGACGCCTCGTCTCCACCCTGGACCGGGCCGCGCTGCGCGCCGAGGCACTGGCCGCCTTCGGCCTGCGCGACGACCTGCCGACGCTGCTGGTCACCGGCGGCTCCCAGGGCGCGGCGCGCATCAACGCCGCCGTGTCCGGTGCGGCGCCGGCGCTCGCCGCCGCCGGGGTGCAGGTGCTCCACGTGATCGGCCCACGCAACGAGCTGGAGGTCCCGTCCGCCGAGGTGCCCTACGTCGTCGTGCCCTACGTCGACCGCATGGACCTCGCCTACGCCGCGGCCGACGCCGTGCTCTGCCGCTCCGGCAGCAACACGGTCACCGAGGTCTCGGGCGTCGGACTCCCAGCGATCTACGTCCCGCTGCCCATCGGCAACGGCGAGCAGGCACTCAACGCCCGGCCCGTCGTCGACGCCGGCGGGGGACTGCTGGTCGCCGACGCGGCGCTGACCCCCGAGTGGGTCGCCGCGAGCGTCCCCGACCTGCTCCACGACGCCGAGCGCCTCGCCGCGATGGGTGCCTCGGCGACGGGCGTCATCCCCCTGGACGCCGACGAGAAGCTCGCCCGCATGGTCCTCGACGCGGCTGCCACCCGCGGTGGAGGTGCCTCGTGAGGATCCCCGTCCCCGACGAGCTGCTGCCCGCCGCCGAGCTCGGCCGGGTGCACTGCGTCGGCATCGGCGGCGCCGGGATCTCCGCGATCGCGCGGATCATGGCCCAGCAGGGTGTCCGGGTGAGCGGCAGCGACGACAGCGACACCCCGTTCCTGCCGGCGCTGCGCGAGCTGGGCGTGACCTGCCACCTCGGCTACGACGCCGCCCACGTGGCCGACGCCGACACCGTGGTCGTCACCACGGCTGCGCGCGAGGACAACCCCGAGGTGCTCGAGGCACGACGCCGCGGCCTGCGGATCCTGCCGCGCTCGGCGGGGCTCGCCGCCGCGATGGCCGGCTCCCGGGTGCTGGCCGTGGCCGGCACGCACGGCAAGACCACGACCACCGGCCTGCTCACCTCGGCGCTGCTCGCCGCCGGCGTCGACCCGTCGTACGCCGTGGGTGGCGTGCTGACCGCCACGGGCCGCAACGCCGACGCCGGCACCGACGACCTCTTCGTCGCCGAGGCCGACGAGAGCGACGGCGCCTTCCTCCACTACCGCCCCCACGCGGCGATCGTGACCAACGTCGAGGCCGACCACCTCGACACGTGGGGCACCGAGGAGGCCTACCACCGCGCGTTCGAGGAGTTCGTCGACACGATCGACCGCTCCGGGTTCCTGGTGTGCGTCGTCGACGACCCGGGTGCCGCCCGGCTCGCCGGCGAGGCCCGCGCCCGGGGCCTCGACGTCGTCACGGTGGGGGAGTCCGCCGACGCCGACCTCCACATCCACGACCTCGCGCTCGACGGCTCCACCTCCTCGTGCCGGGTCTCGCGCCACGGCACCGATCTCGGCGGGCTCCGGCTGCGGATCCCGGGTCGCCACTACGTCCTCGACGCCGTCGCCGCCCTGGCCACCGGCCTGCAGCTCGGGCTGTCGTTCGACGCCCTGGCCGACGGCCTGGGGCGCTTCACCGGCACCGGGCGTCGCATGGAGCTCAAGGGTGAGGCGGCGGGCGTACGGGTCTACGACTCCTACGCCCACCACCCGGTCGAGATCCGCGGCGACCTCGAGGCCGCCCGGGCGCTCGCCGGCGAGGGCCGCGTGGTCGCGGCGTTCCAGCCGCACCTCGTCTCCCGCACCCGCATCTTCGGTGCGGCCATGGGGGTCGAGCTCGGCGCCGCCGACGAGGTCGTCGTGCTCGACGTCTACGTCGCCCGCGAGGACCCCGACCCCGCCGTGACCGGGCTGCTCGTCGTCGACGCCGTGCCGCTCCCGGACCCGTACGTCACCTATGTGGACGGGCTGGACGCCGCGGCGCGGGCCCTCGCCGAGCGGTCGCGTCCGGGCGACCTCGTCATCACGCTCGGCGCCGGCGACATCACCCGGGTCGGGCCGTTGGTGCTCGACCTGCTCCAGCCCGGAGGTGCGTGAGTGGACCGGGAGACCGCTCCCGGCACCGTGCCCCGCACGCGGGACGGCTCGGCCGGGCAGGACCGTACGGCCTCGCGCACCCGCCGCCGGTTCGCGCGTCGCCAGTGGGCGCGGCGCTGGCTCTCGCTGCGCTACGTCCTCGCGCTGGCGCTGGTGCTCGCGACCGCCGGCACCGCGGTCTACATGCTGTTCTTCTCCACGACGCTGCAGGTCGCGCGCGTCGAGGTCGTCGGCAACGACCTGTTGAGCGACGGCCGGGTCCGCGAGATCGCCGACGTGCCCCTGGGGGAGCAGCTCGCGCTGGTCGACCTCGGGCGGGCCGATGCCCGCGTCGGGTCGCTCGCCGAGGTCCGGTCCGTCGACGTCACGCGCACGTGGCCCGACACCGTCCGGATCGAGGTCACCGAGCGGACGGCTGTCGCGGTCGTCGAGCTGGGCGGACGCCTGCGCGGCCTGGACGCCGACGGCGTCGTCTTCCGCGAGTACCAGCGGGCGCCGCAGGGCATGCCCCGGATCCGGCCCGGCACCGCCGCCGGCACCGACGCGCTGCGCGAGGCGGCCACGGTGGTCTCCGCGCTGCCGGCCGACCTCGCGACGCGGATCGACCACGTCGAGGTCACGACCATCGACCAGATCACGCTCGTGATGAGGGACCAGCGGCAGGTGCTGTGGGGGAGCGCGGAGGAGTCCGGGCTCAAGGCCCAGGTCGTCGACCGGCTGCTGGCCGCGCAGCAGGCGACCTACTACGACGTCAGCGTCCCGGGGAACCCGACCTACCGCCCCTGACCCGTCGCGCAGAAAACCTGCGACGCGCACCGACACCCGGCGTGTCCGGCGGCGAATCGGTGCGCGCACTCCCTAAGGTCTAGCGAAAGGCGAGGTTGACATAACTATAACCCTCAGGCTCACGGTTAGGGTTCCGCAGCCCGAGGGACAGCACCAGTCGACCCGCACCCCCTACGTCACACAGACCCACTCAAGGAAGGCCCCGGAGCCGTGGCAGCAGCGCAGAACTACCTGGCGATCATCAAGGTCGTGGGCATCGGTGGCGGTGGCGTCAACGCCGTCAACCGGATGATCGAGGTCGGCCTCAAGGGTGTCGAGTTCATCGCGATCAACACCGACGCCCAGGCACTCCTCATGAGCGACGCCGACGTCAAGCTCGACATCGGCCGCGAGCTCACCCGTGGGCTCGGAGCCGGCGCCAACCCCGAGGTGGGGGCGAAGGCCGCCGAGGACCACGCCGACGAGATCGAGGAGGTGCTCAAGGGCGCCGACATGGTCTTCGTGACCGCCGGCGAGGGCGGCGGCACCGGCACCGGCGGCGCTCCCGTCGTGGCCCGCATCGCGCGCTCGCTGGGCGCCCTGACGATCGGCGTGGTCACCCGCCCGTTCGCCTTCGAGGGCCGTCGTCGCGCCAACTCGGCGGAGGAGGGCATCAGCCAGCTCCGCGAGGAGGTCGACACCCTCATCGTCATCCCCAACGACCGGCTGCTGTCGATCACCGACCGCAACGTGTCGATCCTCGACGCCTTCAAGCAGGCCGACCAGGTGCTGCTGCAGGGTGTCTCCGGCATCACCGACCTGATCACCACGCCGGGCCTGATCAACCTCGACTTCGCCGACGTGAAGTCCGTGATGGCCAACGCCGGCTCCGCGCTGATGGGCATCGGCTCGGCCCGCGGCGAGGACCGCGCAGTCGCCGCCGCGGAGATGGCGGTCTCGAGCCCGCTGCTCGAGGCGAGCATCGAGGGCGCCCACGGCGTCCTGCTCTCCATCGCCGGCGGCTCGGACCTCGGTCTCTTCGAGATCAACGAGGCCGCCGCGCTGGTCTCGCAGGCCGCGCACGCCGAGGCCAACATCATCTTCGGTGCGACCATCGACGACGCGCTCGGTGACGAGGTGCGGGTGACGGTGATCGCCGCCGGCTTCGACGGCGGCATGCCCAAGCGCCGCTCCGACGGCAACGTGCTGCGCCAGGGCCAGCCCGCCCAGACGCAGGAGCAGACCCGCGCGGCCGCGCAGCAGCTCGCCTCGCAGGCGCCCGCACGCTCCGAGTCGGCGCAGGCGGCCCCGGCGACCACGACCTTCGCGCCGTCGTCGCCCCAGGTCCCCGCGCAGCAGTCGGCCCCGACCCAGCCGGCCCAGTCCACCCAGCAGCAGAGCCAGCAGCCGGCCCAGTCGCGTCCGGCCCGTCAGGTGCAGTTCGACGACGACGACCTCGACGTGCCCGACTTCCTGAAGTGACGCCTGTCCCTTGAGCCTGCTCCGCCACCGCGATCGGATCGAAGGCGACCTCGTCATCGAGGTCGCCTTCACCGACGTCTCCCTCAGCCTCGGCGACGCCGCCGAGGCGGAGGTGCGTACGGCCGCGCTGCGCGCCGTCGCCGACGAGACAGGTGCCCGGCCGGTGCTGATGCACCAGGTGCACGGCGCCGAGGCGTCGTACGTCGACATCGTGGGGGAGTCGCCCACCTGCGACGCCATCTACACCTCCCGACCCGGGGTCGCGTTGCTCGCCCGGGCCGCCGACTGCGTCCCGGTGCTCCTGGCCGACCCCGCCACCGGCTGGATCGCGGCCGTGCACTCCGGGCGCCCCGGCCTGGCGGCAGGGGTCGTCCCCTCGGCGGTCGCCGCCCTGCGCGGGCAGGGAGCCGAGCCGGGCGTGGCGTGGATCGGCCCCCACGTCTGCGGCTCGTGCTACGAGGTCCCGGCCGACCTGCAGGAGGACGTGGCCGCCTCGGTCCCCGAGTCCCGCTCCACGACCTCGTGGGGCACGCCGGCGCTCGACCTGGGCGCGGGCGTACGTGCCCAGCTCGCCGCCGCCGGCGTCCCCGACGTCCGCGAGGTCGGTGCCTGCACCCGCGAGGACGCCACCTGGCCGTCCCACCGTCGCGACGGTGCCGCCGCCACGCGATTCGCCGGCGTGATCTGGAGCCACTCGTGAACACCCCACGAAACCGCGCGACTCCTCCGCTGCGCTCCTCCGCCACGCGCCTTTGCGGGGACCCGGCGTGAGCGCCCGCAGCGACGAGGTCGCCGCCAACCTCGACGCCGTACGCCGTCGCATCACCGCGGCGTGCGACGAAGCCGGTCGCGACGACGACGTCGCGCTCGTCGTCGTCACCAAGTTCTTCCCCGCCTCCGACGTGCGCATCCTCGCCGACCTGGGTGTCACCGACGTGGGGGAGAACCGCCACCAGGAGGCCGAGGCCAAGGCGGCCGAGTGTGCCGACCTCGGGCTGAGGTGGCACTTCATCGGCGGGCTGCAGTCCAACAAGGCAGCCGCCGTCGCGGCGTACGCCGACGTGGTCGAGTCGGTCGACCGCGCCAAGCTCGTGGGTCCCCTCTCCCGCGGCGCGCAGGCCCGCGAGGCCGAGATCGACGTGCTCCTGCAGGTCAGCCTGGACCCTCCCGGGTCCGACCACCGCTCCGGGGTGGACCCCGCCGACCTGCCCGACCTCGCCGACCGGGTGCTCGGGGCGGACCTGCTGCGGCTGCGCGGCCTGATGGCGGTCGCACCGCTGGGGGAGCAGCCGGCAGCGGCCTTCGCGCGGCTCGCGGACGTGCGCGAGGCGTTCGTGCGCGACCACCCCGGGGCCACCGTGCTGTCCGCGGGGATGAGCGGCGACCTCGAGGCCGCGATCACGTGCGGTGCGACACACGTGCGTGTCGGCTCCGCGGTCCTCGGTCCGAGGCCTGCGGTCCAGTAATGTCCACAACAGTCAACAGGCGTCCCGGACGGGGCGCCAGGTCTAGCGGAGGATCTGTCTCATGAGCGGCGCGATGCGCAAGATCGGCGAGTACCTCGGCCTGCTCGAGGACACCGGCCACTACGACGACTACGACGGCGACACCGAGACCACGACGCACGACGCCGTCGACCAGCGTCCTGTCGCGCGTGAGCGTCGCCCAGCCCCAGTGTCCGACCTTGCCGAGCGCCGGCGTCCGGCCCCGGTCCAGACGGGAGTCGTGGCCGAGTTGAGCCGCATCACCACCCTGCACCCCCGCAACTACAACGAGGCACGCCTGGTGGGTGAGAACTACCGCGACGGCACGCCCGTGATCATGAACCTCAGCGAGATGGACGACAACGACGCCAAGCGCCTCGTCGACTTCGCCGCGGGCCTGATCTTCGCCACCCGAGGCTCCATCGAGCGGGTGACCAACAAGGTCTTCCTGCTCTCGCCGCCCAACGTCGCGGTCTCCGCCGAGGACAAGGAGCGGATCGCCGAGGACGGCTTCTTCAACCAGAGCTGACACATACTCGTCTCGTGCAAGCCATCGGCCAGGTCCTCTACATCCTCCTCTTCCTCTTCATCGCGCTCCTGTGGGTGCGGTTCATCGTGGACTGGGTGCAGGTCTTCGCGCGCCAGTGGGAGCCGCGCGGCCCGCTCCTCGTCGCCCTCGAGGGGGTCTACACGACCACGGACCCGCCGATCGTGGCGCTCCGCAAGGTGGTGCCGCCGCTCCGCATCGGCTCGGTCGCCCTCGACCTGAGCTTCCTGCTCGTGATGGTGGGAGCATGGCTGCTGCTCAACGTGGTCGCCACCATCTTCGGGCTCTGAACCATCTGCCACACGGGTCACTGTGCCCCGCGGCTAACCGGGCGCTATTGTCTCCTGACAGCAGAGCCACCGTGATTATCGATCGTGAAAGTTTGGTGAGGTCATGCCGCTGACGCCTGAGGACGTGAGCAACAAGCGCTTTACGCCTGTCCGTCTCCGTGAGGGCTACGACATGGGCGAGGTGGACCAGTTCCTCGACGAGGTCGAGGCCGAGCTCGCCCGGCTGACCAAGGAGAACGACGACCTGCGGTCCAAGCTGTCGGCCGCCCAGGCCGGCGGGGCGTCGACGCCCGCGCCCGCCCCGGTGTCGTTCGCGCCGACCCCTGAGCCGGAGCCCGAGCCGGAGCCGGAGCCGGAGCCGGAGCCCGTCGCCGCCGCTCCGGTCGCCGCGCCGGTCCAGACGATGCGCGTGGAGACCGTCGCCGACGCGTCCAACGCCGCGGCGCGCCTGCTCGAGATCGCCACGCGCAACGCCGACGAGCTCGTCGAGGACGCGAAGAACGAGGCCGACCGCATCGTCGGCGCCGCGCGGACCAAGGCCGAGCGCCTCGAGGCCGAGTCGAAGACCAAGGCCGACCGCATGGAGGCCGACGCCCGCCAGCGTTCGCAGATGCTCGACTCCGAGACCGCCGAGCGTCGCCAGCAGATGTTCGGTGACCTGGAGAAGGAGCGCGACAAGCTCAACAGCGACGTCGAGACCCTCCGCCAGTTCGAGCGCGAGTACCGCTCCCGCCTGAAGACCTACTTCACGCAGCAGCTGGAGGCGCTCAACACGGGCAGCGAGACCCAGGCGCCCGTCGAGAGCGGCAACGCTCCCAAGCGCCTGCGCTCGGTGCTCGGCGACGACGAGGGCTGATCCGCCCACGGTGACGTCCGGCCTTCGAACAGGCCTCTGAAAAGCGAGAACGACCGCCCCTTGGGGTGGTCGTTCTCGCATTTCGGCGAGCCAGTGTTGGTTCGACAGGCGGCAACGGCTAGCCTCCCTGCCACCGTGTGGTTCCCGCCACACCCGACGCGAGCTGGAGGCCCTCGGAGATGGCTGGCACCACGCGCAAGTCCCTGGCAGGTACGGCTGCCGCCGCTGCGAAGCGCGTGATCGGTCGCCGCGGAGCCGCCAAGGACACGCCGGCCGCTAAGGCCCCGGCGAAGAAGACAGCCGCGAAGAAGGCGCCCGCCACGAAGGCGCCGTCCGCGAAGGCGCCGGCGAAGAAGGCCGCGACGGCGAAGAAGGCCGCGACGGCGAAGAAGGCCGCGCCCGCGAAGGCGCCCGCGAAGAAGGCCGCGCCGGCGAAGAAGGCCGCCGCGAAGAAGACCCCGGCCACGAAGTCCTCGCCGGCGAAGAAGGCAGCCGCGGAGAAGGCGACCGCGAAGAAGGCCGCGCCGGCGAAGAAGGCAGCCGCGAAGAAGGCGACCGCGAAGAAGGCGCCGGCCACGACGACCGCATCCGAGAAGACCTCCACACCTACCCAGAAAGCTGCGCCCGTGACGAAGGCCGCCCCGACGCCCGCCAAGAAGGCCGCGCCGGCGAAGAAGGTACGCAAGGCAACCCCCGCCACGCTCGTGGTCCTCGACGGCGAGGACGCCTGGACCCGGGCCGAGCTCAACGAGGTCGTCAAGGAGCTCAAGGAGCACCAGGAGCGCCTCACCACGATCGTCGGCCAGTCCGAGCAGGAGCTCGCCGGACTGATGCGCGACGCCGGCGACGGCGCCGGTCAGGACCAGGCCGACGTCGGGGCGACCAGCTTCGAGCGCGACCACGAGTTCACCGTGCTCGCCAAGGAGCGCGAGACGCTGGCGCAGATCGAGCGCGCGCTGTCCCACATCGACGACGGGTCCTACGGGGTGTGCGACTCCTGCGGCAACGCCATCGGCAAGAATCGGTTGATGGCGGTGCCCCATGCCACACTGTGCATGTCATGCAAGCAGCGCGAGGAGCGTCGCTGAACCCCAGCGACCAGGCCGATCCCGTCCCTGCCCGCCGACGCGTCGACGCGCGGCTGGTCTTCGCGGGCGTGGCCGTCGTGGCGTACGCCCTCGACCTCGGGTCGAAGCAGTGGGCGCTGTCCGCGCTCGCGGACGGCGACATCCCGGTCCTCGGCGACTGGTTCACCTTCCACCTCACCTTCAACCCGGGTGCGGCGTTCAGCACCGGTACCGACTTCACGATCGTCTTCACGGCGCTCGCGATGGTCGCCGTCGTCGTCGTGCTGTGGCTGAGCCGGCGCATCGCCAGCACCGGGTGGGCCCTCGCCCTCGGCATCCTGCTCGGCGGCGTGGCAGGCAACCTGACCGACCGCATCGTGCGCCCGCCCGAGCCGTTCCACGGCCACGTGGTCGACTTCCTGATGCTGCCCAACTGGCCGGTCTTCAACATCGCCGACATCTGCATCAACGTCGCGGCGGGCCTGATCATCCTGCAGACCTTCCGGGGCATCAACCTCGACGGCACCCGCGAGGGCGCCGGCGGCGACCGTGAGCGTCCGGAGGGCCAGCCCGGCTCCGAGCCCGGCTCCGGGTCGGTGGCGTGAGCACGCGAGCCGAGCAGCGCACGGTCTTCGTCCCCGACGGGCTGGCGGGTGAGCGCGTCGACGCCGCGATGGCGCGCATGTTCGGGTTCTCCCGCACGAAGGCCGCCGACCTGATCTCGCAGGGCCTCGTCCACGTCGACGGCACCGAGGTCGGCAAGAGCGACCGCGTCGACGCCGGGGCGATGCTGGACGTGACCATCCCCGCCGAGTCCGACCCTCTCGCGGTCGTTCCGGAGATCGTCGAGGGGATCCGGATCATCCACGACGACGACGCCATCGTGGTCATCGACAAGCCGGTCGGTGTGGCCGTGCACCCCTCCCCGGGGTGGACCGGACCGACCGTCGTCGGGCACCTGGCCGGCGCCGGTTTCCGCATCTCGACCAGCGGCGCGAGCGAGCGCCAGGGCATCGTCCAGCGCCTCGACGTCGGCACGAGCGGCGTCATGGTGATCTGCAAGTCCGAGCACGCCTACTCGGTGCTCAAGAACGCCTTCCGGCACCGCACCGTCGACAAGACCTACCACGCGCTGGTCCAGGGGCATCCCGACCCGCTCGCCGGCACGGTCGACGCCCCGATCGGACGGCACCCGCACCACGACTACAAGTTCGCCGTGATGGCCGACGGCCGGCACAGCGTCACCCACTACGAGACGCTCGAGGCGCACCGCTTCGCCAGCCTGCTCGAGGTTCACCTCGAGACCGGTCGCACCCACCAGATCCGCGTGCACATGAGCGCGCTCAAGCACCCGTGCGTCGGCGACCTCACCTACGGCGCCGACCCGACGCTCGCGGCCCGGCTCGGCCTCCAGCGGCAGTGGCTGCACGCCATGCGGCTGGGCTTCGAGCACCCCGAGTCGGGTGACTACGTGACCTACGAGTCCACCTACCCCGACGACCTCGCGCACGCGCTCGAGGTCGTCCGGGACGCACACTGACGAGATGATCATCGACGGCCTGACGCTGCGGCCGGCCACGGCCGCCGACCTGACGGAGATCGCCGAGGTCCACCTCGCAGCACGTCACGGGGCGGGCACCGCGTTCCCGCCACCCGTCCACACCGAGGCAGAGGCCCGCGCCTGGGTCGCGAGCTGGGACCTGACGGCGTACGACGTCTGGGTGGCCACCGACGGCGAGCAGGTCGCCGGTTACGCCCGCTGCACGCCGACCTGGCTCGACGACCTCTACGTCCGGCCCGAGCACCAGGGCCGTGGCGTGGGCGCCGCCCTCTTCGACGTGGTCACGTCGCTGCGGCCCGACGGCTTCTGCCTCTGGGTCTTCGAGTCCAACCTGCCTGCCCGGGCGTTCTACCGGAGCCGGGGCTGCGTCGAGCTCGAGCGCACCGACGGCGCGGGCAACGAGGAGAAGGCACCCGACATCCGGGTCGCCTGGCCAGGCCCCGAGCCGCTGGCCTTCCTGCGCGCGATGATCGACGAGACCGATCTCGTCCTCGGCGACGTGCTCGCCCGGCGTACGGCGCTGACCCGCGCGATCCAGGCCGTGAAGCCCTCGGGCGAGCGCGACCCGCGCCGCGAGGCCGAGATCGTCGCGCGCGTGGCGGCCGTCGTCCCCGACCTCGGGCCCGAGCGCGTCGCCCGCATCGTCGACGTGATCATCACCGAGTCCCTCGACGCCGCCCGCTGACGTGCTGCCGCGTCCCGGGGAGCTCCTGCACTTCAGCGAGGACCCGGCGATCGGGCGGTTCGTGCCCCACGTGGCCGCCACGGCGCGTCAGCCGGAGGCGTACGTGTGGACGGTCGACGGCCTCAACGCCCCGTGCTACTGGTTCCCGCGGCAGTGCCCGCGGGTGTGCTCGTGGGGCGAGGGCGAGGACCGGGTCCACGCGATCGAGGACCTCTGGCTCGATGCGATGCGGACGACCCGGCTCTACGCCTACCGCTTCGCCGCCGCGGACTTCGAGGCCTTCGGCGATCGGCCGCACGCCCACGTCGCCACCCGTCCGGTGAGCCCTCTGGGACCGCCGGAGGAGGTGGGCGACCTCGTCGGGCTGCACGACGAGCACGGCATCGAGCTGCGGGTGCTCGCCGACCCCGACGAGCACGTCTCGGACGTGCGCGCCCGGGGCCTGGAGTTCTCCGGGATCCGGCTCGGCAACGCCGGCATCGGGCCGGCCGGGCCGTTCCCGACCCGCCGCTGACGACGGGACTGCCCGGCCGGCCGGGGGACCGGTCCGCTCGGGCAGGATGGGCGCATGCTGCTCCATGACGACGTGATCGAGGAGTACCGCGACTTCGCGACGTACGCCGCGGGCGACTCGCCCTGCTTCGAGGAGTGGGCGCTCGGGGTCGTCGGGGACGAGGAGGTGCTCACGTGGCTGGGCACGCTGCCGCCGATCAAGCGCCAGCCCAACCTGGTCTTCGCGGCCGCGCGCTGGCACGGCGCGCCCGCACCGGGGCCGTACGAGGGGTTGCGAGCGGTGCTGCTCGAGCGCGAGGAGGAGGTCCGCGCGACGGTCGTGGCGCGGGCGACCCAGACCAACGAGGCGGGCCGCCTCGCCACGCTCACCCCCGTGCTGGGCCTCGTCGACGGGCCGCTCGCGCTGGTCGAGGTGGGCGCGAGCGCGGGACTGTGCCTGTTCCCCGACCGGTACGACTACGACTGGTCGCCCGCGGGCGGGCTGCGGGGGAGCGGCGGTCCGCTGCTGTCCGCGCGGGCCGCGGGCCGGGTGCCGGTGCCGTCGGTCCACCCTGACGTCGCGTGGCGCGGCGGGGTCGACCTCAACCCCCTCGACGTGACCGACGCGGACGCGATGGCCTGGCTGGAGAACCTGGTCTGGCCCGAGCAGGACGAGCGACGCGACCGGCTGCGCGCGGCGATCGGCGTGGCGCGCGTGGAGCCGCCGGTGCTGCGCAGCGGCGACCTGTTCGACCACCTGCCGGACCTGCTGGAGGAGGCTGCTCCCCACGGCACGCCGGTGGTGTTCCACTCCGCGGTGATCGCCTACCTCGAGGGGCCGGACCGCGAGCGCTTCCACGACCTCATGTCGGGCCTCGTGGACGCGGGCCGGTGCCGGTGGATCAGCAACGAGGGGCCACGGGTCCTGCCCCGGCTGCTGTCCGGGGTCACCGGCGGCCGTGACGTCCCGGCGGGTCGTTTCGTGACCGCGCTGGACGGCGTCGCGCTCGCGTACGCGCACGGCCACGGACACGCGATCGACTGGCTGTGAGCACCTCGGACGCGTCGTGTGTCCTGTCGGTGGGGCCGTGCAGACTGACGTAGGCTGGCTGCTCTTCCCCCCTTCCTGATCTGCGTGGCCCCGCTGAGCAGTCAGCACCCTCGTACGACCCCGTCAGCGACCCCACGAAAGGCGCGGAAGTCTCCTCCATGTCGGCCGGCTCCTCCACCAGTTCCGCGGACAGCTTCGTGCACCTGCACGTGCACACCGAGTACTCCATGCTCGACGGGGCGTCGCTGCTCGACGGCCTGTTCAGCCGCACCAGCGAGCTCGGCATGCCGGCGATCGCGATGACCGACCACGGCAACCTGCACGGCGCCTACGACTTCTACTCCAAGGCCCGCAAGCACGGGGTGAAGCCGATCATCGGGATCGAGGCCTACCTCACCCCCGGCACCCAGCGCGGCGAGCGCCGCCGCGTGAGGTGGGGGCAGGGCGACCTGGCCGAGGAGGGCGGCAACGACGTCGCCGGAGGCGGCGCCTACACCCACATGACGATGTGGGCCGAGACCACCGAGGGCATGCACAACCTGTTCCGGCTCTCGTCGCGCTCGAGCCTCGAGGGCTACTACTTCAAGCCCCGCATGGACAAGGAGATCCTCGCCGAGCACAGCAAGGGGCTGATCGTCAGCACCGGCTGCCCCAGTGGTGCGATCCAGACGCGGCTGCGCCTGGGCCAGTACGACGAGGCCGTCCGCGAGGCCGCCGAGCTCCAGGACATCTTCGGTCGCGACAACGTGTTCCTCGAGCTGATGGACCACGGCATCGACATCGAGAAGCGCGTGCGCGACGACCTGCTGCGCCTCGGCAAGCAGATGGGGCTCCCGCCCATCGCCACCAACGACTCCCACTACAACAACCCCGAGGACGCGGCCGCCCACGACGCCCTCATCTGCGTCGCGTCCGGCAAGCGGCTCTCCGACACCAACCGGCTCAAGTTCGACGGCGGCGGCTACTACATCAAGTCTGCCGCCGAGATGCGCGAGCTGTGGGCCGACCGCTTCGGGATGCCCGAGGCGTGCGACAACACCCTCGCGATCGCCGAGCGCTGCGAGGTCGAGTTCACCGAGTCCACCGGCGGCTACATGGCGCGCGCCGACGTGCCGGCGGGCGAGACCGAGGAGTCGTGGTTCCGCAAGGAGGTGTGGCGCGGCATCGAGGCCCGCTACCCCGGCGAGCTGACGACCGAGGAGGTCCGCGAGCGCGTCGAGATGGAGCTCGCGATCATCTCCCAGAAGGGCTACTGCGGCTACTACCTCGTGGTCGCCGACTTCATCAACTGGGCCAAGGACAACGGCATCCGCGTCGGGCCCGGTCGCGGCTCGGGTGCCGGCTCGATCGCGGCCTACGCGCTGCGGATCACCGACCTGTGCCCCCTCGAGCACGGCCTGTTCTTCGAGCGGTTCCTCAACCCCGAGCGCCCCTCGATGCCCGACTTCGACATCGACTTCGACGACGCCCGGCGCGGCGAGGTCATCCACTACGTCAGCGAGAAGTACGGCGCCGAGCGCGTCGCCCAGATCGCCACGTTCGGCCGCCTCAAGGCCAAGGCCGCCATCAAGGACGCCGCCCGCGTCCTCGACCACGGCTTCGCGATCGGCGACCGGATCACCAAGGCCTACCCGGCCGACGTGATGGGCAAGGGCGTCGCGCTCAAGGACATCTTCAACGCCGACCACAAGCGCTACAACGACGGCGGCGAGTTCCGGGCGCTGCACGGCCAGGACCCCGACGTCCGCACCATCTACGAGACCGCGGTGGGCCTCGAGGGCCAGATCCGCAACTGGGGCGTGCACGCGGCCGGCGTGATCATGTCGAGCGAGCCGCTCATCGACATCGTGCCGATCATGGCCCGGCCGCAGGACGGCGCGGTCATCACGCAGTTCGACTACCCGATGTGCGAGTCGCTCGGCCTGGTCAAGATGGACTTCCTCGGCCTGTCCAACCTCCGCATCCTCGACGACGCCATCAGCAACATCGAGGTCAACCGGGGCGAGAAGGTCGTCCTCGAGGAGCTCGGGTTCGACGACCCGGCGACCTACGAGCTGATGGGCCGCGGCGACACCCTCGGCGTCTTCCAGCTCGACGGCTCGGGCATGCGCTCCCTGCTCCGCTCGCTGCAGCCCGACGCGTTCGCCGACATCACCGCCGTCAGCGCGCTCTACCGCCCCGGTCCGATGGGTGCCGACTCGCACAACAAGTACGCCCGCCGCAAGAACGGCCGCGAGGCGATCGAGCCGATCCACCCGGCGCTCGCCGAGGCGCTCGAGCCGGTGCTGGGAGAGACCTACGGCCTGATCGTCTACCAGGAGCAGGTGATGGCCATCGCCCAGGTGCTGGCCGGCTTCACCCTGGGTGCCGCCGACAACCTGCGCCGCGCGATGGGCAAGAAGAAGAAGGAGGAGCTCGACAAGCAGTACGCCGGGTTCCAGGCGGGCATGCTCGAGCGTGGCTTCCCGCAGGTCGCGATCGACAAGCTCTGGGAGATCCTGCTCCCCTTCTCCGACTACGCGTTCAACAAGTCGCACTCCGCGGCCTACGGCGTCATCACCTACTGGACCGCCTACCTCAAGGCCAACTACCGCACGGAGTACATGGCCGCGCTCCTCACGTCCGTGAAGGACGACAAGGACAAGATGGCCATCTACCTCAACGAGTGCCGTCGCATGAAGATCCAGGTGCTGCCGCCCGACGTCAACGAGTCCCACGCCAACTTCACCCCGGTCGGCCAGGACATCCGCTTCGGACTCACCGCCGTGCGCAACGTCGGCCACAACGTCGTCGCCGGGATCGTGGCCGCCCGTGAGGAGAAGGGCCGCTACGCCGACTTCAACGACTTCATGGAGAAGGTCCCCGCCCTCGTGTGCAACAAGCGGGTCGTGGAGTCCCTGATCAAGGCTGGTGCCTTCGACGACATGAAGCACCGGCGGCGCGCGCTGGCCGCGGTCCACGAGACGGCCGTCGACCAGTTCGTCGACCTCAAGAAGAACGAGGCGATCGGCCAGGACTCGCTCTTCGGCGCCCTCGGCGACGGTGACGACGACGCCGGCTTCGGGGTCAGCGTGACCATCCCCGACATCGACGACTGGGACAAGATGACCCTGCTGGGCCACGAGCGGGAGATGCTCGGGCTCTACGTCTCCGACCACCCGCTCCTCGGCCTCGAGCACGTCCTGTCCCAGGGCACCGACTGCACCATCGGCCAGCTCCTCCTCGACGAGGAGCGCGCCCACAACTCCACGCTCACCGTCAGCGGGCTCATCACCTCCGTCTCGCG
>JAESGW010000702.1_pt1 | contig 17887 bp, 23 predicted proteins | sample 9269791 | NCBI WGS metagenome assembly JAESGW01 (sample SAMN16773120, study PRJNA677053) | algae metagenome | isolation source: Aphanocapsa lilacina HA4352-LM1 and co-occurring heterotrophs from near cave... | place: USA: Maniniholo cave, near Haena, Kauai, HI | collected 2009-07-28 | reverse complement strand
CGACGTGCGACAGGTAGGCCCCGCGGTCGATGGGCAGCTCGCTCAGGTCGCAGGTCAGCCGCTCGAGCCCGCCCTGGACGGGGTGGACGTGCGCGTCGACGAACCCCGGCAGCAGCAGCGCGCCGCCGCAGTCCACGACCTCGGCGCCGGGCGTACGCACCGTCCCGCCCACCGACACGATCCGGCCGCCGCGCACCAGGACGTCGCCGGCCGCGCCGAGGTAGCGGTGGCCGTCGAAGATCCGCGCCCCGGCGAGGACGAGGTCAGGCACCCGTGCGCGCCCGGTCGTGCAGCGCGCGGATGCGCTCGTCGTAGGGCGCGACGGGGCCGGTCACGCGTACGCCTGGCGCGACGTCGGTGACGGGCAGTGCGGTGACCGGCGCGGGCGGCAGGCCCCACTCCGTACGCCACTGCACGAGCTGGGCCGACGTGGCGGCGCAGACGATCGGGCCGAGGCCGACCCAGGCGTGCGCGGCCGCGCACATCGGGCAGTGCTCACCGGAGGTGTAGACGACGCACGACGCTCGCTCCGCGGCCGGGACGTGCGCGGCGGCCCAGCGGGCGAGCTCGATCTCGGGGTGGGCGGTGTCGTCGCCGCGGGTCACCTCCTCGTTGTGCCCGGACTGCAGCACCTGGCCCGACGCGTCGACCAGCACCGACCCGAACGGGGAGTTGCCCGCGTCGAGCGCCTGCTCGGCCAGGCGCAGGCACGTCTCGAGGTGGTCGTGGAAGCCGGGGAGGTCGGACTGGCCGGACAGGTCGGGCGACATGGCGCCAATCTCCCCGATCCGCCAGCGTGGGACAAGGCGGTTCGCGGCACCCCTTCGGGCGGTCTGTCGCCGCGACCGGCGTGCCTACTGTCGAGGCATGACCACAGTGAGCCGCACGTTCGACGTCCGCCCCGAGCCCGCCGTCGTGGTGGACTACCTGAAGGACTTCAGCAACGCCGAGGAGTGGGACCCGGGCACCGAGTCCTGCGACCGCATCGACGCCGGCCCCGTGCAGGTGGGCTCCACCTGGCACAACGTCTCCAAGATCGCCGGCGTGACCACCGAGCTCCTCTACACGCTCCAGGAGCTCAGCGACGACACCATCGTCCTGGTCGGGGCCAACGACAGCGCCCGCTCGATCGACACGATCACGGTCGTGCCGAACCCGGACGGCGCGGGCAGCCGGGTGACGTACGAGGCCGTCATCGAGCTCAAGGGTGCGGCCAAGATCGCCGACCCGATCATGAAGATCGTCTTCGAGAAGATCGGCAGCGACACCGAGGACGACATGACGACCGTCCTCAACCGCCTGGCCGCCTGACGACGGCGGCCGGGACCGGGCCGCGTGGGATGCTGGAGGACCCATGGGCACCCACCACCACCGCGGCCCGGAGCGCGCGGGCTCCCGGCTGCACCGCGCCGCCGCACTCGCGATCGTCGCGCCCCTCGCGCTGCTGACGGTCGTCGCGCTCGTGTGGCTGTGGCCCTCCTCCGGCGCGATCGGCGACGGCGCCGGGGCGGCACCCGAGATCCCCGGGCGCGTCGTCGCCGTGGAGGAGCAGACCTGCCCCGACGGCACGCCCGCCGACGTCGAGCGGTGCGGGACCGTACGCGTGTCGGTCGGCAGCGAGGACCCCGTCGAGGTGTCCGCCCCGCTCCCCGGCGGCCTCGGCGCACCCGAGGTCGAGGTCGACGACGACGTCGTGCTGATCCGCAACGACACCCCGGACGGCGTGGCGTACGCCGTCGTCGACCACCAGCGCGAGACCGGGCTGTGGTTCGTCGGCCTCGCATTCGTGCTGGCCCTGGTCGCCTTCGGCCGCTGGCGCGGGGTCGCGTCGCTGGCGGGGCTGGCGGCGACCTTCGCGATCCTCGCCCTCTTCGTGATCCCGGCGATCCTCGACGGGAGCCCTCCGCTGCTCGTCGCCGTCGTCGGGTCGGCGGCCGTCGTGCTGGTCGTGCTCTACCTGACCCACGGCTTCGGCCTCACCACCACGATGGCGGTGCTCGGCACCCTGGCCAGCCTCGCCCTGACCGGCGCCCTGGCGTGGCTCTCGGTGGCGGCGCTGCACCTCACCGGCGTCACCGACGACCTGTCGGCCTCCGTCGGCGCCAGCCAGGGCGTCGACATGCGCGGCCTGCTGCTGGCCGGCATCGTCATCGGCTCGCTCGGCGTCCTCGACGACGTCACCGTCACCCAGGCGGCCACCGTCGCCGAGATCGCCCACGCCGATCCGGCCGCCGGGTTCGGCCGGCTCTTCCGCGCCGGGAGTCGCGTCGGGCGCGCCCACGTGGCGTCGGTGGTCAACACGATCGTGCTGGCGTACGCCGGGTCGTCCCTGCCGCTGCTCGTGCTGCTGGTCGCCGACAACGGCTCCCTGACCGCGGTCGTGCCGAGCCAGGTGGTGGCGCAGGAGATCGTGCGCAGCTCCGTCGCCACGATCGGCCTGATCGCGGCGGTGCCGCTCACCACCGCGCTGGCAGCGTGGGCGCACCGCAGCCGGCAGTCCCCGGAGTCGGCCGGCTAGCGCCGCGAGCACTCCGCGCAGAGGCCGAACAGCTCGACCACGTGCGTGACGTCGGTGAAGCCGTGCGTCTCGGCGGCCCTGACCGCCCACTTCTCGACGGCGGGCCCGTCGACCTCGACCGTCACCCCGCAGCCGCGGCAGACCAGGTGGTGGTGGTGCTGCGGGCCGCACTGGCGGTAGAGCACCTCGCCCTCGTCGGAGCGCAGCACGTCGAGCTCACCGGCCTCGGTCATCGCCTGGAGGGTCCGGTAGACGGTGGCCAGGCCGACCCGGTCGCCGCTGGCTCGCAGGTCGTCGTACATCTGCTGGGCGCTCACGAACGCCTCCTGCCGCGACAGCTGGTCGCGCAGCAGGCGGCGCTGGCGGGTGTCGCGGCGGCCGGGTCCGGCAGGCGCGGAGCCGGCGGTGGTCGCTGTCATGGCGATCAGCCTAACCGGGCTTCCCCTCCACCGAGGCGTGCTCTACTATTGAGAACGATTCTCGTTCCTAGGAGGCAGAGTGAAGCAGGGCATCCACCCCGACTACGGCCACGTGGTCTTCCGGGACCGCTCCACCGGCGCACTGACGCTGACGCGATCCACCCTGGTCGCACAGGACCTCGACAAGACGGTCGAGGTTGACGGCACCACCTATCCCGTCGTCGACGTCGACATCACGAGCGACAGCCACCCGTTCTGGACCGGCACCGCGCGCACGCTCGACAGCGAGGGCCGCGTCGAGAAGTTCCAGCGGCGCTACGGCGGGTCGCGATGAGGACCCCCCTGGTGGTGGTGACCGGCGTCGACCCGGCCGCGATGGACGCGGCGCTGCTCAGCCTGGCGTGGGACCTGCCGCGCGCGGTCTCGGTGCGCCACACGATCGACCCGGAGTCGCAGGTCCTCACCCGGACCGTCAGCGACGCGAACGGGGTCCTCGAGCGGCACGAGGTCGAGCTCGAGCACGCCTGCGTGAGCTGCGCGCTGCGCGAGGACATCCTGCCCACGCTGCAGCGCCTGGCCCGCGACGACCGGTGGAGCTCGATCGTCTCCGGCCTCCCGACGGCGACCGAGGCGGGCCAGCTCACCCACGCCCTCGCCACCGACACGCGCCTGGCGCGACACCTCAGGCTCAGCGCCGTCGTCGCCGCGGTGGGCGCGGGCGACACGGTGCGCGACCTGCTCGGCGACGACCTGCTGCGCGAGCGCGGGGTGCAGACGAACCCGTACGACGACCGCGGCGTGGGCGAGGTCTCCTGCGCCCAGGTCGAGCTCGCCGACGTCGTGGTGCTCGACGCCGAGCCGCGCCCCGAGGCCGCGGACCTGCTGGCCGCACTGGCACGCCCGGGCGCCCCGGTCCTCCACGGAGCCGACCAGGTCGACGGGTCCGCGCTCGTCGCCGACCGGCACCACCACAGCCTGGCCGACGCGTGGTGCTCCCCCGAGCTCGACCTCGACCTGCCGCTCCTGGAGCCGAGCCGCGCATGGCGGCTGGAGCTGCGCTCGTCGCGGCCGTTCCACCCGGAGCGGCTGCTCGACCACATCGAGCGGCTCGGCACCGGCGAGCACCGCGCCCGCGGCTGCTTCTGGGTGCCGACCCGACCCGGGGACATGCTCGAGTGGTCCGGCGCCGGCGGCCAGCTGAGCATCGGCGGCTACAGCCCCTGGGGACGCCGTACGCCCATGACCCGCCTGCTCTACACCGGCCTCGGCACGCCGCCGGCGGACCTGCGTGCGGCGTTCGAGGAGGTCCTCCTCACCCCTGCCGAGGCCCGACAGGCCCAGCCGTGGGACGTCATCGAGGACGGCCTCGAGCCGTGGCTCGGCGACATCCGCGACGTGGCCTGACCCGACCACCAGACAACCCCTCGACACACCTGGAGGACATCGTGGCCGTCCCCAAGCGCCGCACGTCACGCAGCAACACCCGCCACCGCCGCTCGCAGTGGAAGGCGACCCCCGTCGACCTCGTGCCGGTCACGATCGACGGCGAGGTCCATCACGTCCCGCGCCGCCTCGTGCGCGCCGTCCAGCGCGGCCTCGTCGACGTGACCGGGAGGCCGGTGCGATGAAGGTCCGCAACTCCATCCGCTCGGTCAAGAACCAGCCCGGCTCGCAGGTCGTGCGACGACGCGGCCGCACCTACGTCATCAACAAGCGCAACCCGCGGCTCAAGACCCGCCAGGGCTGACCCGCGACGAGAGGAGAGCCCATGTCACGCACCTGCCAGGTCACTGGGGCCACGCCCGGCTTCGGCCACCACGTGTCGCACTCGCACCGCCGCACGAAGCGACGCTTCGACGTCAACGTCCAGTCCAAGAGGTACTGGGTGCCCAGCCTGGGGCGCACCGTCACGCTCACCCTCAGCGCACGGGGGATCAAGACGATCGACCAGCGCGGCATCGAGGCGGTCGTCGCCGACATCCGCGCGCGGGGAGGGAAGGTCTGATGGCCGCCCGCGGCAACCACCTGCGGCCCAAGGTCAAGATGCGCTCCACCGGAGGCACCGGCTACACCTACGTCACCACCAAGAACCGGCGGAACGACCCCGACCGGCTCGTGCTGCGCAAGTACGACCCGCGGCTGCGCCGGCACGTCGAGTTCCGGGAGGAGCGCTGATGGCCAAGAAGTCCAAGGTCGTCGCCAACGAGCGACGCAGGCGCACGGTCGAGAGGTACGCCGCCCGCCGGGCGGAGCTGAAGGAGGCGGTACGCACCGCGACCACCGCCGAGGAGCGCGCCGCAGCCGTAGGCGCCCTCGGCCGGCTGCCCCGCGACGCCAGCCCCGTACGGGTCCGCAACCGCGACCAGGTCGACGGGCGACCCCGCGGCTACGTCCGCAAGGCCGGGCTGTCCCGGATCAACCTGCGCACGCTCGCCCACCGCGGCGAGCTGCCGGGCATCACGAAGTCGTCCTGGTAGGAGGGTGCTGGCCGTCCCGCCGGGTCTTTCGGGGCCGGCGGGCGACTCATCAATACATGCTAATGTGTTGATGAGTCGTCCGCCGGACGGCGCACGTCCCTCCCGAAGGAGCCACCATGACCGAGACGACCCAGCAGCACGACGTCCACGACGACCACGCCGACCACGCCCACGGCGAGGGCTGTGGCCACGAGACCGTCGACCACGGCGACCACGTCGACTACGTCCACGGTGAGCACCGACACGCCGCCCACGGAGATCACTACGACGAGCACTGAGCGGCACGTGGGAGGCTCGGGCGGTGCCCGACGACGCTGACCAGGTCCCTCCGACGACGGGCCACGGCGCAGTCGAGGCCACGTACGGACCGGTGAGCGAGGTCTTCGCCGCCCTGGCCTCCCCCGTCCGCGCGGCGATCGTGCACCGCCTCACCGAGCAGCCGCAGACCGTGGCCGAGCTGGTCGAGCACCTCGGAGCCTCCCAGCCGCTGGTGTCCCAGCACCTCAACCGCCTCAAGTCCGCCGGCCTGGTCGCGGGTGAGCGGCGCGGAAGGAACGTGGTGCACCGCATCGCCGACGACCACGTGGCGCACGTGTTCCTCGACGCGCTCCAGCACAGCCGCGAGTCGCGCTGACCCCGGGCGGACGCCGGCCGTGGACGAGCGCTTTCACTGATAACGGGAATCACTTACGATCCATCGGTGATCGTGGCTGAGATGATCCCCGCATGAGTGGATCCACCAAGCAGGATGCGCCCTCCGCCGCCCCCGGGCGCAGCGTCGGCGGGCTCCCCCTCCAGGTCTACGTCGTCTTCGGGGCGCTCGGCGCGCTGGTGGTGTCGCAGCAGTGGCTGGTGCCGCGACTGGACTCCCCCGCGCTGGCGACGTGGAGCACGATCTTCGTCGCGATCGTGGTGCAGTCGATCCCGTTCCTCGTCGGCGGCGTGCTGCTCGCCGGGGTCATCGCGACGCTCCTGTCGGAGAAGGCGCTGCGCAGGCTCGTGCCCGCCAACCCCACCCTCGGCGTGCCCGTCGCGGGACTGGCCGGTGTCGCCCTGCCGGGCTGCGAGTGTGCGTCGGTCCCGGTCGCGGGCAGCCTGATGCGGCGCGGGGTGGCCCCGGCGGTCGCGCTGACCTTCCTGCTCGCCGCGCCCGCGGTGAACCCGGTCGTGCTGGTGTCGACGGCCGTTGCCTTCCCCGACCGCCCGGAGGTCGTCCTGGCCCGGTTCCTCGCCTCGCTGGTGACCGCGATCGCCGTGGGATGGCTGTGGCTGCGCTTCGCCGGGCGGGTCCCGATCCTGCACCGCCAGCGTGGCCACGACCACGGCGAGGGCGCCGCGCAGGCCTTCCTCGGCAGCGTGCGCCACGACTTCATCCACGCGGCCGGGTTCCTCGTGCTCGGCGCCATGATCGCCGCCGCCATCAACACCTTCGTGCCGCGCGAGATCATCGACAGCGTCGCCGGGAACTTCTTCCTCGCGGTCGGCTCGATGGCGGTCTTCGCCTTCGTCGTCGCCCTGTGCTCCGAGGCCGACGCGTTCGTCGCGGCCAGCCTCAGCGCCTTCTCCGACACCGCCAAGCTCGTGTTCATGGTCGTCGGACCGGCGATGGACGTGAAGCTCGCCTCGATGGAGTCCGGTCAGTTCGGCGGCGCCTTCGCGCTGCGGTTCGTGCCACTGGTGATCGTCGTCGCCGTGTTGTCGGCCTGCGGCATGGGATGGTGGCTGCTGTGACCCGTGCGACGCAGACCCTGCTCCTGGCCGTCACCGGCGCCGTCCTGGTCCGCATGGCGGCCGGCGACGCCTACCTGCGCTACGTCAACGGCTGGATGCGGTGGCCGCTGATCGCGTGCGGCGTCTTCCTCATCGTCCTCGCGCTCGCCGACCTGTGGCGCGAGCAGGGCTCCGAGGACGACGGCCACGACGCGCACGTGCCGCGCGCCGCCTGGCTGCTCTTCGCGCCGTCCCTGGTGTTCTTCCTGATCGCACCACCAGCACTCGGCGCCCACTTCGCCGAGCGCGCGCAGAACGCGACCGTGCCGGTCCAGGAGGCGGGCGAGGTCTCCCTGCCGCCGCTGCCCGAGGGCGATCCCGTCACCCTCACGCTCGACGACGTGCTGCTCCGCGCGGCGTACGACGGCGGGGCGACGCTGGCGGACCGCCGCCTCGAGCTCACCGGCTTCGTCAGCCGCGACAAGTCCGGCACCTGGTACGTCACGCAGTTCGGGATGAACTGCTGCGCCGCCGACGCGACCGTGATGCGGGTGGCCGCGACCGGGGTGGAGCCGCCCGCGGACGACCAGTGGGTGCGGGTGATCGCGACCCACGTCGCGGGCACCGGCGACGGCGGGGTCGACCTGCCGGAGGTCGTCGTCCAGGAGCTCGAGCTCGTCGAGGCGCCGACGAACCAGTACCGCTGAACCCCGAGATGCCGAGGAGGCCGCACCCCGTGTCGGGGTGCGGCCTCCTCGTCGTACGGGGTGCGTACGTCAGCCGTTGAGGCTCTGCTTGAGGGCAGAGGCGGGCTTGAAGCCGGCGCTGCGCGACGCGGCGATCTCCATCGTCTCGCCGGTCTGCGGGTTGCGGCCCGTGCGGGCGGCGCGCTCACGGACCTCGAAGGTGCCGAAGCCGGGCAGGGTCACCTTGTCGCCGTTGGCCAGCGCGGACGAGATGGCCTCGACCACGGCGTCCACCGCGGACTCGGCACCGGACTTGGACAGGTCGGCGCCCTGGGCGACGGCGTCGACGAGCTCACGCTTGTTCATCTTGTTCTTCTCCTTGGTGCTTCAGGAATTGGGAATGATTCTCATCATAGGCGGAGAGACGGCGCTCTCCACCGCCCCACACTGTCAGAGCGCGCTGACACGCGCGTGCGGAGGTCACCTCTGAGGGCGGGTCAGGGCGGGCACGACTGCTGGAGGTAGGCCGAGAAAGCGGCGTCGCCACCCTCCACCGACTCGGCCGGCGCACCGACCGCCGCTGGCTCGAGGTCGAGCCCGATCGAGTCGTACACGCTGCCGACCAGCGTGAAGTAGCCGCTGCGTGCGGGCAGCGACATCCCGTCCGGGACGCCGGTCTCCACGAGCGCGTCGGCCGACTCCTGCAGCGCGGCCTCGTCGGCGGCTCCGGCGACGTACTGGGCCTGGCTGTCCGCGAGGGCGCGGAACCCGGCGCAGAAGTCCTCGTCCGTGGCGACCGCGGGGGCTGCGGAGGTCGGGGTCGAGGTCGGGGTGGCGTCAGGTGCCGCAGGCGCCGCGTCGTCCCCCGCCGGTCGCTGCACGAAGACGATCAGCCCGACGAGGGCAAGGACGCCGACCGCCAGCAGGATGCGGGAGGTCGGCGAGGACCGTAGGCGGTCTGCCGGTGTCACCACTGCTCACGTCCTCTCGGTGTCGTCCGGGGGACATGGTCGCACCCCGGTGCCGCTTACCGCGCCACGAGCCAGGTCTCATCCCGGCGGCGGCTTCACCGCCAGCACCGGACACGTCGCGTCCAGCAGGATCCGCTGCGCCGTGCTGCCGAAGACGAGCTTGCCGACGGGCGTACGGGCTCGCAGGCCCAGGACCACCAGGCGGGCGTCTCGGCGCTGGGCGACCTGGACGACGGCGTCGCTCGGGTCGCCGAGGTCGCCGCGCGCGACCTCGATGCGGCCCGCCGCCTCGGGCCAGCGCCGCTCGAGGTCCGCGAGCTCGGGCGGGGCGTCGCCGCGGACGGCGGGCACCAGCACCACGGCCTCCCCGTCACGGGCGGACTCGGCGACGGCCGCAGCGACGGCGGCGTGTCCGGGCGGGGTGTCGGCATAGGCGACGACGACGGTCATCGGTGGTCCTTCCTGGTGGTGGGGGCGAGGTGGGGGTCGAGGCCAGGTCGAGCGGTCACTGGAGCAGCCCCGTCGGGAGGTCGACGGGCAGCAGCGACGGCAGTGTCAGCAGGACGACTCCCAGCACCAGCGTGTAGAGGATCGCGGTGCGCGGGCGCACGCGGGCGGCGTACAGCAGGAACGCCGGGGTGAAGACCAGCGTGGCCGCGAGGTAGCCGCCGACCATCGCGAGTCCCAGGAACACCGCCATCGCGGCGAACGTGCGGGCGGCGATCCGGAGGTCCTGCGCGCGAGCGAGGGCGCGCTGGTCGGCGACCGGCTCGACCCGCGTGGCGACCAGCGTGGACCCGCCGGCCCCGAGCGGCTCGCCCTGGGCCTCCGCCGCCGTCCGGTCGGGACCCGAGCGGCGGGCCCGGATCTCCTGCCAGACGAGCACGAGCGCGGCGAGCAGGCCGCAGGTCGCGACCAGTCGCGGCATCAGCCGCGCCTCCTCGGAGAAGGAGCCGCTGAGCCACAGGGCGCCCGCGAAGACCAGCACCGCGGCGACGGCGAGCGCCGCGGACCAGGCGGTGCCGGCCATCGAGCCCTCCAGGTCGTCCACGTCGGCCTCCGGGCCGTCGTGCTCGTCGCGGTGGCCGTCGTCGGCCTGGCCGGAGGTGCCACGCAGCTTCTTGAGCAGCGACCACAGCACCGGCACGACCAGCACGGCCGCGAAGACCAGGACGCCCGGGCGCAGCATCCACGACGCACCGTCGTAGAGGTTGGCGGTCAGGTAGTAGTAGCGCTCCATCGGGATCGCGAGGACGAAGCCGATGAGGAACGGTGCGCGCGGGGTGCCGGTCGCCTTGAGGAGGAACCCCAGCACGCCGAGCAGGACCATCACCCACAGGTCACCGATCTGGCCACCCTCCTGGAAGGCGCCGAGCAGCATGATCACCAGCAGGCCGGGCCCGAGCACGGCGAACGGCACGCGGGTGAGGCGCGCGAGCGACCCGGTGGCGAGGAAGCACAGGAACGCACCGGCCACCGACGCGATCGCGAAGGCCCAGACGATGAGGTACATCAGGTCGAGGTGCTCGGTCACGATCGCCGGCCCCGGCTGGATGCCGTACGTCAGGAGCATCCCGAGCAGCATCGCGGACGGCACGCCGCCGGGGATGCCGAAGAGGAAGGTCGGGATGAGGTCGCCGGCCTCCACGGAGTTGTTGGCGCTCTCGGGGCCGACGATGCCGCGCGGGTCGCCCTTGCCGAACTTGCGCTTGTCCTTGGCGGTCGCGACGGCCTGCCCGTACGCCAGCCAGGTGCCGGCGGTCGCGCCGACGCCGGGCAGGACGCCGGCCCAGATGCCGATGAGCGAGCCGCGGACGACCTGGGTCCAGTGGGTCAGCCACTCGCGGATGCCCGCTCCCCAGCCGCCGGTCAGCTCGACGGGCGTCTCGGTGACCCTGCGCTGCCCGACCCGGCTCGCGATCTCGGCGAGGCCGAAGATGCCGAGCGCGACGGCCACGAGGGAGACGCCGTCGCTGAGGAAGAGCGACCCGAAGGAGAAGCGCTCCTCGGCGGTGGTGGGCGAGGTGCCGACCAGGCCGAGCAGCAGGCCGAGGAAGCCGGCCATCAGGCCCTTGACGACGTTGCCCCGCGAGAGGACCGCGGCGAGGGAGACGCCGAGGATGGTGAGCATGAAGAGCTCGGGGCTGCCGAAGGACAGCACCAGGGGGCGGGCCAGCGGGATCGCCAGGGTCAGGCCGACCGCACCGATCAGGCCGCCGGCCATCGAGGAGAGGAAGGCCAGCGAGAGGGCCCGCTTGGCCTGTCCCTGCCGCGCCATCGAGTAGCCGTCGAGCATCGTGACGCTCGCCGAGGCCGAGCCCGGCGCGCCCAGGAGGACGGCGGCCACGGTGTCGGAGGTGTGGACGACGGCCAGGGCGCCGATGAGCATGGCCAGGGCCGCTTCGGGCTCCATGCCGAAGGTGACGGGCAGGAGGATCGCCACGGCGCCGGTGCCGCCGAGGCCCGGGATCAGTCCGATGACCAGGCCGGCGACGACGCCGATGGCGAGCATGAGCAGGAGGGAGGGGTCGGCCAGGGAGGCCAGTGCCGCGAAGGCTGCGTCGGTCATGGTGGCGTCCTCAGTCGATCGTGATGTCGTGGTCGGTCTCGAGCAGCTCGAGGACGTCCTCGCGGACGGAGTCGTCCACGCGGTAGGCGTCCCCGATGCGCTCGGCGAGGTCGGGAGAGGCGTCGATCGGGTAGCCGCCGAGCACCTCCGCGGCCGCCTCCTGGAACTCCGGGTCCGCCCCCATGTCCTCGGCGGTCGAGCGGAGCAGCTCGAGTGCCTCGTCGGGAGTGTCCTCGGGCACCCAGAGCGCCTTCTGGTACGTGTAGGTCAGCGCGAGGATCGCGCGGTACGTCTCCAGCACGTCGGCGTCGGGCTGCTCGCCGTTGAGCTGTTCGTAGACCTCGACCACCGTCGGGAGGTCGGGGAAGTTGGGGTCGCGCACGATCTCGCCCGACTCGTCGACCTGGCCGAGGGAGAAGAGCGGCACCGCGGTGCCGTCCTCCACCAGCGGCTCGACGGCCGGGCCGTACGACGACGTGGTCTGGTAGTCGATGTCGACCTCGCCGCGCTGCAGCGCCAGGTTGACCGGACCCCGGCCCTCGAAGCCGAAGGTGGACTCGACGTCGGCACCCAGCAGGTCGAAGGCGAGGAGCGTGGTCAGGTCGAGGCTGGTCGCGGCGATGCCGCCGAAGACCAGCGGCCGGTCGCGGTCGACGAGGTCCTCGACCCCCTCCACCCCCGCCGCCGAGCGGGCGTAGACGACGGCGCCCGTCCCGTTGGCGAGGATCGGCCTGAGCTCGGCGAAGTCGTAGCGGACGGCGGGCATGTCGAGCAGGTAGGGCACCACGGTCGAGGCGGTGCTCACCAGCACCTCGGTGCCGTCGGTGCGCGCGGAGCTCATGAAGTGGTTGGTGCCGAGGATGCCCTCGCCGCCGTCGTCGTTGACCGGCGCGAGCCCCGGGGAGCCGGGGACCTCGTGGGTGAGCTCGGTGGCGACGAACCGGGCCCAGGTGTCGGTGCCGCCTCCCTCCGCGAGCGGGATCATCATCTCCACGGTCTCGCCGGCGTAGTCGCCGTCGGTCGTGGAGGCGGCGGGGTTGAGCAGGTCACCGCCGAGGACGGAGACACCCACGGCCAGCGCAGCGAACCCCGCGACCACCGCGGCCGCGACCCGCGGCGTGGGCGTGGCCCGGTCCTCCGCGGCCTGCGGGTCCTGCGTGGGCACGGCGCTCCCGTCCGTCTCGGCGGTCACGTCCTCCAGGTCGACGTGCTGGGTCATCGGTTCCTCCAGGTGAAGCGAGCCCCTTCGGGGCGGGTCGTGTCAAGGGGGTGGTGGGCTGACGGCGCTGACGGGGCTGACGGGGCGGTCATGCCGAGGCCGAGGGCTGGAGCGGCGGGTCCGGCAGCAGCACGGAGCCGCTGGCCAGCCGGCGGTAGGTCCGCACGACTCCCACGACCGGGACGCCGTCGTGCTCCTCGACGAACGTGCTCACGCATCCCGCCGGGGTGGCGAGGCGCAGGCCGTCGACGGGGGCGTCGGGTGCGACCAGGTCGTGGACGACCGTGCCGGCGGCGCCGGCGGCGAGGGTGAGGGCGACCGACCCGGTGACGGGGACGGCGGGGTGGAAGCGCCCCATCGACAGCATCCGGACGGTCAGGTCGGTCTCGGGAGCGTCGTCCGAGGCGGCGTCCGAGACGAGCGCCAGCTTGGGCACCGCCCGCGCCACCTCCTCGGCGGTCTCGGCGAGGCCCATGCGGACGCCGGCCTCGCGGCGTGCGGCGTCCAGCCGGGCCAGCAGGCCCGGGACGGCGTCGAGCGCGGCGATGTCCTCGTCGCCGCGCACGCCGACGTCGGCGGCGCGGACCGCGACGACCGGGGCACCCGCGTCGACCAGGGTCACCGTGACGCCGCCGACCGCGTCGGAGAGCCGGTCGCGCTCGCGCCCGGTCGGGAACAGGTGGCCGGTGCTGCGCCCCGCCGGGTCGACGAACCCCATCCGCACCGGGGCGCCGGGGAAGGGGACGCCGGGGATGTGCTCGGTCGCCGCCTCGTCCAGGCGCCCGCCCGGGGTGGGCACCCGCTGCACGATCAGCTGGCGCGTGTTGGTGTTGAGCACCCGCACCGAGGTCTCGGCCGCTCCTGCTGCGACCCAGCCCTCCCGGATCGCGAACGACGCCACGACGGCCGAGCAGTTGCCGCAGTTGCTGCCCCAGTCGACCTTCGCCTCCTCGATGCCGACCTGGGCGAACGTGTACTCGACGTCCACGTCGGGGTCGGTGGACGGAGCCAGGATCACCGCCTTGCTGGTGGTCGAGGTGCCGCCGCCCACGCCGTCCACCTGGCGGTGGTCGGGGCTGCCGTAGAGGCGCAGCAGCACGTCGTCGACCGAGAGGTCGGGGATCTGCAGGTCGTCGCGACGGAAGACCCAGCACTTGCTGGTCCCTCCTCGCATCCACGTCGCGTCGATCTCGCGCATCGGGCCTCCCGGGGTGTGTGCCCGGGCCGTCCGGACCACCACAGGTTGCGCTCCAGTGACGTGTAGCACAATCGCGAATCGACACAGGTCGATGAAGCATTGCTACATGCCACCGACGCCGCGAGAGGCTCCGCGGGACCACCAGGCACCTTCAACCGCGGGACGACCGAACTTCATGGCCGTGAAGCAATCCTTCAGGCAGACTGGTCCCGTGCTCGACGTCAAACGCCTCCAGGTGCTGCTCGCGATCGTGGAGGAGGGCTCGGTCACCGGGGCCGCCGCGGCCCTGGGCTACACGCCCTCCGCCGTCTCCCAGCAGCTGCTGCGGCTCGAGCGCGAGGCGGGCCAGCCGCTGCTCGACCGGCACGCCCGCGGCATGCGACCCACCGACGCCGGGCTCGTCCTCGCCACCCACGCACGCAAGGTCGTGCGCCAGCTGGCAGCAGCAGAGGCCGACCTGCAGGACATCGCCGGCGTACGCCGCGGCAGCGTCACCCTCGGCACCTTCCCCACCGTGGGCAGCTCGTTCCTGCCGCTGGCCGTGCGCCGCTACCGCGAGCTCTACCCCAACATCACCCTCACCATCAGCAGCGGACGCGAGGACCACCTGGTGCGGATGCTCGAGGAGGGCGCGGTCGCCATGTCGTTCCTCTGGGACTACGAGTGGGACCGCGTCCACGGCGACGAGCTGGTCCTCACCGAGCTCTTCACCGACCCGACGGTGCTCCTCGTCGGCGCCTCGCACCGCCTCGCCCGGCGCCGCACCGTCGACCTCGCGGCCCTCGCCGAGGAGCCCTGGATCATCCGGGCCGGCGGGCACCCGGTCGTCGAGGTGCTCGAGCGCAGCGCGGTCGCCGCGGGGTTCTCGCCCACGATCGCCTTCCAGGCCAACGACTACCAGGAGGCCCAGGCGATGGTCAGCGTCGGCCTCGGCATCGCGCTCGCCCCGCGTACGGCCACCGTCAACCAGCACCCCGACGTCCGCGTCATCTCGCTGGGGTCGAGCGCGCCGTCACGTCGCGTCCTGGTGGCCCATCGGGCCGGGCGCGTGCGCGGCGCCGCCGAGCTCGCGCTGCACGACGTGCTGGTGGAGACCGCCTCGGGCTACACCGGACGCTGAGCCTCACCGCACCGGAACGAACCGCCACTCGATCCGCGACGCGTACGCCTCCCCCGGCCGCAGCACCGCGGACGGCCACTCCGGGTGGTGGGGCGTGTCGGGGAAGAGCTGCGGCTCGAGCGCGACCCCGTCGCGCTGGCGGTAGCGGCCGCCGCTCGTGCCGCGCCGCGAGCCGTCGAGGAAGTTGCCGGTGTAGACCTGCACGCCGGGCTGGTCGGTCCACACCTCGGCCGTGGTGCGCGTGGCCGGCGAGGTGAGCACGGCGGCGCGCCGCAGGCCGCTGCCGCGCACGACGTAGTTGTGGTCGATGCCGCGTGCGTCGGCGACCTGCGGGTGCTCGGCGCGCACCGCCGCGCCGATGCGGGTGGGGGTCCGCAGGTCGAAGGGGGTGCCGGCGACCGGGGCGTGGTCGCCGAGGGGGATGCCGGTCGCGTCCACCGGGGTGAACTCGTCGGCCTCCACCAGCAGCTCGTGGTCGTCGACCGTGCCGGAGCCCTCGCCGGCGAGGTTGAGGTAGGCGTGGTTGGTCAGGTTGACGACGGTCGTGGCGTCGGTCGTCGCGTCCATCGCCACGCTGAGCGTGTCGCCATCGACGCGGTAGCGCACGGTCGCCGTCACCTCGCCGGGGAAGCCCTGGTCGCCGTCGGGGCTCACCAGCGACAGCACGACCTCGTCCGCGTCGTGCGACACGACGTCCCAGAGGCGTACGTCGAACCCGTCCGGCCCGCCGTGCAGGCTGTTGCCCCGGTCGTGGGTGCACACCTCGACCTCGCGGCCGTCGAGGGCGAGGCGCCCGCCGGCGATGCGGTTGGCGTAGCGGCCGATGGTGCCGCCGACGTAGTCACCGCTGGCCAGTCGCTCCTCGACGTCGGGGTGACCGAGCACGACGTTGCGCCGCTCGCCGTCGCCGCACGCGACGACGAGCCGGTGGACGGTCGCGCCGAGGGTGAGCACCTCGACGACCGGACCCGGCTCGGCGCCGATCGTCAGCAGGCGCACGTCGCGCCCGTCGGGCAGCTGGCCGAAGATCTCGTCGTGGGGCACGCGGTCAATCCTCGTGCATCGCAGGGCTCGCCCGCTTGTCGTCAGACCACTCGTCGCGCGGCGAGGACGGCGACGTCGTCGTCGCGCGAGGGATCGCACACGCGCTCGACCAGCGACTGCACGAGCTCGGCCGGCGGCTCACCCGCCAGGGCCGCGGCGGCCTCGGCCAGACGTTCCTGCCCGTCGGTGATGTCCTCACCGCGTCGCTCGATCAGGCCGTCGGTGAAGGCGACGACCGCGTCGCCGGGCGCGAACGCCACGTGCTCCTCGGTGCGTCGCGGAGCGCCGACCCCGAGGGGCGGCCCGTCGGCGGACGGGAGCTGCTGGGCGGACCCGTCCGCGCGCAGCAGGACGGGCGGCGGGTGGCCCGCGTTCGCGACCGTCACCGTGTCGGCCTGCGGGTCGGCGAGCAGGTAGAGCAGGGTGACGAGCTGCTCGGAGCCGTACCTCTCGAACATCGCGTCGAGCCGCGCCAGGACCAGCGCAGGGCTGGGGTCCAGGGACGCGTACGCCCGGACGGCAGCGCGCACCTGCGCCATGGCGGCCGCGGCCCCGACACCTCGGCCCATCACGTCGCCGATGAACATCACCAGGCGCCCGTCGTCCAGCTCGACGACGTCGTAGAAGTCGCCGCCGACCTCGGTGCGGCCGGCCGGGCTGTAGTGGTGCCCCAGGTCCCAGCGCGACGACGCGGACAGGGCGTCGGGCAGCACGGCACGTTGGAGCTGGACGGCCGCGGCGAGGGTCTCGCTGTGCAGCTCGGCGTTGTCCAGCGACACCGCCGCCCGCTTGGCGAGCTCCTCGGCCAGGACGAGGTCGTCGATCGTGAAGTGCCGCTCCGACTCGGCCGTGACCCACGTGATGACCCCGCGCACCCGGCCGCGTGCCATGAGGGGCACGGTCACCGCGCTGCGCAGGTGCAGGGCGCGGGCGATGGCGGCGTGCTCCTCGTCGACGGCCGCGGCCGCGATCAGCTCGTCGGTGATCTCGGGGATGAGCTCGCTGCGCCCGGTGCGCATGACCTGCCACGCGCCGTACGTCCCGTCCGGGTCGGGCGGGTAGCGCTCGGCGAGCTGGTGCGCGAGCTCCACCTTGGCCGGGTCGACGTGCGCCACGGCCAGTCGGCGCAGCCGCCCGTCGTCGACGACGTCGATCGCGCACCAGTCGGCGAAGGTCGGCACAGCCAGGCGAGCGACGTTGCCGAGGGTCTCCTGGTAGTCGAGGCTGCCGGCGAGCTCGGTGGCCGCCTCGATGAGGAACGCCAGCCTGGCCGCCTGCCGCCCGGCGTCGTCCTGGGCGGTGATCCGGCCGACGCTCTGCGCGCACGCGCTGGCCAGGATCTCGAGGAGCTCGACCTCGGCGTCGTCGAGCTCTCGGGCGTGCGCGAAGACCAGGCCGATCGCGCCGATCACCGACCCCCTCGCGGTCAGCGGCAGCGCCACGACGGTCCGGCCCCCGCGGTCCGGCATGTCCGGGAAGCGTCGGGCGATGTCCTCACGTCCGGTGACGAGCAGGCGGCTCCCGGTGCGGATCGCCTCCGCCGAGGGGGTCCGCAGGCCCAGCGGGTAGGTGCGCCACGTCTCCTCGTCGCCCGCGTGCCCGCCACTGAGGGCCATCAACCGCACGGTTCGCCGGTCGTCGCCGAGCAGGCTCATCGAGGCGACGTCGGCCCCCACGGCCTCGGCTCCGTGCGTGACGACGGCCTTGCAGACCGCCTCGACGGAGTCGGCGTCGACCAGCTCGCCGGTGACCCGCGCCAGACGGGTCAGGCGTTCGGACAGTGGCGCGGGGCCGTCGGGTCCGATCACCGGGGCATCATCCCAACCGCGGGCGCGCGGCGGGCGGTTTCGCTCCGACCTCACCCCCACGGGGTATGTCGCGGTCGTACGCTCGGCGGGATCGCCGGACGCCCGTCGGGCATCGACTACGACCCGGCCCTCGGGGCGTTCTACGACG
>JAESGW010000700.1_pt1 | contig 17927 bp, 20 predicted proteins | sample 9269791 | NCBI WGS metagenome assembly JAESGW01 (sample SAMN16773120, study PRJNA677053) | algae metagenome | isolation source: Aphanocapsa lilacina HA4352-LM1 and co-occurring heterotrophs from near cave... | place: USA: Maniniholo cave, near Haena, Kauai, HI | collected 2009-07-28 | reverse complement strand
CGACACGAGGGTCTTGCCGATGCGCGCGGTGCCCGGCCAGCCGGGACGCGCGCCGCCGAAGAGGTGCTGGATCGCGACGGCGAGGAAGTGGTTGGGGTTCATCAGCCCCGCGTCGGGGGTGACGATGCCGTGCCGGTCGGCGTCGGCGTCGTTGCCCGTCGCGATGGCGTACTCGTCCTTGCGGCCGACGAGCGACGCCATCGCGTGCGGCGAGGAGCAGTCCATGCGGATCTTGCCGTCCCAGTCGAGCGTCATGAAGCGCCACGTGGGGTCGACGAGCGGGTTGACCACCGACAGGTCGAGACGGTGCCGGTCGGCGATCTCGCCCCAGTACGCCACGCTCGCCCCGCCCAGCGGGTCGGCTCCGATCCGCACCCCGGCGTCCCGGACCGCGTCGAGGTCGAGCACGGTGGGCAGGTCGTCGACGTAGGTGCCGAGGAAGTCGTAGGCACCGACGGCCGAGCGCGCCCGCGCGAAGGCCACCCGCTTGACGCCCTCGATGTTGCCGCGGATCAGCTCGTTGGCCCGGGCCGCGATCACCGAGGTGGCGTCGGAGTCGGCCGGCCCGCCGTGGGGCGGGTTGTACTTGAACCCGCCGTCCTGCGGCGGGTTGTGCGACGGCGTGACCACGATGCCGTCCGCGAGCCCGGCTCCGGTCGTACGCCCTCCGTTGGCCCGCAGGATCGCGTGGCTCACCGCCGGGGTCGGGGTGAAGCCGTCCCGGTCGTCGACCAGCACCGTCACGTCGTTGGCGACCAGCACCTCCAGGGCGGTCGCCCACGCGGGCTCCGAGAGCGCGTGGGTGTCGCGGCCGATGAACAGCGGTCCGTCGTAGCCCTGCTCCTTGCGGTAGTCGCAGATCGCCTGCGTCGTCGCCGCGATGTGCACCTCGTTGAAGGAGGTGGTGAGCGAGGTGCCGCGGTGCCCGCTCGTCCCGAAGGCCACCTGCTGGGAGACGTCGTCGGGGTCGGGCTCGAGGTCGAAGTAGGCCGTGACGAGGTGGGCGACGTCCACCAGGTCCTCGGTGCGGGCGGGCTGTCCGGCTCTCTCGTGGGTGGCCATGGCCCCATCTTGGTGGGTCCGGCAACTGTCGTCGACGGGGGCGGTCGAGAAAGTCGCGCCCCCGCTGTCGATTCGGGCAGGGTCGGTCCGTCAGAGTGGTGAGGTCGCAGTCCTGCGGCCCGTGACAACCGAAGGAGCCGACCGACACATGAGCCGCTACCTGATCCTGCTCCCCGCCCCGGAGGCCGACTGGGCCGACCTGCCGCCGGAGGAGCACGACAAGGGCCATGCATCGCACGTGCAGTTCCAGGAGGACCTGCGAGCCGGCGGCCACGAGCTGCTCGTCGCCGGTCCGCTGGAGCCCTCGGCCGTCGCCACCTCGATGCGCCCGGACGGGGCGGGCGGCACGCTCGTCACCGACGGACCGTTCACCGAGTCGGCGGAGCAGGTCGTCGGCTTCTACCTGGTGCGGTCGGACGACGAGTCCGACCTGCGTGCTGCGTGCACGCGGTGGTCGAGTCGCGGGGAGCTCCTCGAGATCCGCCGGATGGCGGAGTGAGGGAGATCTGTGATGACCGAGTACGTCGTGCTGCTGATGGGCGATGCCGAGCGCTGGTGGACCGAGACCACGGAGGAGGAGAAGCGTGAGGCGTACGCAGCGCACGAGCGGTTCTCCGAGCAGCTGGCCGCGCGCGGCCACAAGGTGACCGGCGGTGCGGAGCTGCACCGGTCCTCCGAGGCCCGGTCGATCGCGCCCAACGCCACCACCGTGACCGACGGGCCGTGGGCCGAGAGCGCCGAGCAGATCGGGGGTTTCTACGTCGTGGAGAGCGACGACCTCGACGACCTCATGGAGGTCTGCCTGATCCTGTCGGCCACCGGCGACGCGGTCGAGGTCCGCCGTTGCGTCCAGCCCGAGGAGCGTGCCTCGTGAAGTACCTGGTCCTGCTGATCGGCGACGGTGCGGAGAAGCCGTGGCCGGAGCAGACGGACTCCGAGCAGGCGGCGGCGATGGCGAAGTTCGGTGAGTTCGACGCCGCCTGCGCGGCCCGCGAGGGAGTCGAGCTGCTCGCCGGCGAGGCGCTCAGCGGCCCGTCCGACGCGACGGTGATGCGCACGACGACCGACGGCCGGGTCGCCCTGACCGACGGTCCGTACGCCGAGGTGATCGAGGGGATGGGCGGCTTCTACCTCCTGGAGGCTCCCGACCTCGACGTCGTGGTCGAGCTGCTCCGGATCCTGCCGCCCTACGACATCCAGATCCACCCGACCGTGGACGTGACGCCCTGAGCCCGTCCGACCCCGAGCTCGAGCGGGTCGTGCGCGAGGAGTGGGGACGCCTGGTCGCCCTGCTCCTCGCGCAGTTCCGTCGCCTCGACCTCGTCGAGGACGCCCTCGGCGACGCCGTCGAGGCGGCCAGCCGTACGTGGCCCGTCGACGGGGTCCCGGCCAACCCCGCCGGCTGGCTGATGACAGCGGCCAGGCGACGCGTCGTCGACCGGCTGCGCACCGAGGCGGTCGCCGCGCGCAAGCAGCCGATGCTCCTCACCGACGCCGAACGCCACCAGGAAGGGGCCCGCACCATGGCCGACAGCGGCAGCCTCGTCGAGGACGACGTGCTCCGGCTGGTGCTGATGTGCACCCACCCGGCCCTCGCCCCTGAGGCCGCCGGCGCGCTGAGCCTGCGCCTGGTCCTCGGCGTGCCGACCGCCGACATCGCCCGGCTCTTCCTCGTGCCGGAGCCGACGATGGCGGCCCGGATCACCCGCGCCAAGAAGCGGATCGTGGGCGCCGGCATCCCCTTCGCGGTCCCGGACGCCGCGGTGCTCCCCGACCGTCTCGACACCGTCGCCCAGACGGCGTACCTCGCCTTCACCGCCGGCTACGCCCCGGGCACCGGCCCGGACCTGCTGCGCGCCGAGCTGTCGGGCGAGGCGATCCGTCTCGCCCGGGTGGTGCTGGGCCTGCGCCCCGACGAGCCCGCGCTCGTCGCGCTGCTCGCGCTCATGCTGCTCCAGCACTCGCGCCGCGACGCGCGGGTCAGCGACGGCCGGCTCGTGCTCCTCGCCGACCAGGACCGGACCCGCTGGCACCACGACGAGGTGGCCGAGGCCACCCGCCTCCTCGCCGCGCCCTGCCTCGCCGGCCCGGTGACACCGTTGACCGCGTCGTACGTCCTCCAGGCGCGCATCGCCGCGGAGCACGCCACGACGCCCAGCGCGGAGGAGACCCGCTGGGACCGGATCGTGCGGCTCTACGACCTGCTCCTGCGGGTCGCACCGTCGCCCTCGGCGCGGCTGGCCCGCGCCGTGGCGGTCGCCGAGGACCGCGGCGCGGTCGCGGGACTCGACGCGCTCGAGGGTCTCGAGATCCCCGACAGCCACCGCCCCGCCGCCGTGCGGGCCGAGCTGCTGTCGCGCGCCGGCGAGACCGACGCGGCGCGCGCGGCGTACGACCAGGCGATCGCGGCGTGCCGCAACGACGTCGAGCGCACCTTCCTCACCGCCCAGCGCGACGCGCTGGGCTGAGCGACGCCCGTCAGCCCTCGGGCACCGGCTGCTGCTTGGCGAGGACCGTCAGCCCTTCGTCGACCACGAACCCCCGCGCGCGGTCGGCCTCGTGGTCGACGCCGATCTGGACGCCCGGCGGGACGACGACGCCCTTGTCGAGGATGGCGTTGCGGACGACCGCGCCCTCGCCGATGCGTACGCCGTCCATCAGGACCGAGTCGGACACCTCGGCGCCGTCCTTGACCCAGACCGCGGGCGAGAGGACCGACTGGTTGACCGTGCCGCCGGTGACCACGACGCCCGGGGACAGGATCGAGTTGAAGGTCGACACCTGCGCGCCGGTCCCGCCCTCCACCAGCTTGGCCGGCGGGTGCGGCCCGTAGCTGGTGTAGATCGGCCAGGCGGTGTTGTAGAGGTTGAAGACCGGCAGCGGCGAGACCAGGTCCTTGTGGGCGTCGTAGTAGGACCGCATCGTCCCGACGTCGCGCCAGTAGCCACGGTCGCGGTCGGTCGAGCCCGGGACCTCGTTGTCCTTGTAGTCGTAGACCGCGGACTCGGACTTGTCGACGAACCACGGCACGATGTCGCCGCCCATGTCGTGCTTGGACTGCTCCCGGTCCGCGTCGCGGGTCACCGCGTCGACGAGCGCGTCTGCGGTGAAGACGTAGTTGCCCATGCTGGCGAGCACCTCGTCGGGCGAGTCGGGCAGACCGACCGGGTCGGTGGGCTTCTCCAGGAACGCCCGGATCTTCTGCGGGTTGGCCGGGTCGACGTCGATCACGCCGAACTGGTCGGCCAGGCTGATCGGCTGGCGGATCGCGGCGACGGTGCACCCGGCGCCGGACTCCACGTGGTCGGCGACCATCTGGGAGAAGTCCATCCGGTAGACGTGGTCGGCGCCGACCACCACCACGATGTCGGGCTGCTCGTCGGTCAGCAGGTTGAGCGACTGGAAGATCGCGTCGGCGCTGCCGAGGTACCACCGCTTGCCCACGCGCTGCTGCGCCGGCACCGGGGTGACGTAGTTGCCCAGCAGGTTCGACATGCGCCACGTCGTGGTGACGTGGCGGTCGAGGCTGTGCGACTTGTACTGCGTCAGCACGACGACCTTGAGGTAGCCGGAGTTGACGACGTTGGACAGCGCGAAGTCGATCAGACGGTAGATGCCGCCGAACGGCACCGCCGGCTTCGCGCGGTCGGCCGTCAGCGGCATGAGGCGTTTGCCCTCGCCTCCGGCCAGGACGACGGCGAGCACCTTCTTGCGCGGGGGCGTGATGGCCATGCGACGAAACTAGCCCCCTGCAGGGGCGCGGTCGACCTCCCTCGGGCCCGCGTTTTGCGGCTAGGTTCGGCTCATGCGCATCGACGTCCTCAGCAAGGAGTACCCACCGGAGGTCTACGGCGGGGCAGGCGTGCACGTCGCCGAGCTGGTCCGCGCCCTGCGGGTGCTGCCCGACGTCGACGCGCGGGTGCGGTGCTTCGGGGCACCGCGGTCGGAGGCGGGCACCACGGCGTACGCCGAGCCGTCGTCGCTGTCGGGCGCCAACGCGGCCATCCGCACGTTGGGCGTCGACCTCGCGATGGTCGACGACTGCGCCGGCGCCGACCTCGTCCACTCGCACACCTGGTACGCCAACATGGCCGGGCACCTCGCCGGCCTGATGCACGGCATCCCCCACGTGGTCAGCGCCCACTCCCTCGAGCCGATGCGGCCCTGGAAGGCCGAGCAGCTCGGCGGCGGCTACGCCCTGTCGAGCTGGGCGGAACGCACCGCGTACGAGGGCGCTGCGGGGATCGTCGCGGTCAGCGCGGCGATGCGCGACGACGTGCTGCGCAGCTATCCGTCGGTCGACCCCGACCGCGTGCACGTCGTGCACAACGGGATCGACACCACCGAGTGGTCGCCGGTCGCGAACCCCGACCGCGTGCGCGAGCTCGGCGTCGACCCCGACCGGCCGAGCGTCATCTTCGTCGGCCGGATCACCCGCCAGAAGGGCCTGCCGCTCTTCCTCCGTGCCGCTGCCGCGCTGCCGCCCGAGGTCCAGCTCGTGCTGTGCGCCGGCGCGCCCGACACCCCGGAGATCGAGGCCGAGGTGCGCGGGCTGGTCGACGACCTGGCCGCCACCCGCTCGGGGGTCGTGTGGATCGCCGAGATGCTCCCGCGTCCAGATGTGGTGGCGCTGCTGACGGCGGCCACGGTGTTTGCCTGCCCGTCGATCTACGAGCCCCTCGGCATCGTCAACCTCGAGGCGATGGCCTGCGAGACCGCCGTCGTCGCCACCGCCACCGGCGGCATCCCGGAGGTGGTCGTGCACGGTGAGACCGGCTGGCTGGTGCCGATCGAGCAGGCCACCGACGGCACCGGCACCCCGCTCGACCCGGAGCGCTACGTCGCCGACCTCGCCGCCGCGCTCACCGACGCAGTCAGCGACCCCGACCGTGCCCGGGCGTACGGTCAGGCCGGGCGCCGGCGCGCCGAGGAGTCGTTCAGCTGGGGCTCGATCGCGGCGCGGACGCTGGAGCTCTACTCCTCGCTGGTCTGACCGTCGATCGGACCGATCGCCTGGCAGTCACGTCGATGTGAGCGTGAGGTGGGCGCTGGCGACCTCGTTGGGTCCGTACGACCGACCTGTGGAGAACCAGCGCGAGCGCCGGCGGGCGGGGCAGGCTGGCACACATGGAGATCTCGGACCTGATGCCAGTCCTGGGTGGCGTGGCCACGCGCGACATGCTCGTGCGGCTCACCTCGCGCAAGGCTCTGGCCGACGCCCTCTCGACGGGTGAGCTGGTGCGGGTCAACCGTGGCCGGTACGCCGTCCCGGACGTCCACGAAGGCAGCAAGCTCGCCCTCGAGGTGACCGGGCACGTGTGCCTGGTGTCGGCTGCTCTGGCCCACGGCTGGAAGGTCAAGACCGTCCCTGCGAGACCGCAGATCGCGGTCCCGAAGGATCGACGCCTCGATGCGGCCACTCGCGCCGCGATGGACCTCAGCTGGATCGACCTCCGCGACGAGCACGTCGAAGGCCTGTGCACGAACGCGGCCACGACGCTGGAGATGTGCGGTCGGCGGCTCCCGTTCGACGAGGCGTTGACGATCACGGACTCCGCGCTCCGAGACGGCTTTCCGCGCGCCGAGCTGGACGCCCTGGCGCGGGCGGCGCGCGGCCCTGGGGCCGCGCGCCTGCGCCGGGTGGCGGACCTCGCGGACGGACGTGCGGACAACCCGTTCGAGTCGGTGCTGCGCGCCATCGCGTCGGACGTGCCCGGACTCGACGTCGAGCCGCAGGTCAGGATCCGCGGCGGACTCGGCCTGGCGGTCCGCCCGGACCTGGTCGACCGACGCCTGCGCCTGGTGCTCGAGGCCGACTCGTTCGAGTGGCACGGCGACCGGGCGGCGCTGCGACGCGACGCCCGACGATACGACCTCCTCGTCGCCGACGGCTGGGTCGTGCTGCGGTTCGCGTGGGAGGACGTCATGCACGACCACGCGTGGGTGCGGTCAGTCCTGGAGGCGACCGTCGCACGGACCGAACGGATCGCCGACCTGCTGGCACACGCGTGAGGCACGCGGTTCGTCCACGTTCGGTCCGTCTGACGGACCTCCAGCACCGATCAGCTGAGGACCAGTCCCGGGTAGAGCGGGTGCTTGTCGAGCATCTCGGCCGACCGCTTGGTGACACGGTCGGCGACGCCGTCGCCCAGGACGTACGACGCCTTGCTGGGCCCGCCCGCCTTGGTCGTGCCGGCCTCGGTGTTGCTCAGCACGTCGACGATCAGCTCGGCGACCGTGTCGAACTCGTCGTGGCCGAAGCCGCGGGTGGTGAGGGCGGGGGTGCCGAGGCGGACGCCGGAGGTGTACCAGGCGCCGTTGGGGTCGGCCGGGACGGAGTTGCGGTTGGTGACGACGCCCGCGTCGAGCAGCGCCGACTCGGCCTGTCGGCCGGTGAGGCCGAAGGACGACACGTCGAGCAGGACGAGGTGGTTGTCGGTGCCGCCGGTGACGAGCTTCGCGCCGCGGGTCAGGAAGCCGTCGGCCAGCGACTTCGCGTTGTCGGCGATGCGCTGGGCGTAGGCCTGGAAGTCGGGCGTACGGGCCTCCGCGAAGGCCACGGCCTTGGCGGCCATGACGTGCGAGAGCGGGCCACCGAGCACCATCGGGCAGCCGCGGTCGACGTCGGCGGCGAACTCCTCCTGCGCCAGGACCATGCCGCCGCGCGGTCCGCGCAGCGACTTGTGCGTGGTGGTCGTGGTGAGGTGGGCGTACGGGACCGGGTTCTCCTCGCCCGTGAAGACCTTGCCGGCCACCAGGCCGGCGAAGTGGGCCATGTCCACCATCAACACCGCGCCCACCTCGTCTGCGATCTCGCGCATCTTGGCGAAGTTCACCCGGCGCGGGTAGGCGGAGTAGCCCGCGACGAGGACGAGCGGCCTGAACTCGCGCGCCTTGGCGGCGACGGCGTCGTAGTCGAGCAGCCCGGTCTCCGGGTCGGTGCCGTACTGCTGCTGGTGGAACATCTTGCCGCTGATGTTGGGGCGGAAGCCGTGGGTGAGGTGCCCTCCGGCGTCGAGCGACATGCCGAGCAGGCGCTGGTTGCCGAACTCGTGGCGCAGCGTCTCCCAGTCGGCCTCGGTGAGCTCGTTGACGTTCTTGGCCTGCAGCTTCTCCAGGTAGGGGCTCTCGACCTTGTTGGCCAGGATCGACCAGAACGCCACGAGGTTGGCGTCGATGCCGGAGTGCGGCTGGACGTAGGCGTACGGCGCGCCGAAGAGCTCGCGGGCGTGCTCGGCGGCGAGCGACTCGACGGTGTCGACGTTCTGGCAGCCGGCGTAGAAGCGGTGGCCGACGGTGCCCTCGGCGTACTTGTCGCTGAACCAGGTGCCCATGGTCATCAGCACGGCCGGCGAGGCGTAGTTCTCCGAGGCGATCAGCTTGAGCGAGGCCCGCTGGTCGGCGAGCTCCTGGCGGGTCGCCTCCGCGATGCGGGGTTCGACCGAGGCGATGACCTCGAGGGCCTGTGAGTACGCACTGCTGATCAGGGAGTCCGTCATGGTCCCAGCCTAGGGCCCGCGCGCGGACCCGCGCTCGGCGCCCGCGCCTGCTGGACACCCGCCGGACCACCCGGCCGGGAACCCCGCCGGCGCGTGGCGCGTTGGACCCGCGTGGCCCTCCCCTCGCTGACCGACCAGGCCGAGCGGCTCGTCCGCCTCGGCGTCCACGACCTCGCCGGCACGTCGGCCGACCGGCTGCGCGAGGTCGCCGACCGAGGCCCCGCCGGCGGCCTCCTGGTCACCTCTGCGCCGGCGTCGGCGCTGGCGCCCCTGCTGCGACGGCCGGCGGGCCACGACCAGAAGCCGGGCTTCGTCGTCACGGACATGACCGACGTCGACCTCTTCGCACCGACCACGGACGTGCCGCCGGCCCCGTACGTCGCGCTCGGCCTCGACCGCGGCGACGCCCACCTCGACCGGACGCCGGCCGAGTCGGTGCCCGAGCTGCTCGCCGCGGGCCGCACGCCGATGACCCTCGCCGAGGGCCTGCACTGGGTGCTGCAGGAGCCTGGCGTCCTCGAGCGCAACGCCTGCTTCATGACGCCGGGCTCCCGCCTGCGGCGGGCCGACGGGTCGTACGACGCCCGCACGCCGGCGCTGTGGCTCAGCAACGGCACCGGTCGGGACGGTCGCGAGCGCCGGGACGCGGTGAAGCTCGGGTGGTGCTGGTGGGGCAACCGGCACACCTGGCTCGGGATCGCGTCCTGCGGCGAGCGACTGCCGGTGTGACCTGGACCGCACCCGGCCGGCCCGCACCGCGTGGCCCGCCGCGCGGCGTCTCGCATCGTGGATCGCAATCCCACATTACGAGATTTCGTCTTGTGGGAAGCCTGTCCAACCCCTGAGACTTCTTGACATGGTCTCCGCCTCCACCCACACGCACCTCGTGGTCCGACGTCACGTCGACCTCATGCGCGTGGGCAGCGCGACCTGTTGGCATCGCTGACGCCGCCCCAGCACCCCCCTTCTCCGCGCTCAACGTCGCGCGCGGCACTCATTCAGCGAACAGGAATCTCCTGACATGCCCGACCTCCGGTTCAAGCCCCAGGCCGCCCAGAACACCGAGATCCCGCGCCCCAAGCGCGCCGAGGGCCAGTGGGCGCTCGGCTACACCGAGCCGCTCAACAAGAACGAGCAGTCCAAGAAGGACGACGACCCGCTCAACGTGCGCGACCGGATCCTCTACACGTACTCGCGCCGCGGCTTCGACTCCATCGACCCGGCCGACCTCCGCGGCCGCTTCCGCTGGATGGGCCTCTACACCCAGCGGGCCCCGGGCTTCGACGGCGGCAAGACCGCCCAGCTCGAGGAGGAGGAGCTCGACGACCGCTTCTTCATGATGCGCGTGCGCACCGATGGCGCGATCCTCGACGGCGACGCCCTGCGCGCGCTCGGCGAGGTGTCGACGGCGTACGCCCGCAACACCGCCGACATCACCGACCGCAACAACATCCAGTACCACTGGGTCGAGATCGAGAGCGTCCCGGCGATCTGGGAGCGCCTCGAGGGCGTCGGCCTCACCACGCTCGAGGCGTGCGGTGACAGCCCGCGCCCCTTCCTCGGCTCCCCCGTGGCCGGCATCGCCAAGGACGAGATCATCGACGGCTCCGAGGCGCTGGCGGAGATCAAGCGCCGGATCCTCGGCAACCCCGACTACTCCAACCTGCCGCGCAAGTTCAAGACCGCGCTGACCGGCCACCCCAGCCACGACGTGGCCCCCGAGGTCAACGACGTGTCCTTCGTCGGCACGGTGCACCCCGAGCACGGTCCGGGCTTCGACCTGTGGGTCGGCGGCGGGCTGTCGACCAACCCGATGCTCGCCCACAAGCTGGGCGTCTGGATCCCCGTCGACGAGGTCGCCGACGCCTGGGAGGGCGTCGCCGGCATCTTCCGCGACTACGGCTACCGCCGGCTCCGGTCCAAGGCCCGCCTCAAGTTCCTGCTCGCCGACTGGGGCAAGGACAAGTTCCGCGAGGTCCTCGAGAACGAGTACCTGCACAAGCAGCTCGTCGACAACCCCTCCCCCGAGTCCCCCGTGACGCAGGGCGACCACATCGGCATCCACGAGCAGAAGGACGGCCGCTTCTACGTCGGTGCCGCCCCGGTCGTGGGTCGCATCGACGGCACCACGCTCTCCGGGCTCGCCGACCTCGTCGAGGCGTACGGCGCCCGCGGCGCGCGCCTCACCGCCTACCAGAAGCTGGTCGTGATCGGCGTCGCCGCCGAGGACACCGAGGCCTTCGCCGACGACCTTGAGAAGATCGGCCTGACCGCGCGGCCGAGCAACTGGCGCCGCTCCACGATGGCGTGCACCGGCATCGAGTTCTGCAAGCTCGCGATCGTCGACACCAAGGAGCGCGCACGCCGGCTGGTGACAGAGCTGGAGAAGCGCTTCCCCGACCTCGACACCGACATCTCGGTCAACGTCAACGGCTGCCCCAACGCCTGCGCCCGCACCCAGGTCGCCGACATCGGCCTCAAGGGCCAGCTGGTGATGGGCGACGACGGCCAACAGGTGGAGGGCTTCCAGGTGCACCTCGGTGGCGGGCTCGCGCTCGGCGCCAACTTCGGCCGCAAGCTGCGCGCCCACAAGGTCACCAGCGCCGGCCTCGACGACTACGTCACCGCGGTCGTCTCCGCGTACCTCGCCGACCGCACCGACGGCGAGCGCTTCGCCGCGTGGGTCGCCCGTGCCGACGAGGCCCTGCTGCGCGGGGAGCCGGTGGCGGTCTGATGAGCGAACGAGCGCAGCCCTTCCACTGCCCCTGGTGCGGGGACGAGAACCTGTTCCCGCGCGAGGGCGCAGGTGCGTGGGAGTGCCGTTCGTGCCTGCGCAGCTTCACCGTCCAGATGACCGGCATGATCCCGCACCCCGGCACACCAGGAGGCACCGCATGAGCCTCTCCACCCGCGCCGCGCGCGACTTCAAGGGCACGCACACGGCAGGGCGTACGCCCGAGGAGCTGCGCGAGCTCGTCTCGCACGTCGGGGCCGAGCTCGAGCTCGCGCCCGCCGAGGTGATCATCGAGTGGGCCGTCGCGACCTTCGGTGACCGGTTCGCGATCACCTCGTCGATGGGCGACGCGGTCCTCGCCCACCTCGCGTCCAAGGTCGCCCCCGGCATCGACGTCGTCTTCCTCGACACCGGCTACCACTTCGTCGAGACCATCGGCACCCGCGACGCGGTCGAGGCGACCCTGCCGGTCAACCTCCGCACGGTCAGCACGTCGCTCACCGTCGCCGAGCAGGACGCGCAGTACGGCAAGGACCTCTACAAGACCGACCCCGACCTGTGCTGCGCACTGCGCAAGGTCAAGCCGCTGGCCGACACGCTCGCCGACTACGACGCGTGGGCCACGGGCCTGCGCCGCGCCGAGACCCACAACCGTGTCATCGCACCGGTCGTCGGCTGGGACGCCCGCAAGGGCAAGGTCAAGGTCTCCCCCCTCGCCCGCTGGAGCGACGAGCAGGTCGAGCGCTACATCGTCGACAACGGGGTCCTGGTGAACCCGCTCGTCCACGACGGCTACCCCAGCATCGGCTGCTGGCCCTGCACGCGCCGCGTGGCACCCGGCGACGACCCGCGCAGCGGGCGCTGGGCCGGCACCTCCAAGACCGAGTGCGGGATCCACGCATGAAGTCACCCCACGAGGTTCTTCTCCTCCGCTTCGCTCCCCCGAACAACCCCGCGGGGACCCCGACTCTCCGAGAGTCCTCCCAGATCCAGTACCGCAGCGACAACGTCGTCGCACCCACCCAGCACGACCGCACCACCACTCACGATCGGAGGCACCCCTGATGGCTGCTCCTGCTCTGGTTGCCCTGGCCCACGGAAGCCGGGACCCGCGATCCGCCGCGACGATCAAGGCGCTCGTCGCCGAGGTCAAGGCCATGCGCCCCGACCTCCGCATCGAGACGGCCTTCCTCGACCTCTCGAAGCCGTCGTTCGACACGGTGGTCGACCGGCTCGTCAAGGCCGGCCACGAGGAGATCGTCGTCGTCCCGCTGCTGCTCACCGAGGCCTACCACGCGAAGGTCGACGTCCCGGAGGCGATCGCCGCGGCGATGGCGCGCCACGAGGGCGTACGCATCCAGGCGAGCCGCATCCTCGGCATGGAGGCCGCTTTCCTCGAGGTCCTCGACGTCCGCTTGCGCGAGGCCCTCAAGGCGGCCCGCGTCCGCGAGCTCGACGCCCTGGTCCTCGCCGCCGCCGGCTCCTCCGACCCGCTCGCCAACCAGGCCGTCGCCCGGATCGCGCGTACGTGGGGCGCTCGGCACCGCCTGCCGGTCACGGCTGCCTTCGCCTCGGCGGCACCGCCGGCCGCGGGCGAGGCCGTGCGCGCGTTCAGGTCCGCCGGCAAGCGCCACATCGCCGTCGCGTCGTTCTTCCTCGCCCCGGGCAGGCTGCCGGACCGCGCGACGGAGCTCGCCGTCGAGGCCGGTGCGGTCGCCGTCTCCGACCCGCTGGGCGCGCACCCGGCCGTGGCGCGCGCGATCCTGGCCCGCTACGCCGTCGGCGCGGTGGAGCTCGTCCCCGTCTGATGAGACGAGCAGCGGCGCACGAGGCACGAGTGCGACGCGTGGGCTCGGCCAGATTGAGCAAGCGACGCGGCTGAGGCACGAAGTCGCGCGAGCGCGTCGAAATCTAGATCAAGTGCTTCAACGCCTCGCGCCGCGAGAGCCCGCTGAGTCTGTCGCCGTGGGCCTCGACGAACGTGCGGACCCACGCCGCGTCCGTGCGCGCGTGCTGGCGCAGCGCCCACCCGAGCGCCTTGCGGACGAAGAACTCCCGCCCGTACGCCGTGTCGTCGAGGTTCGCGACGAGGACCCGGGCGAGCAGGTCGGTGTCGGTGCGCTCGGCGTGGCGCAGCTGCGCGAGCATCGCCGTCCGCCGGACCCACAGGCTGTGCGGGTCGACGGACCAGTCGTCCATCACCGGAGTCGTCGCGTCGCGGTGGTCGAGCAGGACCTGTCCGACAAGGTGGGAGGCGATCTCGTCGACCACGTCCCACCACGCACCGGTACGCACCAACGTCTCGAGCAGGGGCAGCAGGTCGGGGTCGTGCCACCGCGCGTACGACCGGTGCCGCAGCAGCGCGATCGCGGCGTACCACTCCTCGCGGTGCTCGGCGTCCTCCCACAGCTCCAGCACCGCGTGCTCCCACTGGGACCGGTCGACGAAGCGGTGCTCGGCTAGGAGCGGGCGCAGCAGCGCCCTGAGCGCCGGGGCACCCAGGCCGACGTAGGGAAGCTCCGACTTCATGTAGGCCTGCTGCTGCGCGGCGCGCTCGGGATCGCCGCCCGACGCGGCCAGGGCGGCCCGGACGGCGCCGACGTACGTCACCGGACCTCGCCCGTCACATCGCAAGTCACGTCGCCCATCACGTCGCCAGAACGGGTCGTCATCCGACCAAGCGCTCACGGAGGTGCTCGAGCTGGCGTGCCGGGTCGTCGGTGACGCCGCCGTGCACGGGGCCGGGCTGCAGCACGGTGCTCCGGGGCGCCTTGAGGAAGCCGAAGCGCTGGCCGAGCGACTGGCGCGCCGCCTCGCCACCGCGCGCGTCGCCCCGGCACACCAGGTCGACGAAGGCCAGCGCCTCGCAGACCTGGTCGACGTCGACTCCGGCGTGCAGCGCCCGCAGCCGCTCGCGGTCGACGGACCACGCGGCGTCGAGGAAGTCCGCGCCCTGGCAGTGCAGCACCACGCCGACGTTGACGAACTCCTCACGGTCGGGTCGCGGCACGCAGCGCAGCACCACGTACTGGTAGGGAAGTCGCACCGTGCTCATCGGCCCACCTCCGGGAGCCACTGGCGGGTGCCGAGGCGAGCCACGAGGAAGTCGACGTACGCCGCTCGGAGCGCGTCCGGACCCAGCTCGCCGGCCCCGTCGGCGCCGGGCACCGGCTCGAGCCACACGTCGGGCACCGCCGCCAGCACCTCGGCGAACACGTCGGGTCCCAGGGCGGACGCGATCTCCTCGTCCAGCTCGCGCGCCCGTCGTGCGCACGTCTCGAAGACGTGCCCGCTGGGGTCCCAGGCCTGCGCGGCGAAGCGCGCCGGGTCGGTGATCCCGCCCTGCCAGCCGTGGTGGAAGTAGAGCGAGGCCCCGTGGTCGATCACCCAGAGGTCGCCGTGCCAGAGCAGCAGGTTGGGGTTGCGCCACGAGCGGTCGACGTTGGCGGTGAAGGCATCGAGCCAGAGCACCCGCGCGCCCTCGTCGTCGGCCGCGGAGACCTGCCCGTCGACGCCGAAGGACCCGGGGAGGAAGTCGATGCCGAGGTTCGGACCGACGCTGGCGTTGAGCAGGTCCTGCACCTCCTCGTCGGCCTCGTAGCGGGCGAGCTCGGGGTCGAGGTCGAGCACCACGAGCCGCGGCGTGCGCAGGCCGAGCCGGGTGGCGAGCCCGCTGACGACCACCTCGGCCACCAGCACCTTCGCGCCCTGGCCGGCGCCGCGGAACTTGCAGACGTACGTCCCGAGGTCGTCGCCCTCGACGACGCCGGGCAGGCTGCCGCCCTCGCGCAGGGGCGTGACGTAACGCGTGACGTGGACCGTGGGGAGGACAGCCGGGCTGTCCGGACCGATCTCCGCGGTCACCGGACGGGGGCCTCGGCGGCCAGCCGGGCGGTCTCGGCCGCGACGTCGAAGTCGGCGACGGGCCACTGCGGGTCCAGGCCGCGCAGGGTGTCGAGGAGCAGCTGTCCCACGGCGAGGTTGCGGAACCACTTCTTGTCGGCCGGCACGACGTGCCACGGTGCGGCCTCGGTGGTCGTGCGCTCGAGCGCGATCTCGTACGCCTCGCGGTAGGCCGCCCAGCGGGCGCGCTCGTCGAGGTCGCCGGGGTTGTACTTCCAGTGCTTCTCGGGGTTCGCCAGTCGCTCGGCCAGTCGGGCCTTCTGCTCCTCGGCGCTGACGTGGAGCATGCACTTCACGACCGAGACGCCCTCGTCGACGAGCCGGGCCTCGAAGTCGTTGATCGCCCCGTAGCGGCGCTCGATCTCGGCCGGGTCGGCCAGCCCGCGCACGCGCGCGATGAGGACGTCCTCGTAGTGGGAGCGGTCGAACACCCCGATGTAGCCCGCCTCGGGGAGGCCCTTCTCGATCCGCCAGAGGAAGTCGTGGGCGCGCTCCTCCTCCGTCGGCGCCTTGAAGCTCGTGATCCGGACGCCCTGGGGGTCGACCAGCCCGATCGTGTGGCGCAGCACGCCGCCCTTGCCGCTGGTGTCCATGCCCTGCAGCACCAGCAGGACCCGGCGCTCGGACCCAGCGGTCCGTTCGGCCCAGAGCCGCTCCTGCAGGTCGGCGAGCTCGGGCTGCATCGCGGCGAGGGCGGCCCGGCCGTCGGCCTTGTCGCCGTCGAAGCCCGGTGCGGCGTCGGTGTCGATCGCGGTCAGGTCCACCGGACCCTCGGGGACGCGGAGGACGTCGGCGATGGCGGAGGTCATGGGGGTCATCATGTCCCACCGGCCGTCACGGCGGGCTCCTCGCGCGCTCCGCCGCCCAGGACACGGCGCACGTCCAGCGTGCAGCCGACGACCGTGGCAACGGATCCGCCGCTCGTGGGCTCGTCGAACCAGGTGCCCCGCACGAAGCCCACCTTGTCGAGGACTCGCAGCGACGCGGCGTTGCGGTGGTCGGGGGCGGCGAAGAACTCGTCGGCGTCGGGAAAGCGCCGCGCAGCGCCGACCATCCAGGACCAGAGGAGGCGGGCGCCGAGCCCGCGGCCGGCCCACTCGGGCTCGCCGATCGCGTAGTCCAGCCCGACGGCGTCCGGGTTCGGTGTGAGCAGCGCGAAGTCCGGGTGCTCGCGGATGCGGTAGTCCTGCACGAAGCCCACGGACCGGCCGTTGACCTCCACGACCCACATCCGGGTGGGCGTGAGCCCGTCGACACGTGGTCCGTACGTCGTGGTGACCCGGTCGAGGGTCGGCTCCCCAGCGGTGTGCCACCACCGGCGGACGTGCGGCGCTGCGAGCCACGTCGCCAGGAGCGGCAGGTCGCCGCGCGTCATGGCGCGGAGGTCGACGCGGAGGTCCGGGTCGACGGCGAAGGCCAAGGTCTCGCCCGAGAGGTCGGCCGCGACCGGGTCGCCCGTCAGCGGTGCGGCGATGCGGGCCGCCGCGCCCGCCCAGCTCTCCCCCGGCCGGACGTCGCCGGCGAGGACCCGGTCCACGCCCGTGACCGTCACGCGCCTGGTCGCCACCGTGCCGCTCAGTGGGCGAGCGCGTCCGGGTCGACGACCGGTGGCAGCACCGACCACGGGAAGTCGATCCACCGCTCGGTGCGACGCCACGCGTAGTCGGCCTTGATGACCGACTGCGGCTTCTCGTAGATCACCACCGTCCGGGCCTCGGCGACATGGCCCTCGCAGAACTCGTGGACGAGCTCGAGCGTACGCCCGGTGTCCGCCACGTCGTCGGCGACGAGGACCTTGAGGCCGGACAGGTCGACGACGGCCGGGGTCGGCGGCAGCATGATCGGGACGTCGAGCCGCTGGTCGACGCCGGTGTAGAACTCCACGTTGACGACCGAGATGTTCTTGACCGCGAGGGCGTAGCCGAGCCCCATCCCGAGGGCGAGCCCGCCGCGGGCGATGGCGAGGATCATGTCGGGGCGGAAGCCCGAGTCGGCGACCTGCTGGGCCAGCTCGCGGGTGGCGGTGCCGAACAGGTCGTAGGTGAGGACCTCGCGCTCGTTGCTCACGGGGCCATCCCACCAGAGTCACGGCGCCCGGTGGAAGTGGGGCTGCGGGAGTGGACTAGAAGTCCGGGTGGTCGAGGTCGCCGCCACCGTCGAGGTCGTCGCCGTCGTCGAGCGCCTCGCGCACGACGGAGAACGCCAGGCCGGCCGGGTAGCCCTTGCGGGCCAGGAGTCCCGCGAGGCGCCGGGTCGCGACCTGTCGGTCGAGCCCCCGCATGGAGCGCAGCTTCTTGTCGACGAGAGCACGCGCGGCGACCCGCTGGTCGTCCTCGTCGATCAGCTCGAGCGCGGCCTTCGCCTCGTCGTCGCCGACGCCCTTGCGGCGCAGCTCCTGGGCGAGGGCACGGGGCGCCAGGCCCCGGCTGCGGTGCCGGCTCTCGACCCACTGCCGGGCATAGGCCGCGTCGTCGACGAGGCCGACCTCGGTGAAGCGGTCGAGCAGGCTCGAGGCGAGGTCGTCGGGGACGCCCCGCTTCGCGAGCTTCCCGGCGAGCTCCTGGCGCGAGCGCGCCTGCCCGGTCAGGGCGTCGAGGAGGATCCGGCGGGCCACGGACTCGGGGTCGGCCTCGACCTCCGCGGCCGCCGCCTCCTCCCGCGCGACCCGTGCTGCCTCGCGCTCCTCCCAGGTCCGCCTCTTCTTGCGTCCGCCCGTCCGGGTCGAGCCG
>JAESGW010000699.1_pt1 | contig 17938 bp, 9 predicted proteins | sample 9269791 | NCBI WGS metagenome assembly JAESGW01 (sample SAMN16773120, study PRJNA677053) | algae metagenome | isolation source: Aphanocapsa lilacina HA4352-LM1 and co-occurring heterotrophs from near cave... | place: USA: Maniniholo cave, near Haena, Kauai, HI | collected 2009-07-28 | reverse complement strand
TCGTTTTTGAATCTCAGAATCCAGATGCTGAATTCTTGGATCACTTAGTCCCGGTAAAGGTCATGCACTTGCTGCTCTACCCCATCATGCACTCCCCCGTCGAGCTTAATCACCAGGTGGAGTTCGTTGCAGTAGAAATCGGATATGTCGCGAAAGTTTGGGTGTTGGCGGCGGAACTTGTATCCTTCCATTTGCCTGTTTTTGAGAGCTTCCCAAAGCATCCGCTCAGCTGGTGTGAGCCCCTTCCTCAAGTCCCTTGCTCTTTGACGAGTTAGTAGTGAAACACCGTAAAAAAGGTTGTCGGAGTAGGTCAGGGTCTAATAAGTGACAAAAAATCTGTAGTCAAATAAGTTGACAATGAATCTACTGCTAAAGTGACATGGGATTTGATCTGTGCTATCTCAGTGGCACGATGATAATTGATTGGGAATATTTGAAAATCGTCCAGACTTCACTTTTTCCCTTCTGACCCCCTAAATCAAAGACCAAAACTCTGCGATTTCGTCATCTTACCACCCATTGGATCGCTAAAAGTCCATTAGGCTACAAATTCCGAAGATCATCCATGATCTCCTTTAGTATTCTATTCTGATTTTCGGAATTTATCCCGTCCCTAGGCCCCAACTCAACGCTCATCAACCTAGCGAGCAAAAAATGTACGTGATCCGGTCCCAGCTGCGGCAAAACCGACAATACAGCATGTTGCACGGCACGCTCTACCACCATTTTATAACGATCATGTTCCTCAGGATAATACCGCATATCTATCAAAATAGCCAAATTGCTAGCTACTTGGGCGAGGTCGGAGGTATCTACCCGACCTCCCTGTTCTAATTTATCAGCAAGCTCACGCACTCCCCCAATCGCTTTTCGTTCTCCTTTGTTGCCCCGGGTCAGTTCTTCGTCCCTCAAAAAAGCGGTCCCTTCCCTTTTATTGGCAAGCTCGATGTATCTCTGGATCATCTCCTCGATGACCGTGTTTTGATCTTCTCCTTCCATACCATCCATCATATTCCAGTAGCGAGAAAAGAAATCGCCATTAAGTTCTTGCACCCCTTCTTCAGGCAAAGTCAAACTCGCCAAAACCATCAAGTTGTTTAAGGCCACTTTTGGCTGCTGATCCATAACTTCCCTTTTTACGGATTCGTTTATGAGAGTTTCCGCGACCGTGTGGTCACCTTGAGCTCCAGCTACGGTGGTTGGGGCCCTGCCTTCAATCCGCAATTCCGAGATAACCCGGGGCAAATCCTGGTGTTCCTTCCTTGTGCGGATACGGGCAATCACCTTCCTTTGAAGAATGAACTGGCCTTGTGAAACAGGCATGATGCCCTTTTCAAAGGCTTGGGGTTTGCTTTTGTTTTGATTTGATGAGCTATCCGGTTTTTCGGTCTTCAAGGCCCTCACTCCCATCACGTCCGCCTCTCTCTCTAGTCCCGAATCGTCGTTGACATTCACTCCAGCCTTCATCTGCATGGTCGGCTTTACCCGTCCCTGCTTCTGCTGCACCACATGCCAGGCTTCGTGGGGAAGGTGTTTTTCCTGCCCCGGGGCAATATGGATGTCCGTACCCTGGGCAAAGGCATGGGCCTGAAGCTGGGCGGGCCGGCCGGAATTGTAGTGAACCTTCACATCATCCAGGGAGTAGCCCGAGAGGCTCTCCACTCCTGACTTGAGCGCATCAGGAAGGCCGGTTTTGTTTTCCTTTTTCTGGACAGGGTCACCGTTGGCGATGTAGCCAAATTTTAGTTGCATGGCCGTCTCGGGACGATTGTCCTCAAACTGGAAAGGAGAATTCGCCAGGTCCTGTTTGCCTATCGATTCCGGTTTGGTGGATGTTTTTGAGGCAGGTTGCCCCGCTGCATGTAAAGGCATAAAAAAATCGGTTAGTGGGTTTATCTTTCCCGGGCCTGATGTTCAGACCTTTCCAGATGCCCCTACTAAAAGTAGCAGATAGGCGGCTGAATTGCAACTAACTGTTTGTGTTGTTGGGCAGTCCCTCCATACCCTCGGAGCAGTTGATTTTTCACCGACCCTAAATTGCGCGTAGCTCGGCAGTCTTCATGGCTGAAAGAGGCCTTTCGGTGGAGATGTGCATCCAACGGTGTCGGTGATCCCGTGTGACTTTGCCCGGTCTAGCCCTGCTGACCCAAAAAATACAATACGCAAAGGGTAGCCAGCATGATCAGAAGCCATTTTAAAATACCCCTTACCCCCATGGCCGGGCTTTCTCTGATGCACCTGACGCCAAAGGGCACCATCGCCACCACCAATCCCAGAACAGCCACCACCGAAGTCCAGGAGCTCCCCTTCAACACCCCGAGCATCAGCATGGACATCAGCGCCAGCGCAACAGACGACGTCATATTCAGGGTTTGTGTCCGATAGGCCCCGATTGCCAGAAGAATCCAGCCCGCAAATATGGCCCCATTCAGCGTGGAAACGATGTTGTGTAAACTCCTCCGATGGTCGGCCATTTGAAAGTTGAATTGAGATCATCAACCTCAAATGGTTATTATGAAATAATCGAACAACATTCCAAATTCTCTACCTCTGTTTAATTGCGAGGTAAAATTAAACAGTATGCCAAAAAGGTACTGGATGCTTTTATCACCATCAGGCAACGGGCTTCCCACAGACCAGCTCTGAACGAAACAAATTACCTGACCTATAAAACCGCATGACGGGGGAGAACCTGGGGAGCGCCACTGGCCAATTACCCAAGATCGGAGAATTGAGACCCGAGAATACCTTTTCAATAATCTGTGGGCTAGTTTGCTGAAATGGCTTCCTCCGACAAGTAAACCAAACCGCTTTCACCCGTACCCTTAGGCAGAAAGCTCCTTTGATTAAAATCCCCTTTTAATACCTTTGCCCGTAAGTTAAAAAGCAGAATTCTCAAAAAATTATTAGAATAGCTAATTAAAAAAATGGTCGAATGGTCTTCTTCTAATTCTCATATACACGATTCTTGAAATCAAACAGCTCTAATAAAAAAGAATTTGAACAAGTAAGCGAGTATTTCGATATGACTTTGTTTGACCCAAATAACCAATGTCTCTACTTACAAAATTCCATTTTCTAATCGTTTTTTCGCTGGGTTTTGTACTCTTCCAGTCATCACCAATCGGCGGGTTAAAATTTCACGGGAGTGAACAGGCGATCAATCAACGTACTTCCTATGATGTCTTCGGAACCCAGCAAGTGGAATTCATCGATCGATTCACCATCGACTTTAGCCTGTCGTTGAATCCAGCCACAGAGATCGGCTACATTGTTCGAATCAAAAACAGGCAAAACGGACGCATCTTCAATTTGTTCTACGACGGGCAGGGTAGTAGTCTTGTGTTCAAGTTTAACGAAGAGGGAAAAAGCAATCTGGTCACTGCCAACTTGAACAAAGAACAGTTGATGAACAAACAGTGGTTTGCTATGAGCATCGCGTTTGATTTGGTCGATGATTCCATCAAGCTTACTATCGACGACCAGACTTTTTCAACCAAGAATCTAACCCTAGCCGACAGCTATCAGCCAGTCATCCTGTTTGGAAAAAGCGATCACATCATCGATGTCCCATCCTTCGCAATCAAAAATCTGTCCGTCTCGGGAAAAGAGACTTACACCTTTCCCTTGCTTGAAAATGAGGGAAACGTTGTCCATGACAATGAGGGGATTCCATATGGCGCAGTAATCAACCCCGACTGGCTAAAAAACTATGCATACCACTGGAAACACCAAAGAAGTTTCCACTCAGAAGCCATCGCCGGGGCAAATTACAATCCTCAGAAAAAGGAAATCTATTACTACAATCAGGATTCGCTGTGGAGCTACAATGTCCGCAGTGGAGCCACGCAAATCACCGTCTTTGAATCGAAAAGCCCCGTTGACCTCATTTTGGGCACAAATTTCGTTGACACCCTACAAAATAGACTCTACACCTACGAAGTCTATTATGACACACCCTATCAGGGCGCGACCGTCGCAAGTCTGGATCTAGGCAACCTGGAATGGAGGGTGGAAAGCCATCAACAACTTCCCACCCAGCTTCATCACCATGCCTCGTACATCGACCAAAGGAAATCCATCTATACCATTTTCGGAGGCTTTGGCAACATGAAGTACAGCAAAAACTTCTTCTCATTCGACTTGCATCAAAAGACCTGGAACCCAATCGAGGGTTTTTCGGGTGATGTGATTTCCCCGCGGTATTTTTCATCAGTCGGATACCGGCCGGACAGCAACACCCTATACGTACTTGGCGGAATGGGCAATGAATCAGGTGAGCAATCTGTCGGGAGAAATTACTACTACGATCTCCATCAGGTCGATCTGGATACCAAAATAGTCACCAAACTTTGGGAGATACCTTGGGAAAATGACAACATGGTGCCGGTTCGCGGCATGCTTGTCGATGATTCCAACCTTTACACGCTATGTTACCCGGAGCATTTCTCCGAATCGTTCCTCAGGCTCTATCGTTTTTCGTTGACCGACGGCAGTTTTGAAATTTTGGGGGATTCCATCCCGATCCGGTCCGATAAAATCACAACCAACGCCAACCTGTACTTTGACAAAGGGCTCAACAACCTCTACGCCGTTGTCCAAGAATTTGAGGACGACATTTCTTCAGATCTAAAAATCTACTCGCTTGCATTCCCCGCCATTACCAAGACGGAATTGAGCAGTTTTCCCGAGAAAAAAAGCAGCCTAAAGTCTCTTGTGGCTATTTTGGTCGGGATTGGCGCCTTGGGATTGGGCCTCTTTTTATACAAAAGACTAAAACCAAAGCCTATTCCTTCCGAGGATGGACAGGAGGAAAACACCTTCTTTCCCGTTTCAACCAAGTCGGCAAACGGCAACATCCCCAATTCCATCCTTCTATTTGGGAATTTCACGGTCAGAGACCGTAAAAACAGGGATATAACCTACATGTTTAGCACACAGTTGAAACAGGTTTTTTGCCTTATCCTCCAACACAGCATTACCGAGGAAGGCATCACCTCGCAACATCTGAGTAATGTACTCTGGCCGGACAAACCTGCCGACAAAGTCAAAAACTCCCGTGGAGTGACCATCAACAACCTCCGAAAAACGCTGAGTGAACTAGACGGAATCGAATTGGTTCACGACAGGGGCCATTATAAAATCATCCTTCACGGGGAGGCCTATTGTGACTACATCAGATGCCTACAGATCATTGCCGCACACCAGGTTGAGGAGCGCCGCGATGAATTTGCCGAAATCGTATCACGGGGCAAATTCCTCTACCTATCCGATGATCCGCTCTTTGATTTGTTCAAAGAAGAAGCGGAAACCAAACTTGAACCCGTGTTGGCTTTGGAAGTGGAAAAAAGCTTTGCCACCGACTCGCATTCTACGACTATCTCGCTGACGGAGGCCCTATTCAACATTGACCCATTGAGCGAAACCGCACTCGTTCACCAGGTCAAGGCCCTACAAAAACTCAAGTTGATCGAAGAGTCCAAGATAGCGTACCGAACTTTTATCCTGGAGTACAAGCGGGTGACCGGCAAGGACTTTCACCTGAGCTATTCCAGCATAGTTTTCCAGTAAGTAGGATATAGATTGACTACCAACCCAGCTTCACCCTAATACCTTCAGGGCTGTTTTCAAAGCTCAGGAACTGCGTCATGCTCGCCTCATCCCAGGTGCTTTCCACTTGCAAGGGTGCTCCTGTGGAATCGGTGATCTCCATTGTTTTCGTCTTCTCGGGCAGGAGAATCCGCATTACATTGGTGGTGTTCAGGGGACTTTTCACGACTAGCGAATAGGAATTGCCCGTCACCTGCTCATCGTAAATCCTGGCAGCAGTAGCCAAAACCTGTGGAGTTTTGGGATTTTTCACACTTCTGATATTGTAGAGGAAAGCCTGCTCGCCGGGATGGACAATTTTTTGATCCAGTACCGGAATCTCGGGATCAAACAAGTCGATGAATTTCCCTTTGGCAATAAATGGCGTTTTGTCCTCATTTTCATCCACTACCGAGATGATCTCATAAGGTCCACGACTGAGGGAGAAATGATTTTTGAACTCCAAGCCCCTTTGTTTTGACCGGGAGTCATAGAGTCGCTGGATGGTAGACACAAAGTCTCCGTCCTGGTTTTCGGCTAGGACAAATTCTTTGGGGTCGTTTCGCAGGATGACCACTTTGCCTTTACCATAATTAAACTCTCCCGCATCGAACGGCGCTTTCAAACCCAGCTTTTGGAAGAGGTCTTCAGAGGGCGCCTTGAATTGGTTGCCGTCGGTATTCCACCACTCCGGCACCGTCTGGAAGGGATCACTGTCTCGGCCGCAATAGACCAATACCCCACCTCCTTTAACCCATTCGGCAATCGCGTCATGAGCATTTTGCGCCATAGGCTTCATACTGGAATAGGACATGATCAGGATCTTGAGGTCCTCCCAAGTCCGATCAAAGCCCACATTCTCGATATGCACCGATTTCACCGGTACACCCCGCTTCAGCAAGGGCAAAGCCTGTCCGTAGAAATTGGACAGTTGAGGGTCTTCATAACCCTGATGCGTCGGGAAGCGCTGGAACATCATCGAATTGGACATCAGAATCCCGATACCCTGCGAGCCGCTTACTTTGTTTTCGGATAGGGGCATATCATTGAGCGTATTGATCATGACCTGCATTTGCGTGGAGTAAAAACGCGGAATCCGCTCCTTCTCCTCACTATCAGCACTGGTACGATACAATCCCTCGTAGATCCGATCCGGCCAAGGCATTATTTCATAGTCCGCGACCATTGGATAGAGCAGTTGCGCTGCGAAAGTGGCCTGGTAGTTTTTCTTGTAATCCACCCAATCCCGAGGCCAGTCTTCGATCGGATCGGTGAGAAAGTACATCTTTCGGCCCGTAGGCGCAGTCATGGATTCCATCGAGCCGTACTCCAGAAAAGCAGTTTCGAATACCCGCTCTTTCTCCCGGCCGTTGAAGTAGTTGGGTTCTCTGGAAGTTCCTGTCCAGACCTGGGCAATGTACCCGTCTACGCTTGGCAATGACGCCAAACTGGCTTCTGGACTAACGATCATCCACTGGGAATAGTTAACCAAGGAATGTGTGGGCACGTAGCAGCGAACGTCCATCCCCTTGCTTTTGCCGTACGCCTTGGCATAGGAAAAGCACTCCTCCACCGCACGATAGTAGAGGTGGTATTTGAGCTTGTTGGAGAGGTAGGTATTCTCGGCCGACTCATGCTGAGGCCTCCATTCAAATCCATAGTAGTCTTTCCACTCTCTTTTGAAAGCTTCGCTATATCCCGCCCGAGCCCAAAACTCCGGCTCCTCCAGGTAGATGGCATCGATACCCGCGTCGATCACGCGCTTGATCACCTTTTCCTTCATATAGGCTATGAAATTCATCGAAGGCACGATATAGGGCACCATGCGCCCATGCCAGATCGTGTCGCCTTTCTGGGTGACTTGTCCTTCATCCAGGTGCCACTTGCCGTCCCACTCTCCGGTGAAATAATCCTGGTATTCGCCCCAAGCGATACCACTCATGAAGTGCGTGTCATAGCCTCGGTCACGCCAGGTCTGCACTCGTTTTTCGAAGGTCATCTCGGCCTTCCCGTGATGATCTTTCACACTGTAGACGATCGCCACATCCGCCCGGACATCTGTCACGGGCTTCCAGGGGTTTGAGGTTTGAAACGCAGTTTTCTCACCTTCTTTTCCTTTCTGTCTGTAAGCCGAATTGGGTAGTGGAGAGCAAGCCTGAAGGAGAAAAAGAGTGAGTAGAAGTACTGGAATAATTTTTTGCATGAGTCTAAAAACTTTTTAAAAACGGATGGTAATGAGCTGCGACTACCCGGCGAAGGAACCAGATTACCGGCGTGGGTCACTTGCTGGTTAAGCGGTCTTTTTCCGCAATGACTGTAAATGGGAAGCCACCGCTAAAACCGGTGGCTTCCATTCTTTTTCGAGATCAATAAACCAATACTTGCCGGGGTTCATTGTAGTTCCAGCGGCGCGTACCGCTACCTCTTGGCGTATCAAAATTAATCCGAGCCGCAGCCCTCACGAAGACCATTCTACCTTCCGGAATCGTTCCGTTGGATTCGATGGTAATCACTTCGCCTAGCCTGTCATTGAAAGAGGCTCCGGAAAACTCCAGCTGGCTGGACCAGCGCTCGTCACGAGCTCGGTATCCCACGGTGGAGGAATAGCTGACAAAGAGTTGAATGTCGGTCACGTTCTGAAAGCCGCTGCTGTATCCACCCATGGGCTCGATTTTAGAGCGAAACTCCTCTTCGGATACGCCTCGCGTCACGCGGATCTGCGCCCGTACTTTTCCGTTGACCACCTCGGGATCTTTGACCCACTCGACGCGCAGGAAAGGCTGTACTTCAAAGGTAACATTGGCTGTTCCCTTGATGTCCAGCGTCTGGGTTTCGTTGGCCAGCAGCACTCCCCGCTCGTCCTCACGAAGCAACGGGATAAACGGCCCGTCTACTTGCACATTGTAAGTACCCGAGAAGAGCTTCGTGTTTTGAAACGTCCCATCCGGCATGCAAAAGAAGTCGGGATTTGGGCTGACATTGTCTCCCCAGCTCAGCTCCGTCAGACGGACTCGGATGCCCTCGCTACCTTGGTCAGTGAGCACCGGCTCACCCGTCTCTTTGTCCACCACTTCACCTTGAAGCGTCTCCGCAGGCAGATCGTAGTTGTCCAGTTCAAACATGCTGCAGGAACTGAGCGAAATCAGCGCGAAGAGTATGATATAGGCTGTATTTTTCATGTTCTGAAATTCTAGGTTATTGCTTAATCAGTTATCGGTTGGGCTGCTGGTCGATCACCGGGCTCTTGGATACTTCCCCGCCTGGGATGGCGAAATAGTAATCGATAATGTTGTATTCGAAGGTCTTCAGACCCACCCATTGAAAACGCGCGTCGAAGAAGTACTTACCGCTTTCGGTAGAAAGGAAAGGGTACAGGCCTCTGAATCGGTAGCGAGAGTTCATGCTAAAGGATTCCTTGTCCCTGTTTTCTCCCCAGAAACCATCTCGTTCTTCGTAGTGCTGAACTCTCCAGCGACGCAGGTCCCACTTGGTCTTGTGCTCCAGTGCCAGCTCTTTACGTCGCTCTTTCCGCACAATATTTCTGCTCGCGATATCGGAAGCCAGCGACCCAGTAAGAAGACTGGCTCCAGCTCGTTCACGGATCGCATTGATACCGGCCGTAGCCACTTGGAGCATGTCCGAGCCATCGGGCGAAGCTTCTCCAGCTAGGGCGAGCTCCACTGCTGCCTCAGCCGCGGTGAGCAACACGTCCGCGTATCTCATCAGGATAAAATGCTGGGAAGACCGGCCTTCTCCTGCTTCGAAAGAAGGATCAGTATTCAGCCACTTACGGCCATAGAAGCCTGTGAGTGTAGCTTCACCATTGTTGAAAAATGGCCCATTGGCCCCTGCCGCGGTGATCTGTTCACCGTTGAAAGAAACCAACTCCTGACTTCCTCCTTCTCTTGCGCTCAGGAATAGCTTCTTAGGTGATTGCGTGTAAGCAGTCAGCTGCTGGTAGCGGTTTTCGCCGGTCGCATAAGAGTAATCGTTGAAGAGTGGCTTGATCGGCTCAGCACCGGTGTATACTCCGGCGCGGACTTCGATCTCCTGGTTTTTGAAAAAATCCCCAGGAAAGATCACATAAGCACGCAGGCGTGGCTCAGCATCTTCAAAGAAGTCCATCGGTGAATCATACATCAGGTATTCGCCTTGCGAATTCGAAGCTCCAGTGGTCACCTTGATCGTACCATCTGGATAACGGTCAAATCCCTCAAATAGCTCGATAAAATCAAGCGTAGGACAGGTACCTGCAGACAAAGGTGCCTTGAAGATAAAGGGAGCCGCGTAGGCATCATAGCCATGAGTTGCTACCGGAAACTGGTACTGTTTTACGTAGATGTTCTCTGGACTAGTCGGGTCACTGAACATATCGACCATGTTTTGGTACTGCGCCTCCGGATCATTGGCCGCCCATCTCTTGGTGTAGAGTGAGTATTGCCCGCTTTGGATCACTTCATTGGCAGCCAAATAGGCCTCACGGAAATAGCGGATCGAGGCAGATTGAGCCGTCTGCTCGGAAAATCCGATCACGCGTACTCCCGTCTTCAGTCCCGTTCCAGTCAGTCTTCCAGGTACCGTCTCGTTATATTTGGCAACGCTACCGGCATAGAGCATGGCTTCGGACTTGAAGGCAAGCGCTACGTATTTGTTGGAATAGCCGCTCTTGGGGCTGGATGGCTGGAGCAAAGCGATCGCTTGATCGTAGTCGGCCAAGACCTGATCCCAAGTTTCTTCCTCAGTGGACCGCGGAATCTCAAGCGTCCCTTCCTCAGATGGGTAGCGCAGCACACTGGTGACCAAGGGCACGCCTCCGAAGCGTCTCGCCATGGCAGAAAACACCGTCGCGCGGACGAAATAGGCTTCACCCAAGTAGTGGTTGTAAGTGACTTCTGGGAAAGCATCCGCATATTCCGGCAGCTTTTCCAGCAAGTAATTGGCTTCGCGAAGCAGGCCAAAAGCCATTCCCCAGTACGGCGTACGCTCACCGGTAAAGGCCGAGCTGATCCCGTCACGATTGACGGATTCTCCGGTACCCTCTATTCCAAGGGATCCCAGCCAAGAGTTGTATTCCACGCCCCATTGGGCCATGTACTTGAAGTCCTCAAAGGGCATCTTGCTGTACATTCCCGCGATGTACACATCCATACCGGATTCACTGGTCATGAGCGTTTCGTCGCCAATGACATTGGGCGGTGGCACGTCCAAATCCGTACAGCTGGAGACGTACAAAAGGCCAAATAGCAGTAGTATATTTTTGATCTTCATGATTTGATTCATTTATTTTTCCAAAGTCTCAGCTCGCTTCCATCAGAAGGATGCAGACACGCCTACGGTAAAGGTTTTGGTCAATGGATACATTCGTCCCAACTCATCGCCGGGATGCTCCGGATCGACAAACTTCACCCCTGTGAAAGTCAGCAAGTTGTAGGCATTGGCAAAGAAACGGATATTGGCGCTTGGGCTTTTACGAGGCTTCAGTGTATAGCCCAGCTCGATGCTTTTAAGTCGCAGGTAGTTGGTGCTGACACGGTTAAACTCTGAGTTGCCAAAAGGATAGTTTCCCGTGTAGCCGTAGTAGCCACTCACCCACTCGGTCTCAGGATCGTAGGGATCAGCCATCGGATCTACCGGATGCCAGCGATCCAAATACTGCTCCAGCGCTCCGCCGCCATTGCTTCCCCAAATGGAATACAGCGGCTCTTCGTACTGCATAGAGCCCAAGGCTGAGCCTTGGAACAGCACGCTTAAGTCGAAGTTTCGGTACTTGGCATCCAGGGCCATACTGAAGTTCAGCCAAGGAGTCTGGTCATAGGCATAGGGATGTGCGTCCAGCCCGTTGATCTCGCCATCTCCATTCCAGTCGACGTATTTGTAGTCCCCTGGTAAGATGTCCCGATCCTTGTAGATATCGTAAGACCAGATGTCTTCCCAGTCAGTATATCTCCCGTCAGATTCGTAGCCAAACTGGACACCTTGGTAGCGATTGGTCAGGTTGTCGTTTCTCCACTGATCATAGGAATTACCGTAAGGGCCCTTCTCGGCCGCCACGAGATGTTGTCGTCTGGTGATCGTGGCTATCCCCTTCACTCCATAGGAAACCTGCCCGATCACATTGCGGTGAGATAGCTCCAAGTCCATCCCAAATTGGCGGTCGCTGTTGGTATTTTCCCTAGGAGCACCCGTGCCTACGACAGAGGGTACATCGCCGGATCGGGTGGAAAAGAGTCCTTCCCTGCGGCGGTCAAAATAGTCCAGGGAGAAGCCAAACTTGCCCTGCCACGCCTCGAAGTCCACCCCAACGTTGAAGGTTTTGGCAGTCCACCAGGTGATATTCTCGTTGGGAACCACGACAGAAGCACCGTAGACAAACTCACCGTTTAGCATATAGCCCGGCGCGTATTGGTTGTAATACCCTTGCGAAGCGTTGCCACTGGTCGCCGGATAGATGTAGCCAGGATACCAGTCATAAGCCAAAGAACCGTCATCCGCGGTCATCCCGTAGCTGGCTCTGAACTTCAATTGATCGACAAAGGAAAGCGCGGAGGCCGATTTAAAGAAAGATTCCTCGGAAAGTCTCCAGCCGATAGAGCCGGATGGAAACCAGCCCCAACGGTTGGTCTTGACAAACTTGGACGAACCGTCGTATCTAAATTGAACCTCGGCGATATAACGCTCGCTGTAGGCATAGTTTATCCGGCCAAACATGGCCGAATTGGCGATCTCGTACAGGTCGCCCGATCCACCTTGCATTCCACCTTGCTGATTTTCATTCATCCCGCCAACCAGGTACTCCATCGCAAAGGCCAAATCCCGCTGTGCGTAGAAGTTGTCCCCTTTGCGATTTTGGGTTTCAAAACCCAAGAGCCCGGTCACATCGTGGTTGGTGCCAAAGGTACGCTTGTAGTTCAGCAGAAACTGACCGAGGAATTGCTGCTTGGCATAGAGTTCACGTCGGATTTGGTTAGGCGAGCTGTTGTTATAAAGCTTTGACAGATAAGTATCTGACACCGGATCGTACATGTATTGGTAATATTCTCTACGATAGATATCATTGTCATCCCCGCGGTAGTCGTAGCTAGCCAATAGCTTTGCCGACAGTCCTCTCAAAGCATGCGATACCGTGCCCAAATCATAGTCTAAGGAAGCCGAAGACTGAAAATACTTTTGCTTGTACTTTCTATAGCCAGAGACATCGGCATCCATCATGGCGATGGTGTTTTGCTCCAGATCCAGCCCTTCGTAGTTCAACATGGTATTTTCCGGATCTGCATAGGCGGGGAAAAGCACGCCCTGTCTCCAGTAGTTTCGGATGATCTCCACCGCGCTGGAGTACGGTGAATTACGCTGATCCGCTACCCCGCTGAGATTGAGGTTTAAATTCAAGCCCTTGGCGATCTCGGTCGTGACATTGGATCGAAGGTTGATTTTACTGTAGTTCATATCGCCAGACTTAAACAAGCCCTCCTGATACAGATATCCACCAGCGATGTAGTATTGGGTTTTCTCCGTTCCACCATTGATGCTGATATCGTGCTGACTTTGCGGCGCGTATTCTTGGATCAATAATGAATTCCAGTCAGTGGTGCGCCGTTCACCAGTTCGAAATGCCTCAAAGTCATCCTCCTGATAGATCAGATTGCCTCCGTTGATATTGTTCATGGCCATCTCGTTGTAGAGGGTCATGGTCTCGTAGGGATCGGAGAGCGCAGGAAATCCATTAGGCTTCTGAAGGGTGTAGGATCCGTTGTAGGACACGGTCGCCTTGCCGGTCTGGCTGCCTTTTTTGGTAGTCACGAGTACCACACCATTGGCAGCGCGAGCCCCGTAGATCGCGGCAGACGCATCCTTCAACACCGAGAGGTCTTCGATATCTGTGGGGTTGAGCCGCTGGAAATCAGCCATGGTGCGCTGGATTCCATCAATCACGATCAAAGGTGATCCAAGACCGCGTATGTCCAAGCTGGCATTGAACGTTCCTGGTTCGGCACTTCGTTGCCAAACGCGCACCCCTGCCACTCGGCCGGTAAGCATGTTTTGGGGGTTTTCGTTTTTGGTACGAAGCATTTCGTCGCCCTTGATATTGGCCACGGAACCTGTCAGGGTGACTTTTTCCTGCATGCCGTAGCCGACCACGACTACCTCCCCAAGCTGCTGGGTGTCCGGTACCATAGCCACTTGGATCACTGATTGCGCGCCCACGACGATCTCTTGGGTCACATAGCCGATGAATGAAAACGTCAACGTGGCTCCCTCATCCGGGATGGTCAATCGGAATTCTCCATTGATATCCGTCGTCGTGCCGACGACGGTACCTTTCAGCAATACGTTTACTCCCGGCATGGGAGTGCCATCCTCGGAGAACGTCACCGTCCCTGAGACGACGCGCTCTTTTCTCCCAATGCCAAAAGTCTCAGAAGTATAGCGCTCGCCATCCACTCCCGAAGCAAAGCCGGGAGAAAGAACAGCGCACTGCAAGACGATTCCCAACATGGGAAACTTCAGTCCTTTGAAAAACTGCTTATATATCTTTTGCATAATGTTTAGACAAGTTGATAGGTCAATGCTTCGGTGAAGCTGACACAGAGATGGTACAAGTGGACAGTCCCGCTTTCACGGGAAGCCAAACCGAACTCATTTGGACAGCTCATAGCGTGACAACACCGCATATTCCGCCGCAAAAGCAAAATTGAACATCCCCTCAGTCCTGTTGTTGGCTGGAGTTGGGCTCCAGCCTACCAGCAGATTGGTAGGGAGAAATCCCTCGTAGAGGTGATTTTCATAGCCATAGTCGAGATTCTTCTGGAAAGTGGCGATGTAGTCCGAAGCCGTACCGTAGGCAGGCTGCACATCCACATAGCCCCGCATCAAGACCCCGTTAAACCAGTTGTTAAACCCATTGATGGCGTAGGAATAGTATCCTTCGTGAGTCTCTCCCAGCTTTGCAAAAAACTGAAAACTATCGTCGGAAAGCTCTTTCGCGTCTTCCAGGTATTCAGCCTCTCCGGTAAGTCGGTACAAGTCGGCCGCTCCGGAGAGCATGGTGCCGGAGTTATAGGAGATTGCAGGGCCTACCCGATCTTGGCAGTTGCCGCCGCGACGATACTGAACGCCGTCAATCGTCTCGGTCTGAGGATTGCCAGGTGAGCAGCCGCCGCGCATGTCGTCATACACCCCGTCAGTTCGCAGTAGGTTGTCTTTTTGCCATTCGTACACCTTCTTGGCAAAATCCGCGTAGTACTCGCTTTTTTTGACCTGTTCGGTTTTTCTCGACGTTTTGTCAGCGGCGTCGATGTACCGATGGGTGATCTCGTCATTTTTGCCGGCATAGATCTCCGCCAGCCAGACTAGTGGGCTGACCATTGGGCCATTGCTACAGGCATGCTTAGTCACATAGCCCGGTCCCCAAGGAATACCACCACGCTCAGTGCCGTCGGCATTGCGAGTGGCATCCCAGCCGTCCAAGACATACTCGGTGAGGTATTCCGCTTTGTCCAAATAAGCTGTTTTACCGGTGATCTTGTAGGATTCCAGCAGTTCACGGACGAGCCACATCTGGTCATCGTAGACGTTTTCTATGCCTTCGACCTTTGCTGTTCCCTTTGCATTCCCACGGTTTACACCATACACCGACCATTCCTTGGTCTGCGTGTAGGACACCAGCTCAAAGGTACCCTGATAGTAATCCACGTTGTCATAGAGCTGAGCCAGCAGATCTCCATAGCGCTCGAAGTGCTCGTTGTAGAGTTCCATGTTGCCATTTTCCTTTTGCACTTCCAGCCCATGCAGGATGGCATTGACCGCTTCGATGGCTGCGGAGTACATCCAGACACTACCGATCTCGTCGGATTTGACACCGGTGTAGGGATTGTAGTATCTGGCCATTGCCATGCCCGAACCGATGAAGTGAGCCTCGGCGGCTTTGTCGGCAAGCTCCATAGCTCGCGTCAGGTTTTGCTCCGAGAGACTTAGCTCAGTCGGAGGGTTTTGTGGATCCGTGTCGGAGGGATTTTCAGTACATGCCGAAAATAGCAGCACAGCAAGGGTCCAAATTGTGATCATCATTCGATTTTGTATCATGTTTAGGTTTATTGTATTAGTTGAGATCGATACGATGGATTACCAGCTTGTTCTCTCCAGAGTTGGCTTCGACGTTGTATACCCCGAGGGAGAGCGTCACGTCTTTACCGTTGAACTGAGACAAGTCATACACAAAAGATGCGTACCTTTCGGGATTGCCCGCTCCACCGTCACCGTGCTTGAATTTCCAACAGCCATCTTCCGCAGCGCTAGCTTCGTCAGCGGTATGGGAAGCAGGTGCAAGATGGGTCACCGTGCCGTCGTTCTCGATGGCAGTGAGCTTGAAGTAGGTAGGGTTATCTCCAAAATTTCGAGTGCTCAGCGTCAACTGGTTGCTTCCTGCTCCTACCGAAAACTTCGAATACAGGTAGGCCTCCGGCACCGTAGCACTGACTTCGTTCGTGTTGCGGGTTTTGATCAAGTACCCTTCTGAAGGGAATACTTCGGGGTCTTTCTTGAGTGGGACAAAAAACCATTGCGAAGCGACATGCCCCACATTGCGCCATGCTCGGTATGCATCCACGTAGTTATCTCGATTGCCGCTCACGGGGCTAATGCCCGTGAAGGACTTCTTGGTGTGCGGCATGGTAGAGCGCACGGTCTCTTGGGTCAACTTCCAGCCCTCGATCACCTCGGTACCTGGCAGCCAGTCCCAATTATTCACTTTTTGCCCCGCAAATCGAATCGCCCTTAGCACCAATTGCTTCCAATAGTCTCCCGTGGCCTGTCTGTAGATGCCGACAGCTACGATGACTTCTTTGCCCACATAGTCACTGAGGTCAAACTCAAAGTCCGCGTAATCACCCGAGCCGTAGGTCTTGTTTTCCCCGATCTTCACCGCGTTAGGCATAGGAACTGATAGATCCACTACCTGTACTCCGAAGTAGGCCGGATTGGCCGCGTCAGCGCTGTGAGTCCTAATCCGCAGTGAGAGTATCTTGTTGTCCTCCGTGATCAGCTTGCTACCGTAGACATAGGAATCAAAGACATTGAGGTCTGCTGGATTGGAGCGATCTGCGTCGCTGTTGCGGATTTGAAGGGTAGTTCCCTCGTTTTGCTCTTGCCATGCTCCTCTGAAGTCCAACGCGGACATATAGTTGCAGGCCCAATCCCATCGCGGATAGGCATCGGCATTTCTACCACCTCGGTACTCATTGTAGTACCATTTGTCTGCTTGCTGCAGATCTGCAAAAGTCAGCCCCCGAAGAATCTCACTACTGCCCATGGTGATCTCCAGAGTGGCAATCCCGTCGACAAAATCAGCTTCGGATACCTGCTTGGTGATAGGCTCATAGTTAGCTTTGGTAAACGTGACACTGTAGCTGTCGACGACTAGATTTTTCAAAGCGAAAACCCCATCGCTGCCTGTCGTGACTGTTCCGGCTACACCGACGCTGACTGTTACTCCCTCCAGTGGCGTGTCGCCATTCCTTCCGTCTCGGATCACCCCGTATATTTTGGCGGAGGCAAAAACCAGAGAGACGTCAGCCGTGGCCACGTTGTCACTGTTGTATTTGTCCGGGTTGATGGTGAGGCTGACGGCTAGCCATCCGTCTTTGGTGAATTTCACCGCACGCGTCTTCCGCGTGACATTCTCAAAAATATACTTCCCGTCACTTCCAGTGGTGAAGGAGACTTCCTCCTCTCCTATTCCGGAGAGTGAGACGTTTACATCGGCGATGGGCTGACCCTCGCCGTCAGTGACTGTACCCGTGATGCTGCCTCTGCTTTCGGCTACCGGCTCATCTTCTTGGATACAGGAGCTTGTGGATGCTATGAATGCACCCAGCAAAGCGATGTAAATGATCGCTCGTAGTTTTTTACTCATATGTCAGATTATTAAGGGTTGTATTGATACTTGTCCTGCCAAACGGACTGAAATGCGTATCACTTCACCGCTTGACAGGTAGGGAAAATAGAAGCGACCTGGTTAATTAATTGGTTAAAACAGGGTTAAAACCCATGAAAAATTTGCTAATCTGGCAATGGATTAGGATAAAGGCCGTTTCCAAAGAATTAATCAAAACATTTTTCTATCTCGCATCGAAAGCTAAGGCACTAGAAATAATAGGGTGATTCGATCCCCAATAAAAAAGCCCTCCAAGACGATCTTGGAGGGCTTTTGTTTGGAAAAGCGGAGATCTTACCCGATCAGGTTTCCTTCTGCGTCCCACTCGGCGACTTTGCCGCGATCCTCGGGTTTGAGGTAGAGGGAGAGGTACTTCTCGGGGTTGGACAGGCCGTGCCTGTCCAGGACGTTTTGGGGTAC
>JAESGW010000698.1_pt1 | contig 17953 bp, 21 predicted proteins | sample 9269791 | NCBI WGS metagenome assembly JAESGW01 (sample SAMN16773120, study PRJNA677053) | algae metagenome | isolation source: Aphanocapsa lilacina HA4352-LM1 and co-occurring heterotrophs from near cave... | place: USA: Maniniholo cave, near Haena, Kauai, HI | collected 2009-07-28 | reverse complement strand
CCGCGAGCGCCGTGAACACCGCGTCGGCGGACACGGCGAGGAAGACCGCGGCCGGCGACAGCACCAGGAACGGGGCCGCGAGACGCGCCCACCGCTCCGCGCCCAGCACCCGTAGCGTGACCATGGTGGCGAGGGGGATCGTCGCCGCGACCGCGACGAGCACCAGCGCCGCGACGAGGCTGCCGCCGAGCCCGAGGCGCACCAGCGCGACGTGGAGCAGCACGGCACCCGGCGGGTGGCCCGCGACATGGATCGGCCAGTTGTCGGGCGAGCGGTAGGGGATGCGGTCGACGTACTCGCGCAGCATCGCGGGCACGTCGGTGATCTCGCGTGCGGTCACCATGTACTCGCTCGGGCCGTCCATCACCCGCGTCAGCCCCACCTCGCCGTCGACCAGCGCGAGCGCGAGCAGCCACGCCAGCCCGACGACGTACGACACCAGCAGCAGGCGGCGCCACGACAGCGTCCCGGCCAGGGTCTCACCGCGCCAGACGCCGGCAGCGGCGAGCAGGACGGCGAGCACGGAGGCCGTCGAGACGCGCGGGTCGACGAAGCCGTGGAGGGGCGGCAGGCCGAGCATGTCGCTGCGCGCGTCGACGTCCCAGCCGGCGAGGACCGGCACCGCGAAGGACGCGAGCAGCACGACGGAGGCGACCGCCAGTCCGGCCCACGCGCGGGCGGACGTGCTCGGGGCGGCCATGGCGACGAGCCTAGGGGCGCCGGGGTGAGGGACCCGGGCCGCACCACCAGCCGTCACAGTCACGTAATCCTTCGGGGGGTCCGCGACGCCTGGCGGCTGGCTAGGTTCGCAGCATGACCAGCGACGCCGCCGTCTGCGACCTCGTCCTCCCGTGCCGCGACGAGGGGCCGGCCCTCCCCGCGCTGCTGGCCCGGGTGCCGCCTGCGTTCGCGGTCGTGGTCGTCGACAACGGCTCGCGCGACGACACCGCCGCGGTGGCCGAGCGGCTCGGTGCCCGCGTCGTCGTGGAGCCGGTGCCCGGGTACGGCTCGGCAGTGCACGCCGGTCTCCTGGCCGCCACCCACGACTTCGTCGCCGTGATGGACGGCGACGGCTCGTTCGACCCCGCCGACCTGCTCGCGCTGCTGGCCGACGTGCGCGAGGACCGCGCGGACCTCGCGGTCGGGCGGCGTCGCCCCACCCGTCGGGGGACGTGGCCCTGGCACGCCCGCGCCGGCAACGCACTGATCGTGGCGTGGCTGCGCCGGAGCATCGGCATGGCGGCCCACGACATCGCACCGATGCGGGTCGCGCGACGGCAGGCGATGCTGGACCTGGGCCTGCGTGACCGTCGCTTCGGCTACCCCGTCGAGCTGCTGCAGGCGGTGACCCGCGCGGGGTGGCGCGTGGCCGAGCACGACGTCGACTACCACCCCCGCGCCGAGGGCACCCGGTCCAAGGTCTCCGGCTCGGTCAGCGGCACCGTCCGTACGGCCCGCGACTTCTGGCGGGTGCTGTCGTGACGGGCCCGACCGTGCTGGTGATGGCCAAGGCGCCGGTGCCCGGGCGGGCCAAGACCCGCCTCGCGGTCGTGACGGGCGACGAGGTCGCCGCCGACCTGGCGGCCGCGGCGCTCCTCGACACCGTCGCCGCCGTCACCGCGCTGCCCGGCGCCCGCGGGCACCTGGCCCTCGCCGGCGACCTGCTCACGGCCAGCCGCGGCCCCGACCTGGTGGCCGCGCTGGAAGGGTGGCGGATCACCCCGCAGCGAGGCGACTCGTTCGCCGACCGGCTGGCCGCTGCGCACGTCGACGCCGGCCACGGCCCCGTCGTGCAGGTCGGCATGGACACGCCCCAGGTCACCGCGGACCTCCTCGCAGGGGTGCTCGACGACCTCGTCGACCACGACGCGTGCCTGGGCCCGGCCCCGGACGGCGGGTGGTGGGCGCTCGCCCGGCACGACCCGTCCGTGGCGGCACCGCTCGCCCGGGTGGCGATGTCGACGCCGACGACCTACGACGACACCCGCGCCGCCCTCGCCGACGCCGGGCACCGGGTCTCCTCCACCACGCCGCTCGGCGACGTCGACACGGTCGAGGACGCGGCCGAGGTGGCACGACTGGCGCCCGACACGCTGTTCGCTGCCGCCTTCCGGGCCTGGGAGGCGAGGTCGTGACGGCCGAGCTGTCCTTCACCGAGGCGTTCACGTCGGCCCTGCGGGGGGCGCCGGCGATGGTCGCCCACTCCTCGGGCGTCAGCCGGTTGCTCCCGGTCGAGTCGTGGACCGGCGACGCGGACGCGTCCGACCACGCGCTGCTCGACCTGTGCGAGGGCGACACCCTGGACATCGGCTGCGGCCCCGGCCGGCTCACCCACGAGCTCACCCGGCGCGGCCACCAGGCCCTCGGGGTCGACGTGGTCGAGGAGGCCGTCCACCTGACCCGGCGACGTGGCGCCCCGGCCGTCGTCGCCGACGTCTTCGAGGCCGTGCCGGAGGAGGGTCGGTGGGGAACCGCCCTGCTCGCCGACGGCAACGTCGGCATCTCGGGCGACCCCACCCACCTCCTGCGCCGGGTGCGCGAGCTCCTGCGACCCGAGGGACGCGTCGTGGTCGAGGTCTCGGGCCCCGGCACCGGGTCGTCCGCGGGCTGGTCGCGCCTCGAGCTCGAGCACGGCCGGAGCCGTCCGTTCCGGTGGGCGTTCCTCGCGGTGGACGACGTCGCCGCCGTCGCGATCGCCGCCGGGCTGCTGGTGGCCTCGGTCCACCGGCTCGCCCCGCACGACGACAGCCGCTGGGCGGCCGTGCTGGAGCGTCCGTGATGCGCGCCCCGCACCCCGACGACTTCACGTCCCGGCTGCGCAGCCCCGCGGTCGCCGCGCGGGTCGGGCTGTGGCTGGGCATCTCCTTCGCCCTCTGCTTCCTCACCGGCCTCGTCAGCCACTGGGCCCAGCTGCCGTCCCCGGCGGTCCCGTTCCCGACGGGACCGGCCTGGGGCTACCGCGCCACCCAGGGGCTGCACGTCGTGTCGGGGTGCGCCGCTGTCCCGCTGCTGCTGGTGAAGCTCTGGGCGGTCTACCCGCGGCTGTTCGAGCGGGTCGACGTGCGGGCCGGGCGCCGGGCGGCGCTGGTCGGGCTCGAGCGCGCCTCGATCGGCGTGCTGGTGGCCTCGGCGGTCTTCCAGCTCGCGACCGGGCTCGCCAACTCCGCCCAGTGGTACCCCTGGCGCGAGTTCTCCTTCCGCACCGCGCACTACGCACTCGCCTGGGTCGCGATCGGTGCCCTCGTCCTTCACGTCGCGGTCAAGCTGCCCGTGATCCGGGCCGCGCTCGGTGCGGACGTCGACGACACGACGCTCGACCGCCCGAGTGCCCGTGAGCCGGGAGCCGTGTCGAGGCGGGTGCTGCTGCGCGGCACCTGGGCGGCCGCCGGCGTCGCCGTGCTGGCGACGGCGGGCGGCACGGTGCCGTGGCTCCGGAAGGTCAGCGTGCTCGCCGTCCGCACCGGCGAGGGCCCCGGCGGGGTGCCGATCAACAAGACGGCCGCGGCCGCCGGCGTGCTGGACTCCGCGGTCGACCCCGGCTGGGCGCTGGACGTACGTGTCGACGGCGCCGTGGCGGCCCGGCTGACCCTCGCCGACCTGCGGGCGCTGCCCCAGCACACCGTCGACCTCCCCATCGCGTGCGTCGAGGGGTGGAGCGCGCAGGGCCGCTGGTCCGGCGTACGGGTCCGCGACGTCCTCACCGCGGCCGGCGCGGCGGGCCGCACCGACGTCGTCGTCGCGTCCCTGCAGGAGCGCGGCCCCTTCACCCGGACGGTGCTGCCGGCTGCGTTCGCCGACGACGAGCGCAGCCTGCTCGCCCTCGACCTCGCCGGCGAGCCGCTGGACCTCGACCACGGCTACCCGTGCCGCGTGATCGCCCCCAACCGGCCCGGCGTGCTGCAGACCAAGTGGGTCGCCTCGCTGGAGGTGACGACGTGAGCAGGCGGCCCGACGTCGCCCGCGGACTGCTCGGCGGGCTCGGCGTGGCGCTCGGCGCGTACGGCGCGTGGCTGGCGCTGACCCGGCAGGACGCCGGACAGCTCGTCGAGATCGCCGTCTGGCTCGCCGCAGGGGTCCTGCTGCACGACGTCGTCATCGCCGGGGTGGTGCTCGCGGCAGCGGCCCTGGGGCGCCGTTTCCTCCCCGGTCCGTGGCGGGCACCTGCGACACTCGCACTCGTGGTGTGGGGCGGCGTGACGCTGATGGCGGTCCCCGTGCTGGGCAGGTTCGGCGCGCGGGCCGACAACCCGACCCTGCTCGACCGCCCCTATCTCGGCGCGTGGGCGGCGCTGAAGGTCGCGACGTTGCTGGTCGTCGCTGTCGGCGGGCTGGTGCGCGCGCGTCGCGGGGCGGGGGCCTGAGGTGTCGCGGGTGCTGGTCGTCGACGACGACGAGACGGTCCGCGAGGTCGTGGTGTCCTACCTGCGTGCCGCCGGCCACGAGGTCACCGAGGCCTCCGACGGCGCGACCGGGCTGGCCGCCCACCAGGACCGGCGCGCCGACCTGGTGGTGCTCGACGTGATGATGCCCGGCCTCGACGGCCTCGAGGTGTGCCGCCGGCTCCGGCTGGCCGGCAACGTGCCGGTCATCCTGCTCACCGCGCTCGGCGCGGAGCAGGACCGGGTCGTCGGGCTGGAGACCGGCGCCGACGACTACGTCACCAAGCCCTTCAGCCCCCGCGAGCTGGTCCTGCGGGTCGAGTCGGTGCTGCGTCGCAGCGGCGGCGACCCGGCGACCGTGCCCGACACCACGACCGACGGGGACCTCGTCGTCGACCACCGGCGCCGCACCGTCACGGTGGGCGGGGCGCAGCGCTCCTTCACCGCCCGCGAGTTCGACCTGCTCGCGCACCTGGTCACCCACCCCGGACAGGCCTTCAGCCGCGAGGAGCTGATGAGCCAGGTGTGGGGCTGGTCGTTCGGCGACTCCTCGACCGTGACCGTCCACGTGCGCCGCGTCCGGTCCAAGGTGGAGTCCGACCCCACGGAGCCCGTCCGGCTGGTCACGGTGTGGGGCATCGGCTACCGGTGGGAGCCCGCCTCGTGAGCGAGCAGCTGCAGATCGTCCTGGTCGCCGCGGCCGGCGGTGCGGTCGTGGGCGTCCTCGGACTGTTGGCGGGCTGGCTCCTCCGCAACCGGTCGCTGCGCTGGCAGCTCGCCCTGGTCGCGGTCGTCTCCGTGACGACCGTGCTGGTCGGGGTCGTCGCGATCGCCCAGCTCATGTTCCTCTCGCGCCACGACCTCCAGGTCGTCACGCTCGTGACCCTCGCAGCCGCCGCGGTCTCGCTGGCCGTGGCCGCGATCCTCTCCGAGGCGCTCGTGCGGTGGTCGCGCCGGCTGCGGGAGCACGTGCGCCGCATCGGGGGCGGCATGCCCGAAGAGCCGGCCCCGTCGGCTCCGGCCGAGCTCAGCGAGCTGGCCCGTGAGCTGGCGGCGGCGCGCACGCGGCTGGAGGAGGCCGCCGACCGCGAGCAGCGGCTCGAGGAGTCCCGCCGCGAGCTGGTGTCCTGGGTCTCGCACGACCTCCGCACGCCGCTGGCGGGCATCCGCGCGATGGCCGAGGCACTGGAGGACGGCCTGGCCAACGACCCGGCGCGCTACCACCGCCAGATCCGCGGCGAGGTCGACCGGATGGTCAGCATGGTCGACGACCTCTTCGAGCTGTCCCGGATCCACGCGGGCGTCCTGCGCCTCCAGCCGGAGCTGGTCCTGCTCGGGGACCTGGTCAGCGAGGCGGTCGCCGCCGCGGACCCGGTCGCCCGGATGCACCGCGTGCGGGTCGGCGGCGACGTCCAGTCGGGCCTCGAGGTGACCGTCGACCCCGCCGGCCTGAACCGGGTGCTCGGCAACCTGATCGTCAACGGCGTGCGGCACACGCCGGCCGACGGCACGGTCCACGTCAGCGCCCGGGTCGTCGGCGACGAGGTCGAGCTCGCGGTCGCCGACCAGTGCGGCGGCATCGAGCCCGGCACCATCGATCGGGTCTTCGAGGTGGCCTTCCGCGGCGCCGAGGCGCGTACGCCCGAGGACCCCGCCGACTCCGCCACCGCGGCCCGCGCCGGGCTCGGGCTGGCCATCGTCAAGGGGATCGTCGAGGCGCACCGCGGGCGGGTGGAGGTGACCAACACCGGACCGGTCGGCGCGACGACCGGGTGCCGCTTCGTCGTACGGCTCCCGCTCACCCGGCCCGCCACGCCGGCCGCCGGCTGACCGGCCGCCCTCAGCTCTCGAGGGCCTCGCGCACCGGGTCGGGCTCCTCCTCGGGCTCCTCGTCGAAGCTCTGCCCACGGGTGCTCGCGAGCAGCAGGACCACGCCGATCACGGCCGCGAACAGCGAGGCCAGCAGGATCGCGATCTTCGCCTCCTCGGTGAGCAGGTCGGAGCCGGGGAACGACAGCCCGGCGATGAAGATCGAGACGGTGAAGCCGATGCCGGCGACCGCACCGAGGCCCACCACCATCGTCCACGACGTGTTCTCGGGGAGCTTCGCGATGCCGAGGCGTACGGCGAGGAAGGAGGTGACGAAGATGCCGACGGGCTTGCCGACCACCAGGCCCAGGATGATGCCGAGGCCCACCGGCTCGGTGAAGACCTCGCTGATCGCGCCCAGCTCGACCCCCGCGTTGGCGAGGGCGAAGATCGGCAGCACGACGTAGGCCGAGAGCGGGTGCAGCGAGCTGATCAGCCGCTCGACCACCGACACGGACTCCTTGAGCAGGAAGCGCAGGCGGGCCAGCTCGTCGGGGTTGAGGTGGCGGTCGCGCAGCGCGCGGGTGGCGTACTCGCGGGCCACGTCCTCGTTGAGCAGCGGCCTCGCCGGGGCGAGCAGGCCGATGGCGACGCCGGCCAGGGTGGCGTGCACGCCGGACTCGAGCAGGGCGAACCAGACGCCCACGCCCAGGATCGCGTAGACGACGACCGTCCAGATCCGCAGCACCCGGGCCACGACCATCGCGGCGAGCAGCCCGAGGGCGATCGCCAGCCAGGTCAGCGACAGGTCGCTGGTGTAGAACACCGCGATCACCAAGATCGCGCCGATGTCGTCGACGATCGCCAGGGTCAGCAGGAACAGGCGCGCGGCCGACGGGATGCGGCGGCCGAGGACGCCGAGCACGCCGACGGCGAACGCGATGTCGGTCGCCATCGGGATGCCCCAGCCCGCGCCGCCGTCGCTGCCCGGCGGGTTGAGCGCGAGGTAGAGACCGGCGGGGAGGACCATGCCGCCGACGGCGGCGACGATGGGGAGGGCCGCCGTCTTGGGGTCGCGGAGGTCGCCGTTGACGAGCTCGTACTTGATCTCGAGGCCGACGACGAAGAAGAAGATCACCATCAGCGCGTCGTTGACCCAGTGCTGGAGCGACTCGTCGAGGTGCAGCGGGCCGACGTCGATGGTCAGGTGGGCGTGCCAGAGCGCGTCGTAGGACTCGGCCCAGGGGCTGTTGGCCCACAGCAGCGCGGCGGCCGCGGCGAGCAGCAGCAGGATCGACCCCGCCGCCTCGACGCGGAGGAACTCGCGCATCGGGCGCGCGATGAGCCGGGCGAGCGGCTTGTCGCTCGCGATGTAGACGGGGCCGGACTGCCAGACCTCGTCGTCGGGCCGGGGGTCCTGGGGCTTGCGGGGCGATGAGGCCATGCGGCGGCGCATCCTTCGGGGGTCGTCGGGGAACCGTCACCGCGGAACACTCCACGGGCCGACCAGACTTCCCGGCTCACCTGATGCCCAGTCTAGACGGAGCGGTGATGCGCGCGGGCCCGTTGGTAGGGTCGCAGCGTCAGCTCCCCGGCGTACACCGAAGGACCGCACCGATGACCAACGAGCCGATCAACCGGCATGCATCGCTTGATGGCGATCCGACGCTCGGCAAGCTCGTCATGGACGCGCAGCGGGACATCTCGACGCTGATCTCCAAGGAGATCCAGCTCGCCAAGAGCGAGATCAAGGTCAGCGTCAAGCACGGCGGGGTCGGCATCGGCCTCTTCGCCGGGGCTGCCTTCCTCGGCCTGCTCGCGATCATCATGCTGTCGGTCGCGATCGCCTACTTCATCCACTGGAACGGCCAGGGCCTCGACCTGCACTGGGCCTTCCTGATCGTCTTCGCCCTCTACGTGCTCATCGCCGGCCTCCTCGCGCTGGTCGGCATCAGGCAGGTCAAGAAGGTCAAGGCGCCCGAGCGCGCGATCGAGCAGGGCAAGCAGATCCCGCAGGCCCTCAAGGGCCGCAGCTGACTCAGCGCACGCAGGTGCCGGTGTCGACCGGTGAGCTCCGCGTCAGTCCCGCGGCAGCCGACTCCGCGACCTGGTCGGACGTCAGCGCGTAGCCGGTGTCGGGGTCGCTGACCGAGGCGGCGAAGACCATCCCGGCGACGTCGCCGCCGGAGGTCACGATCGGCCCGCCGGAGTTGCCGGGACGGATGAGCGCGCGCAGCGAGTAGACCTGCCGGATGACGGTCCCGTCGCCGTAGATGTCGGGCGAGCGCAACCGCTGCTCGGCGCGGATGCGCCCGGACTCCACGGAGTAGGGCCCGTCCTCGGGGTAGCCGAGGACCGCGACCGGGTCGCGCGGCTCGGCCTCGGTGTCGAAGGCGAGCTGGGGGACACCGGTGTCGGGCAGCGCGAGCACGGCGATGTCGAGGTCGGCGTCGTAGAGCACCACCGACGCGGTGACCGACGTGCCGCCGACCTCGACCTCGGGCCGGGTCACACCGGCCACGACGTGGGCGTTGGTCATGAGGCGGCCGGGTGCGTAGAAGAAGCCGGTGCCCTCCACCCCTGCGCCGCAGCCGTTGGCGCCTCGCACCTTGACCACGCTGGACTGGGCGGCGAGGACGTCGGGGTCGGTGAGCATGCGCGGGTCGCCGGGTCGGACCGCCACGATCCGCTCGGGCGCGAACGGCTCGAGGTAGCGCGGGAAGAAGGTCGTCCCGACGACGTTGTTGAAGGTCTGCAGCACCTTGTCGGAGTCGGTCGGGAGGGTCTGGTCGACCTTCGCGAGGATCGCGGAGTCGCGCACCATCGGCGTGATCGCGCCGATGCGGGTGCCCGACACCGCCACGCCGAGCGCCCACGCGACCAGCAGCACGGCCACCGCGCTGAGGGCCGAGCCACCCACGGCGTCGACCGCGCGGATCGGCTGCCAGGTGATGGAGTCGCGGATCCGCGCGCCGGCGTACTGGAGGACGGCCTGGCCGAGGGAGGCGGAGATGATCACGATGAACAGCGCACCCAGCGACACCCACAGCGACGGGGCCGCGTCACCGAGGGCGACCGGGGCCACCCAGATGCCGGCGAGGCCGCCCAGCAGCAGGCCGGCGGTGGCGCTGGCGCCGGTGATGAAGCCCTGCCAGTAGCCGGAGAGGGCGTAGATCCCCACGAGTGCGACGAGGCACCAGTCGAGGACGTTCATGGCCTACTCCTCGAGCCTGGTGTTCTGCGGCGTGTTGGGAGCGAGGTCCGTTCCCCTGGGGACACCTTGCAGCATGTGGTCGGGCAGGTCACGCACCCGCGCGCGGTCCCAGTCCTCGGCCCAGCCGAGGTAGCTGAACAGCCGGGCGATGATCCCGGCGGTGAAGCCCCAGAGGATGACGTCCTTGTCAGGCCCGATGAGGAAGCCGGGCCCCGTCCAGCCGCTGGGGTGCCGGACGTTGATCCGGTGCTCGGGGTCGAGCAGCTCGGCGATGGCCACGTGGTGGATCTCGTGGACCTCCTCGGGGCTCTCGATCCGCACCTCGCCGCGGTCGCGCCAGTAGCCGAGGATCGGCGTCACCGCGAAGTTGCTCGGTGGCAGCCACAGCTCGGGCAGCTCGCCGAAGACCTCGACCTCGCCGGGCTCGAGGCCGATCTCCTCGTACGCCTCCCGCAGCGCCGCCTGCTCGGGGGTCTCCCCCTCGTCGAGCGACCCGCCCGGGAACGACACCTGGCCGGGGTGGGAGCGCATGTGGTGGTTGCGCTCGGTGAGCAGGAGCTCGCCGCGGTGGGCGAGGTCGTCGGGGCCGGGATGAGGGTCGGTGGGGTCGGACTCCCGGTCGGCGAACACCATCAGCACCGCGCCGCGCCGTGGGTCGCTGCCCTCGGGCGGCATGAACCGGGTGAGCTCGTGGACAGTGATGGTGGAGGCCGCCTCGACCACCGGGGCCAGCCAGCCCGGCAGCGGGGTGCTCACAGGGTGATCCCCAGGTGCTCGGCGACCTTGGCCTCGATCTCCGCCACCGAGTCCACGCCCCCGGAGTCCTGGGCCACGACCGTGCCGTCGGCGTCGACGAACACGAAGGCCGGCAGCCCGCGCCGGGCCACCGCGAAGGTGTCCTCGGCCATCAGCTCGCCACCGGGGTCGGCGACCGAGGGGTACGTCGCGCCGGTCTCCTCGGCCAGCGCGAGCGCGCCGTCGGGGTGCACGTCGTTGAAGTCGATGCCGAGCACCGGGACCTGGTCGCCGTACTGCTGGTGGAACTGCTCGAGCGCCGGCATCTCCTCGCGGCACGGCTCGCAGAACGCCTGCCAGAGGTTGATGACCATCGGCCCGCGCAGCGACGACAGCTCGACGTCCGGCCCGCCGCCGAGGCAGGGCAGGGTCAGCTCGGGCAGTCCTCCCTCCACCGCCTCGCCGGCGCCGGGCTCGCAGTCCTCCATGCCGATGCGCGCCTTGACCTCACGCAGCGCGGGCGTGTCGACCTCGATGTCGGGGGGGCGTACGTCGATGCGGGCGCCGCCGTCGGAGGTGCAGGCGGTCAGCGACGCGGCGAGGGCCAGCGCGAGGAGTGCCTTCCTCATGCGGGGCCCTGCGTGGTCACGAGCCTCTCCGCCTCGACCGGGTCGGTCGGGCCGGCGCCGAAGGACGGGCACAGCCGGGCGACCGGGCAGGCGCCGCACGCGGGCTTCTTGGCGTGGCAGCGGCGGCGGCCGTGCCAGATCAGGTGGTGCGACAGCATCGTCCAGTCGCGCCGCGGGAACAGCGCGGCGACCGCGTGCTCGACCTTGACCGGGTCGGTCTCCTCGGTCCAGCCGAGGCGGCGCGCGAGGCGGCCGAAATGGGTGTCGACGGTGATGCCGGGCTTGTCGAAGGCGTTGCCGAGCACGACGTTGGCCGTCTTGCGGCCGACCCCGGGAAGCGTCACCAGGTCGTCGAGGCGGTCGGGGACCTGCCCGTCGAAGTCGTCGACCAGCGCCTGGCTGAGCTTGAGCAGCGAGTCGGTCTTCTGCCGGAAGAAGCCGAGCGGGCCGAGCAGCTGCTCCAGGTGCTCGCGCGGGGCGGCCGCCATCGCCTCGGGCGTCGGGTAGGCCGCGAACAGCGCCGGGCTGGCGGCGTTGACCCGCCGGTCGGTGGTCTGCGCGGACACGACGGTGACGACCAGGCACTCGAACGGGTTGGTGAAGTCGAGCTCGGCCCGGGCGTCGGGATAGGTCTCGGCGAGGATCCGGTCCACCTTGCGTGCGCGGCGCACCAGCGACGTGTCGGGCTTGGCGACCGGGACCGGGGCGGCCTTCTTGGCGGGGGCGGGCACGGCCCCAGCGTACGGTCCGGCTCCGACACCGCCGCACGGGGAGAGCGGCCCGCAGGGGCGACGTACGCCCGCACGGGCGGGGACTTGTGGCGCGGAGTCGCGGTTGTGAGCCGGACCACGGCTAGGATCGTGCCGGATCCCGAGCAGCACCGGACGGGACGCACCCCAAGGGAGAGGTTTGACGTGGACAACGACGTGCTTCGGCAGGCACCGCTGTTCAGCTCGCTCGACGACGAGGCGGCGACCGCGCTCGGTGGCTCGATGGCCGAGACCAAGCTCCGTCGCGGCGACGTGCTCTTCCACGAGGGCGACTCCGGCGACAAGCTCTACATCGTCACCGAGGGCAAGGTGAAGCTCGGCCGCTCCTCCTCCGACGGCCGCGAGAACCTGCTGGCGATCATGGGTCCCGGCCAGATGTTCGGCGAGCTCTCCCTCTTCGACCCGGGCCCGCGCTCGGCCACCGTCACCGCGGTCACCGACGCCTCCTTCGGGTCGCTGTCCCACGACGACCTGCTGCGCTGGCTCGACGGCCGCCCGCAGGTGGCCCGCGGCCTGCTGTCGCAGCTGGCCTCGCGGCTGCGCAAGTCCAACGACGTCGTCGCCGACCTCGTCTTCTCCGACGTGCCGGGCCGCGTCGCCAAGGCGCTGCTCGACCTCGCCGACCGCTTCGGCCGCACCGCCGACGACGGCGTCCACGTCCACCACGACCTCACCCAGGAGGAGCTCGCCCAGCTGGTCGGCGCCTCCCGCGAGACGGTCAACAAGGCGCTCGCCGACTTCGCCTCGCGCGGCTGGCTGCGCCTGGAGCCCCGCTCCGTGGTGATCATGGACCTCGAGCGGCTGTCCCGCCGCGCCCGCTGAAACTTCCTCGTCGCACCTGACCCCCGCGCACGTCCTTCTCCGCGTCGTACGTGGTGAAGGGGGTCCACCACGATGAACGATCGATCCGGGTTCGACGCGTTCGTGCACGCGCGCGGACCCGCGCTCGCCCGCACCGCGTACCTGCTCACCGGTGACCACCACCTCGCCGAGGACCTGGTGCAGGCCGCGCTCGTGCAGGCCGCGAAGCACTGGGAGCGGATCCACACCTCGCCCGAGGCGTACGTCCGGCGCGCGATGTACCACCAGAACATCTCGTGGTGGCGGCGCCGGCGGTTCGCCGAGACGCCGCTGGAGTCGTACGACGCCCCCGCCGCGGCGGCCGACCCGACGCTGCGGCTCACGCTCGAGCAGGCCCTGCGCCGGCTCACGCCGCGCCAGCGCACGGTGCTGGTGCTGCGCTACTTCGAGGACCTGACCGAGGTCCAGACGGCCGCCGCGCTGGGCATCTCCAGCGGCGCGGTCAAGTCCATGTCGCGCCAGGCCCTCCAGCGCCTGCGCGTCCTGGCCCCCGAGCTCGCCGACCTGGTGGGAGCAGACGCATGAGCACCGACCTGCGCGAGGAGCTCGACGCCCTCGCCGACACCCAGACCTTCTCCCCCGACCCGTCCGCGTGGGACCGCGGGCGTCGGGCGCGGCGGCGCGACCGGGCCCTCGCCGTGGTCGCGGCGCTCGTGCTGGTCGCCGGCCTCGGCGGCGCCGCGCTCTGGTCCACGTCGGACCGGGAGGCGCGTACGGCGTCCACCGACGTCGTCGACGTCGGTGTCGGCATGATCCCCAGCCGCGTCGCGTACCCGGGCGAGCTCCAGCTCGAGACGGACCTCGCTGTGGGACGCGGCTCGGTGGCCTTCTTCTCGAGCACCGCACAGGCCGTGGTGATCGGCGCGACGGACGGCCGCCCCCGTGCCCTGGACCTGCCCGACCTCTCCAGCAACCGCGGGCCCTTGTCGCTGTCGCCGGACGGGACGCTCCTGGCATGGCGGAACCTCGGCCGGATCCACGTGGCCGACCTCACCGACGGGACGTCGACCTTCTACCCGGCCGACGAGGAGCACGCCGACGTGTCGACTCTCGAGTGGGCACCCGACTCCGACCGGCTCCTCTGGAACGGCACCGACGACCGTGGCAGGAAGTCCGGTGGGGTGCTGACGATGAGCGGGCAGGACGGCACCAGCATCCTCTCGCCCTCGGCCCTGCGCGGGATCCCGTCCCCGAGGGGGGATCTCGTCGCGGTGGCATCGCTCAGCACTGACGAGGACGCTGCCACCTTCGTCGACCGGAGGGGCAGGACCATCGGTCGAGCGCTCCCGGACGACCTCTACCCCGTCGGCGCTGGCCTGACGCCGCTCGGGTGGGCAGGCGACCACCTCGTCGTGGCGCAGGCCTACGGACCACCCGGGTCGTACGTCGAGGGCCAGCACCTGGTTCTCTTCACCTCCCCCGACCGCCCCCCGTCCGAGTGGACCTACCGCATCGTCGCGGGTGACGTCCCGCAGAACGCCGTGCCCCTCAGCGTCGCCGTCGACCTGATCCCCGACCTCGACGGCACGTCGTCGCAGGCACTCACCCACGACTTCGGCGACACGACCCCCGAGAGCCCGCGGCCGCTCGGGATCGAGCTGTCGCTGTTCATCGGGCTGTGCGTGGCTGCCGCGATCGCGTTGCTGCTCGGGCTGCGCTGGCTCTGGCGCCGGCCTGCGTAGACGCGCGGACACAACCGGCCAGTCCGCGCGCCGCCGAGCATGGCCGAGTGCCGACCCGCCGACTTCTGTCCGCGCGTCTACGACCCGTCGTACGGACCGATCGACTCCGGATCGACCGGCGGCACGCGGCGGTCGCCGGCATCGGCACCGTTCGGTCCGTACGACGGTCAAGCCCGCGGGTCGCGCCCCGCGAACGCCGCCAGCCGCTCATACGCCGGCGCGTCGTCGGGCACGGAGACGGCAGGGCCGAAGGCACCGCCACGGTTCTCGTCGGTCAGTCCCTGCTGCATGAAGGCGAGGCCGCGCTCGGCCACCTCGTCGTCGAGCGGCACCGGGTGGCCGGTCGCGCGCACCAGGTCCCAGGTGTGGACGCCGAGCTCGGCGCTCTGCCAGTCGGCCTGGGCGACCTGGTCGTCGGACTGGCCGTGCCAGTGGTGGATCAGGTCGTCGGCGTGCGCACGGAAGTGCGCGGTCAGGCCGGTGGGCTCCACGCCGGCGCCGGCCTGCCAGTCCACCTCCTCCCCGCGCGCCATCTGCAGGAAGTGCTCGGGCGCCGCCGCGAGGTGGTCGGCGAGCTCGCGCACGGTCCAGCCGTGGCACGGGGTCGGCTTGTCGAGGTCCTCGGCGCGTACGGCTGCGAGGGCGTCACCGGCCTGGTCGAGGGCGCGGGACAGGACGACGACGGCCTGGTGCGGGCTGCTCATGCCTCCACCTCACTCCTCCGGTCGGGGCCGGCGCAAGGGTCAATCGGCCCGGAGGTAGGCCAGCTGCGCACGCACGGACAGCTCGGCGGCGCCCCACAGCACGGGGTCGACGTCGGCGTACACGATCTCCACGATCGCCCTCGGCAGCGTCTCGTGGGGGAAGCTCCCACCCTCACGCTCGACCGCGTGCAGGTCCCGCAGCGCATCACGGACCTGGTCGAGCCGCTGCCGCCGGTGCGCGAGGTAGAAGTCGAGCGCACCGAGGGCGTCGTCGATGACCGGTCCGTGTCCGGGCCAGACCGTGCTGATGCCCTGCTCACCGCAGAGCGCGTGGAGACGCTGGAGGGAGGAGAGGTACGCGCCGAGCTGGCCGTCGGGGTGCGCGACGACGGTGGTGCCGCGGCCCAGCACGGTGTCGCCGGTCAGCACCGCCCGGTCCTGCGGCACGACGAAGGAGAGCGAGTCCGCGGTGTGCCCCGGTGTCGCCACGACGTGCACCTCGAGGCCGCCGACGGCGACCACGTCGCCCTCGCCGAGCCCCTCGGAGCCGAGCCGGTAAGCCGGGTCGAGGGCGCGTACGCCGCAGCCGTGCCGCTCGGCGTACTCCCGGGCCGCCTCGCTGTGGTCCGCGTGGTGGTGGGTCAGCAGCACCACCGACACGTCGCCGGCCGCAGCGTCGATCGCGTCGAGGTGCTCGACGATCGCGGGCCCGGGGTCGACCACGACCGACCGGGAGGAGTCGGGGTCGCGCAGCACCCAGGTGTTCGTGCCGTCGAGCGTCATGACGTCGGCGTTGGGCGCGAGCACGCAGGTGCCGGTCGCCCCGAAGGTCCCCCCGGACCAACCCGCCCCGGTCACCGCGACGCCATCAGGTCGGTATAGCGCTGCGGCGTGGACAGGATGAAGTCGTCGCCGTCGGCGACCACCTCGGGCATGAACATCTCGACCGTACGCTCCCGCGCCTCCGCCAGGACGGCGTCGGGGTCCGCGTGCTGGCCGACCTCCAGGCAGGTCAGCCAGGTCGGTGGCAGCATGAGGATCTCCCCCCGCTCGACCTGCGCGACCGCGTCGAGGGCGCCGGTCCACGTCACCGACGACGACTCGGTCGACACGTCGCGGGTGACCTGCCCCTCGGGCAGCCGCGCCACGAAGAACCACGTGCGGTAGCGACGCGGCTCGAAGACCGGGGTCAGCCAGCCCGACCACGCGCCGAGCAGGTCGGTGCGGAGCACCAGCGACCGCTTCTCCAGGAAGTCGGTCAGCGACACCTCCCGCGACTCCAGCGCGACGCGGTCGGCCTCCCAGTCCTCGCCGGTGGTGTCGGCAACGACGGACCCGGCGTCCGCCCCGGCGAGCAGGACGCCCGACTCCTCGTACGTCTCCCTGACGGCCGCGCACACGAGCGCGCGGGCCCTCGGCTCGTCGCACCCGAGGCGCCTCGCCCACTCGGCGGGCGACGGACCGGCCCACAGCCCGCGGTCGATCAGCTCGTCGTCGAAGTCGCGCGGGTCCACCCCGCCGCCGGGGAAGACGCACATCCCGCCCGCGAAGGCCATCGACGTCTGCCGGCGCAGGAGGTAGACCTCGGGTCCCGCCGGCTTGCCCGCCGACGATCCGGTCGCGCCGGGACGCAGCAGCACCACCGTGGCCGCGTCGCGCGGCTCGGCAGGCGCGGCGTCGCCCTCGGCGTACGACCGGGCCTGCGCGACCAGCGCGTCCGGGAGCGGGAGTCGCTCCACGTCTCAGACTTCGACGACGATCTCGACCTCGACCGGGACGTCGAGCGGCAGCACGGAGACGCCGACGGCCGAGCGGGCGTGCGAGCCTGCGTCGCCGAAGACCTCGCCGAGCAGCTCGGACGCGCCGTTGGCGACCTTCGGCTGGCCGGTGAAGTCGGGTGTGGAGGCGACGAAGACGACGACCTTGACCACGCGCTTCACGTCGTCGAGCGAGCCGATCTCGGCCTTCACGGCGGCGAGCGCGTTGAGGGCGCACTGGCGGGCGCACTCGTAGCCCTGCTCCTCGCTGACCTCGCCGCCGAGCTTGCCGACCGCGATCATCTCGCCGTCGCGCGCGGGCAGCTGGCCGGCGGTGAAGACGAGGTTCCCGGAGCGGGCGGTGGGCTGGTAGGCCGCGACCGGCGGGACGACCTCGGGGACGGTGATGCCGAGCTCGGCGAGCCGTGCCTCCGGGGAGGTGGCGCCCACGTCAGGCCTTCGGCTTCTTGAGGAAGGCGACGAGCCCGCCCTGGGCGTTGGTGTGGATGGCCACCAGCTCCCAGCCGTCCTGGCCGAAGTTGTTGAGCATCAGGGCCTCGTTGTGGAGCGGAATCGGCGCCACCTGGTATTCCCACTGGGTCATGGCTCGCACCCTACTCGGGCACCACCGCGGGTGCAGCGGCGTCCTCCCGTGGTCCGACGACCGCGCGACGGGCACCGTCTAGCGTCTGCACCATGCTCGCGCCCCGGGACTCCCATCCCTGGCGCCTCGGCGTGCGCGGACGGCGGTGGTTCGACGCGGCACTGGTGCTGGGGTTGCTCGTCACGGGGTTCCTGGGCCACGCGCCGGCCGGGCAGCCCCTCGCCGTGCTCCTGACGGCCGCGCAGGTGGCGCCGCTGTGGTGGCGCCGGTCCCACCCGAGTGCCGTCTTCGCCGCGGTCGCGTTCGCGAGCGCCGCGCAGGCACCGGTCCACGACCTGCCGATCGTCGGCCAGCTGGCCTTCCCGGTCGCCACCTACTCCGTGGCCCGGTGGGGCCCGCGCTGGCACGGCGTCGCGGCGCTCCTCGTCGGCTACGTCGGGTCGGTCGTGGCCGCCTGGAGCTGGATCGGCGGCTTCGGCGCCCCGACGATCACCCTGGGGGCCGTCACGCCCTACGTCGTCAGCATCGGCGCGATCGTCACCGCCGCGTGGGCGCTGGGGTTCGCCGCCCAGCAGCGGGAGGCCTACGTCGCCTCCCTCGTCGCGCGCGCCGAGCAGGCCGAGCGGATGGCCGAGCGCGAGGTCGAGCTCGCGGCCCGCGACGAGCGCTCGCGGATCGCCCGCGAGATGCACGACGTGGTGGCGCACGGCCTGTCGGTGATCGTGGTGCAGGCCGACGGCGCCCGCTACGCCGCCACCAAGGACCCCGACGTCGCGGTCGGCACGCTGGAGACGATCTCGACCACCGGG
>JAESGW010000696.1_pt1 | contig 18114 bp, 15 predicted proteins | sample 9269791 | NCBI WGS metagenome assembly JAESGW01 (sample SAMN16773120, study PRJNA677053) | algae metagenome | isolation source: Aphanocapsa lilacina HA4352-LM1 and co-occurring heterotrophs from near cave... | place: USA: Maniniholo cave, near Haena, Kauai, HI | collected 2009-07-28 | reverse complement strand
ACGGCCGCCACCGGGAGGTCGCGTACGCCGACGTGGCCAAGGCGCTCGTGCAGATCGAGTTCAACCGCAAGACCGAGAAGCCCGAGAAGAAGGACGACTGATGGACATCGACCTGAGCATCCTGCGCATGCTGGAGCGGGAGAAGGAGATCTCCTTCGAGGTGCTCGCGGAGGCGATCGAGCAGGCGCTGCTGACCGCCTACCAGCGCGCCACCGAGTCCCAGCACCCCGCCCGCGTCGAGCTGGACCGCAAGACCGGTCACGTCACCGTGTGGGCGCGCGAGCTGGAGGAGGACGGCACCGCCGGCCCGGAGTACGACGACACGCCGCAGGGGTTCGGCCGCATCGCGGCGACGACCGCCAAGCAGGTCATGCTGCAGCGCCTGCGCGACGCCGAGGACGAGAAGACGTTCGGCGAGTTCTCCGGCAAGGAGGGCGACATCATCTCCGGCACCATCCAGCAGGGACGCAACCCCGACGACGTGATGGTCGACCTGGGCAAGCTCGAGGCGATCCTGCCGGTCAGCGAGCGCGTGCCGGGGGAGAAGTACGTCCACGGCGAGCGCATCAAGTGCCTGGTGACCTCGGTGCGCAAGGGCATGCGCGGCCCGCAGGTCACGCTCTCGCGCTCCCACCCGACGCTGGTCAAGAAGCTCTTTGCACTCGAGGTCCCCGAGATCGCCGACGGGACCGTGGAGATCGCCGGGATCGCGCGCGAGGCCGGCCACCGCACCAAGATCGCGGTGCACTCCACCGTGCCGGGCGTCAACGCCAAGGGCGCGTGCATCGGCCCGATGGGCCAGCGGGTGCGCAACGTGATGAGCGAGCTGCACGGCGAGAAGATCGACATCGTCGACTGGGCCGAGGACCCCGCCGAGCTCGTGGCGCACGCGCTGTCGCCGGCGCGGGTCAGCTCCGTGGAGATCGTCGACCTGGCCGCCCGCTCGTGCCGCGTCGTGGTGCCCGACTTCCAGCTCTCCCTCGCGATCGGCAAGGAGGGCCAGAACGCCCGCCTCGCTGCCCGGCTCACCGGGTGGCGCATCGACATCCGCTCGGATGAGGCGACCAGCGACAAGTGAGGAACGAGCTGGGCGCCGGAGTGAGGCTCAGTTCGTAAACCACTGGTGACACGCAGTAGAGTGGTCATCAGTGGCCACCACGTCTGACACCCCTGCGCCCGGACCCGTCCGGACCTGCGTGGGTTGCCGGGCCAGGGCCGCTGCGAGCGAGCTGCTCCGCGTGGTCGCGGGCTCGGACGCCGAGGGCCGACCGGCCCTGGTGCCGGACCCGCAGCACCGGGCACCCGGCCGCGGGGCGCACCTGCACCCCACGATCGAGTGCTGGCAGCTCGCGGTGCGACGCCGAGCATTCCCCCGGGCACTGCGCTCGGAGGTCCCGCTCGCCGGAGCGCTGGTGGAGGACCACCTCACCGCGCAGCACCACCAGCACGACCAGTCCGAATCACAGCAGCACCGACCAGAAACTGGAGCACACAGCTCATGAGCACTCGATGAGTAACTCGTAATGAGTGTGCACACCCACTAGCTGGTCCGTCTTCCTCTCCTTCTGGGGGTCACGGACCAGAAGGAGTAGTAACCAACCGTGGCAAAGACCCGAGTCCACGAGCTCGCCAAGGAGTTCGGAGTCGAGAGCAAGTTCGTTCTCGAGAAGCTCAAGGAGATGGGCGAGTTCGTCAAGTCGGCTTCGTCGACCGTCGAGCCCCCCGTCGAGATGCGCTTCAAGAAGCAGTACGGCGACGAGCTGAAGGCCGCTGCGGCCTCCGCTCCCGCCGCCGACAAGGCCGAGGCCGACAAGCCCGCTGCCAAGAAGGCCGCGCCCAAGCCCGGCCCCAAGCCGGCCCCCGCCCCGGCTGCGACCGAGGCCCCTGCCGAGGCCCCGGCCGCTGCGGAGCCCGTGGCCGAGCCCGCCGCCGCGCCTGCGGCCCCGGCTGCCAAGCCCGGCCCCAAGCCCGGTCCCAAGGCCCCGGCGGCAGAGCCCGAGGCGCCCGCTGCCGAGCCCGAGGCCCCCGCCGCTCCGGCGGCCAAGGCCCCGAGCCCGGCGCCGCGACCGGTCGGCCGACCGGGCGCGCCGCGCCCCGGCAACAACCCGTTCGCCCCCAGCCAGGGGATGGGGCAGCGCCCCGCCCCGCGCACGGGCGGCGACGACAACCGTCCGCCGCGCCCGCCGGCCGGCGGCGAGGGCCGTCCCGGCATGCCGCGCCCCAACCCGGCGATGATGCCCAAGTCCCCGGCTGCCTTCGGCAACGGCCCGGGCGCGCGCCCGGCCCGTGGCGGCCCCGGTGGCGGCCCCGGCCGTCCCGGTGCCCCCGGTCGCGGTGCCCCGGGTCGTCCCGGTGCCGGCGCCGGTGCTCCCGGTGGCGCCCCCGGTCGCCCCGGCGGCTTCGGCCCGTCCGGTGGCGGTCGTCCCGGCGGCGGTCGTCCCGGCCAGCGCGGCCAGACCCAGGGCGCCTTCGGGCGTCCCGGTGGCCCGTCCCGTCGCGGCCGCAAGTCCAAGCGGGCGCGTCGTCAGGAGTTCGAGGCCATGGAGGCCCCGACCATCGGCGGCGTGCGCGTCCGCAAGGGCAACGGCGAGACCGTACGCCTGCCGCGCGGTGCGTCCCTGACCGACTTCGCGGAGCGCATCAACGTCGACGCGGCCGCCCTGGTCCAGATGCTGTTCTCCCTCGGCGAGATGGTCACCTCGACCCAGTCCGTCGGCGACGAGACGTTCGAGCTGCTCGGCGAGGAGCTCAACTACGTCGTGCAGATCGTCTCCCCGGAGGACGAGGACCGCGAGCTGCTCGAGACCTTCGACCTCGAGTTCGGTGCCGACGAGGGCGACGAGGCCGACCTGGTCGTCCGTCCGCCGGTCGTCACCGTCATGGGTCACGTCGACCACGGAAAGACCAAGCTCCTCGACGCGCTGCGTGACGCCAACGTGGTCGACAAGGAGGCCGGTGGCATCACCCAGCACATCGGTGCCTACCAGGTCCACACCGAGGTCGAGGGCGAGGACCGTCGCATCACCCTGATCGACACCCCCGGTCACGAGGCGTTCACGGCCATGCGTGCCCGTGGTGCGCAGGCCACCGACATCGCGATCCTCGTGGTCGCGGCGGACGACGGCGTGATGCCGCAGACGGTCGAGGCGCTCAACCACGCCAAGGCCGCCGAGGTCCCGATCGTGGTCGCGGTCAACAAGATCGACAAGCCCGAGGCCGACTCCACGAAGGTCCGCGGCCAGCTCACCGAGTACGGCCTGATCCCCGAGGAGTACGGCGGCGACGCGATGTTCGTCGACGTCTCGGCCAAGGCCGGGCTCAACCTCGACAAGCTGCTCGAGGCCGTCGTGCTCACCGCCGACGCCTCGCTCGACCTGCGGGCCAACCCCACGCAGGACGCCCAGGGCCTCGTGGTCGAGGCGCACCTCGACCGCGGACGCGGTCCGGTCGCCACGGTGCTGGTCCAGCGCGGAACCCTCCGCGTGGGCGACTCGATCGTGGCCGGTCCGGCCCACGGTCGTGTCCGGGCGATGCTCGACGAGCACGGCAACGAGATCACCGAGGCCGACCCGTCGCGTCCCGCGATGGTGCTGGGTCTCTCGGCGGTCCCGGGTGCGGGCCAGAACTTTATCGTGGTCGAGGACGACCGCATGGCCCGCCAGATCGCCGAGAAGCGCGAGGCGCGCGAGCGTGCGGCCATGCAGGCCAAGCGTCGCGTGCGCCGCAGCCTCGAGGACTTCATGGCCTCCATGGAGAAGGGCGAGAGCCAGGAGCTCAACCTCATCCTCAAGGGCGACGTGTCCGGTTCGGTCGAGGCCCTCGAGGACGCGCTGTCCCAGATCGACGTGGGCGACGAGGTCTCCCTGCGCGTGATCGACCGCGGTGTCGGCGCGATCACCGAGACCAACGTCGACCTCGCCGCCGCCTCCGACGCCATCATCATCGGCTTCAACGTCCGCCCGCAGGGCAAGGCGAGCCAGATGGCCGACAAGGAGGGTGTCGAGATCCGCTACTACTCGGTCATCTACCAGGCGATCGAGGAGATCGAGGCGGCGCTCAAGGGCATGCTCAAGCCCGTCTACGAGGAGTCGACCCTCGGACAGGCGGAGATCCGCGAGATCTTCCGCTCGTCCAAGGCCGGCAACATCGCGGGCTGCATGGTCACCTCCGGCCTCATCCGGCGCAACGCCAAGGTCCGGGTCCTGCGCGACGGAGCGGTGGTGGCCGACAACCTCGACCTCGCCTCGCTGCGCCGCGAGAAGGACGACGCCTCCGAGGTCCGCGAGGGCTTCGAGTGCGGTCTGGTGCTCCGCAACTTCCAGGACATCAAGATCGGCGACGTCGTGGAGGCCTTCGAGATGCGCGAGATCCCGCGCAGCTGATCCCGAGCGGGCACTTCGTGCCCGTCCGCGTCATCGACCGGGCGCTTCGTTCCCACTCACGGGCACGAAGCGCCCGGTCACCGTCTGTGACGGGCACCAAGGGGGGAGGTCCCCCCGTTGATGAGAGAGACTGGACCCATGAGCAACCCCCGCGTCCGCAAGATCGCCGACCGCATCCAGGTGATCGTCGCCGAGATGCTCGAGCGCCGGATCAAGGACCCGCGCCTCGGCTTCGTCACGATCACCGACGTCCGTGTCACCGGTGACTCCCAGCAGGCCTCGATCTTCTACACCGTGCTCGGGGCCGAGGACGACCTGGCCAGCACGGCCGCGGCGCTCGAGTCGGCCAAGGGCGTCATCCGCTCCGAGGTCGCCAAGCAGCTCGGCATGCGCATCGTGCCGTCCCTGACCTTCATCCCCGACGCCCTGCCCGAGAGCGCCCGCGCGCTCGACGAGGTGCTCGCGCGCGCACGGCAGCAGGACGAGGAGGTCGCCGCCCGACGTGTCGAGGCGTACGCCGGCGAGGCCGACCCCTACAAGAAGCCGCGCGAGGTCGTCGACGAGGACCTCGACGGGGACCAGGACGACGAGCGCGACGAGGACGACCGCGCCTGATGGTCGATCCCGGACTCGTCGTCGTCGACAAGGCCCCGGGCATGACCTCGCACGACGTGGTGGCCCGGGTACGCCGGCTCGCCGGCACCCGCAAGGTGGGGCACGCCGGCACCCTCGACCCGATGGCCACCGGCGTGCTGGTGCTGGGCGTCGACCGTGCCACCCGTCTGCTCGGTCACCTCATGCTGACCGAGAAGGCGTACGACGCGACCATCCGACTCGGCGTCGCGACGTCCACGGACGACGCCGAGGGCGAGGTCCTCGAGACCCGCGCGGTCGACGACGTGGACCCGCAGGACGTACGCGCGGAGCTGGCACGCTTCGTCGGCGACATCGAGCAGGTGCCGACCGCGGTGTCGGCGATCAAGGTCGACGGCAAGCGCGCGTACGCCCGGGTCCGTGATGGCGAGCAGGTGGAGCTGAAGGCGCGACCGGTCAACATCCACGAGCTGGTCGTGCACGACGTGGCGCTGCCCGACGTACGGATCTCGGTGCGGTGCTCCTCCGGGACCTACATCCGTGCCATCGCTCGCGACCTCGGCGCCGCCCTGGGCGTCGGCGGTCACCTGACCGCGCTTCGGCGTACGGCGGTCGGGCCCTTCGACCTCGCCGTGGCCCGTACGCTCGACGAGCTGGCCGAGGACGTCGCCGTCCTTCCGATCGCCGACGCGGCGCGGGCCACCTTCCCGGGTGTCGACCTCGACGAGGAGCAGGCCGCGCACGTGCGCGTGGGTCGGGCGCTCGACCTGGTCCTCCCCGGCGACGGCCCGCACGCGCTCTTCGCGCCGGGCGGTGAGTTCCTCGCGCTCTACGAGCGGCGCGGTCAGCAGGCGCGACCGGTCGCCGTGTTCGTCTGATCCGACGACTCAGCGGACCTCGTCCGCGTCGGGCAGCTCGAGCTCGGGATGGTCGTCGAGGAAGGCCGGCATCCTGTCCGCGCGCATGGCCCGGAACAGCGCGGTGCTCAGGCCCTTGTCGACGATGTTCACCGCACCTGCGCCCACGACGCGCTCGTAGCGGTCGAACGGCAGCGTGACGTAGTGGATGTCGTCGGGATCGATGCCGCCGACCGACAGGGCCAGCGAGGCCATCGCCCGCGAGGTCCAGCCCTCGTCGACGGTGAGGGGTGCAGCGAGTGCCTCCACGGTGTCGAGCAGCCGACGCGGGTCGTCCGTGGTGCCGTCGTCCCCGAGCTTGCCCACCACGGCACGCAGGAAGTTCTGCTGTCGTCGGACGCGGTCGAAGTCACCGTTCTCGAGCCCGTAGCGCATCCGGACGTAGTCCAGCGCGTCCTGTCCCTCGAGACTCACGGCGCCCTTCTCCCAGGTCCGGCCGAGCTGGGGGTCGCGCACCGTCTCGGGGACGCGGACCTCGACCCCGCCGAGCGCCGTGGTGAGGTCGCGGAAGCCCTCGAAGTCGAGGATCGCCATGTGGTCGAGGCGGACCCCGGCCAGCGACTCCACCGTGCGCCAGGTGCCGAACGGTCCGTAGGAGGAGAAGGCGGCGTTGACCTTGTCCGGTGCGTGCTCCTCGCCGGACGGGTCGACGATCGGCAGGTAGGAGTCGCGGGGGATCGACACGACGGTGGCCGAGGCGCGGTTCCTCGGGATGTGGACGACCACGATCGTGTCGCTGCGGTAGGCGCCGGGCGACCACTCGTCGGCGGCGAGCAGGTCGGCGATGGACGGCTTGTCGGCGGCGGGCGCGGGGTCGTCGGCTCCCAGCAGCAGGAAGTTCACCGTCCCCTGCCGGTGCGGTGCCGGCCGCGGGCCGGCGTCCAGCACCGCATCGTCCACCCGTGGGATCTCGCTGAGCTGGCGGTGGAGGGACGACCAGTACCAGCCGCTCGCGGCCGCGACTGCGACGGCACTCGCGACCGCCACCACGGCCGCGACGCGGCGCGGCCTCCGCCACAGCACCACCGCGCCCACCAGGAGGACGACGACCAGCGTCGCCGGCAGCGCCACCAGCCGCACGAGTGGTCCGCCGAGCGCCACCGCGACCGCCGCGAGGGCGAGGAGGGCGAGCGTCACCAGGATCTTCGGCAGGAGGCCCTTCGGAGTCCTGCCACGCCGGCGCCCCGGCCCGGACTCGTCAGCGGCGGACGACATGGATGCGCGGCCGACGGTCCGAGACCTCGGGGTCGTCGAGGTAGTCGAGGCTGACCGTGACGTCTGGTGTCATCTGGATGATGATGTCCCACGCGTAGTAGACGGGCCGGGCGAACACCACGTCGGGCTTGTCGCCGTGGCGATCGGCGTCGTAGTCGTGCTGGTCCGGTGGTGCACCGATGGGCAGGATGGTGGCGTCGGAGCTGGCTGTCGCGGCGCGCACCGGGTGCATGCTCCAGCTCGTCGCGCCGAGCCTGTGCGAGATGCGCATGAAGTCGGCCAGGGTGATGTGCGCGGGGTGGTCGCGCCAGTCCGTCCAGAACTGCTTCAGGCCCAGTGTGTTGAGGTAGGGCTCGTCCTCGAAGGAGGGGTGCCTGACGTAGACGAACTCCTGTGCGATGCGCGTCGCCGACTCCAGCGCGGCCTCGACGAGCTCCATCGTGGGCAGGTGCTCCAGGACGTTGTCGATCGTCACGTACCGCACGGAGAGGTCGGTCGGCAGGTCGAAGATGTCGCCGAGGACGACGTTGCGGCCCTCGCGGCGGGCGATCTCGACCTTGGCCGGGCGCATCTCGACGCCCACGCCCCTGCCACCGGTCCTCTTCTCGGCACTCTGCAGCGAGCCACCGATGCCCGAGCCGAAGTCGACGAAGTCGATCTCGGTCCAGTCGACGTCGTCCAGGCGAGGGGTGGACACGGGTGCCTCCGGCCGGGTCGACAGGCGGTGTCGCCCCTCAACGCTCACGTGCCAACCCCACGGGGTCGGTGTCGACGGGGCGCGCCTGCGTGTAGTCCACGCCGAGGTCGCCTGCCAGCCTGTGCAGGACGCTGTGCTTCCTGGCCGAACGCGAGTGGTTGACGACCGACTCGGCGCACCCGAGCACGATCATCTCGCTCACCGCGTGGTCCAGCGCCTCCTCCGAGTCCACCCTGCGTTGGTTCGGGGGGAAGCACCACTCGTCCTCGGCCGTGAGGGAGCCTTCCGCGCCGACGAGGCTCACCTGGGTGTACTGGAGGTCGAGGTCGCGGACCTCGACGGACCGGGCGCCGGGCCGGCCGCCGTGCCAACCGCTCCGGACCCGGGCCGCGTTCTGCTGCACCAGCGCGGCTCCGAGGGAGCTCTCCCAGGTCGCGACGTCGGCCCGCAGCTGCGGATAGCGCTGGGTCAGGACCACCTTCGACGCGTCGACGAGCTTCTTGCGTCGATCGGGCCCGAACGACTGCGACCGGAGGTGCTTGACGAACACGTGCGGGGCGACGACGTTCGCCCAGCCGGCGATGATCGCCCTCTGCGAGTAGTCGACCTCCTCGCCGTAGCCGACCGGGAAGCCGTCCTTGTCCAGGGCGCCCAGCTTCTTGATCAGGGCACGGCGGACGTACATGCAGAACCCGTGCGCCGACGGCACCTGCTGGCTCCACACCCGCATGCCGCGGCTCATCAGCCTGCCGGCACTCTCCCACTCGAGCCGCGGGTACCAGTCGTTGCGCCGGTGCCGGATCGGGACGCTGTTGGCAGCGGCGTCGTTCGACACCGCCGAGACCGTCCCGATCCCCGGCCGGCTGTAGGCCGTCCACGACAGCCGCTGCAACCACATCGGAGGGACGACCGTGTCGCTGTTGAGCAGGACCACGTCGTCGTCGCCGGTCAGCAGCAGGCCGTGGTTCGCCGTGCGGGTGTAGCCCCTGCACTTCTCGTGCCGGACCAGCTCGACCTCGCCGCGCTCGTGGAACTCGTCGAGGATGCGGCGCGTGCCGGGGTCCTCCCCTCCGTCGTCGATGACCACGATGCGGTGGGCGGTGGGGGAGTTGTCGACCACCGACCGCAGGCACGACCTGACGACCTCGCCACCGTTGTGCACGGCCACCACGACCGAGACCCGGGGCCGCTTGGCGGCGAGCTGGTGGCGTACGCGTTGCGGGTCGATGTCGCGGTAGGACTCGAAGGGGAACTCGTCAGCCATGCAAGCCCGCCCGGGCCCGGGCCGCCAGGCGCTTGCCCGCCCGTACGACCACCGGGGCGTGCGACGCTGCCGTCGCCCGCGCCGGGGGCTCGGCCGCAGCACGCTCGTTGAGCACGACGATCCTGCGCTGCAGCCTCTCGACGCGCTTCCTCAGGACGATCGCCCGCTGCCGCCGACGCTCGCCGCGCTCCTTCAGCACGAGCATCCGCCGGCGCATCTGCTCGACCCGCTCGCCGAGTCGTGCGACCGTCTGGTGGGCGGCTGCGAGGGCGATCTCCGCCTCCATCCGACGGTGCTTCTCCTCGGCGTGGAGGCGGGCGAGCTCGTCGGTGCGGCTCTTCTCCGTCGCCACCATCTTGTCGCGCTTCGCCGCAGCGATGGCATGTGCCTCGAGCAGGTCGTGGTGCTCGCGCTCCACGGCACGCAGGCGGGCGAGGGGCGCCCGGATCGACTGCTCGAACGCTCGGACGCGCGTGTGGTGCTGGCGGTCGAGGGCGTCCGACAGAGGTGGCCAGACGTGCCACTCGGACTCGCGGTTGTCACACGTCATCCGCGTGACGCGGAGATCCGCGTCCTGCAGCGCCAGGTTGACCGAGAGCTGGTCCCGCCTGGAGTACCGACAGATGTGTGCGGCCCAGGTCTGCATGGCGGCAGCGACCTGCTCGTTGTGGCGACGGGCGATGAAGCCGGTCCACAGCGGCTGCTCGTCCAGCACGTCGGGCGATGCCTCGGCGTAGTGGATGAGCTGCTCGTAGACACGGTCGGGATCGTCGAACTGGCCCTCGACGACGGCGTCGAACTCGTCGATCACGCGGTGGCGGAAGCTGTGCTCGAACAGCGCCATGTCCGTGCGCGTCTCGTCGAGGAGCGAGTCCAGGATCTCCGTGGGATCGGTCTTGAGGGACACGCGGTTGTCCACCCAGAGCGACCGGTCGAATCCCTGCCAGATCGATTCGTGGCCGAAGACCTTGATCCAGCGCGCACTGCGGATCGGGTCCATCGGGAAGCGCGGTTCGACCAGCTCGACCCGCCACGTCTTGCTGGTGAGGCTGGGATCGTCGGTGAAGCAGATGAACTCGGTGTCCGAGTCCGTGGCGATCTCTTCCTCGATGAGCGACTCGTACCGACCGAAGAGCGCGGTGTAGACGACGTCCCCACCGCCGGTGCCCGTCGAGTCGGCGGTGATGTCGACTTCTTCCAAGGCCTGACCTGGTGCGGGCAAGGCGGCTCCCATCGTCGTGGCGATTCACGTCCCCCGTGAATTCGGTGCCGGAAGTGAACGTAGCCCCGCGATATTGCGAACTGATGACATTCAGGCGACGGCGTCGCGCGGCGTCCCTCCCCAGGGGTGAACGCCCCGACGGGACCGCGACCGGCGGCGCCGCGCCTCGGCCGAGCCGTCCGCGTCGCCCTCCCGGGCGACGACTACGGTGGCGGGGTCGGAGGGACCCGACATCTCGGATGAGCGGATGCCTGCGTCCTCGCCGTCCCCGCCCGTCGATCGAGGAGCTCGCATGCCCGTGCTGCACAAGGCTGGGGTCGCCGTGCTGTTCGCACACGTGCCCAAGACGGGCGGCACCTCCGTCGAGCGCTACTTCGTGCAGAACGGGTGGACGATCGAGTGGCGCGACGGCGTCGCCGGCCCCGGCAGCGTGAACTCGTACCTCAGGTGCTCGCCGCAGCACGTCGAGGCCCGACGCCTCGACGAGTTCTTCCGGCTGGAGAGGTTCGACGTGATCTTCTCGACGGTCCGCGAGCCCATCGCCCGGTTCCGGTCCGAGTACTGCATGCGCAACGTGGCGGACCTCCGGACGGATCCCGAGTCCGTCGAGGCGTGGGGCGACTCGGCGTTCGCCGCGTACGAGAAGGACCAGTTCGTCTTCGACAACCACCTGCGACCTCAGCACGAGTTCATCGTGCCGGGGGCGTCGGTCTACCGACTCGAGGCCGGGCTGGAGGTCATGGTCGAGGACCTCAATGCGCGCTTCGACCTCGGTCTGGCGGGCGAGCTCCCGCGTGCCAGCGACCGGGAGATCGAGCACGGCGTCCCGAGCCGTGACGTCGTCGTCAGCGACCGCCTGCAGAGGCGGCTGCGCGACTTCTACGCGCGCGACTTCCTCGACTTCGAGTACTGACCTCGTCACGGCCGCCGACGTGGAGGGAAGGCGGGAGCGTGCGGTGAGTACCCTGCACCCGTGCAGATCTGGCGAGACGTCGACGACGTGCCGGCCGACCTCGGCCGCACGGTCGTCAGCATCGGCAACTTCGACGGCGTGCACCTCGGGCATGCCCACGTGCTCCGCGAGGCACGGGCGACCGCGCAGCGGCTCGGCCTCGACACCGTGGTCGCGGTCACCTTCGACCCGCACCCGATGGCGGTGCTGCGTCCCGAGCACGCCCCACCCACCCTGACCTCGATCGGGACCCGCGCCCGACTGCTCGACGCTGCTGGCGTGGACGCGACCCTGGTGCTGCGCTTCGACCGCGAGATCGCGTCGTGGTCGCCCCAGGAGTTCATCGACCGGGTCCTCGTCGACACGCTGCACGCGGGAGCGGTCGTCGTGGGTGCCAACTTCCGCTTCGGCGCCAAGGCTGCCGGCGAGGTGGCCACCCTGGTCGAGGCGGGTCTCAGCCGCGACTTCGAGACCGTCGGCGTTGCCCTCGACGGCGGTCCGCAGGTCTGGAGCTCCACCTACGTCCGCCAGTGCCTGGCGACCGGCGACGTGGCCGGCGCGGCCGAGGCGCTGGGCCGGCCCTTCACGGTGCGCGGCACGGTCGTCGAGGGTGACAAGCGAGGGCGCGAGCTCGGCTACCCGACCGCCAACGTCCCGCTCCCGCCGGTCGACGCCGCACCCGCGGACGGCGTCTACGCCGGGTGGCTGACCCGGCTCGACACCGGTGAGCGGTTCCCTGCCGCCATCTCGGTGGGCACCAACCCGACCTTCGACGGAGAGCGCGACCGGCGCGTCGAGTCCTACGTCCTCGACCGCGACGACCTCGAGCTCTACGGCGTGGAGGTCGAGGTCGCCTTCGTCGACCGGCTGCGCGGGATGGTGAAGTTCGAGGGGATCGAGGCGCTGGTCGAGACCATGCACGACGACGTACGCCGGGCGCGCGAGCTGCTCGCGTGACGGGCGACCGCGCGGCCGTCGAGGCATGGTTCCTCGCCCACGGCCTGCCCTACTTCGTCGCCGAGGAGCGAGCCGCGGCCCGGGCAGGGCTGCGGCCGCGGCGGCTGGTGTCGCTGGTCGTCGTCCTGGTGGTGCTCGCGGCCGGCGCCGGCGTGCTCGCGTGGGCCTCCGAGTCGTACGCCGCCGGACCCGCGCTGTGGCTCTCGGTGGCCGGGCTGGGGCTGCTCTGGTACGCCTCCACGGCCCTCCGCGCCCGCCCCATCCTGGGCTTCGCGCTGTCGCGGACCCTCGGCAGCCTGCGCTTCGTCGCGCCGATGGCGTCGCGCGCGCTGCCCCTGCTGCTGGTCTTCGTGACGTTCCTGTTCGTCAACGCCGAGGCGTGGGAGATGACCACGAACCTGCCCTTCGGGCTGCTGTGGGTCACGGTGCTGCTGATGTTCGGCCTGGCGGTGCTGTTCCTGCTCACCCGGCTGCCCGAGGAGGTCGACCGCGTCGACGACGAGGTGGACGACGCCTTCATCGTCCGCGCGTGCGCCGGCACGCCGCTGGAGGCCGCCAGTCGCGAGATCGCCGCCGACCCCGGCATCGACCCCCAGGCGCACGCGCAGGTCGCCGGCTTCGAGCGATGGAACCTGATCCTGGTGCTGCTGGTGATCCAGACGGTGCAGGTGCTGCTGCTCGCCCTCACCGTGTTCGTCTTCTTCGTGCTCTTCGGGTCGCTGGTGATGGAGCCGGAGACGCAGGCCTCGTGGGTCGGCAAGGACGTCAGCGACCTGCGCAACGCGCCGCTGATCTCCAGCGTCTCGGTCTCGCTGATGAAGGTCTCGCTGTTCCTCGCGTCCTTCAGCGGCTTCTACTTCACCGTCTCGGCGGTGACCGACGAGACGTACCGCCGTCAGTTCTTCTCGGTCGTCGAGAGCCAGCTCGAGCGCGCGGTCGGGATGCGCGCGGTCTACCTCGCGATGCGCGAGCGCGGCTGACGTACGACCCCCGGGACGGCGCCCCCGTGCCCGCGGTGAGTGAGGGGGATTGCGGCAACCCGGAATCCCCCTCAGCCACCGCTCGCGGGGGGAACCGCCGTCGCACGCACGCGAGCGGTGCGTGTGGCGGATCCGACAGTCGCGGGATCCTCCTCACGCACCGCCCGCGTGGCGATCGGTGACGGAGCAGCCGGTCAGGCGTCGAGGTCCTGCTCGACCAGCGCGGCGATCGTGTCGACGGCGGCCTGGTCGTCGCCGGCCACCTCGACGGTGTCGCCGTTGCCGGCACCGAGGGTCATGATCATCAGCGACGAGCTGGCGTCGACACCGTTGATGGTCACGTCCGAGCCGAGCTCGGCGGCCTTCTCGGCGATGATCGCGGCGGGACGGGCGTGGAGGCCGACGGCGGAGCCGACGACGACGGACTTGCTGGGCATGGTTCTCCTCGGTGGGTCTGGTGTGGCCAGGTCGGGTGGAGTGGGTCAGACAGTAGCGACGTCGGTGTCGGCGTGGCTGGCGCTCTTGAGGACGACCACCAGGGCCGCGCTCACCAGGACGCCGGCGACGAGGGCGATGACGAAGCCGAGGATCCCGTCGACGGCGAACAGCACGAAGATGCCGCCGTGCGGTGCCCGCAGGCCGACGTCCAGCCCCATGGACAGGGCGCCGGTGACCGCGCTGCCGGCCATGATCGACGGGATGACCCGCAGCGGGTCGGCCGCGGCGAACGGGATCGCGCCCTCGGTGATGAAGGAGGCACCCATCGCCCAGGCCGCCTTGCCGTTCTCGCGCTCGGGGACGGTGAAGAGCTTCGGCCGTACGACCGTGGCCAGGGCCAGCGCCAGCGGCGGCACCATGCCGGCGAGCATGACGGCGGCCATCACCTTGAGCTCGGGGGCGTCGGTCGCGGTCGCGGCGGCACCGAGGCCGGTCGTGGCGAAGGCGTACGCGGTCTTGTTGAGCGGGCCGCCCATGTCGAAGGCCATCATCAGGCCGAGGATGATGCCGAGGATGATCGCGGAGCCACCCTGCAGGCTGTTGAGGCCGTCACTGAGGGCCTCCATGAGGCGACCGAGGGGCTTGCCCAGGATGACCACCATCACGAAGCCCGAGATGAGGGTCGCCAGCAGGGGGATGACCAGCACGGGCATGAGTCCGCGCATCCAGGTCGGCACCTTCCACCGCGTGATCCAGAGCGCGACGATGCCGGCGAGCACGCCGCCGACGATGCCGCCGAGGAAGCCGGAGTTGAGGGTGCCGGCGATGGCGCCCATCACGAAGCCGGGAGCGATGCCCGGGCGGTCGGCGATGGCGTACGCGATGTAGCCGGCGAGGGCCGGCACGAGGAAGCCGAAGGCCGCCGCGCCGAGCGTGAAGAGGAGCGCGCCGAGGTAGGCGAAGAAGGCGCTGCCGCCGAGCGCGTGGTCGAGGCCGAGCTCGTCCACATCGGGCAGGTTGAAGAACGTGTTGTCGACCGCGATCGTCTGGCCGTCGTTGACGATCTCGTAGCCGCCGAAGAGGAAGCCGAGGGCGATCAGGAGACCGCCGGCCGCGACGAACGGGATCATGTAGGAGACGCCGGTCATGAGCACCCGGCGCGTGGTCGCTCCGAACGACTCCTTGCCGCCGGACGAGTCAGCGGCCTCGCTGGCGGTGCCCTCGACCTTCGGCGCGCTCGACGGGTCGGCGGCGTAGCGCAGCGCCTCGGCGATCATCGCGTCGGCGTCGTCGATCGGGCGCTTCACCCCCGAGCTCACCATCGGCTTGCCGGCGAACCGAGCGCGGTCGCGCACGCCCACGTCTACGGCGAAGATCACCGCACCGGCGGCGGCGATCGTGTCGGGGGACAGCGGCGTCGACCCGGCGGAGCCCTGCGTCTCGACCTGGAGCCGTACGCCGGCGCGCTCGGCAGCGGCCTCGAGCGCCTCGGCCGCCATGTAGGTGTGCGCGATGCCGGTCGGGCACGCGGTGACCGCGACCAGTGACGGCTGGCCGCCCGCGGGCGTCGCGGAGGCAGTCGGGGCAGCGGGAGCAGCGGCTGCCGCGGGCGCCGCTGCGGCGGCAGGCGTCGATGCCGCCGCTGGTGCGGGGGCGGCGTGCTTGGCGGGGGCGGGCTCACCGAGCTCGTGGGTGACGAGGTCGACGACCTCCTCGTCGGTCTCCGCGGCCCGGAGGGCGTCGGTGAAGGCCGGCTTCACCAGGGCCCGGGCCAGCTTGGTGAGGATGGTGAGGTGGTCGGCGTCGCCGCCGGCCGGGGCGGCGATGAGGAAGGCCAGGTCGGCGGGTCCGTCCTTGGCGCCGAAGTCGACCGGGGGCTCCAGCCGCGCGAAGGCGAGCGTGGGGACCTCGACGCCGGACGTGCGGCAGTGGGGGATGGCGATGCCGCCGGGGAGACCGGTGGCCGAGGTGGACTCGCGGGCGAACGCGTCCTCGACCAGCTGGTCCTTGCTCGTGGCGCGGCCGGCGTCGTCGACGACCCCGGCGAGCGCCCGGATGACGTCGTGCTTGTCCGAGCCCCAGTCGGCGCCCAGCCTGACGAGGTCGGTGGTGATCAGTGAGGTCATGCTGTGCCTCCGGGTGAAAGTGTCAGTGCGGTGACGGCGACGAGGTCCGGACGGACCTGCGACGGCTGGGGGATGGTCGTGCCGGGGAGACCTGCGGCGGCGCTGCCGTAGGCGACGGCCAGTGCGAGGCGCTCGGGGGCGGGCAGGCCCCGGATGTCGCCGAGCAGGTAGCCGAAGAGGCTGGAGTCGCCGGCACCGACGGTGCTGACGACAGTGGTGGGCGGCGGGCTGGCGTGCCACGCACCCTCGGACGTGACGAGGACGGCACCGTTGCCACCGAGGGTGGCCAGCACGGCGCCCACGCCGCGGTCGACGAGCTGGCGCGCCGCGGTCGCCGTGGCACTCGGGTCGGACTCGAGCTCGTCGGCGTCGCCGCCGGTGAAGGACGCGAGCTCGTCGCCGTTGGGCTTCATCAGGTCGGGCGCCGAGTGGGGCAGTGCGTCGACCAGCGCCTGCAGCGGCGCCTCGCTCGTGTCGACGGCCACCCGACCGCCCACCTCGCGCAGGCGGCGTACGAGGTCGGCGTAGAAGGTCGGCGGCGCGCCCGCGGGCAGCGACCCGGCGAGCACCGTCCAGTCCGCGCTGGAGGCGCGGACGAGCACGGCCTGCGCCATCAGCTCGAGGTGGAGCGGCAGCACCGCGGCGCCGGGGGAGTTGAGCTTGGTCGTGGTGCCGTCGGGCTCGGTGATGGTGAGGTTGACCCGGACGTCGCCTGCGGGCTGGACGGGCCGGCAGTCGATGCCGGCCCCGAGCAGCTCGAGGACGAACGGGTCGTCCTTGGCGGCGGGCACGACCGCGATGCTGGGGATGTCGGCGCTGACGGCCGCGCGGGAGATGTTGACTCCCTTGCCGCCGGCCTGCGACGTGACGGAGGCGACGCGGTGGACCTGGCCGCGGCCCAGCTCGCCGTCGAGGGCGACCGTACGGTCCACGCTGGGGTTGGGCGTCAGGGTCAGGATCATGCGACCACCACCTCGATGCCGGCGCCCTCGAGCGCCCTGCGCTCGGCAGGGTCGATGCCGCTGTCGGTCACGAGGACGTCGATGCTGTCGAGGGTAGCGAAGCGGACGGCCGTCTCGACGCCGAGCTTGGTGGAGTCGGCCAGCACGACGGTCTTGCGGGCGCAGGCGATGATCGCGCGCTTGGTCGCCGCCTCGTCGCTGTCGGGCGTGGTGAGCCCGTGCCCCACCGTGATGCCGTTGGTCGCGACGAACGCGACGTCCGCGCGGAGGTCGGCGAGGGTGGCGACGGTGTCGGCGCCGACGGCGGCGTGGGTGGTCGGCCGGACCTTGCCCGGCAGGAGGTGCAGCTCGATCTGCGGCAGGCCGGCGAGCCGCGTCGCCACGGGGACGGCGTGCGTGATCACCGTGAGGCGGTGGTCGCGGGGGAGGGCGGCGGCGAAGCGGGCGGTCGTGCTGCCGGCGTCGATCACCACGATGGAGTCGGGGGGCGGCAGCAGGGAGACCGCCGCGGTGGCGATCGCGTCCTTGGCCTGCGTGTTGGACTGGTCGCGCTCGACGATCCCTGATTCGATGACCGTGAGGGACCCGGCCGGCACGGCGCCGCCGTGCACCCGGCGGACCAGCCCCATCCGGTCCAGGGTGGACAGGTCGCGGCGCACGGTCTCGGTGGTGACCTCGAACTGCTCGGCCAGCTGGACGACGGACAGTCGCCCACGACGGCTGATGAGGTGAGCCATTGCCTGCTGGCGCTCTTCGGCGTACATCGGTCCACCTCCCGGGGATCTGTGTATGTGTTGTTTTAGTCCCGAATGTGTTGCTTGTCAACAACCGCGTGATCTACGGTGTGTCCATGACCACACCCGCGAGCTCTGCAGCGAACTCCCTGAGCGGGACCCCGGTCGTGCCGGGCGTCGCCGCCGGGCCCGTCCTCCACGTGCGCGGGGAGGTCTCGCCCGACGCGATCGCCCGCTTCGGTGACGGCGACTTCGCCGACGCCGACGCCGCGCTGGCGGCCTACGACGAGGCCGCCACCGCCGTGGCGGAGACCTTCTCCACGAAGGCCGCGGCCGCGCAGGGTGCCGCGGCCGAGGTGCTCACGGCGAGCGCCGGCCTCGCGCGCGACAAGGGGTTGCGTTCGGCCGTGGCCAAGAACCTCCAGGCCGGGCAGGGGCCCGTCACGGCCGTGCAGGGTGCGGTGGAGCAGTTCGTCACGATCTTCACCAACATGGGCGGGCTGATGGCCGAGCGGGTGACCGACCTGCGCGACATCGAGCGGCGCGTCGTCGCCCACCTGGTCGGGGAGCCCCCGCCGGGCGTGCCGACCCCGCGCGAGCCGTCCATCCTGGTCGCCGAGGACCTCGCGCCGAGCGACACCTCCGGGCTCGATCCCGCGCTGGTCACGGCGCTG
>JAESGW010000695.1_pt1 | contig 18126 bp, 13 predicted proteins | sample 9269791 | NCBI WGS metagenome assembly JAESGW01 (sample SAMN16773120, study PRJNA677053) | algae metagenome | isolation source: Aphanocapsa lilacina HA4352-LM1 and co-occurring heterotrophs from near cave... | place: USA: Maniniholo cave, near Haena, Kauai, HI | collected 2009-07-28 | reverse complement strand
GGCCGCCAAGACCGGTGTGCTGCTCAACAACGAGATGGACGACTTCACCTCGAAGGTCGGCGTGCCCAACCTCTACGGCCTGGTGCAGGGCGAGGCCAACAAGATCGAGCCGGGCAAGCGCCCGCTGAGCTCGATGAGCCCGACCATCGTCTCGAAGGACGGCAAGCCGGTGTTCGTGGTCGGCACGCCGGGCGGCAGCCGCATCATCACGGCCGTGCTGCACACCATCCTCAACGTGGTCGACTACGGCATGAACGTGCAGGAAGCGGTCGATGCGCCGCGCTTCCACCAGCAATGGCTGCCCGACGTCACCAACGTCGAGACCTTCGCGCTGAGCCCCGACACCCGCAAGATCCTGACCGACATGGGCCACAACCTCGGCGTGCCGCAGCCGGCCAACCACCTGGCCGCGATCATCGTGGGCGCGCCCACCCTGGGCGGCAAGCCGGTGGGCAACAACCGCTTCTACGGCGCCAACGATCCGCGCCGCAACACCGGGCTGGCCGCGGGCTATTGAGCGCCGCGAGGAGGGCGCCGGACCGGTCCGCACCTTCTGAGACACTCCAGGGCGGCCGCGTGCGAAGCGCGGCCGCCTTTTCTTTTCGCCATGCAACTGCAAGACATCCTCTATTCCCAGGGCTTCGGCACGCGGCGCGTGTGCGCCGGCCTGGTTCAACAGGGCCTCGTGACCATCGCCGGCGCGGTGGTCGACGATCCCGCCACCGATCTGGACGCGGAAGGCCTGCAGTTCACCGTGCAGGGCACCGCCTGGGCCTACCACGAGAAGGCCTACCTGATGCTGCACAAGCCGGCCGGCACCGAGTGCTCGCAGAAGCCCTCGACCTATCCGAGCATCTACACGCTGCTGCCGTCTCCGCTGCGGCTGCGGCCCAACAAGGGCGCGGTGCAGGGCGTGCAGGCCATCGGCCGGCTCGACCAGGACACGACCGGACTGCTGCTTTTGACCGACGACGGCCAGTTCATCCACAAGATGGGTTCGCCCAAGCACCACGTGCCCAAGGTCTACGAAGTGACGGCCAAGCACCCGATCGACGACAAGCAGATCGCCCGCCTGCTGGCCGGCGTGGTGCTCGACGACGATCCGAAGCCGGTGCGCGCGGCCGCCTGCGAGTCCGACAGCCCGCTGCACCTGCGGCTCACGCTGACCGAGGGCAAGTACCACCAGGTCAAGCGCATGCTGGCCGCGGTGGGCAACCGCGTCGAGGCGCTGCACCGCTCGCGCATCGGCACGGTGGCGCTGCCCGCGGACCTCGCGCCCGGCCAATGGCGCTGGCTGGCGGCGGACGAGGTCGCCGCCTTGCGCGCGCCCGCGAAATAACTGTCAACCATCCACCTTTTCGGTGGCTGGCGGTCAGCCAGTCGTCGGTTCGGATCGTTAACATTCGAAGCCCCTTTTCCGGAACTTCCCTTGCGTTTTCCTTCCCGCTCGACCGGTCGCGCCGCGGCCCTGCTGTCCGCCTGCCTGCTCGGCGCGATCGCCTTCCTGGCCCCGGCCGCCGCCTCCGCGGCCCCGCCGGAACCCCCGCCGATCTTCGTGCTCAACTCGCTCGACGCCAGCGTCAGCGTGATCAACCCGGTCGACTGGACCGAGAAGCAACGCATCGCGACCGGCAAGGAGCCGCACCACATCTACATGACGCCCGACGAGAAGTCGGTCATCGTGGCGAATTCGGCCGGCGACTCGCTGACTTTCCTGAACCCGCGCACTGCCGAGGTCCAGCGCGTGGTCTACGGGATCATCGATCCCTACCAGCTGCAGTTCTCGCGCGACATGAAGTGGTTCGTGACCGCGGCCAACCGGCTCAATCACGTCGACGTCTACCGCTGGGACGGCAAGGACCTCAAGCTCGCCAAGCGCATCGTCACCGGCAAGACGCCCAGCCACATCTGGATCGACAACACCAGCACCATCGCCTACGTGACGATGCAGGACAGCGACGAGCTGATCGCCGTCGACCTGCCGACGCAGACCATCCGCTGGCGCGTGGCCACCGGCCCGATGCCGGCCGACATCTACGGCGTGCACAACGACAAGACCCTGCTCGTGGGCCTGACCGGCAGCGACGGCGTGCAGGTGTTCGACGTGGCGGGGCCGCAGCCGAAGCTGGTGGGCAAGATCCCGACCGGCAAGGGCGCGCATGCCTTCCGCTCGGCCGGCGACGGCAAGAGCGTGTTCGTGAGCAACCGGGTGGCCAACTCCATCAGCCGCATCGATCTCGCCACGCTCAAGGTCGGCGACACCTACCCGGTGCCCGGCGGCCCCGACTGCATGGACGTGTCGGCCGACGGCAAGACCCTCTACGTGACCTCGCGCTGGGCCAAGAAGCTCAGCGTGGTCGACCTCGCCAGCCGCAAGGTGGTGCGGCAGGTCAATGTCGGCCGCTCGCCGCACGGCGTCTGGACGCTCGACCATGCGAAGCGGATCTAGCCCGCGCCGGCGCGCGGTGGCGGCGCTCGCCGCGCTGCTGGCCGCCGCGGTGGCGATCCCCGCCGGGGCCCAGGGTGCCGCGGCGAGTTGCGAGAAACCCGTCTACCTGACCTTCGATACCGGCCACATGGGCATCGCGCCGCTGGTGGCCGAGGTGCTCAAGCGCCAGCAGGTGCACGTCACCTTCTTTGCCGCCGCCGAGCGCACCCAGACCGAGGGCGACAGCCTCGACAACCACTGGGCGGCCTGGTGGAAGGCGAGGGCGGCCGAGGGCCACGAGTTCGGCTCGCACACCTACGACCATGTCTACTGGCGCGCCGACCTCAAGGGCGTGACGCCGAGCTTCCGCGTCAGGCCCTCGGCGGGCGCGCTGGCCGGGCGCGAATTCACCTGGAGCGCGGCCGAGTACTGCGCCAACATCCGCAAGGCCTCCGAGCGGCTCGAGCTGATCACCGGCAAGAAGCCGCTGCCGCTGTACCGCGCGCCCGGCGGCAAGACCTCGCCCAAGCTGCTGGCCGCCGCGCGCGACTGCGGCTATGCGCACGTGGGCTGGGCGCCCGCGGGCTTCCTCGGCGACGAGCTGCCGAGCGAGAAGTTCAGCAACGAGAAGCTGCTCACGCAGGCGCTCGACACCATCCGCCCCGGCGACATCCTGCTCGCCCACCTGGGCATCTGGTCACGCAAGGATCCGTGGGCGCCGGCCAACCTCGAGCCGCTGATCGTCGGCCTGAAGGCCAAGGGCTTCTGCTTCCAGACGCTGCGCCAGCATCCCGACTACCGCGCCTGGATCGCATCGCACCCCTGAGGCGGTTTCCGTGATCGACTGGCTGACGGATCTCTTCTCCTCGCTGCAGGGCTGGTTCTTCGAAACCGTCGTGCAGCCCTTCGTCTATGCGATCGGCCTCGGCGGCTGGACCGAGGACGCCTTCGACGCCACCGGCTGGCTGCTGGTCGGCCTGATCCAGATCGTGGTGCTGGTCGCGCTGATCGGCCCGCTGCAGCGCTGGCGCGCCGTGGAGCCGGTGACCGACCGGCGCGCGATCCGCATCGACGTGCTCTACACGCTGATCCACCGGCTGGGCCTGTTCCGGCTCGCGATGTTCTTCACGCTGCAGCCCGTGTTCGACGAGCTCATGGGCAGCCTGCGCGCGGCCGGCTGGGGCACTTTGCATCTCGACGAGCTCTGGCCCGGCGTGACCGATGTGCCGGTGGTCGCGTTCGCGATCTACCTGGTGGTGCTCGACTTCGTCGGCTACTGGATCCACCGCGGCCAGCACCAGTTCAACTGGTGGTGGGGGCTGCACTCGCTGCACCACTCGCAGCGCCAGATGACCATGTGGAGCGACGACCGCAACCACCTGCTCGACGACGTCCTGCACGACACGCTGATCGTGATCGTGGCGCAGCTGATCGGCGTGGCGCCCGGCCAGTTCATCGCCTTCGTCGCCTTCACCCAGCTCAGCGAGAGCCTGCAGCACGCCAACCTGCGCCTGAGCTTCGGCGCCCTCGGCGAACGGCTGTGGATCAGCCCGCGCTTCCACCGGCTGCACCACAGCATCGGGCTGGGCCACGAGTCGAACGGCAAGAGCACGCTCGGCGGCCACAACTTCGGCGTGCTGCTGCCCTGGTGGGACATGCTGTTTCGCACCGCCAACTTCGAGAACCGCTACGACCCGACCGGCGTGCGCGACCAGGTCGAGCCTGATGCGGCCGGCAAGGTGCGCGACTACGGCCAGGGTTTCTGGGCCCAGCAGTGGCTGGGGCTCAAGCGCATGGTCGGCCGCGGTTGAGCGCGGCGGCTTCCCTCCAGCTGCCCCACCTTCGCGCGGCGCGCGCGCGAAGCGGCGAATCGCCCGGCCGCCGGCTCTGGCTTCACGGCCTCGCGGGGCGCGCCGGGTTATCCTCCGGCCCGATGCGCCTGCTCCTCGACTCCTTCTGGCGCGCGGTGGCCTATTGCATGCTGCCGCGCGTGATCGTGCTGTCGTTGCTGCCGCTGGGCCTGATGGTGCTGCTGGCCGCCGTCTTCGGCTATTTCTACTGGGATGCCGCGGTCGCCTGGACGCGCGGCGCGCTCGAGTCCTGGCCGCTGCTGGCCAGCTTCTGGAGCTGGATCGGGCGGCTGTTCTCGGGCGACGTCACCTCGATGCTCGCGCCGCTGGTGGTGGTGTTCGCCGCCACGCCGCTGATCGTGGTGCTGGCGCTCGTCATCGTGGCCGGCTTCATGGCGCCCGCGCTCACGCGGCTGGTGGCCGAGCGCCGCTTTCCCTCGCTCGAGCGCAAGAAGGGCGCCTCCTTCTTCGGCAGCGTCGCGCGTTCCATCGGCCTGACCGTGCTGGCGCTGCTCGCGCTGCTGGTCTCGATGCCGCTGTGGCTGATTCCACCGCTGGTGCTGATCCTGCCGCCGCTGATCTGGGGCTGGCTGACCTACCGCGTGATGAGCTTCGACGCGCTGGCCGAGCATGCCAGCGCCGAGGAGCGCGCCACCTTGCTGCGCGCGCACCGGCTGCCGCTGCTGTGCATCGGCGTGCTCTGCGGCTACCTGGGCGCGGCGCCGAGCATCGTCTGGGCCTCGGGCCTGCTGTTCGCGGCCGCCTTCTTCGTGCTGGTGCCGCTCGCGATCTGGATCTACACCCTGGTCTTCGCCTTCTCGGCCCTGTGGTTCGGCCACTACTGCCTCGATGCGCTGGCGCAGCTGCGCGGCCAGCGCGCGGCCGCCGCGGCGTCGGCCACTGGCGACCCCGCCGCCATCGAGGCCGATCAGGCCGTTCTCTCCCAATGGAAATCCCCATGACCCGTGAATTCGGCCTGATCGTCGTCGGCGACGAGATCCTTTCGGGCAAGCGCCTCGACAAGCACATGCCCAAGGTGATCGAGCTGCTCGCGGCGCGCGGCCTGCAGCTGGGCTGGGCCGAGTACGTGGGCGACGTGCCCGAGCGCATCACCGCCGCGCTGGCGCGGGCCTTCGCCTCGGGCGACATCGTCTTTTCGACCGGCGGCATCGGCGCCACCCCCGACGACCACACCCGCCAGTGCGCCGCCAAGGCGCTGGGCGTGCCGCTGGCGCTGCATCCCGAGGCCGAGCTGCTGATCCACGAGCGCATGCAGGACACGGCGCGCGAGCAGGGCGTGGCCTACGAGCCCGACCGGCCCGACAACATCCACCGGCTCAACATGGGCGTGTTTCCCGAGGGCGCCCGGATCATCGCCAACCCCTACAACAAGATCCCCGGCTTCAGCGTGGGCGACGTCCATTTCGTGCCCGGTTTCCCGGTCATGGCCTGGCCGATGATCGAGTCGGTGCTCGACGGGCTTTATGCCGATCTTTTCGTCCAGAGCCGGGTCATGGAGAAGTCCGTGATCGTTTTCGGTGCCATGGAGGCCACCCTCACGCCCCTGATGCAGGCGATCGAGGAGCGCCATGCGCGCATCAAGGTTTTCAGCCTGCCGAGCGTCGATCACCCCCAGTACGGCCGTCATATCGAGCTCGGCGTCAAGGGCGACCCGGAACTGCTCGACGCGGCCTACGGCCAGCTCATCGAAGGTCTGCACACTTTTAATGCACAACTTGGCCCAGAATTGGTGCGTTGATTTCGATGGCACCAATTTGGTGAATTGGACCGCGTTCCAGGCCCCCAAAGTGCCCGCCGCCACGCGTTCGACGCAGGCGACAATGGCACAGAAACTGCATCCCGCATCCCTGTATTCCCAACCACCCATCCAACTCAGGAGAAATTGATGGCAAAGACCGTCGCCGACGTCATGAAGCTCGTGAAGGAAAACGAGGTCAAGTTCGTCGACTTCCGTTTCACCGACACCCGCGGTAAAGAACAACACGTGACCGTGCCCGTGTCGCACTTCGACGAAGACAAGTTCAGCTCGGGCCACGCGTTCGACGGCTCGTCCATCGCCGGCTGGAAGGGGATCGAAGCGTCGGACATGCAGCTCATGCCCGACCCGAACACCGCCAACATCGATCCCTTCTTCGAAGAGACCACGATGATCCTGACCTGCGACGTGATCGACCCGACCGACGGCAAGCCGTACGAGCGCGATCCCCGTTCGCTGGCCAAGCGCGCCGAAGCCTACATGAAGGCCTCGGGCCTGGGCGACACGGCCTACTTCGGTCCGGAACCCGAATTCTTCGTGTTCGACGGCGTGCGCTGGAAGAACGACATGTCGGGCTGCTTCGTGAAGATCGAATCCGAAGAAGCTTCGTGGAACACCGACAAGGAATACGAGCACGGCAACACCGGCCACCGTCCCGCGGTCAAGGGCGGCTACTTCCCGGTTCCCCCGGTCGACAGCTTCCAGGACATGCGCTCGGAAATGTGCCTGGTGCTCGAATCGCTGGGCATCCCGGTCGAAGTGCATCACCATGAAGTGGCCAACGCCGGCCAGATGGAACTCGGCACCAAGTTCAGCACGCTGATCCAGCGCGCCGACTGGGTCCAGCTGCAGAAGTACGTGATCCACAACGTGGCCCACGCCTACGGCAAGACCGCCACCTTCATGCCCAAGCCCATCGTCGGCGACAACGGCTCGGGCATGCACGTGCACCAGTCGGTCTGGAAGGACGGCAAGAACCTGTTCGCCGGCGACGGCTATGCAGGTCTCTCGGATTTCGCGCTGCACTACATCGGCGGCATCATCAAGCACGCCCGTGCCCTGAACGCCATCACGAACCCCGGCACCAACAGCTACAAGCGCCTGGTGCCCGGCTTCGAAGCCCCGGTGAAGCTGGCCTACTCGGCCAAGAACCGCTCGGCCTCGATCCGCATCCCGTTCGTGTCGAACCCGAAGGGCCGTCGCGTCGAAGCGCGCTTCCCCGATCCGCTGATGAACCCGTACCTCGGTTTCGCCGCGCTGCTGATGGCCGGCCTCGACGGCGTGGAAAACAAGATCCACCCGGGCGAAGCCGCGAGCAAGGACCTCTACCACCTGCCGCCGGAAGAAGACGCGCTGATCCCGACCGTCTGCCACAGCCTCGACCAGGCCCTCGAGTACCTCGACAAGGACCGTGCCTTCCTGACCAAGGGCGGCGTGTTCACCGATGCGTACATCGATGCCTACATCGACCTGAAGATGCAGGAAGTCACGCGCTTCCGCATGGCCACGCACCCGGTCGAATTCGACATGTACTACTCGCTCTGATCGCGGTTTTCCGCTCGGAGTAACACGAAAGGACGGCCTCGGCCGTCCTTTTCGTTGGGGCCGGAACATCCTGTCATCGGGGGCGTCGAATTGCATGAAAATGCGCCTTTTCGCGCTTCCCCGGGCCCTCGAGGTCCCCAAGATCCCATGAAGACTGCCGCACCACTCCTCCTCCTGGCCGCTTCCCTGCTTGCCCTGCCGGCACTCGCGCAGGAGCGCGTCTGGCGCTGCGGGAACGAATACACCAACAACGCCACCGTCGCGCAGCAGCGCGGCTGCAAGGTGATGGAAGGCGGCAACGTCACCGTCGTGCAGGGTGCCTCGCGCGCCGCGCTCGGCGGTGCCGCCGCATCGACCTCGGCGGCCCGCTCGCCGGCCGGCAGCCCGCGGGTCGAGGGCGCCGACCAGCGCGCGCGCGACGGCGAAGCGCGCTCGGTGCTCGAGTCCGAACTGCGCAAGGCCGAGGCCCGCCAGTCCGAGCTGCAGAAGGAATACAACAACGGCGAGCCCGAGAAGCAGGGCAGCGAAGGCCGCAACTACCAGAAGTACCTCGACCGCGTGGCCGAGATGAAGGCCGAGCTGGCCCGCAACGAAAGCGACATCGCCGGCATCCGCCGCGAGATCAGCCGCCTGCCGGCCCCCAAGAACTAACCCGTTCCTGCATCGGCAGGAAGAACACCACAGGATTTCCATGGCTTTCGGAAAGAAGGCGGCAAGCGCCAGTCCGCGCTTTCAGGCCTTCGACCTGCTGTCGACCCTGATCGCGGTCGTCAACGGCAAGGGCTCGGTGCTGTTCGCCAATGCCGGTCTCGAAGATGCGCTGGGCACCTCGCGCCGCACGCTCGAGGGCTCGCAGTTCGGCGCCTGCTTCCACGAACCCCAGGTGCTGCGCACCGCCATCGACGGCGCGAGCGCCAACGACTTCGCCACCCTGCGCTACGAGGCCTTCCTGCGCCGCGTGAACCACGAGCTGATGCCCGTGCAGGTCACGCTGGCCAAGGGCGAGAAGGCCGGCGAACTGATCGTCGAGATGCTGCCGCTCGAGCACCAGGTGCGGCAGGACCGCGAGGAGCGACTGCTCGACCAGGCGCAGGCCAACAAGGAGCTGATCCGCAACCTCGCGCACGAGATCAAGAACCCGCTCGGCGGCATCCGCGGCGCCGCGCAACTGCTGCAGATGGAGGTCGAGTCGCGCGACCTCATCGAATACACCCAGGTCATCATCCACGAGGCCGACCGGCTGCAGACGCTGGTCGACCGCCTGCTGGCGCCGCACCGCCGCCCGCACGTGGTGGGCGACGTCAACATCCACGAGGTCTGCGAGCGCGTGCGCTCGGTGATCCTCGCGGAGTTCCCGCGCGACCTGCACATCGAGCGCGACTTCGACGTCTCGATCCCCGAGTTCCGCGGCGACCGCGAGCAGCTGATCCAGGCCACGCTCAACATCGTCCACAACGCCGCGCAGGCCCTGGCCGAGCGCCGCGCGGCGGGCGATGCCTGCATCACTTTCAAGACCCGGGTCGCGCGCCAGGTGATCTTCAACAAGCAGTGGTATCGATTGGCACTGGAATTGCATGTCATCGACAATGGACCGGGCGTGCCGGACGCGATCAAGGACCGAATCTTCTATCCGCTGGTGTCGGGCAGAGAGGGAGGTACAGGGCTGGGTTTGACGCTCGCACAGACTTTTGTGCAACAGCATCACGGCGTGATCGAGTGCGACAGTGTCCCGGGCCGAACCGATTTCAAGATATTGATTCCGCTGCCCTAGCAGCCACCGGCAACAAGGAGATGCATGAAGCCGATCTGGATAGTTGATGACGACCAATCGATCCGCTTCGTGCTGGAGAAGGCCCTGCTTCGGGAGGACCTCCCGACCCGCAGTTTCACCAACACGCGCGAAGTGCTGGCGGCCCTCGAACAGGCCGCCGAGGACGAGCAGCAGGGCCCGCAGGTCCTGGTGAGCGACATCCGCATGCCCGGCGGTTCCGGGCTCGAGCTGCTCGACAAGATCAAGGCCAAGCATCCGGGCCTGCCGGTCATCATCATGACGGCCTTCTCCGACCTCGACAGCGCCGTCTCGGCGTTCCAGGGCGGCGCCTTCGAATACCTGCCAAAGCCCTTCGACCTGCCGCGCGCGGTCGAGCTGATCCGGCGCGCCGTCGACGAGAGCCAGCGCGAGGAAGTGGCCGAGGAACGCATGGTCGCCGCGCCCGAGATGCTCGGCCAGGCGCCCGCGATGCAGGACGTGTTCCGCGCCATCGGCCGGCTCTCGCAGAGCAACGTCACGGTGCTGATCACCGGCGAATCGGGCTCGGGCAAGGAGCTCGTGGCGCGCGCGCTGCACAAGCACTCGCCGCGCGCCAACGGCCCCTTCGTCGCCATCAACACAGCGGCCATCCCCAAGGACCTGCTCGAGAGCGAACTCTTCGGCCACGAGCGCGGCGCCTTCACGGGCGCGCAGACCATGCGGCGCGGCCGCTTCGAGCAGGCCGAGGGCGGCACGCTGTTCCTCGACGAAATCGGCGACATGCCCTTCGACCTGCAGACGCGCCTGCTGCGCGTGCTCAGCGACGGCCACTTCTACCGCGTGGGCGGCCACAACTCGGTCAAGGCCAACGTGCGCGTCATCGCGGCCACCCACCAGGACCTCGAGCAGCGCGTGAAGCTCGGCGGCTTCCGCGAGGACCTGTTCCACCGCCTCAACGTCATCCGCCTGCGGCTGCCCGCGCTGCGCGAACGCGGCGAGGACGTGCCCGCCCTCACGCGCCACTTCCTGCAGCAGAGCGCGCGGCAGCTCGGCGTCGAGCCCAAGCGCATCTCCGATGCGGCGCTGGCCAAGCTCGCGGGCTTCAACTTCCCCGGCAACGTCCGCCAGCTCGAGAACATCTGCCACTGGCTGACCGTGATGGCGCCGGCGCAACTGATCGAGGCCAAGGACCTGCCGCCCGAGGTGCTCGCCGCCGGCGGCGCGCCGCTGCTGTCGCCCGACAGCCACGCGGGCGAGCCCGCGGTGGCCGTGCCCCTGGCGTCTCATGCGCCCGCGCCTTTCGTGGGGGCGGCGGTCGACAACGTGGTGCCGGCACCCGCCGTCGCGGCGCCCGCGCCCGGGGACGCGGCCGGCAACTGGGAAAGCGGCCTCGAGGCCGAGGCCCAGGCACTGCTCGCGGCCGGTCGCACCGACGTGTGGGACGTGCTGTCGCGCCGCTTCGAATCGCGGCTGATCCTCACGGCGCTGTCGAGCACGCGCGGCCGCCGCATCGAGGCCGCGCAGAAGCTCGGCATCGGCCGCAACACCATCACGCGCAAGATCCAGGAGCTCGGCATCGAGTGATCGACGCCCGGCGAGCCGGCGGCCTCGTTGCCGCCCGGCTCGTCTGCTGCTTCAGCGGCTGCGCTGCCCCTGCGTCAGCGAATCGAGCTGGAACTTCCCGCTCTTGTCCCAGAGCCAGGTGTCGATGTAGGTGTGGCCGCCGAGCTTGCCCGGGTTGGGCAGCGGCGAGGCCGCCTTGATCAGCTCCTCGATCATCGGTGGCACCTCGGGCGCATGGCTCGGGATGCGGCTGAAGGTCACGCCCGTGACCTTGCCGTTCGCGTCGATGTCCGTCTCGACCACCACTACCGCGTAGACCAGCGGCGGGATCTTGCCCTTGTAGATGCGCTGCGCGTACTTCGTGTAGATGTGGCGCGCGCCGATCTTGCGGTAGGCCCGGACCACGGGCGTCTGCGTCGTGATGAGGCGCACCGTGGGCACCTCGGACTTGGCGGGCGGGCCGTCGTCGGGCGCGGTGGCGGTGCCGCCGGGGCTCGCGGGGCTCTCGCCGCCGTCCGCGGGCTTCTTGTCGAACACGCCGCAGGCCGCGAGCGACAGTGCCAGCAGGGCAATGGTGGCTGTCCTGGCGATCGCCACGCCGGGCTTCCTGGCCTCAGCCACCGAGGTCCACGTCGAGCACCACGGGCGCATGGTCGCTGGGCTTTTCCCATTTGCGCGGCACGCGGTCGATGACGCAGCCCCGGACCTGCGGCTTGAGCGCGTCGCTCACCAGCACGTGGTCGATGCGCAGCCCGCGGTTCTTCTGGTAGCCGAGCATGCGGTAGTCCCACCACGAGTAGCTCTTCTCGGGCTGCTCGAACATCCGGAAGCTGTCGGTCAGGCCCAGGCCGAGCAACTGCTTGAAGTGGTCGCGCTCCTCGGTCGTGTGGTGGATGGTTTCCTTCAGGCCCACCGGGTCGAAGCTGTCGCGGTCCTCGGGCGTGATGTTGAAGTCGCCCAGCAGCACCAGATTCGGGTTCGCGGCCAGTTCGGCGCGCAGCCATTCGCGCAGCGCGTCGAGCCACTTCATCTTGTAGGCGAACTTGTCGGAGCCCGGTGCCTGGCCGTTCACGAAGTAGCCGTTGACCACGCGCACCGGCCCGCGCGGCGTGTCGATGGTGGCGGCGATCACGCGCGACTGGTCGTCGGTGAAGCCGCCGATGTTCTTCACCACGTCGCGCACCGGTGCGAGGCTCAGGATCGCGACCCCGTTGTAGGTCTTCTGCCCGAACACCGCCGCGTCGTAGCCGGCCGACTTGAGGATCTCGAGCGGGAACTTGTCGTCGCTCATCTTGAGTTCCTGCAGGCACAGCACGTCGACCGGGTTGGCGATCAGCCAGTCGAGCACGTGCTGCAGGCGGGCGGTGAGGGAGTTGACGTTCCAGGTGGCGATCTTCATGGGAGGCGGCGAATTCTGTGGGTCCGGCAGCTTAGCAAACGGCCCGCGAAGGTTGGCGTGAACTTGTTACCGGGCTCGGCCGGCGGAATTCCCTTGCGGACCAGGGGTTTACTAAACGGAATCGGAAACGCGCGGATGTATTGCCGAGAGAACCGCGTTTCGGAGGAAGAGGAGCGCCGGGCCCGCCGCATGCGCGGCGGGCCCTGAGCGACAGGGTGCGTGCCATGGCCCTTCGAACACGGTTCGTTCATGAATCTGATTCGAACGGGTAGAAAAAATGGTTGCAATCGTCAGTGGCAATAGCCTGGGCCTGAGTTTGACGTCGCTGGGTGTGCTGGGTCCGAGGGGTGGGCTGGGGGTTGCGGGGCAGGGGCGCAACGGGGAGCAGGCGTATGTGAACATCGCCAACGGCAACCTGGTGCTGCAGGACCTGGAAGACAAGCTGGTGGGTCGGGGCGCGGACATCGGCGTGGTTCGCACGTACAACAGCCAGGGCTTGCTGAACGACGACAACGCAGACAACTGGGTGGTGGGCGCCTTCGGCCAGAAGGTGGTGCTCACGGGCACGGTGGGTGCCGTGGGCAGCACGCTGGTGCGCACCGACCGCGACGGCGCGAGCGCCACCTACAGCTGGAACGCGACCAGGGGCCTGTACATCAGCACGGCCGGCGCGGGCGCCTTCGACACCATCGCCTACGACGCGGGCACTGCGCGCTACGTGTGGACCGACGGCGCCACGGGCCTGGTGGAGCGCTACGAGAGCGCCGGAGCGGGCCGGCTGATGACGGTGGCCGATCCGGCGGGCAACACCATCACCTACGCGTACAACGCCAACGGCACCGTGCAGAGCATGGTGGACGCCAACGGCGAGACCACTTACTTCGACTACAGCGGCACCAACCTCACGCAGATCCGCACGGTGGCCACCGGCGGGGCCACCCTCACGCGGGTGCGCTACGCCTACGACAGCGCCAACCGCCTGTCCACGGTCACCGTCGACCTCAGCCCCGAGGACAACGCCGTGGCCGACGGCAAGACCTACGTCACCACCTACGGCTACGACGGCACGAGCACGCGCATCGCCTCGGTCACGCAAAGCGACGGCACCAGCCTGGCCTTCACCTACGTGCTGGTGGGCACGGACTACCGGGTGGCCACCGTCAAGGACGGCCTGGGCCAGAGCACCAGCTACGCCTACGACAGCGCCAACCGCACCACCACCGTCACCGACGCGATGGGGCTGGCGAGCGTCTATGTGTACGACGCGGCCGGCCAGCTCACCCAGATCAAGGCTCCGGCCGTGAACGGCGTCCAGCAGATCACCACCTTCACCTACGACGCCAACGGCCACGTGACCCGGGTCACCGACCCCAAGCTGCTGTCGGTGGACATGGCCTACGACGCCAACGGCAACCAGCGGCTGCAGCGGGATGCGGCGGGCAACACCATCACGCGCACCTTCGACGCGCGCAACCGGCTGCTCAGCGAGAGCGTGTACCTCGTGCCCGACCCGGACGCCGCCGATGCCGGCGTCGCGCCCTCGCAGCCGCTGACCACGCGCTATGTCTACGCCGAAGGCGCCAACGCCGCCAAGGACCTGCTGCGCTTCGTGCTCAGCCCCGAGGGGCGCGTCACCGAGTACCGCTACGACAGCTACGGCCAGCGCACCAGCGCCCTGACGTACGCCGCGGCCCGGTACACCGCCACGAGCCTCGCCGAGGCCGACCTGGCCACCTGGGTCGGCACCCCTCAGAATTACACCCAGGCCAGCCGCACCGACACCGTGTACGACGCGCGCGGCCAGGTGCAGAAGGTCACCGTCTTCGCCCGCGTGGACGCCGCCGGCAACGGCGTGGCCGATGGCAGCCAGTCGATCACCCAGTACGTGTACGACCGCGCCGGGCTGCTGCTGAGCACCGTCAGCGCCACCGCCGGCACCACCACCTACACCTACGACGGCAAGGGTCGGGTGCTGTCCACGCAGAACGCGCTCAACCAGAGCAGCCTCACGCGCTACGACGACGCCAACAACAAGACCGTCGTCACCCTGGCCAACGGCCTGATCACCACCAGCGCCTACGACAAGAACGGGCGCCTGGTGAGCCTCACCCAGGGCAGCGCGCTGAACGCCAACCTCGGCACCACCAGCTACGCCTACGACAAGAACGGGCGGCTCTACCAGCAGACCGACCCCACCAACGCGCGCAGCGCGCGGCTGTACGACGAGGCCGGGCGCCTGGTGGGCGAGATCGACAGCCTGCGGCGGCTGACCGAGTACGTCTACGACAAGAACGACCAGCTCACGCAGAAGATCGTCTATGCGACGCCGGTCAATGCCACCACCCTGGCGGCGTACTTCGCCGACCCGAACGCCGCGCCCGTCAACCGCCTGGCCGCGCTGCGCCCGGTCAAAGCCTCGCCCGACCAGAACAGCTGGCGCATCTACGACAACGCCGGGCGCCTGGTGCGCACCGTCGACGGCGCGGGTGCCGTGGTCGACATGCGCTACGACGGCGCCTCGCGCCTGGTGGCCACCACCGCCTACGCCAACGCGCTGACCTCCACCGTGCTGGGCAACCTCTCGGGCACGCCCACGCTGGGCGACACCAACCCGACGCTCAATCCCACGGGCGACCGCGTCAGCCGCCGCCTCTACGACAACGACGGCCTGCTCGTGGGCACGCTGGACGCCGAGGGCTACCTCAGCGAGTCGCGCTACGACGCCCAGGGGCGCTTGATCACGCAGGTGAGCTACGCCGCGCAGATCACCGACGCCACCCTGCGCGCCTCGGGCACCCTGGCGCAACTGGTCGCCAACGCCGGCAGCTCCGCCCCGCTGCAGGCGCAGAACCAGACCTCGCGCTGGTTGTACGACGCGCAGGACCGCGTCATCGCCCAGATCGACGCCGAGGGCTACCTCAGCGAGAACGTGTACGACGCCAACGGCAACGTCACCAGCGCCAAGCGCTACAACAAGGCGCTGAGCGCCGCCACCCTGGGGGCCATCACCACCGCCACCACGCTGGCGAGCCTGCGCGAGGCCGCCGGCACCGACGCGGGCGACCGCACCACCACCTCCGTCTACGACAAGCTCAACCGAGTCACCCAGCGCACCAACTTCGAGGGCAGCATCACCCAGTACGTGTACGACACGGTGGGCAACCTCGTGAGCACCACCACCGCGGCGGGCAGCACCGACGTGCGGGCGGTCAACGCGCGCTACGACGTCCAGGGCCGGCTGGTGGGCGAACTCACGGGCGTGGGCAGCGCCTTGCTCGTGGCCGGCCAGACCCAGGCCCAGATCGACACCGTGTGGGCCCAGAACGGCCTCACCCACGCCTACGACAGTGCCGGACGGCGCATCAGCACCACCGACGGCAACGGCAACAAGACCCTGTTCTTCTACGACACCAACGGCCAGCTCACTCACAGCGTCAACGCGCTGGGCGAGGTCACCGAGCGGCAGTACAACATCTTCGGGCAACTGGAGGCCACGCTGCAGATCGGCACGCGCCTGACCAGCACCGCCCTCACGGCGCTCGGCGGCGGCGGCCTGCTCACCACCGCCAACACCACCGCCTTCAACGCCCTGAAGAACGGCACCCTCGACAGCAAGCAGAGCTTCACCTACACCGTGCGCGGGCAGGTGAGCACGGCCAAGGATGCGCTGGGCAACACCACCACGTCGACCTACAACGCCTTCGGCGAGCTCACCGGCGTGACCCAGGACCTGGGCGGCGGAGTCCAGCGCGTGCAGAGCAGGAGCGTGGACCGCCGCGGCCTCGTGACCGGCACCGTGACGGACGCCTCGGGCATCAACGCCATCACCAGCGCCGTGTACGACGCCTTCGGGCGCCTCGTGCGCAGCAGCGACGCCAACGGCAACGTCCAGCAGCGCGGCTACGACCGCCTCGGGCGCACGGTCTCCACCACCGATGCGCTCAACAAGGTGCGCACCACCACCTACGACGCCTTCGACCGCGTGCTCACGCAGGTCGACGCGCTCGGGCGCACCACCAGCTACACCTACGACAACGTCGCGCGCACCGTCACCGTCAAGACGCCCGAGAACGTCACCGTCAAGACCACCTACACGCGGCAGGGCCAGAAGCTCAGCGTGCTGGATGGCAACAACGTCACCACCACCTACGCCTACGACAGGAACGGCAACCTGCTGAGCACCTCCGTGGGCGGCAGCGTCGCGAGCAGCAGCTACGACCGTACCAACCGGCTCATCCAGACCAAGGACGCCAACGGCAACCTGGTCGAGCTGACGTACGACGCGGCCAACCGGGTGCTCAGCCGCACCGTGGACAAGACCGGCCTGAACCTGGTCACCACCTACGCCTACGACGCCAAGGGCCAGCAGTTCAACGTCACCGACCCCAACGGCACGCTCACGAAGATCGTGTACGACCTCAAGGGCCAGGTCACGCGCAAGGAGGTCGACCCCACGGGGCTGAACCTGGTCACCCAGTACAGCTACGACGCCGAGGGCCGCGTGCTCACGACGATCGACCCGACGGGCACGACCACGCAGTACGTGTACGACAAGCTGGGGCGGCGCGTCCAGGAGCGCATCGATCCCGCGGGGCTGAACCTCACGCGCAGCTACATCTACGACAACAACGGCAACGTCACGAGCGCCACCGACGCGAACAACCAGGTCACGCGCTACGTCTACGACTCCGAAGACCGGCTGGTCTTCACGCTGGATCCGGCCGCGGGGCTGCAGCGCATCGCCTACGACGCCGAGGGGCGCGTCGTGCTCACCGTGCGCTATGCCACGCCGATCGTTCTGACGGGCCTGCCGGCCATGCCGGCGGCGCTGACCTTCGATCAGCTGAACCCCAAGGTGCCGACGGCCAGCGCGGGCGACAGCACCGAGCACCGGGTGCTGGACCAGGACGGACGGCTGGTAGCCACGGTCAACGGCCTGGGCGAGGTGGTCAAGTACGCCTACGACGGCAATGGCAATGTGATCGATCGCATCGCCTACGCCAACCCGATCGCGCTGGGCAGTTGGGTCGTGGGCACCGTGCCCGCGCCCGTGGCCACGACCAATCCGGCGCGCGACATGCGCCTGCGTACGGTCTACGACGCGCTGAACCGGGCCACCTACACCATCGACGGGGTGGGGGCGGTCAAGCGCAATGTCTACGACGCCAACGGCAACGTGGTGGAACGCGTGGCCTATGCGGTGACCGTGCCGCCCGCGACCGAGGCCACCGCCACGGCGCTGGCCGCGGCGGTGGCGCCGCTGGCCAATGCGGGGCGCGATGCGCGCGAGGTGATGGTCTACGACCGCGCCAACCGGCTGATCGCGAGCACCGACGGCGTGGGCACGGTCACACAGCGCCTGTACGACAAGAACGGCAACGTCACCAACATCGGCTACACGCCCTCGGGGGCGAACCTGCTCACGCAGAGCGAGTTCGCCAATGGGCTGAGCGACCTGCAGGCGCGCGGCGGGCCGGTCTCGGCGACGACGATGACGGGGTATGCGGGCGCGCTCAAGGTCGACGCGTCCACCACGGCGGCCTCCACCGCCTACAAGCAGCTGGTGACGACGCAGGGCACCACCTACACCTTCTCGGCGATCGTGGAGATGGACGACGGGCAGCCGCCGGCCTTCGGCAGCGCGACCTTCAAGGACGCGGCCAACTCCTTCGTGCTGGTGATGTACAGTAAGCGGCCAGCCGCACCACGTTGCCCAGCACGCCGAGGCGGTGTAAGACAGCTCAGGTCGCTGGCTGCCAGCGATGTGGCAAGAGCTCGTCAATGCGGCTGTTGAGGTGGGTCGGCAAGCGCTGC
>JAESGW010000694.1_pt1 | contig 18185 bp, 18 predicted proteins | sample 9269791 | NCBI WGS metagenome assembly JAESGW01 (sample SAMN16773120, study PRJNA677053) | algae metagenome | isolation source: Aphanocapsa lilacina HA4352-LM1 and co-occurring heterotrophs from near cave... | place: USA: Maniniholo cave, near Haena, Kauai, HI | collected 2009-07-28 | reverse complement strand
GAGATGGCGGAACGCGGTATCGAGGTCGTCGCGCCACATCAGGCTGACCACGCGCCGGCCGAGCCAGACGCATTCGGGGTTTCCGGCCGGGCCGTTGATGGCCTGCGAGGCCTCGACGAATTCGTCGGTCTTGCGCTGGTTGTCCTTGCTGGCGTCGGCGGCATTGGCGGGGGGCTGCTTGGACTGTTCCTGCGGCGCCGGGCTTCCGCTCTGGGCCAACGCTCCGCCCGATCCGATCAGGAAGGCAAGCCCCGCGATGAGGCCCGCAGCTGCGAAGTGGCGCAAAACCGAAACTCCAGACACCCGTCGACGCATACTTTCCCCGATTAGTTTCCACCCGCGCCGAGCGCGCGGCTGATGTGGTGGCAGGCTAGTTGCCGTCCAATTAGGTCTCCATTGCGGCGGAGACGTCACGCGATTCAAATGACGGGTATTTCGGATTTTGTCCAGCAAACTCACAACTTTATCGTGCCGTGGTAAAACTGCCGCAGGGTTGGCGCGGGAATAGGGGTATGCTGGACCTTGGCAGATCGGCCATGAACGGTTAATCGACGGTCCCCGCCCGGAGGATGGAACTGATTTCTCTTCGTACGCCGCTGGCGCTTCTCCTGTCATCGCTAGGTATGATCGCGGCCCTTTGGTGGTGGATGGCCACGCCGATTACGCTGGCGCGCGCCCCGATCGATCCCAACGCAAAGCTGCAATGCGTCTCCTACGCGCCGTTCCGGGGCGCGCAGACGCCGCTGGTGCCGACCACGCAGATAGCGCCCGAACAGATTGCCCAGGACCTGGCGCAGCTCGCCAAGATCACCGACTGCGTGCGGACCTATTCGATCGAGAACGGCCTCGACCAGGTTCCGGCGCTGGCCGCCAAGGTCGGGCTGAAGGTGATCCAGGGCATCTGGCTCTCCAGCAACCGGATCAAGAACCTCGCCCAGATCGCGATAGCGATCGAACTGGCCAAGGAGCATCCGGGCGTCGTCACCGCGCTGGTGGTCGGCAACGAGGTGCTGCTGCGCGGCGAGATGACCGCATCCGACCTCGCAGCCAACATCCGCTCGGTCAAGTCGCGGGTCACCGTGCCCGTGACCTATGCCGACGTCTGGGAATTCTGGTTGCGCAACCGCGAGATCTACGAGGCCGTCGATTTCGTCACCATCCATATTCTCCCGTACTGGGAGGACATGCCGGTGCGGGCCAAGTTCGCCGCCGGCCATGTCGACGATATCCGCAAGCGGATGGCGGTGGCGTTTCCGGCCAAGGAAATCCTGATCGGCGAAACCGGTTGGCCGAGTGCCGGGCGGATGCGCGAAGGCGCGCTGCCGTCGCGCACCAACCAGGCGCGCGTGGTGTCCGAGATCCTCGACCTCGCCAAGCGCGAGAAATTCCGCGTCAACCTGATCGAGGCCTACGACCAGCCCTGGAAGCGCCAGCTTGAGGGCACCGTCGGCGGCTATTGGGGCCTGATCGATGATCGCCACCGCGCGGTGAAATATCCGCCCGGCGAGCCGATCAGCAATTTTCCGCTGTGGAAATGGCAGATGGGCGCGGGCATGGCGCTCAGCGCCCTGGTGTTCCTGGTGGGCTTCATGGCGCAGCGGCGGCGGCCGTGGAAGCCGGGACCGGCGGCGTGGATCGCGGTCGGCACCTCGGCCACCGTCGGCGGCATGCTGCTCGGCGTCGCCGTCGACAAGATGCTCTACGAGAGCTACGGCATCGGCGGCTGGCTGCAATGGGGCGCGCTGCTGGCGGCCGGCATTGCTTCACCGCTGCTCTGTGCGCACACCGCGATGATTGGCCGGCCGCTGCCGACGTTCCTCGATCTGCTGGGACCGCGCGAGGGCCGAAAGCTTACTCCGCTGACGGCGCTGCTCGCGCTCGTGCTTGCCGTCACGACGTTGCTGGCGGCGCAGACCGCGCTCGGCTTCGCGTTCGATCCGCGCTACCGCGATTTCCCGTTCGCATCGCTGAGCATGGCGGTGGTGCCGTTCGCGGCGCTGATGCTGCTCAACCGGCCGAAAGACGGCGTGCGTCCGATCGCCGAATCCACCTTCGCCGGCCTGCTCGTGGTCGCCGCGCTGTTCATGGGATTCAACGAGGGCAACCACAACTGGCAGTCGATGTGGACTTGCGCGATCTATTTGCTGCTGGCGCTTACGCTGTGGCGGGCGCGGGCCGTGCAAATCCCAGAATAAGCAGCCCGATCGCAAGGCCCGACAGGACGATGTTGTAGAGCACGATTCCCAATCCGGCCGCGACCAGTCCGACCGTCAATGTCACGATCGACGGCCGCATGACGTGAAGCGTCGCCACGATCAGGGCGACGATGCCGAACACGGAATTCTTGAACAGGTAAGTGGCCAGCGCGCGCGACTTGCACAGCATGGTCTGCAGGCCGGCGTCGCAGGCCAGCGCCACGGTCGAAAACTCGACCGCGAGGTAGCGCAGATAGAGCGCGTAGCCGACGGTCACGAAGCCGACCACCAAGAGAAACTGGACCTGATAGGGCGTCAGCCGGAACGGAGCTTTTTTCATCTCACCTGTATGATCGGGATTGGGCGCGCCGACAAGAGGCAGCGGCCGCGGGAGGTGTCAAAGGAATCCCGCAACACATTGCACTTCAAGAGATTATTGCGAAGTCCGCCGGTTGAAGAAAGACGTGAGCGTGGACGGATTTTCCGGCTTGGCCGGCTCCTCGACGACGGGGGCGGCGGGCGGCGCCGCCGCGGCGCGCTTGGCGGGCGCGCGCCGCTGCGCCGATGGCGATGGCTTGCCGGCCGCCGCGGCCGGTGGCTGATCCTCAGGCCCGAGCGACAGCCGCTGGCCGTCGTAGATCGCAGTCTCGCAATGCCGCTTGTTTTCGGTCAGCACCGCGCAGATCTTTGCGGCAGCGCCGGCGTCGTTCAGCGGACCGGCCACCAGGCGAAGCTGCATGCCGAGCCCGTTGGTGCCTTCCTTCACGACGATGATCGGGTGCAGCGTCGTCAACGGCGCGTTCGATCGCGATTTCAGGAGACCGCGCCACAGCGCGCGCAGGCCGTTCACCGAATTGGCGGTGCCGACGTCGACGCCGAACTCGGTGCGACGGAGCGCAATCTTCGGCGCGCCGGAATCGTCGTCATCGCTCGACGGCGCCGCCGCCACGACCTCCGGGATCGGGCTCACGACAATGCCGTTCAGGGATCGGGTCGGCTCGGCCAGCTTTGCGGCGGCCGGGTCGGGTGGGGCCATGATCGATTGCGAGGCCATCAGCGGCGTCGCCGGCGACGGCTTTGCCAACTCGGACCTGTCGGCCTTTCCGCTATCGGGTTTGACGATTTCGGATTTGGGCGTCTCGGTCTTGGACGTCTCTGTCCTGGACGTCTCGCTCCTGGCAGCTTCGATCCTGGTGCCTTCGATCTTGGCAAGGTCGGTTCTGGCGCCTTCGCCCCTGGCGGCATCCGTCTTCGCAGCGTCGGTCTTCACAGAATCCCTGGCCACGGACGACACCGTCGGGCCTGGTTCCGCCGGCTTGTCGGGGCCGGCATGGGTGGTTCCGACCGGCGCGACGGCCGGGGCAGGCGGGCCTTGAACGGCCTGCGGCTCCGCAGTGGTCGTCGAAACCTGCGCGGAACCCTGCCGCGCAATGGCGCCGGTCACGGACTCAAGTCCCTGTTCCAGCCCGGTGACGCGTGTATACAGCCGGTCGCGGTCATTGTTCAGGGTTTCGATCGCGGCGGCGAGGCGCCGCGCCTCGTTGTGGGTTTCCCTTGTAACCGACTGGAACTGCTGCGCCTGCCGGGTCAGGTCAGCGGCGGCCATATGATCGCGCTTCAAGCCGAGCGACGACTGGTTGGCCATCACGGCCAGCACCACCGCGCCGGTCGCGGCAAAGCCCCACGTCCCGATCCGCCACAGCGCACGGCGGTCGAGTCCTTCCTCGTCGGCCAAGAAGCCGCCGAGCAGGCCGCCGGAATCATCCGGCTCGAAGCCACCCCCATGGTCTGAATTCCTGGCCAAAGCGTCCCTGGCCCTCCTTCAGGCCCGCCGAATCACCCTCCGAACATTAACAGGAAAAGCGCGCCCAACTCTGATCCGGAGCCTGACGGAGCCGCGAATCGGTATCATCTCCGGGGGAAAACAATTAAAGACGGCCGGCGCGATCCGCCGTGTACTTCCAAAGGAGCAGAATGACCGCCCGATCCAGCCTGACTGTCGTGCTTGCGGCCGGCGAGGGCACCCGCATGCGCTCCTCGCTGCCGAAGGTTCTGCATCCCGTCGCAGGCCAGCCGCTGCTGGCGCATGTGCTGGAGGCCGCACCGCACGGCGAAGGCGCCGCGCTCGCGGTCGTGGTCGGGCCGGACCACAAGGCCGTCGCCGACGAGGCCAGGCGGGCGCGGCCGGATGCGGCGACGTTCATCCAGGCCGAGCGGCTCGGCACCGCGCATGCCGTGCTGGCGGCGCGCGAGGCGATCGCGCGCGGCGCAGACGATCTGCTGGTGGCGTTCGGCGACACGCCGCTGATCTCGGCGAAGACCTTTGCCCGGCTGCGCGCGCCGCTGGAAAAGGGCGCAGCGCTCGCGGTGCTCGGCTTCCGCGCCGCCGACCCCACCGGCTATGGCCGGCTGCTGCTCGAAGGCGATCGTCTGGTCGCGATCCGCGAACATGCCGACGCGAGCGCCGAGGAGCGCAAGGTCACGCTGTGCAATGCCGGCGTGATGGCGTTCGACGGCCGCCGCGCGCTCGAAATCCTCGACAAAATCGGAAACGCCAACAGCAAGAACGAATATTATCTGGTCGATGCGGTTGCCATCGTCAGGGAAATGGGATTGGAGGCCGTCGTGATCGAAACCAGCGAGGATGAAGTGCGCGGGATCAACACCAAGGCCCAGCTCGCCGAAGCCGAAGCCGTGATGCAGGCGCGGCTGCGCAGGCAAGCCCTCGAAGCCGGCGTGACGCTGATCGCCCCTGATACGGTCTATCTCGCCACTGACACGAAGTTCGGCAAGGACGTCACCATCGAACCGTTCGTGGTGATCGGTCCCGGCGTCAGCATCGACGACGGCGCGGTGATCCATTCCTTCTCGCACATCGTGCAGACATCGATCGGCAAGAAGGTTTCGATCGGCCCCTATGCACGCCTGCGTCCCGGCACCGCGCTCGGCGACGGCGCAAAGATCGGCAACTTCGTCGAGACCAAGGCCGCGACGATCGAGTCCGGCGCCAAGGTCAACCATCTCTCCTATGTCGGCGACGCCCATGTCGGCGCCAATGCCAACCTCGGCGCGGGCACCATCACCTGCAACTACGACGGCTTCTCCAAGCACAAGACGCTGATCGGCGAGGGCGCCTTCGTCGGCACCAACTCCTCGCTGGTCGCCCCGGTCAAGATCGGCAAGGGCGCGTATATCGGTTCGGGTTCGGTCATCACGAAGGATGTGCCTGACGATGCGATGGCGGTAGAGCGCAGCCAGCAGACCACGCGCGAGAACGGGGCGAAGCGGTATCGCGAGCTGAAAACGCGGGGGAAGGCGCCGAAAGAGGGCTGACGTACCTGAGAGCACCAGCTCTCTCCGCGTCATTGCGATCTCGATGCAAATAAAATCGAGATTTGGGACGCTGGGCACATCGCAGGGATTCCGTGCCTAAGGGGAATTCACCCTAGTGGTTTATACTGGCCCCAGATAGCGATTAGCCCAAAGAATTTCTGCAGTTGTCGGCAATTTGCCTGGATGCGCTTTGGCGCGAGCGATTTCGCTCGGCCATGGAGAAAGCGGCATGCTTCATCAGGATTCGTTCGTCAATCAGAGCCGCCAAAATGACTCCCGTGGGTTGAAGCGGGATTCGGAGCTATTTGCTCTGCAGGAAAAGCTTCATCGGCGAATTGCGTCCGAACTGCACGACTCGACTTGCCAGCATCTGGTGGCGGCAAGCCTCGGCCTGATGCAGATAAGAAACGCTCTGAACGACCCGCTGACGATCGAGCGGCATTGCGAACAGCTCGACGTCTCGATCAACTGCGCGCTGAATGAATTGCGATCAGTCGCATATCTGCTGCTCCCGCAGGACCTTTGCGAGGACGGACTCAAGGCTGCAATTGAGCAGTATGCGGCAGGATTTTCGGCCCGAACGGCGCTGGATGTCGATGTTTCGATCTCGCCCGAGATCGACACGCTGCCACATGAGCAGCAGCGGTCGTTGATGAGAGTTGTTCAGGAAGCGCTGACGAACGTTCACCGTCATGCCAATGCGACCAGGATCGACGTCAATTTTCAAGTGAAGAAAGACAATTTCGAGCTCGAGATCCGGGACGACGGGCAAGGGATGGCAGCCGCAAATTGCGCGCGTCGCTTTCCTGCATCGAGGTTTGGCGCGGGCCTCCGCATCATGCAGGCCAGGCTGCACGAAATGGGTGGGCGGTTCGAGATGGTATCTTCGCTGACCGGAGGGCGTCGAGCGACGGTCCTGCTCGCGACCTTTCCTTTAGGGCGCGCCTCAGGATTGAGGCAGCGCGCCTAGCTCGATCCGGGTCGCAATGGAGCACTTATTCGATCATGAAGCGGATTCTCATCGCCGACGACCATGATACCGTGCGGGCCGGTTTACGGGTCATTCTGGAAGGACACATCGGCTGGGAAGTCGTGGCCGAGGCCCGCAATGGCCGTGAAGCCGTGTCGGCTGCTGTCGAGATGCGGCCCGACGTAGCCGTCCTGGATTACTCGATGCCGTTGATGACCGGTGTGGAAGTCGCGCGATGCATCAAGGAGCATCAGCTGCCAACCGAGATCCTGATCTTCACCGTGCACGATTCGAATGCGGTTGCGCGGCAGGCGTTTGAGGCGGGCGCCCGGGCATTCCTGCTGAAATCCAATGCGAGCAAGATGCTTCTGGCTGCCGTGGAATCGTTGATCCTTCACAAGCCGTTCTACGCCGGTCCCTATTCCAGCGAAGCCAGGAACGCGGTGAATGGGAAGGGCGATGTGAACGAGGTGCTTTCGCCTCGGGAGAAGACGATCGTCAAACTGGCTGCGGAAGGACACAGCAACAAGGGCGTCAGCGCTATCCTGAATCTCAGCATCAAGACGACCGAGACCCACCGGGCGGCCGCCATGCGCAAGCTCAACGTGAATTCGACCGCGGGCCTGGTTCGATATGCTGTTCGAGCGAGGCTCGTGGAGATGTAGAGGCTCGTGGAGGTGTGAAAGGCCCGTGGCGGCGTGAAGTAGTAACACGTTACAGGCATTGGCACGGCCATTGTGACCAGCGGGACACCCGCCGGCGGAATGTCGCATGTTTGGCTTGCCAAAATCGGAACCAGGGAGTTGGATCGGTCCCGCAGTGCAAAATGCGCCTGTTTGTGAATCGATTTCATGGACGCCGTACGTTTCTCCACGCGGGAATTGCCGAAGTCGCGCCAGCTCGATGCCTGGCGGGACTGGTACGCCGGTAGTTTCGAGGTAGGCCCCCTCGACGCCTCCGATCGCGGCTTTGCCGGCGAGAGCGAGGTGTGGAAGCTCGATGGCATGGCCCTCGTCAGCGTGTCGGCTCCGCCGCTGCGCGCCATGCGAACGAAGTCGCTGATCAGGCGCGATCCGACCGACCACTGGGTGATCACGATCGGCAAGCGTGCCGCAACCGGCCTGATGCTGGAAAGCGACCAGACACTGGTACCGGCCGGGATGCCGTTCGTCCTGTCATTGGGCGAGTTTTCGGCCAATCAGCGCGATCTCGACGACCGGCTTCAGCTGAACGTTGCGCGGGACAAATTCAGCGCGCTCGCGCCGGCGCTTGACGCCGCACGGGGCCGGATTGTGAATACGCCGCTTGGCGGCATGCTCGCAGAATACATCAGGCTGTTGGAACGCCAGCTGCCGGGCCTCATAGACGAAGACGCGCAGGGTCTCCCGCAAGCGGTTGCCGCGATGGTTGCCGCATGCATTGCTCCGTCCGTCGACCATGTGACGACGGCGCACGAGCAGATCGGCGCCACGCTCAAGGAGAAGGCGCGGCGTTGCATCCAGCGCAACCTGCGTTCGCCCCATCTCGGGGCGAACATGCTCTGCCGTGAACTCGGAATGTCCAGATCGAGCCTCTACAGGTTGCTGGAATCCGAAGGTGGCGTGGAAAGATACATCCAGTATCACCGCATGGCGGAGAGCTTTGCGCAACTGAGCGATCCGTCCAACACGCAGCCGATCGTCGTCATCGCCGATGAATTGGGAATGCACGATCCGTCCTCGTTCAGCCGTGCCTTCCGCCGGCAGTTCGGCATCAGTCCGATCGACGTGCGCGAGGCTGCGCGAGCCGGTCTCGCGCCGTCGTTCGCCCCGGTGCGGCGGGATACATGGGGCGGCGTCGGTGGACTGCTGGCTCGGCTGTAGGGCTGCGGCTTCGGTCACCGCGACATTCGTTTCGCCGCTCAAGCAAAGCAACTGTACCAGGATGAGCGCAGCGACATCTGGGGTTGCGATCTATCCCCTGCATATCGCTGGGCTACTTACGCACGATCTCTCAGTAGCGTTCGCTTGTGATTCGGTGCATATAGCATAACGAGCATTACCGAAAACAACATTCGGAGGTGGCGTCGTGGACACGGGACAAGTTAGCTTGACGTTAACATTGGCTGCTGCCTACGGCCTTACACTCATCTATTTCTATCAACTTGGCTTTCTCTTTTCGGTTGGCTTTCAGTACGCGTCCCTAACGTCGCCATTCGACGTCTTGTCCAACGGAGGCGTGATCCTCGGCTATGTAGTTTCGATTTTCTGGGCAGCGATTCTTTTAGTTATGAGCGTCCAGGGCGCTAGCCAATTAGGATTTAGTTTGGCGCGCTGGATCGTCGATTATCAACTACTAATCACTCTTGTTACTCTCACCGTCATCATCGCTGCCGTTGTGAACGTGCTAAGATTTCGGGGGCACTTCCATTTCCTTCTCATTGCTGTCGCTATCAACCTGATTGGTCTACTGGCTCAACTGTACGGCACCGTTCTCACGGATCAAAAAGTTCCAATTTGGACCTTGATGTTCGCGATCGTAAGTCCGCTCCCGCTTAGTTTCGGCTTAGGATTTCAGTCGGCTCAGTACGTCAAAACGATCGACAGACGACGTTACGAAATTTCGCTCGGCGGTGAAACAATCTCAAATGTGCGAATACTCCGGATATCATCAGCCGGGATTATGTACATCAGACACAACACGTCTCTCGTTTTGTTTGTGAGCATGTCGAAGATCGAAAAGATCGCGCAAACCGCGTGAAGGGCTTGCTCAAGATCCTGCAGCATATCGCTGCGGCTCATGCGGATTATTGGCTAAGGAAGGTGGTTGATTGAGCGTCCACGATTTTGCCAGCAAGGCCAAACGATTAGTCGATGTCCTGGACGAGACTCGCCTTATCATGGCGATTCTGCGGTTTGCGCGTAGTGGGCACGCAACAGAAGTTATGGTCGAGCAAGCAATCGCTCTTGTCGATCGACAGGTGATCGTTGCCAAGGGCGACGGTGACGAAGCTATGCTGCAGTCGGCGCTCGGCCTCAAATCTGGGCTTGAACAGGCGCTCATCGACGGCGTGAAATCGCTTCGGGTCCTGCGCGAGCCGGGCGACGAAGCCCGCAAGGTCGAGGAGCCGCTGGTACGTGCGAGAATGGCGCTCGGCCATCAAGTCAGGCGTCAGCGCCGATGTGCTGGAGGCATTGTCGACATTTTTGACATCACGGCAGACGAGTTGATTGAATGCAAGCTGCACGGCACAAGTGCGGCGCTGGGTGAGGCAGCGGGACAGTTGAGGCGCTACAGTCGTTCGTTTCCGGGATCGCGATTGACCATCGCAGTATTCAGTATTGAGCCTGATGGAAATTGGATCGCGGAGGTTCTGCGCAAGGAAGGAATTGCTATCATAGAGATCCAACGTCTCCGTAACTGAGGAGCGGATCTCGATGCGGGATACTTGAAGGACCGGGAGTTATGGTGACAGTGCACTTAAAAAGCCGGCGAATTCCGCGCGCGTAGCGCATTGAGCCCATAGTTGCCATGATTTTCGAGTAATGCAGATCGTACGTACGAGCCTGAATGCGCGGCCGCGCGCTGCCGCGTCTCAAAACGCCTCAGGCCACCGGCGTGCACTGTGGAAGACCCGCAGGACCTGGATTGTGTTGCCGACCAGACGGTACGGCACGAGGTATGGCGTCCTCGGGATGACGAACTCACGCGTCCCCGGAACTCGACCTGGCCGCCCGATTTCGGGGCTATTGGGAAGTAAGGTCTCGACATTGCGTACGATATGCAGCGCAACACGTTGCGCTGCTGCGGGATCGTCCTGCGCGATGTAAGCCCGCAACGCCGCGAGGTCGGCAATTGCCTCTGGCGACCAGACTGGGTTCATGACCTCTTGGGCGCCGGCTTCTCGTTCGCGCTTCCCCAGGAAGCGACCCAATCCTTAACCTGGTCATGCGCAATCCCGTCGCCGCGATCGAGCGAGGCGATGGCGCGCTTGATACCGGCCACCTGCCATTCATTGAATTCGAGATATTCGTTGATCGCCTCGGCAGCGAGAAAGGAGCGACTGCGACCGGTACTCTTGGCCAATCGCTCCAGCCGCTTCTTCACGCCCGTATCGATGCGCACCGTAAAGGTTGTCGACTTCATGAGGGACCTCTGTGAGTTATTGTGTACAATGTAATACCGACGTCGGATCTGCACAATCGAAACCTCATGGGCCTCCGCGGCAAACTGGTTGTTGGAATTACGGACGGCCGCGCATGATGACTCGCGCGCGGAGATGTCGCAAAAATTGCGGTGCCAATGCCAACCGTCTTTCTTCCTGCGCGTTCAACTCAATTTCCTGAACCAAATCAACCTGATCCTACCAGTCCAGCCTCACCCGGAAAAACATTCTCCTATCGCCGTCGGGCAAATCACCGCTATCCTTTCGGCCATCCACCCCGGCAAGAGGGGCGTATCGCGATCGTCACGGACGCGGGGTTGGATGCGGTGGACGCAGCGGCGTCGGGCGCGATCGTGGTCGCAGGGCGGGTTCTCCCGTGAGTGATCCAACGTCGCGCAGACGACCGGCGCTTCAAGGGCCTTCGCCAGGATTTCGGTTGGCATCGTCGATCGGAGTTTTGACGAGAGGTCGCTGCGTACGGCGAAGTCGTGTGGTTCTGGCATCCGTGGCTGATGTCAAGCCAGCGGAGACGCGTCGGCCCGACCGGGCTTCAGGCAAATCTCAATCCGCTGGTGACGGTGGCAAAAGGAATTCGTCGCCGGGAAGAGCACGAAGTAAGCCGTAAAGCCATTGCGCAGGGAATGCCGGAGTGCCTCCGCTGAACCTGTATGCTCGTGTGCGCTTCCTACTACCCATTGCACGCGAGACCGCGGGTGCAGCGTGCATCCGGCATTCCCTGCTCCCTCTCTTTGGGAGTGAACCAGGTTAAGCCTCGGGCAGGACATGCCGCGAGATCGCGGACTCATATGCCGGCATGGCTGACGTGACCGGTTAATCGCTGGTTTGACGAACCGCTAAAACTTTCGCCAAAGACTGTCTCAATCCGCAATAGTGTAATGGGCTCGCGAGCCTGTTCAACTAGGGCTTCGCGAAACGTCGCGCGAAATACTGAGTATATAGAGCATGAAAAAAGGCCCCCAGCGTTGGGGGCCTTGTCGTATTGAGTGCGAGGGGCTGGGGCTGATCAGGCAGCCTTCGCGCGAGCCTTCTTTTTCTTCGACGCGACGGTGTTGCGTGACGTGGGCCTGTTCCACGCGTAGCACCAGCTTTTCGCGGTGGCCTCCTGCAAGTCGAGGGCGAGGGCCTTCTTCACATCGACCGAGACCATGAACCCCTCGATCGATCCCAAGTATCTCGCCGATCAATACGAGGCCGATCCCGTTTGATGCAGTCTGCAACCTTGACCTTGTCAGGGTGTTTATCTGCGAGCGTGATGACGTAGCTATGCCACTGTTCGTTCGTGACGCGTCGTTTGGTGAGCCATCGATCCCAATCGTTCGTGTCCTCACTGACGAGTGCTAGTATGAAGTCCTGATCCCGTAGCTCGGAGTATGTGGCTCCCTTGATCACGATCTTGCGTTCCGTGCCGTCAGAGTGTGTGACGAGGATAGTGTGATCAGGCGCGATGATATTGGCCGCGGCCTTGCCGAACGGCTTCGCGAGGTTCTCAAGCCGTCCAGTGCGAGGGTCCACACTGAGTGTCTGACCTGCGATACTGATCCCCTTGCTGATCATGGCCTAGTCCTCCTCAAGTTTCATGCGTGATCGTCCACGCTTCACATACTCGAGGGGATCAAGCTCTCCATCTTCGGCATCATCGTCGTCAGGCTTGGGAGCTGCTGTGAACAGTCCGAGGGTTCGCATGTGTCTGCGCATCATGTTGACGACGCGACTATGCTGCGTGTTGTCGAGCTTGCCGGTCTCGAGGAACGTGGCTTGCAGGTCCTCGCTGAGAGTGTGGATCGAGTGCTGCGTGTACATTGCACACTGCGCCGTCGTGTTTCGGGAGCCGTGAGAAATAAGTAAAGCGAGAAACCAGTAACGGAGTAATGATGCGTTTTGCCGGGCTCGAGTTTGACCTTGGGCGGCTTGACCGCATCGATGACGCTGTCCGCGGGGAGCAAATCAAGGTAACGCCTGATCTTGCCATTGAGGTCGGCGACTGCTCCGAGTTCTTGCCCCTGCTGAACAGCAAGACCTGCGACCTGCTCGATCATGCGCGATTGCGCACGCAATTGATCGGCCTCGAGCGCAGAGTGGCACGCTCCGGCAAGGACTCAATCGACCACGGCCCCGGTGCCCATGACGATATCGCCAACGCAGTCGCCGGCGTCCTCACCTCAATGGGCGTCCGCAAGTATCGCTACGACGTGACGATGGCGTGGGCGGGCTCGATGGAGCAGAGCAGAGAGAGTAAACAGAGTGTCGCGGCCCAGCGTCTCGGGGCATTAGTTCAAGTGCAAACCATGAGAGGATTTCTACGATGACCAAAGACTACAACATAACCGACCGACACGGCAAACGCGTGCAACGTGCCGGCATTCTGCAGGACGGTGACCGCCTCACGGTGAAGATGACCATGATGGACGGAATGTCCTCGGTTCTTGCACGAGCAGCGGCTGACGCGGAGGCCGTCTGATCAACGCACGCTGGGCCTCACTGGGCTTGCCGACTGCCTTCGTGTAGCTCGAGATCAGATCCTTGAAGCGACGTCCACGTGGCGTGCGCAGATCCATGCGTTCGGCGAACAATCGCGCGCCTGTTGTGACGGCCGATAGGTGAGGGCGTTTGGCTGTGCCGTGCATTACTTGTCCTCGTCACGCGAATACTTTGCGTTGTTGGGACGCGTGAACACGTCATAGACACGCCATACGCGTCAAGGCCTTTCTACAGCTACCGGTAATTGCAGAGCGTGGCCTGTGGATCAATGTTGCGGGTCACAATAACCTGGGCCCTCACTCGACGTTTCAAGGGGTAGGTGATTTGCAATAGAGACGCTCGCGTGTGGACCACCATTTTGCGGACGTTTTGAATGTTCAATGGGCCCCGTCGAGACTAGCCAAGACTATACCGTGTCCGTTCTATTTTGACTGTACGGCCTACGATTGCCAGAGCCCGTCAAGCTGCTCCGCACCTATATCGTCAAGCCGGAGCGCGTAGACTTGATGCTTGCGATAGAATGTCTTCGACGGGCGGTCGCCGCGCAGCTTGACGGGCGTCAACGCGCCATCGGCTTCCATTCTACGGATCGTGCAGTAGGAGTAGTTCAGGATTTCGGCTGCTTGCTCGCGATCAACGAGTGGGCTTGTCGCTGATTTGGGATGAACGCGCTTCTTCGATTTCTTTTTGGACATGATGACGCTCCGCGCGCAACGTGAGTTGCGCTGTTCAGTGATTTGAAATGGGAGCCTCCGCGTCTCTCGCCGTGGCCATGCAGGCCCGGCTACCGCACCCGGGCGGGCCTGCACTAGGCTCCATGCGCGGAATGCAACGGTAGAGGTGCGGCAATGATTGCATTTTGATCAGTCATGCGCAATGCCGTTTAAACGGGCAGCAACGGGGGCTGGAGCGGCCTCCCGATTTAGGGGGCCTTGGACGAGGGGCGACGTGCTCCAGCGCGTGTGCTGCGCTCCCTGCGAAGATTGACGACGTTCCCCGGCGGAGGGCTGACGATGTTCTGCACGTGTCGGGCGACGGCCGCGAACGCTGCAGCCATCTTCTCGGAGTATCGGTGCACGTCATAGGTGCGCTCGATGGCGTTGCCGATCAGATGCCCCATGCAGCGCTCGGCCGTGTCGCGATCAATATCGATCTCACTGCAGAGCGTGCGGAATGTTCGGCGGAGGTCGTGCAGTGTATGCTCGGGCATGTCGGGGAGGATCGCGCGTTCGGCTTTCGTCAGCCTGTCAGCGTTGACGCCCCATGCGTTGAATGGCCGATTGCGTTTGAACTCCGCGGCGAAGACGTAGGGGTTGCCCTCGAGCACGGGCTGGCCTTCGATGATGGCGAGGACGGGCGGGGCCAGTGTGATCATGCCGCAGTTCGGCTTCTCGCGTGGTTCGTGCCCCAGTGTCCACACTCCGTTTTTGATATCGGCCCATTTCAATTTCCCGACTTTGCCTTTGCGTTGACCGGTCAGCAGGGCGACACGAGCGAGCGCGCCATAGGTGCCCAGGTTTTTAGTCGCAGTCCAGAACGCCCTGATCTCGGAGTGACTGAGTACTCGCTTGCGAGGATTGGGCTTGGAGCGTCTCATGCGTTTGACGATGGGCGAGGTGTAGTCGTCGTCGCGGCTTTCGTGGAAGGACGCCATGCTCCGATATATGGCGAGGACAGCGTCGGCCATCGATGCCCCGTGCTCCTGCTCGATGGCGTCGAGACGCTCCGTGATTTCCGAACGCCTGATCGATTTGAACTCGCGGTCGCAGAATGTGGGCATCAGATGCTTGTCGATCTGTTGCTTCATCACGTGCCCCGTGCGGAGCTTGTGCTTTTCGATATACAGCTTCTTGAAGTCGGCTGCGACGACGGCGAAGGTCTTTTTCCTTGCGGCAGCCTCGATCTCGGCGAGCTTGATTTTCTCGAAGTACTCCCTGTCATCGTGCAGCTTGACTTGCAGGCGTTGGGCCTCAATGCGGGCCGCGGCCAGTTTCAGGGCGGGGTATCGGCCCAGCTTGTGCACTCTCGATTTGCCCCCTTGCGCGTAGTACATCAGGTTCCACGTCATCGTGCCGCCGAAGCTGTGCTTGATGAACAGGCCTTTTGTCTCCGTGTCGAAGTAATCGATTTGTTTGCGGGGAGGCGGGGGCTGTTTTGCGAACGCGCGCAGCAGCGCGTCCGTCAACTGAATGACGGGCATGAATGTTGTCTTTCGCAATAATTACTGCGTGCTGATTGAGTATTGCGCGCGATCAGGGTTGAACAATCGTGCGGGGAGATGATGACACAAAATCAGAGAAAGTTAAATCTTTATAAGCACTTGTCCGGCAAACGTGAGCAGCTGTGGACACTGGTGAGCAGCGGCCTTGCGTCGCAATCCGCAATAATTATTGAGTATCTGTCACCAGGCGAATTTCGTTAAGAGTGGCGCGGGTTGCGACGCTATTCGTCGATTTGGGGATATTAAACCGCATGTGCGGCATTGTCGGCATTCTCGGGCGCGCTCCGGTCGCGGAGCAGTTGGTCGATTCACTCAAGCGGCTTGAATATCGCGGTTACGATTCCGCCGGCGTCGCCACGCTGGAAGGCGATCACCTTGCGCGCCGCCGCGCCGAGGGCAAGCTGAAGAACCTGGAAAAGCGGCTCGATGCCGAACCGCTCCAGGGCCATATCGGGATCGGGCACACCCGCTGGGCCACCCACGGCAAGCCGACCGAGAACAACGCGCATCCGCATGCCACCGATCGCGTCGCCGTGGTCCACAACGGCATCATCGAGAATTTTCGCGAGTTGCGCCAACGGCTCGAAAAGCAGGGGGCGGTGTTCAAGACCGAAACCGATACCGAGATCGTCGTGCATCTCGTCGACAGCTTTCTCCAGAAGGGCGTCAAGCCGGTCGAGGCGGTGAGGGCGGCACTGTCGGAACTGCGCGGCGCGTTCGCGCTCGGGTTCATCTTCAAGGGTGAAGACGACCTGATGATCGGCGCTCGCAACGGGCCGCCGCTGGCGATCGGTCACGGCCAGGGTGAAATGTATCTGGGGTCGGATGCGATCGCGCTCGGACCTTTCACCGACACGATCAGCTATCTCGAAGACGGCGACTGGGTGGTGCTGACGCGCAAGGGCGCGACCATCTACGACAAGAACAATGTGATCGTTCAGCGCGATGCGATCAAGCACACCGCCTCGACCTCGCTGGTCGACAAGGCGAACTATCGCCACTTCATGGCCAAGGAAATCCACGAGCAGCCGGAAGTGGTCGGTCATACGCTGGCGCGCTACGTCGACATGGCGAGCGAGCAGGTGATGCTGCCGGTGCCGCTGCCGTTCGACTTCAAGGATATCCAGCGGATCTCGATCACCGCCTGCGGGACCGCGAGCTATGCGGGCTATGTCGCAAAGTACTGGTTCGAGCGGCTGGCGCGCATTCCGGTCGAGCTCGATGTCGCCTCGGAATTCCGCTACCGCGAGGCGCCGCTGCGCAAGGGGGATCTTGCGATCTTCATTTCGCAGTCCGGGGAAACGGCCGATACGCTGGCCGCGCTGCGCTACGCCAAGGCGGAGGGCGTGCACACGCTGGCCGTGGTCAACGTGCCGACGTCGACGATCGCGCGCGAGAGCGAGACCGTGCTGCAGACGCTGGCCGGCCCCGAGATCGGCGTCGCCTCGACAAAAGCCTTCACCTGCCAGCTGATGGTGCTGGCCTCGCTGGCGGTGGCCGCCGGCAAGGCGAGGGGCGAATTGTCCGACGAGGACGAATCAAAGCTCGTCCATGGCCTGGTCGAAATTCCGCGGCTGATGGCGGAGGCGCTGAAAACGGAGCCGCAGATCGAGAAGCTGGCGCGCGAGCTCTCCAAGTCAAAGGACGTGCTCTATCTCGGCCGCGGCACCAGCTATCCGCTGGCGCTGGAAGGCGCGCTGAAGCTGAAGGAAATTTCCTACATCCACGCCGAGGGCTATGCCGCGGGCGAACTCAAGCACGGGCCGATCGCGCTGATCGACGAGAACATGCCGGTCGTGGTGATCGCGCCGTATGACCGGGTGTTCGAGAAGACTGTCTCCAACATGCAGGAAGTCGCCGCGCGCGGCGGCAAGATTATCCTGATGACCGACGCCAAGGGGGCGGCGGAAGCGACCATCGAATCGCTGGTCACGATCGTGCTGCCGGACATGGCGGCGACGTTCAGCCCGATGGTCTATGCCGTGCCGGTGCAGCTGCTGGCCTATCATACCGCCGTGGTGATGGGCACCGACGTCGATCAGCCGCGAAATCTCGCCAAATCGGTAACGGTCGAATAGTCAAGCCTGCCGGATGTCACGCGGGGTCTTCAAAAACCTGCTAGGATGGCTTAGCTGGCTGAGGTGCGATCCGCTCGCGCCCGAATGTCGTGTCCGGCTGCCCTGACCTGGAACCCGAATGAACCGCGAAGACCTGCCTCCGACCGCGCCTCCGGACGACCCCCTGCCGGACGAGCCCCATACCGGGCTTATGGGTCGATTTCGGAACTATTTCCTGACGGGGCTGATTGTCGCAGGGCCGGTCGCGATCACGTTGTACCTGACCTGGTGGTTCGTGAACTGGGTCGACAGCATCGTCCGGCCGTTCGTGCCCAATGCCTATCGGCCGGAAACCTACCTGCCGTTCGGGCTGCCCGGCTCGGGGCTGATCGTCGCCGTCATTGCGCTGACGCTGCTCGGCTTCCTCGCCGCCAACCTGATCGGCCGCACGCTGGTCGATCTCGGCGAAAGGCTGCTCGGCCGGATGCCGGTGGTGCGCGCGATCTATCGCGGCCTGAAACAGGTGTTCGAGACGCTGTTCTCGGGCAAGGGCTCGAGCTTCCGCAAGGTCGGCCTGGTCGAGTTTCCCTCGCCGGGTATGTGGTCGATCGTGCTGATCTCGCAGTCGCCGAGCGTGAACATCGCGGCCAAGCTGCCGGGCGAGGAGGAGCACATCTCGGTGTTCCTGCCCTGCGCGCCGAACCCGACCACGGGATTCTTTTTCTATGTGCCGAAAAGCAAGATCATTGAAGTCGACATGACCACC
>JAESGW010000693.1_pt1 | contig 18195 bp, 15 predicted proteins | sample 9269791 | NCBI WGS metagenome assembly JAESGW01 (sample SAMN16773120, study PRJNA677053) | algae metagenome | isolation source: Aphanocapsa lilacina HA4352-LM1 and co-occurring heterotrophs from near cave... | place: USA: Maniniholo cave, near Haena, Kauai, HI | collected 2009-07-28 | reverse complement strand
GGATACGCCCGACAGCGGATGCTGTTTCACGCCACGGTAGGTATCCGGCATCTCGATCCCAATGCAATCGAGGATGGTCGGCACAATATCGGTAACATGGTGGTACTGGTTGCGCACCTCGCCGCCAGCAAGTTTTCCTAAGCGCGTTGCCTCGTCGCTCGCGCTCGCGTCAGGTGTTCAGACCGGTTAGTCGATAGGAAACGGCCGCAAGTGTAACGATGCGCAATCGTTATGGATCACATTGCTGGACGAAAAAGAGTTCCGCCCCGGCGCGGAGCGGTAAGGAACATCGCACGGATGTTTTTCGTTGGATCGGCATGAATGCGCGCGCTCAGGAATCCCTGAATTCAACCACTTTCAGCCGCCGCGGACCTCTCCGCTTTGTCGGCTGGCATCTTGGCGGCTGCAACCGGTCCTGGCCGAGCCGCAGCGGCCCAGGCGTACAGAGGCATCAAGGATGGGCAGGTAGACTTCCCTTGAATCGTGCGCTCGGGCGAGGCAGCAAACGCGGACTGCAGTTGAAACCGGTCAACTGTAGAAAGAACTGTCGTGGCGAAATCACCTCCTTGGAAGAAGGTAAATCCGCGCAAAGCTCGCGGAAAACAGTCGAGGAAATTGTCGCCTGCCAGAAAGGCGGCAGCCAAACGTTCTGCGAAGAAGGCGGGCCGCAAATATCCGAGCCTGGTCGACAATATGCGCGCGGCTTCCAAGGGCAAGAAGCGCAAGAAATCCAAAAAGGCGAAGAAGACGAAGAAATCGAAGAGGTAGTGAAAAATGTCCGATCAACTCACGTTGCACCATGTGGCCGACGAAATGCAAGGAATCGACATCGCGATACTTTCGACACATGATGCCGACGGTCGCATCGCATGCCGGCCCATGAGCAACAATGGCGACGTCAAGTACGACGGTACGTCGTTTTTCTTCTCATACGAGCTGGCGAGCTGCGTCGCCGATATCGAGCGTGATCCGAACGTCGCCTTGGGTTATTCTTCGAAGGGTTTCATCGGCGGTTCGGTCTACATCGCGGTCGAAGGAACGGCGACGCTTGTTCGAGATAAATCCGCCTTCGAAAAGCACTGGACTTCGGATCTCGATGTCTGGTTCGAAAACGGGATCGACACCCCCGGTCTCGTGTTGCTCGAGGTCAAAGCCGGTCGGATCAAGATCTGGGAGAAGAACAAGGAGAGGGAGTTAACCCTATAGGCCGGGTGGTCGGGCCCCTTCGCTAGTGGCCCCACGCGGCTTCGGCCGCGTTTTCCATGTAGTGACGACGAATGTGCGGCTTGCCACCTGACCGAAAGCAACATCATCCGGTTTCCCCGATGGGATGACGATTTGTTCCCTGAAGAAAGGATGGCGCAGGTGGCGACGCTGGCAGAACGCGTCGCCGAACTGCTGTATACGGGCGGAATGCCGATGGACATCCTCGGGCTGCTCGCTCGCATCGAACAGGCGTCCGCAGCCGTGTGGGAAATCGGGCAACTCACGATGCTTGGCGCGGAACGGCTGAAGGTCCAAGAACTGTGCGTCAACGTTCAAGTCATGATCAGTCGCATCCGTTCGATGCTTGAGCGGAATGGCGTTGAAAATGGGCAGTGCGAAGATGGTTAAATTGAAAGACGGTGACATTAGCCCCAACAGGCAAAAAAGGCGGATCAGCGAGGCCGAGATATATCAGCTTGGCGCTCTTCATTGTCGCGGTGGTCGGAGCCGGATTCGCGATCGGAATGCTGAACCCGCCAGGGCAATGGTACGCTACCTTGAGCAAGCCGGCTTTCAATCCGCCCAATTATGTTTTTGGACCCGCCTGGTCGGCGATTTACCTGCTGATTGCTGTCGCCGGCTGGAGAATTTGGACAGAGCCAGGCGAGTTGGTTGGGAAGTTCCTCTGGGGCGCTCAGATGGCGTTGAATTTCGCCTGGTCGCCGATATTTTTCACCGTCCACTCGCCCAAAGGTGCACTGATCATCATAGTGGCTATGCTGGTGACTATCGTCGTATTCATCGCGCACCAATGGTCTCGCGATCGCTTGGCCGCGCTGCTATTTGCGCCCTATGCGCTCTGGGTTTCGTTCGCGACTATTTTGAACGCCAGCATCGTGATGCTGAACGCCTGAATAGAGGCTTACCACGCCCTGCGTCGACTAGTTGCACGTCATGTAAGCCTGTTCCGTGGAGTAGATCGCGTTTGGCTTCACGACCGGCCAAGTTCGGCGCCCGTTGCGGGGTTCGAACCCTCTCTCAAGGCAACTCAAATCGATCAACGAGAAGGTGGGCGCGGCCGTAGTAGGATACCAAGCCGGCGGACGCTGTAGCGTTTTTGAAGCGGATCGCCGACGAGGAGAAAATCCAGACATTTCCTGACGCGTTGAAGCTTATCGCTGATTTGGGCGAGGGGCAGCCCCGGAATATGCTTCATGCGCTTGAGGTGGTCCCGAAACGGCGACGTGACAATGGATCGGGTGCGACGCATTTACAACTTCGGCTACACAGAGACGCTCAAACGTTATTCATTGCTTTGGAACGGGGAGACCTACAGCAGCAGACTGACATATTTTTTTAAGTGGAACGAGGATACTCGGGAGAAAGTAATGCTGATACAGCTTTTCATGGTCAGCCTGTATTACAATGAGCTGTGCAAACTAAGCCTTACGATACGGGCTCAAATCGCTCACAACTAGCGAACGTGGCACGGGAAGCCAAGGCCGTTCTGCAAGTCGATAAGCTCGAGCTGTCGCCGACCGCGGCTACTTCAATGGCGAGGAGACCTGGCCTGCGAGCAGGCAGGCATCTGCGTGACGTTGCCCAAACCGATGACGTCGGGCGCGAAGCCGGAAGGCCGCTTCGGCAAGCAGGACTTCGTCTATATGGGCGCGACGCACTTTCTGATGAAGACGCTGCCGAAGGTCGCAAGCGAGATGGGATGGCACTCGGCGTACTCGCCTACATCTGCCCGCGCCATCAATATCGTCGGTACAGGGGCGTTGCTGGCAGCAATCAGGACGTAAGCGCGGACACCGCCTTTGCGTGCCGGTCTCGAGCCAGACCTTGCACAGCATTCCCCACGACGACTCAGAGGCGGCCCCTGATCCTCCAACAGGAAAAATTGCTCGGATCGGCCCTGTCGGATTACATTGACCAGATCGTGGACGGTCGCGGGCTGCGTCAGCGCGTTATCACGCAACCAAGACCCTAGCGGACATCACTCTCTGGCACCCGACCGCATACGTCAATTATGGAACCAGCACTTGATCGGCTCACTTCCTACAATTAGCTCGGACAAAGCCCATGGAAACGAACACTGAAATGCAAGGTCCTTTTGGCACTTGCGCTCAACAAGATATGCAACGGATATCGTTAACATGATAGATGTGATGGCAGCGAAGTACGGCCAACGTTCGTTGCTCATTGAGCACTCCGCGGGAAGGGTCGCCTAACGTATCCTCAATTTAGCCCTGCTGACGGACGCGCCATGTGAACGTGTTCCCATTTGTATCCGCATGTCGCTGCCGGGGCTAAACGGTAGGCGCCGGCTCGACGCAGACGATGCTCGATGCGCGCTCAATGCAACGATCTCTTACCGTTCGCCTAGCGCCAATCGATGGAAGGGTCGGCGGCTTGACGAGCCAAATTCATTCGGTAGCGCGGAGAAACTCATCGGTGACTCGAAGCAGGACGTGGCTCGCGGCAATGTCTGCGCTTTGATAGCAGAGTGACTTGGGACGTCGCCAATGTCAGCCGTTGACCCTGGCAGCAGAAAACGCGGTGCTTGGCGTGATTTAGGCGATATGACCTTCGTTTTCGCTGTGGGAATGATTTGCGCACGACCAATCCCATTGAAATCGCGTCTGCGACCGTGCGGCACAGGACGGTGCGCACTGAGGGCTCGTCACTGATGGACTTCGAGCTTGTCATCGCCGGGTCAAACACCTTGCGGCAACTTAAAGACACAAATCAGCTTGCCCAAGCTCTTCGCAGGTGTCAGATTCAATGATGGCATCGAGGCCAGCCAAATGCCGGCAACCACACCGCCTGATCACTTCCCGCATAGGTCGATTGGAGGCAACCCTTGGCCAAGCGCATCGAAGTGAAGCGCGGCATGGCCGCTGTCTTTGCGGACGGCGATAAGGCCCACACCCGGACCATCATGTTAAATTATTTGACGATGATTTGGGCGCGTGGGGCGTGGTGGGCGATAATCCTCCTGTTACTCGCCACCTTTCAGGCCGCTTGCGCAGAGCCTCGGCGGGTACTACTTCTCCACTCATTCGGCCATGCGTTTTCACCGTGGAGCGATATGGCAGCGAGTTTCCGCACGGATCTCGCCAAGCGTTCTTCGGAGCCACTCGACATTTACGAGTTATCATACGACATGGTCCGCTTTAAGGATTCTCGGGAAGAGGGGCCGTTCGTCGACTATCTTAGCGCGCTTTTTCAGGGAAGGAAACTCGACCTAATCATACCGTTGGGGGCGCCGGCTACGTATTTCCTGCAGCGCAACCGGTCATCGTTGTTTCCAGGTACGCCGATGCTAATCGCTGGCGCGGAGCGGCGGCGGATTCCGATTTCCACATTGGAGGCCAACGACGCTACCGTCGAGCTCACACTCGATCTTCCTGCCTATGTCGAGAACGTTCTGCGCCTGCGTCCCGAAACCAAGAATATTGTCGTCGTTGTCGGAAAGTCGCCAGTTGAACTGTATTGGCTATCGGAAATGCGTCAATCGTCGGAGCCGTTTGCGAACCGCGTGAGCTTCACATGGCTAAATGATTTGCCGTTCGACGAAATGCTTAAACGGGTGGCTGCTCTGCCGCCCGACTCTGTTATCCTATATTATTTGGTTGCCGAGGACGCTGCGGGCATTCCTTACTCACAAGATGCTGCTCTTGACGCGCTTCGCGATGTCGCGACTGTGCCTATCTTCGGTATTGGGGACTATCAGCTAGACCGGGGTATCATCGGCGGTCCTTTGATGCAGACTCGAAAGCTAGGCCAGCAGGCAGCGAGCGTCGCCCTCCGCATGCTCCGAGGCGAGAAGCCGAGCGAAATCACGTCTCTGCCGGTGGGATTTGGAGCGCCCGTCTATGACTGGAGAGAACTGCGGAGGTGGGACATTGACGAAGGTCGGCTGCCAAGCGACAACATCGTGCGGTTTCGCGAGCCGACCGTGTGGGAACGATACCGCTGGTTGATTTTGCTCTCCGCGTTTGCCTTGCTCGCGCAGACATCGATGATTAGCTTCGGGCTCGTTCAAGGCCGGAAGCGCAGGCAAGCCGAGTTCTCTCTCAAGGAGAGCGAGGATCGCATGACGTCTACCGCCGCTTCCGCGAACGTCGGGCTATGGCAGTACAATCGAACCACAGATAAAATGTGGGCCACCGAACACTGTCGGGCGATGCTTGGCCTCAAAAGCGATACCCCCCTCACCCGCGAGACTTTTCTTTCAGCGGTCCACTCCGAGGATCGTAGCGCTGCGGTGGAAAGGCTTCAGGCGATTTTAAAGGGAGGCAAATCCATTGGGGCCGATATTCGTATTGTCCATCCAGATGGCCAGATACGCTGGGTTCGGGCTCGTGCGCATACTGACGCTCAGCGAACACCAGATCAACTCAGCGGGATGCTGGCCGACATTACTGCCCAGAAAGTCGCCGAGTTCGAGGCAGAGCGGCGGCGCGAAGAGGTCACTCATCTGACACGCGTTACCGTGATGGGCGAACTTTCGGGCGCAATCGCTCACGAAGTCAATCAGCCGCTCACCGCGATCCTGTCGAATGCGCAGGCGGCGCTGTATTTGTTGAGGCCGGAATCGCCACACTACTCCGAGATTCATGATGCGCTGAGCGATATCGTGCGGGAGGACCACCGTGCCCGTGATGTCATCCAGCGCTTGCGGGGGTTGCTCAAGAAGGGCGACGCCAAGCTCGAGCCGGTTGATCTCAATCAGTTAGTGGATTCCACAACGACCTTGCTTCGCCGTGAACTGATCGAGCGACAGATCAAGGCCGAGACGGATCTAGAGGCCGGCCTCCCGGTCGTGTTCGGCGATGCTGTCCAATTGCAGCAGGTCCTGCTTAACCTCATTTTGAACGCGGTGGACTCGATGGCCTCGACGCCGGTTCAGCAGCGCCAAGTACAGATTAGTACCCGCGCGATGCCTGCTGGAACCGTGGAAGTTACGGTGAAAGACAACGGTCCAGGCATCAAGCCCTCAGGAGGGACCAAGCTGTTCGAACCGTTCTACACCACCAAGGAGCACGGCCTTGGTCTCGGACTGTCGATTTGCTCGACAATCCTTGAGAAGCACGGAGGAATGATCGTCCTACGAAATGATGACGCTGGCGGCGCCATCGCAGAGTTCTCGCTGCCCGCGCATGTCATGCTGATCGCACCCCAATAGGTTCGATACCGTGATGCCGCAAGGTCCGTCTAAGCAGGGCTGAAAGGATCTCATAGCGCGAAGGCACATTCAGGCGAACAATACTATCTCGGATCCTTCGATGACCCATCGATAGCTCGCGCGACGATTGATCAACGCTGGTTCTTCAGCACGGCGCATGGAGCGCACACCCAATCTCCCTTTGGTCATGAATTCGTAGGCCGGCTTGAGGGCATCGGTTGAATGCCCACGTCACTTTCAAGGGCTTCGCAAAAACTGCAATACTTAAGCCGGGCCGAGTAGACGCGAAGTGTCGATAGCAAATTAGGTTATAAGACCGCATAATGAAGAAGCGCGCACCGCCGCAAATGGCGGGCGCCAGCACAAAAATCGATCGAACATTGATTAAGTGGAGCATGGATTTTTTTTCGATCCACGCATCGAAAGCTAATGGGTTGAAATGCAGGATATAGCTTCAATGATGACTGTGGCCAAGCAAAATCACGCTTACGACAAAGGGCATGGACCGACGAGGTTCAGTGAACTTCCTTCGTTCGACCGAATACCGCCAGCTGAGTGAGAGTTGAAAACGCGTACAGTCAACCCAATTCCTATCATTAGTTCTTGTTTCGAGAGCTTCGTGAGGTTCGCGCATCTATTGGACCTAAGGCCAACTTTGCAAATTCCAAGCAGACCGTACACTCGCTCGACTATTATCTCGTACATAAGGAATGAGATGATGAGGCCCAAGGAATTCAGCGGCAAAATTGCCCTCGACATTCGAGATTCTGAACCGGACTGGGGTCCTTTCACGCCTCCTATACCGCCTGACGGCGCGCCTAACGTTCTCATCGTCCTTTACGACGACACCGGGCAGGCAGCTTGGTCGCCCTATGGCGGCGCAATCAATATGCCGACGATGGAACGGCTCGCCACGAATGGTCTTATTTATACGCAGTGGCATACGACAGCATTGTGTTCGCCGACGCGGTCCTGCTTCCTGACAGGGCGCAACCATCACCTCAACGGCATGTCGGCTATCACCGAGACTGCTCAGGGCTATCCCGGCTGGAGCGGCCGCGTTCCGCCTGAGTGCATGACGATGGCCCAACTCCTGCAAGACACGGGCTATTCGACCTTCTGGCTTGGCAAGAACCATAATGTTCCCGAGCAGGATGTCTCCTCAGGTGGACCCAAGACAGAATGGCCAATGCAGAAAGGGTTCGACCGCTTCTATGGATTTCTCGGCGGAGAAACCAACCAGTGGTATCCCGATCTCGTTGAGGACAACAAGTTCATCGACCAGCCCTTTAGCCCGGAAGATGGCTATCACCTGTCTAAAGACCTCGCAGATCAGGCACTTCAGATGATCCGCGACCAGAAGGCGTCGAACCCATCGAAGCCTTGGTTCATGTGGTTTTGCCCGGGGGCAAACCACGCCCCCCATCATGCGCCTAAGGAGTATATCGACAAGTACAAGGGTAAGTTCGACGATGGTTATGAAGCCTATCGCGAATGGGTCGTTCCGCGCATGATCGAGAAAGGCGTGCTGCCTAAAGGCACCCCGATTACCCCGATCAATCCGGTGCCGGACGAGCAGGCGAATAAGGGCGACTATGTTCGCCCCTGGAACACGCTAAATAAAGATGAAAAAAAGCTCTTTGCCCGCATGGCTGAAGTCTATGCCGGTCTCTCTGAGTATACTGACGCGCAGGTCGGCCGGATCGTCGATTATCTCGAACAGAGCGGTCAGCTGGACAACACTATCATCTTCTACTGCGCCGACAATGGCGCTTCGGGCGAAGGCAGCCCAGATGGTTCCGTCAACGAGAACAAGTTCTTCAATAACTATCCCGACGAGTTCGAGGAAAATTTCAAATACATCGATGTGCTCGGCGGTCCGGAGACCTACAACCACTATCCGACCGGTTGGGCGATGGGATTCTCCGCACCATACAAAATGTTCAAGCGGTATTCGGAGTATGCAGGCGGCACGTGTGATCCGATGGTTATATCCTGGCCGAAGGGCATCAAGGCACGCGGCGAGGTGCGCAACCAGTACCACCATGTTACCGATATTGTGCCGACCATCCTCGATTGCATTGGGATCGAGATGCCGGATACCTACCGTGGCGTGAAACAGCATCCGCTGTCGGGCGTATCCATGAAATATAGCTTTGAAAAAGACGGTCCAACGCAGAAGAAGCGGCAATACTATTGCATGCTGGGGTCACGCGGGATCTGGGAAGATGGCTGGAAGGCCGCCGCGCTTCATCCCCCGATGAATAACAAGGGCCATTTCGACAAGGATGTGTGGGAACTTTACCATGTAGACGAGGATCGTGCGGAAATGCACAACCTTGCCGACAAACACCCCGAAAAAGTCAAAGCATTGGTTAAGGCCTGGTTCGAGGAAGCCGAGGCGAACAACGTCCTTCCGCTGGATGATCGCACGCCGGCGGAAGTCATAGGCGAGGAGCGGCCGAGCACCGAGCCTCCCCGTGAGCGCTATGTCTATTACCCAGGCACCTCTCCCGTTCCCGAAGGCGTGGCGGTCAATGTAAGGGGGCGATCCTACAAGATCATCGCCGATGTGGAGATCACGGAGAAATCAGAAGGTGTGATCTTCGCCCATGGTTCTCGCTTTGGTGGTCACTCGCTATTCGTCAAGGATGGCAAGTTAAACTACGTCTACAACTTTCTCGGCATCAAGCCTGAGCAGAAATTTGTGTCCAAAAAGCTCAAGCCGGGCAAGCAAACGCTTGGCATGGAGTTTATCCGCGAGAAATCTGGCGAACACGGTGAAGCACTGGGCAAGACGACGCTCTACGTCGGCGAGGAGGCTGTCGCCTCCGGCGAAATGAGAACCCAGCTCGGCAAGTTCACGCTATCTGGTGATGGCCTCTGCGTGGGCCGCGACAGCGGCGACAATGTCAGCCAAGAATATCGTTCGCCTGGTGAATTTAGGAACGGCCACATCTATTTTGTCGGTGTTACGGTCGAAGAACAGCAATATCTTGACCTGGAGAAGTTGGCCGCGGCCGCGCTGGCTGCTGATTGAGGCCCGCGCCGCTCCCGGGGCGATACAAGCCCCGGGAAAGGCTCGGTCCTTTTCGCTCGGCCACGGTGCCAATACGAAGTTGCTTCTCCAAGCGACGCAAAAGTACGCCATTTCCCGCAAAATCGTGGCCTCTGCGCGAATGACGTTTTTTTGGCAACCCTGCCACACCACCGGAGAGTCCTTGAACTCTTCGCTGGCTATCTGCGTCTTTTGTTATTGGTGGCTTCCGCTCTCTCACCGAAGCGAGCGGTTCGAGATTTTATCGCGCGAACCCGTCTGCAAGTGCACCGCGTGCCCTGCATTGTGTAGCCCCAAACGTAAAGTCCGACCATGCGTAGCGCCAAGCTGTCGATTTTCCGTACGGAAAGATTCCGACGCGCCCATCGCCAGAGGAATTTGCAGCGACATTCGACGGCTGCCAAGCCGGCTATATGTGGTGATGGGCAATCGCAACGACACAATCCATGGCGTCGCCGAGGAATTTTTGTCGATTGTGCCATTCGACTTAATGATCAGTGACAGTGAGGCGAACTTTTAGAACTGTCGGACATCCCACCATTAGGTCAAACCCCGTCATGTAGCTCTCACGAAGGCTGCCTTCCTCGAACTCGAGCGGTCCTGACCCGGGCTTCGTCGATAGCCGTAAGCAGGATGGTGTCCTGCAGCGGCTTCACGAGATAAGTTTCGGCGCCCGCCGCTTCGCATCGCTCTCGCATGCCTGCTTCGGCATGAGCTGTCATCACAATAGTCGGGATGGAAATCTCCGCGCGATTGAGGTGGCGTTGCAGCTCCAGGCCGCTCATTTCCGGCATCTGCAGGTCGACAATCAGGCACTCAGGCATCTCGTCCGGCACTGCGTCGTGCAGAGCGGCGAGAAACTCCCGTGCCGAGGCATATGTCCTGGCTTCCATGGCGCGAGTCCTCAGTAACCGGGCCAAGGCTTTCAGTACGGCCGGGTCGTCGTCCACAATTGCGATCCAGGGCGAAGGCTGCGCCATGCGTCGAACTATCGGTCTTGTTGCGGCGGATTGTCGAGTTGGCCCTAGGGCCAACAGAGCCGCCCGACGAGCCTTTCCTTCGGCAGTTCTTGCCCTTTTCAGGACGGATCCTTGTTGCTGGCAGTCGTCTGCGCCAACAAGGACGTTACTCGCTATACGAACGAGCCTGTCTCGAGATTCTTCTCGCCCTCAAAGCACGTAGTTCAACCAGGATTTCATCCGCAGGAGGATCCGCCGGATCGCTGCGACCGGCGCCCAGTGGTCGCTATAGACGGCAACCTGCGCGGTAGCGCCGGCCGGCAGCTGATAGCGCGAGATGTCGTCGACGATTGCGATATTTACCGACGCAAGCCCGGGGGACTTTGCCCGATCTTCGGGGTTCAGCAACGTGCCCGCTGCCTGCAATTGGCCCTGCGATACGGCGTCGATCAGGACATCGACTTTCCCCTTGAACACGCGGCCGGGTATGGCATCGAACGCAATCTCCGCTTCGGCGCCGGGCCGCAGTCGCTGCACGACCGTCTGCGGAAACGAAGCCGAGAAACTCCTGTCTTCGCTGTGAATGAAAACCATCGCAGGTGCGGAAGCCGCCATCATTCCTGGCCGCAGGAAAAGCTGCGTGACATAGCCTGCGGTCGGCGCAACCACGGTGGCCTGGTCGAGATCGTATTGCGCATCGCGGAGGTCCGCCGAAAGCCGCGCAACCGTCGTGTTGACGCCGCCGACCTCCGATGTGAAGGCAAGCCGGGCCCGTTCCACGACGGCGTGCGCTTCGGCGACCGTCTGCTTGGCGGCATCGAGATTGCGCTGCGCCGTGTCGAGCGCGGCCTGCGCGATCACCTTGGCCTCAAGGAGCTGATGTTGACGGTCGTAGGTTGCCTGCGCCAGCGAAAGTTGGGCATTGGCCTTTTCAAGGCTGGCCGAAGCCTGGTCGAGCGAGGCTTTGAGCTGTTTCACACCCTGCTCTGCTTCTGCAAGCGCCGCCTTTTTCTGATCTACCACGAACTGGTAAGGCGCGGGATCGATCCTGAACAGTGGATCTCCCTTCTTCAACGCGACGTTGGGCCTGACCGGCACCTCGACCACACGCCCCTTGACCTGCGGGATGATCGGCGTGGTGAAGAAATAGAGACGCGCATCCGTGGTGAAGGGATGGTTGTAGTTCATCCCCGCCAGCAGTCCGCCAATCACCACGACCGCACCAATGCAGGCGCCAGTAACCGTCCATCTGTTCAGCGGTACGCGCAGGATCTTGAAGATTGCGACGCAGATCGCGGCGTAGATCAGGAGTAGCAGAAGGGCCATCGGTCAACTCTGCTAGTGCAGTTGTCGTTCGAGCGCTGCAACCCGTTTTTCCAGAGCCGCCGCGCCGGCCGGTGTTCTCGACAGACCCCACCCCCGATCGGGGCGATAGGCCATCGCCCAGATCCATAGAAATGGCCACAGCGCGCCGAGCGTGAACAGGCTGACCCAGGTCGCAGCTCCGATCGCGTCCTGGTGCGGATGATCGCGACGCTTGGCGATCTCGTAGGGGATGCCCCAAACCGCGACCACGCCATATACGACCAGAAGCAACACGACGATCAGGATGACGAGTGCAACATAGTCCAGGGCCAAGGCTTCCCCCAAAATCTGCGGTAACCGAGATCACGCTGTCCTGCGGCCTGTGCGCCGTGGAAAGGAACGCTGGCGCTCTATCTGGAGCGAGGATATCACGATAATGCAGCAGCGACGCCGGGCTAAGTTGGACCTTGGTCCATCCAGTGGCGTCTCTCAGGCTGCCGCGAAATCGGCAGGGCCTGCTACGTATTCCTTGCAACGCAGCGCCATGGTCGAGCTGGGCCTCTGGCCAACACCGTCAACTTTACGGGCTACAACCCGCCGGTGGCAATTCCGGCCTTTTCTGCAAGACGGACGAGATCGGCGACCGAACGGACGCCCATCTTGCTCATGACCCGGGCGCGGTGAACTTTCACGGTTTTCTCGACAGTTCCGAGTTCGCCGGCGATCTGCTTGTTGAGGCGGCCGGCAACCACATGCGTCATCACCTCGCGTTCCCTTGGCGTCAGCATATCGATCCTGGCCTTGATCAAACTCAGGCTGGCGGTGGTGGTGCGGATCTCGGCATCTCGCCCTTCGGCGCGTGCGATAGCTGCGAAGAGGTCAGCATCGTTGACCGGTTTGGTCAGGAAGTCGATAGCGCCGGCCCGCATCGCGCGAACGCTGGTGGGAATATCGCCCCTGCCGGTAAGAAAGATGACGGGCCGCTGCGATCCTTGTGTCGTCAGCGCCTGTTGCAGCTCCAACCCATCCAGATCAGGCATGGAGACGTCGAGCACTGCACAACCGGCGACAGAGGCATCGTGTTCGGCCAGGAATGCCTGCGGCGCGGTGAATGACAGGACACTGTATCCGCGCACTTGCAGCAACCGTCCCAATGCCTTCAGCACGCTGGTATCGTCATCGACCAGATAAACCGTGAACGCGCCATCCGTCATTGTGCCGCCATCATCATGACACGGGCGGGCAGCGAAATCGTCGCGACGGCGCCGCCTGCCGCATCGTTCTGCAGATCGATCGTGCCCCCATGCTTACTAATGATAGTTGAACAGATCGTCAGGCCGAGGCCCAAGCCGTGGTCCTTGGTGGTATGGAACGGCGTGAACAATTGCTTGCCATCTACCTGCTTGATACCGGGCCCGCTATCTCTCACGAGCACCTCGATTTTCCCGAACGCTGTCTCTTGGGTGCAGATATGGACGTGTTGCCGGTTCTCAGGTGTCGAACTCATCGCGTCCATTGCATTCATGATGAGATTCAGCAGCACTTGCTGCAATTGCACGGAATCACCCAACACGGTGGGAAGACCGGCCGCAAGATCTGTCTCGATCGCCACCCGCCGATTGATCGATTCGCTTCGAAGCAGCGTTACGGTCGAATCGACTATCTCGTTGACGTCAACCAGCTCGGAGCTCACCTCTCCCTTCTTGAGCAGACCGCGCAACCGATGGACGACATCGCCGGCGCGATTGTCCTCACTGACGATATCGCGCAGTGCTTCTCGCACTTCGGCGAGATTGGGTGAGTCCGCCTCCAGGAGGTAGAGCGCTGCCTGCGCGTTCGACAGAATCGCAGTGAGCGGCTGATTGACCTCGTGGGCGATCGCGCCTGAAAGTTCGCCAAGCACGGAAACGCGCATCAAATGCGTGACTTCCTGGCGATGCTGCTCCGTCTCGGACTCCGCAGCCTTCTGATCGGTGATATCCACGAACACACCGATGAGCTGGTCCAACGTTCCCGCTTCATCGAGACGCGAACGGGTCCGAAGCCTGATCCAACGCACCTGACCATCCGGATGGACCACACGAACGTCAGTCGTCACGGATCGGCCCTTCCATGTCCCCCGTAGTGCGGCCACGGCCGCACGGCGATCGTCAGGGTGCACTGCCGAAAGAAAAGTCTCTCGTGTAAGCGGAATGTCGTTGGCAACGCCAAACATCGTCCGGCTGTGCTCGGTAGCCCACAATTCGTCCGCTGCCCGGTCGAATTGCCACAATCCAACGTTCATCGAGGTAGCGACGAATGTCATGCGGTCCTCGCTCTCCTTGAGCGAGCGCTCGGCCTTCCATCGCCGACGCCGTTGAATGAGGAGGGCGACAAGGAGAGCCGACTGCAGGGCAACAACCGCCGCAATGACGGTAGCAAGCGAACGGTGCTGCTCCCACGGGCTTGGTTCGTGGAACATCACAACCGTGCCTGATGGAAGATTGGACCGCTTGAGGCCCCATCGGTCCATGGCTCTGGCGTCGACCCGAAAGGCTTGCTCGGGATTGGTTTTGGGCGGGAGCGTAGCCGGGTCGCCGTCGCTGATCTTGGATACCAGGTCGGCTACTGCGGCACCGTGCGATTCAAACGTCTCTGCGAACCCACCCACAATCCCGCTGCCGAGATAGCTGTCGTAAGGTGAATAGACCGGAGCAGGAGCGACTCGAGCAACCTGCTCCGCAACGTCTCTTGCGACAAAGTTGTTCCCAGCGCCATCGATGAGGAACGCCAACATGATGACAATCGCGTCGCCGGGAATCTTCGAAGCCGTTTCGATGAGGGAGTCGAACGTGAGCCCATACAGGTAGGTCGTCTGATATTTTCGTTCGCGATGTTCTATGGTCTGCCGGGCTGCTTCTTGCCAATTCCTGTCCTCAACAGGCGAGTTGCCCGCGATGACAAAGAGCTGGCGAGCGTCGGGCTGGAGGTGCTCAGCAAGATCAAGCGTCTTCGTCAGATCCAACTTGAAGAATACGCCGGTGATGTTCGAGGGAGAGTCAAGCGCGAAATAGCTCGTCGGCCTAACTCCCGCGAACACCACAGGAATCCGCGAGCCGATGATGTCGCGGTATTTCATGATGAATTGCAGTGACGTGGGCCCAACCGCGACCACGATGTCGGGCGGTTTCTTCGCATATTTTTCCCGTACGAAACTGGCTGTGCGAAATTCGTGGTCAGGATCCTTGGCACGCACGAGGTCAAGAAATTCGGCATCGATGACAAATTTCCTCTGGCCCAACTTGGTGAGCCGCTCTTGTATGCCGTCGATAATCTGGGTGGCCGAGGGAAGCGTGTAGTTATATGCACTCAGGATGAGAACGCGCCGCGGCTGGTCCTTCGCGTAGGACTGTGCGGTCGCGAAAAAAAGCGCTGAAGCAATCAGCAGCAGGACGCCGCTGTGTCTCACCCTTCGAAGATCTGCCCGTCCGTTATTCATAACGAAAGCGACCCACTCAAAGCCTCAAATCCCAGTTAAATCTAGGGTTGGCGATTGTCGAATCTGCCAGATTTAGTATTGGCGGCTTGACAGACAATTGCCGTAATTCGGTCATGGAAGACCCAGGCTGGCCTCATGAACCTGATTTCGAGAGCTGTGTGGGTAAACGATGGTGCTCGTACTTTGGATCATGCGACGAGGCGTGGCATTCAGCCACGCAGCAGTCGCGAAATGGTAAAGTTGGACCATGGTCCAATTTTTGTATGGCAAGTTGCTGACTAACGTCGTTTTCCGGGCTACAGCGGAATCGGACCGGGAAGCTCGAACCGGATCGTTAGCGTGATGCCCGCGGCAGTGCTCTTTGGTAACGACGCGGAACGCAGGACAAGGATGTCGGAGGGCTCGATGTTACAGACCGACCGGCCGATGCGTCGAAGCGACACAGGCACGGACGACAACCATCCCGAGATGGTTAGGATTGCGGGCGGCACCTTTCGCATGGGGTCGGACAAGCATTATCCCGAAGAAGCACCCATCCATCGCGTCACCGTCGACGCGTTCCGGATCGACAAGACACCGGTGACGAACCGGCAATTCAAGGAATTCGTTCGTGCCACCGGCCACGTCACGGTTGCCGAGATCGTGCCTGATCCCAGGGATTACCCTGGTGCACTGCCGCATATGCTCTACGCGGGTTCACTGGTATTTTCGCCGCCGAACCATCAGGTCGACCTCAGGAATTGGGGCCAATGGTGGACGTTCCTGCGCGGCGCGAACTGGCGCCGACCCTATGGACCGAAGAGCAACATCAACGTGCTCGACAACCATCCGGTGGTTCACGTCGCCTATGCCGACGCGCTTGCCTATGCGCGCTGGGCCGGAAAGGATTTGCCGACCGAGGCGGAATGGGAATTCGCGGCGCGCGGCGGCCTGGAAGATGCGGAATTCGCCTGGGGCGATGAATTCACGCCCGGAGGCAGGCATCTCGCCAATACCTGGCAGGGCGAATTTCCGCATCAGAATCGCTGCATCGACGGATTTGCCCGGACCTCGCCGGTCAACGAGTTTCCGCCCAACGGCTATGGCTTGTTCGACATGATCGGCAATGTCTGGGAATGGACCAGCGATTTCTATTCCGCAAAGCACGAAGCGGACGCGCCGAAGGCGTGTTGCATTCCCCAAAATCCCCGTGGGGGGCGCGAAGAGGACAGCTATGACGCGTGCCAGCCCAACGTCAGGATTCCGCGCAAAGTCCTCAAGGGTGGCTCGCATCTGTGCGCGCCGAATTACTGCCGGCGCTATCGGCCGGCGGCGCGTCACGCCGAGCCTGTCGACACTTCCGCCAGCCATGTCGGATTCCGCTGCGTTCTCAGGGGATGACATGGCGCTTTGACGGACTTGTCCGCGCCGAATGTCATATGTGGCGATCATGGAGCGCTTGGAACCGCGGCAATGCATAATCGAAGGCCTGGCTCTTGGTTGTTTCCGGAAGTGAGCCTTCAAGAAGCGCGCCTTTGGTCTTTAAATTCCGCGCAGGCAGCGGAATCGCTCCCCTTGCCCTGTCGTTTTGAGGACGAGGATTCTCAAAGGACCTAACGTAATTCAAGGCTTCTTTTGGAAAAACGCCTTGGGTGTCATGGATCTCGTCGTCCTGAGCGAAGCGCAATGGGGTCGCATCGCCGGCTTGTTCATCGGTCGACCGGGTCGGCCAACGCTGCTCGACGGGCCGCGACAACAGCACGTTTGCCGAAGACGTTTTATGGATCGTACGGACCGGTTCGCCGCGGCGTCCTGCCTGCGTTCGGCCAATGGAACAGCGTGTTCCGGCGATTCAGCCGGTAAAGCTCCAAAGGGTTTGGCTGCGTATAATCGAGCGCCGGCAGATAATACGGACCGCGAATGCAGTCCTCGAAATAGGTGCGTGTTAAACCAGACGAAGAACGGCTTGTCGTCCTTGGCCGCCTTCTTTAGTTCTTTGCGGCTGCCAAAAACTCGGTATCGACGGTCTGCATCCGGTTCTTGGAAAGCGGGCCGGTGTTCTCGATCTTGTGACCGCCTTTCCGTCCGCCCAGCGCGCCGCGCGGTCCATATTTCTAATCGGGTAAATCCTTTCGCCCCGGCATAGAATTTATCGAAACCATGCATTTTTGGTAGATGTTTATCGCGACCGCCAAAATCGTTTTTGCGGCGCGCATGCCGAGTGCGGCTCACCTGGAAGCCCAACCTTGGTGAGACCGGTGCGCAACCCGCACTGGCCCGTGATAAAGGAGGCGCGGCCCGCCGTATACATCACGGGGACAGTTGGACCTAGGTCCACTATCGCGGACTCCACTCTACGCCAGCCGGTTACTGACCGCGGCTACGTCTGTTGAATGATGGACCAAGGTCCCATTGAATCGCCTCCGTCTGCCGTGCTCAGTACCACCGCAGATCAGGCACAGAGCCGATCTCGATGGTTCGCATTTGCAAAACGAGTGATGACGTCATGAACCTGAGCTTGCCGCGCATCATTCTTTATGTGGCAGCCGTACTTGTCGTTGCCGGAATCATCCTGCACGGAATCGCCTGGGCCGAGTTTCAACGCATCTGGGCCCACCTGGTCGACCGCCCGAGCGGTTCCCTGGCTCTGCGATTCTTCCTGCAGCCGGTCATGTCGGCCATCTTTGCCGTTCGGGATGGCATCAAGGATGCCCGCACCGGGCGATCGCCCTATTTCTGGACGGTCCTGTCCGATCCGCAAAGGCGTCGCGATCGGCTTCACGAAGGACTGGAAGCAACAGGCAAGATCATCCTGATCGCGATCGCGCTCGATGCGGTCTATCAGTACATCACCAGCAAGACCTTCTTCCCAGTCGAAGCGTTGCTCGTGGCCATTTTCCTGGCCTTCATTCCCTATTTCCTTTTGCGCGGTCCGGTAGATCGTGTTGCGCGTTGGTGGCTGGCGCGCAGTGCCGGCTCGGCGACGTGAGGGGTGGGCATGGATGCACCGACGGTC
>JAESGW010000692.1_pt1 | contig 18201 bp, 22 predicted proteins | sample 9269791 | NCBI WGS metagenome assembly JAESGW01 (sample SAMN16773120, study PRJNA677053) | algae metagenome | isolation source: Aphanocapsa lilacina HA4352-LM1 and co-occurring heterotrophs from near cave... | place: USA: Maniniholo cave, near Haena, Kauai, HI | collected 2009-07-28 | reverse complement strand
GCCCATCCGCATATGTCTGACGATGTTCTCGATCTCGACGATCGCGTCATCGACCAGCACGCCCGCGACCAAGCCCAGCGCGAGCAGCGACAGGCTGTTCAGGGTGAAGCCCATCAGATCCATGATCCAGAAGGTCGGGATCGCCGACAGCGGGATGGCGAGCGCGGAGATCACAGTCGCGCGCCAGTCGCGCAGGAACAGGAACACGACGATCACCGCGAGCACCGCGCCCTCGACCATCGCCAGCATGGAGCTGTGATACTGGCCTTCGGTGTACTGGACGTTGTTGAACATCGTGATGATGTCGACGCCCGGATTTTCCTTCTCGATCTGCGCGATCACCTTTTCCGACGCATCGAACACGGTCAGGTCCGACGCGCCCTTGGCGCGCGCGATCGAGAAGCTGACGACCTGCTTGCCGCCGATCTTGCCGATGCGCGATTGTTCGCTGAAACCGTCGGAGACGCTGGCGACATCGGCCAGCTTGACGGTGCGGTCACCCAGCGAAATCTGCGTCTGCGACAGCGCATAGGCGTCGATCGCGTTGCCCAGCACGCGCACCGACTGGCGCGATCCGGCGATTTCCGCCTTGCCGCCCGCTGCGTTCAGATTGACCTGGCGCAGCACATTGTTGATCTGCGCCGCGGTCACGCCCTGCGCCTGCATCCGCGCGGGATCCAGGATGACGCGGATTTCGCGATCGACGCCGCCCGAACGCTCGACCGCGCCCATGCCCTGGATCGCCATCAGCCGCTTGGAAATGGTGTCGTCGACGAACCAGCTGAGCTGCTCCATCGTCATGTCCGACGCCTGCACCGCGAAATACGCCATCGGCTGGCTCGATGTCGTTTCCTTGAAGATGTACGGCTCCATGATGCCGTCGGGCAGCTCGCCGCGGATCTGGTCGATCGCGTTCTTGACCTCGTTCACCGCCTGGTTGACGTCGACCCCGATCTGGAATTCGACAACGGTCTGGCTCTGGCCTTCGTTCGCGCTGGAGCTGATGTTGCGCGCGCCGTCGATGCCGCGCACCGCCGATTCGACGCGCTGGGTGATCTGGGTTTCGATCTCGGTCGGCGCGGCGCCGGGCTGCGAGATGGTGGCGATGACGACCGGGAATTCGATATCCGGATCGTTCTGCACCTCCATCGTCATGAAGCTGAGCAGGCCGGCCAGCGTCAGGCCGACGAACAGCACGATGGGAACCACCGGATTGCGGATCGACCAGGCGGAGATGTTCCTGAAGTTCATCGTGTCATGTCCATCTCGCCGCCGTCCGGACCGGCCGGGCGGCAGCTGCTGATATTATCCGTTGGTGCGTGCCCGGTGGGGCTTCACCGTCTCGCCGGGATTGAGGAAGCCGCCCGCGCGCAGCACAACCTGTTCGGCGCCGTTCAGCCCGTCGGTGATGGCGATGCCCTTGCTGGTCACGGTGCCGATCGTGACCTGGCGGCGCGCGACCTTGTTGTCGCGTCCGACCAGAAAGACATAGCTGCCGCGCTCATCGTTCAGCACCGCCGATTCGGGCAGCACCGGCGCCTCGCGCGAACCCGCGACGATCGTCGCCGATGCGAACCCGCCGGGGCGCAGCTCCTGATTGTACGGCAGCGCCACGCGCGCGGTGCCCTGGCGGGTTTGCGGATCGATGACCGGCGACACCTGCCAGACTTCGCCCGCATAGGACCGGGTGGCGCCGACCGGCGTGACCTGTGCCCGCGCCCCTACCGGCATCGCGGCGAGATCGTTTTCGGACATCCGCGCCATCATCTCCATCTGGCCGCCCATCGCGATGCGGAACAGCACGCCCGATCCGGCGCTGACGATCTGGCCGGGTTCGACCGCACGGGTCAGCACCAGCCCGGCGGCCGGCGACCGGATATCCAGACGGCCGTTGCGTGCGCGGGTTTCGGAAAGCTGCGCCTGCGCCACCGCCACGCGGGCGTTGGCCGCGTCGCGCGTCGCGGTCTTGCGGTCGATGTCAGCCTGCGAGATGAACCCGCGCGCGACCAGCTTCTGCGAGCGATCGAGCTCGGACTGGGCGATCCGCGCGTCGGCGCGGGCGACGTTGATGCTGGCGGCAAGCTGCGCCGCGGTCTGCGTCTGGACCGAGCGATCAACCGTGGCGAGCACCTGCCCGGCCGAAACCCAGCTGCCCGGCTCGACCTGTACGCGCGTCACCAGGCCGCCTTCGCCCGCGACGCCGACGGGCATTTCACGCCGTGCGGCCAGCGTGCCGGTCGCCGATACGACGCGTTCGACCATCTGCCGTCCGGGCACGGCCACCGTCACGGTCGGCACGTCGCCGCCGGCGCCAGGCGCCGCAGCGGCAGGCTGCTGGGCGCGGCCGAACGCAAACCATGCGCCGGCGATCGCGACCACCGCGATGATCGCGCCGACGATCCACACCCAGCGCCGGCGCGGCCTCTCCTCGGCAAAAACCGCATCACGGTCAGCGGAAAAATTCGATTCGTAATTCATTGCCCGTCCACGCCTTGTCACCGCCCGAACCCCCTCCGGTCAGCCGCGGTCGTACTGTATTATCCGAATAACTCACCGATCTCAAGCGCCGATCGCACTGTGACCCCGTGCGACGCGCATTGCGCCAGAAGCCACGAAAACGCAATGATTTTGGACCATGCTGAAGCGGTTTCGCACCCTTGTGGCTTGCAAACCGCAAGGCTAGTCTGCCGTGTCACATCAAGGGAGAGTGGGGATATGGGCGATCGTTCGTTTTTGGGCTGGATTCTGATCGGCCTTGTCGCCGGGGTCATCGGCAAGCTGATCATGCCCGGCAAGGATCCTGGCGGATGCATCGTCACGGTTCTGCTCGGCATCGCGGGCGCGCTGCTGGCCGGATTCGTCGCGCAGGCGGTTGGCCTTAACGTGCGCGGCGGGTTCATGACCTATGTCGCCGCGATCGCGGGCGCCGTCGTGATCCTGTTCATCTATCGCCTGATCGTCCGCAATCGTCGGGTCTGATCCAAGGCGCTGTCGTTAAGCCTCCGTTTTGCCGACAAGGCCCAAAGCCGGGTTTCGACAGGAGGATACGACATGGGATTTGGTTCTAAGATGATTATGGGCGCGCTGATCGCCGGCGCGGCCGCTCCCTTGGCCGCGCAGGCCGTGGCGCCGACGCCGGTCGCGGTGATCGAAGGCACGCGGCTGGACGTCGTCGCGCGCGGCGAGGTGCGGCGCGTGCCCGATCTCGCCACGATCAGCGCCGGCGTGGTGACCCAGGCGCCGACCGCCGCGCAGGCGCTGGCCGACAACGCCAAGGCGATGGACCGCGTATTGGCGGCATTGAAGGCGGCAGGCATCGCCGAGCGCGACGTGCAGACCGCCAATATCGGCCTGGAGCCGCAATATCGCTACGGCGAGAACGTACCCCCGGTGATCACCGGCTATCAGGCGCGCAATACCGTTTCGGTGCGTTTCCGCGATATCGGCAAATCGGGCGCGATCCTGGATGCGCTGGTCAAGCAGGGCGCCAACCAGATCAACGGACCGACGCTGAGCCTGGCCAACCCCGATTCGGCGCTGGACGAAGCCCGCGTCGATGCGATCGCCAGGGCGCGCGCGCGGGCCGAAATCTATGCCAAGACGCTGGGCATGCGGGTGGTGCGCATCGCCGCGGTCAGCGAATCGGCCGACGTCTCCAGCCCGCCGATGCCGATGATGTTCGCACGGGCCGAGGCGGCCGACGCCGCGACCAAGATCGTCCCCGGCGAACAGGAAATCGCGGTGAACGTGACCGTGGTGTTCGAACTGCGCTGATGCGAAAGGGGCCGCCCGGTTTGCCGGACGGCCCCTTTTTCGTTCGTCCCGAAGGATTTTAGCGGACGCGGCCGCGGCGAACCAGATTGACGATCGCGAGCAGGACGATGGCGCCCAGCAGCGAGATCAAAAGGTTCGGCAGGCTGAAATTACCGGTGGTGATCGAACCGCCGCCGAGCAGCGGAGCCAGCAGAATTCCGCCGAGAATGGCACCGACGATACCGACGACGATATTCAGCAGAATGCCCTGCTGGCCATCGGTACGCATGACAAGGCTGGCCAGCCAGCCGAGAATGCCGCCGACGATAATGATCAGAATCCAGGTTACCATCTTCGTCCCTCCTGTTTTGGCCCAGCTACTCGGGCGTTACAGCAGGGATAATCGCGCGGGCGTGGCGTTTGTTCCGTTAGCGTTTCGAGAGATGCGGCGAATCGAGCGCGCGTCAGTATTTCTGCTGGCGTTCGTACAGCGATTTATAGTGCTGAATCCGCGTGACGCGCAGCCCGGGCATGCCCGACCGATCGATTGCGCGCTGCCAGCCGGCGAATTCCTCCACCGTCAGGCCGTAACGCGCGCAGACGTCATCCACGCTCAGCAGCCCGCCATTGACCGCGGCGACAACCTCCGCCTTGCGGCGCACCACCCAGCGGGTGGTTTCGGGCGGCGGCAGCGTATCCAGCGTCAACGGCTCACCGAGCGGGCCGATGACCTTGGCGGGACGGATTTTTTGGTTCTCTATCATTACTGTCCTCGAAGCGCGGCACCGTCTGGCCGCCTCAACATTTCCGCCTTGTACGGGGCGGGCATTGAAAAACCGCTAAAGGCGCAAGGTAAACATCTCGGTCATATGGATTGACGATCGGTGAGCAGCGTAGCGACCTCGCCGTTGAAGCTGGCCAGCGCATCGGGAGATGCTGGAATCAGGTCGTTTTGTGCGCAGGCTGTCGGGCTGGCCGCCTGATGCGCGGCGACACCGGCCAGCATCATCGCCAGATCGGGCGTCGCCACGAAACGCCGGCGTTCGCGGCCAAGAGGAGAAAAACTGAGATCCACGCGCGTCCCTTGCCCAAGCGGCGCTGCATGGGCGCCCGAGTCCCGGTCCCATCTAGGCCGCCATGCTGAATCTCCCGTAAATACGGACTCACTTTTGCATCGGATGCGCGTCCGCCCTATCTGCGGCGGCGTGACCGAAGGAGATTTCCAGCTTCCCGCGCCGCTGGGCGCCCGGCGTATCGTCGTCGCCATGTCGGGCGGGGTCGATTCGTCGGTGGTCGCGGCGCTCGCCCACGCGACCGGCGCGGAGACGATCGGCGTCACGCTGCAGCTGTACGATCACGGCGCGGCGGTGGGCCGTACCGGCAGCTGCTGCGCCGGCCGCGACATCCGCGACGCGCGCGCGGTGTGCGACCGGTTGGGCATCGCGCATTATGTGTTCGACCATGAAAGCCGCTTCCGCGACACGGTGATCGACGATTTCGCCGACGAATATCTCGCCGGGCGCACGCCGATCCCCTGCGTGAAGTGCAACATGGGGGTGAAGTTCACCGATCTGTTCCGCCTCGCCCGCGAACTCGGGGCGGATGCGCTGGCGACCGGCCATTATGTCCGCCGGGTCATGGGGGCTGAGGGCGCCGAGCTGCACCGCGCCGCCGATCCGGCGCGCGACCAGAGCTATTTCCTGTTCGCCACCAGCCAGGACCAGCTCGATTATCTGCGCTTCCCGCTGGGCGGCCTGCCCAAGCCGCGCGTGCGCGAGCTTGCCGCCGAACTGGGGCTGGCGGTGGCCGGCAAGCCCGACAGCCAGGATATCTGCTTCGTCCCCGACGGCGATTATGCCGGACTGGTCAGGAAATTGCGGCCAGAGGCGGACACCAGCGGGGATATCGTCGATCTGGCGGGGCGCGTGCTGGGGCAGCATCGCGGGATCATTCATTTCACCGTCGGCCAGCGCCGCGGCATCGATATCGGCGGGCAGGCCGAACCGCTCTATGTCATCCGCCTCGATGCGCCCGCGCGCCGTGTGGTGGTCGGGCCGAAGCGCGCGCTGGCGGTATGCGCCGCGCGGCTGACCGATCTCAACTGGATCGGCGGCGATCATCGCGGCCCCCTGACCGCCAAGGTGCGATCGCTGGCCAGGCCCGTTCCGGCCAGGATCGAGGGCGATCAACTGGTGTTCGATACGCCCGAATATGGCGTGGCCCCCGGCCAGGCGGCGGTGCTCTACGCCGGGGATCGCGTGTTGGGCGGCGGCTGGATCGCCGAGACCATCGCCGCCGAAACCGCGCTCGCCGCCTGATTTCCAAGGAAACCCGTTTGTCCGATCCCAGCTTTCTCGTCCGTCCCGGCCGCGCGCGCATCGCCTATCGCAAGGTTGCCGGCACCGGCCCGACGATCGTCTTTCTGCCGGGCTATCGATCGGACATGCTGGGCGGCAAGGCGCTGGCGCTGGAGGCCTGGGCGATCGCGCAGGGCCGCGCGATGCTGCGCTTCGATTATGCAGGGTGCGGCGAGAGCACCGGCGATTTCGCCGAGCAGACGCTCGCCGGGTGGCGCGACGATGCGCTGGCGGTGGTCGATTCGCTGACCGAAGGACCGCTGCTGCTGGTCGGATCGTCGATGGGTGGCTGGCTGATGCTGCTGGTCGCGCGCGATCGGCCGGACCGGATCGCCGGGCTGGTGGGCATCGCCGCCGCGCCCGATTTCACCGACTGGGGCTACACCCAGGAGGAGAAGATGGCGCTGCTCTCCACCGGCAAGCTGGAACGCCCGTCGCCATATTCGCCGGAGCCGGAGCTCACCACGCGCGTTTTCTGGACATCCGGCGAGGCCAATCGCGTGCTGCAGACGCAGCTCGCCATCGATGCCCCGGTGCGGCTGATCCACGGCATGGCCGATGCAGAGGTGCCATGGAAATACGCGCCGCATATCGCGCAGAACCTGCGTTCAGCCGATGTGCAGACCATCTTGGTCAAGGACGGCGGGCACCGCCTGTCGCGCGATTCCGATATCGCGCTGATCGTCGCCGCGGTTGCCGAGCTTTCGGGACGCCAATGATCCTTGTCCTCGCCCTGCTGCAAAGCGTCACCGGCCCGCCGGCCGATGCGTCGGTCACCCGGCAACGTTATGAAGATTGCGTCGCGCTGGCGACGCGCAGCCCGGCCGAGGGCGCGAGCGAGGCGGATCGGTGGCGCCTGGTCGGCGGCGGCTATCTGGCGCGGCAGTGCCTGGGCATCGCCTATGCCAACCAGCAGCGCTGGCTGCCCGCCGCAACCGCATTCGAACAGGCGGCGCGTGAGGCTGAGGTGGCGAAGGACGGCCGCGCCGCAGGCTTCTGGGCGCAGACCGGCAATGCGCTGCTGGCGGGTGGCGAGGCCGCCAAGGCGCGCGCCGCGCTGAATGCCGCGGTCGCGCTGAACGTGCTGACCGGGCTGGAGCTGGGCGAGGTCCATCTCGACCGCGCCCGCGCACTGGTCGCGGCCGGCGACACCGCCGGCGCCCGCGCCGATCTCGACAAGGCGACCACGCTCGCCGCCGCCGATCCGCTCGCCTGGCTGCTGTCGGCGACGCTGGCGCGGCGCACGGGCGATCTGCCCCGCGCCGAAAAGGACATCGCCAAGGCGCTGGCCCTGTCGGCGGACGACGCGCAGGTGCGGCTGGAGGCTGGCAATATCGCCGCGCGCAAGGGCGACGAGGCGACAGCGCGCGCGCAGTGGAATGCCGCCATCGTCAACGCGCCGGAGAGCGATGCGGCGAAATCCGCGCGCGCCGCATTGGCGCAGTTTGCCGCCGCGCCGGCGCCCTGACAGGCTGGCATCGGCCCCCCGCACGCCCTATCTTCGCGTGCATGAAATACCTCCACACCATGCTGCGCGTCAGCGATCCCGGCGCGACCATCCGTTTCTTCGAGGCCGTGGGCCTGAAGGAAACCCGCCGCTTCGACAATGAAAAGGGCCGCTTCACGCTGATCTTCATGGCCGCGCCGGGCGATGAGAAGGCAGAGGTCGAGCTGACCCATAACTGGGACCCGGAGGATTATCAGGGCGGCCGCAATTTCGGCCATCTCGCCTACCGCGTCGACAATATCTACGACACCTGCCAGCGGCTGATGGACGCCGGCGTGACGATCAACCGCCCGCCGCGCGACGGGCATATGGCCTTCGTTCGATCGCCCGACGGCATTTCGGTCGAGCTGCTCCAGGACGGGCATCTGGAGCCGGCGGAGCCCTGGGCTTCGATGCCCAATACCGGAAGCTGGTGACGAACGCATGAGCGGCTGGCCCGATCGCCGGTTGCTCGATCTGACGGGCGCGCGGCACCCGATCGTCCAGGCGCCCATGGCGGGGGCGGGCGATGCGGCGCTAGCGATCGCGGCCATTCGCGCGGGCGGCATCGGATCGCTTCCCTGCGCGATGCTGTCGCCCGAACAGGTCGGCGCCCAGGCGGCGGCGGTGCGCGCCGCCTCGAACGGACCGCTCAATCTCAATTTCTTCTGCCACACAATGCCCGGCGAGCCGGACGACAGCGCGTGGCGGACGCTGCTGCAGCCCTATTACGAGGAACTGGGCATTGCCGGCCCGGGCGATCCCCCACCGGTCCGCAAGCCGTTCGATCCGGCGATGGCGGAGGTTGTCGAGGCCGTCCGCCCTGAAATCGTCAGCTTCCACTTCGGCCTGCCTGAAGCGGCCCTCCTCGCCCGGGTCCGCGCGACAGGCGCAGCGATCCTGGGCAATGCGACCAGTGTGGCCGAAGCCCGCGCCTGTGCCGCCGCGGGCTGCGACGCGATCATCGCGCAAGGGTGGGAAGCGGGCGGCCATGCCGGGGTGCACGATCCGTCCGACGATGGATCGGCGCAGATGGGCCTGTTCGCGCTGGTGCCGCAAATCGCCGATGCGACCGGGCTTCCCGTGATCGCTGCGGGCGGCATCGCCGATGCCCGCGGGATCGCCGCCGCACTGATGCTTGGAGCAAGCGGCGTCCAGATCGGCACCGCCTATCTGCGCACGCCCGAGGCCAGGATCAGCCCGATGCACCGCGCCTTGCTCGACAGCGAAGATGCGGAGGCGACGCGCTTCACCACCGCTTTCAGTGGCGGTCGCGCCCGCGGCATCGTCAATCGGCTGATGCGCGAGCTGGGCCCGACGCCGCGCGAAGCACCGCCCTTCCCGCTCGCCTCGCAGGCGCTGGCGCCGTTGCGCAAGGCGGCGGAGGCGCGGGGCGATGCCGGCTTCTCTCCGCTCTGGGCCGGTCAATCGGCGCGGCTGGGGCGAAGCGAGGCCGCGACCGCATTGACCGAACGTCTCGCAAGCGAGACTTTGACGCTGCTCAACCGTTGACCGCGAAGGAAACCGCCATGGCCGAACTCGAGATCATCCGCATCCCCGCGCTCAGCGACAATTATATCTGGCTGGTGCACGAGCCGGAAAGCGGCGAGACGATGGTGGTCGATCCCGCCGATGCCGCGCCGGTGCTGGCCGCGGCGGCAGAGCGCGGCTGGACGATCTCGCAGATCTGGAACACCCATTGGCATCCCGATCACACCGGCGGCAATGCCGCGATCAAAGCCGCTACGGGCTGCACCATCACCGGTCCCGCCGCCGAAGCCGCGAAGATTCCCACGCTCGACCGGCAGGTTCGCGAAGGCGATGTTGTCCGGCTGGGCGCGCATGAAGCCCTAGTGATCGAGGTGCCCGCGCACACCGCGGGACATATTGCGTACCATCTGGCCGACGATGCGACGGTGTTTGTCGGCGACACGCTGTTCGCGATGGGCTGCGGCCGGCTGTTCGAGGGGACCGCCGCGCAGATGTTCGCCAACATGCAGCGCCTGCAGGATCTGCCGGGCGAGACCGCGGTCTATTGCGCACACGAATATACCGAGTCCAACGGCCGCTATGCGCGCGTTGCCGAGCCGGACAATGCCGATATCGCGGCGCGGATGGATGCCGTTCTCGCTGCGCGCGCGCGCGGCGAGGCCACCGTCCCCACCACCATCGCGCTTGAGCGGGCGACCAACCCCTTCATGCGCGCGCGCGACGCCGCCGAACTGGCCGATCGGCGCGCGGCAAAAGATGCATTTCGCGGTTGATTCCGTTATACTGTGCATGGGGGACGATGAATGAAGGAATTGGCGATGATCCGCGCCCTGTTATTGCTCGCCCCATTCGCGCTCGCATCCTGCGCGTCGGACCAATATGCCGAACGCCAGCGTGCGCATGACGAGACCAAGCTCGCCCGCCTGCTCGGCGACCGCGTGCCCGGCGAGGCCCAGGACTGCCTCGATTCGCGGCTGACCAACGGGTCGGAGCCGGTCGGCGGCCAGACCCTGCTCTATTTCCAGGGGTCGACGGTCTATCGCAACGATCTGATCGGCCAATGCTCGGGGCTGCGCTCGGACGATATTCCGGTGATCACCTCGACCAGCGGGCGGCTGTGCCGCGGCGACATGGTCCGCACCGTCTCGCGCAGCACGCCCAATATGCCGACGGGCGGCTGCGCGCTCGGCAGCTTCACCCCCTATCGCGAGCGCTGAGCCATGCGCGCGCTTCTGGCTCTTGCTCCCTTCGCCCTCGCCGGATGCGTCACCGACCGGATGACGCCGGATGAGGAGCTTGCCGATGTCATCGGCAACCGAGTCGCCCAGGCGCCGATCGACTGCGTATCCACATCGCTGCTGGGCAATGCCCGGATCATCGACAGGCAGACGATCGTGTATCGCCGCACCGGCACGATCTACGTCAACCGCCTGCGCAGCGAATGTCCCGGGCTCGATCCGTACACCACGCTGATCACCGAGGTGAAGGGCGGGCAATTGTGCCGCATGGACCTGGTCAGCACGCTCGACCCGGGCACCACCATCCCCGGCCCCAAATGCCAGCTGGGCCAGTTCACACCGTACAAGCTGCCCGATTAGGGTCCCGGATAGCGGTCGAAGGTGGGCAGGGTGTGCACTTCCCGCATCCAGCCGATGCGATCGGCGATCTGGACGTGCACCTGCGCCGGGATCGAATCGGGATCATCCAGCGTCGCCGCCTGGACATCGACCAGGCCCGGCAGCATCTCTTCATTGAGGTAGAACAACCCGGTTCCGCAATCGCCGCAGAACTGGCGGCGGCCATTCTGGGACGAGCGATAGACTTTCGGGCTGCCCTTGCTCACGCGCAGCTGATCGGCCGGGATCATCGCCCAGCCCACCATCGGCGCGCCCGAGCTTTTCCGGCAATCGGTGCAATGGCACAATGCGTGGTGCAGCACCTCCGCCGGCATTTCGTAACGGATCGCGCCGCAATGACAGCCACCTTCAGGCATCGCTTCCTCCCTCGTTCAGCGAGTCGGAACGTAAGCGGAACGCCCCTGCATCACAACACGTATTTGGACAGATCGGTGTTGCGCGCGATGCTGGCCAGCTGCGAATCGACATAAGCCGCATCGATGACGAGCGTGGTGCCGCCGCGATCCTCGGCGTTGAAGCTCACATCCTCGACCAGCTTCTCCATGATCGTCTGAAGCCGCCGCGCACCGATATTCTCGATCTGGCCGTTGACCTCCGCGGCGATGCGGGCGACCGCGCGAATGCCGTCGTCGGTGAACTCGATCGTCACGCCTTCGGTGCCGATCAGCGCGACATATTGCTGGGTCAGCGAGGCCTTGGTGTCGCTGAGGATCGCGACGAAATCATCCTCGGTCAGCGCCTTCAACTCGACCCGGATCGGTAGGCGGCCCTGCAGCTCGGGCAACAGATCGCTGGGCTTCGCCACATGGAACGCGCCACTGGCGATGAAGAGGACATGGTCGGTCTTCATCGGCCCGTATTTGGTCGAGACGGTGGTGCCCTCGATCAGCGGCAGCAGGTCGCGCTGGACGCCTTCGCGAGAGACGGAACCGCCGCCGCGCTGCTCGGACATGGCGATCTTGTCGATCTCGTCGAGGAAGACGATGCCGTTGGCCTCGGCGTCGGCCAGCGCGGTGCGGCTGACCTCGTCCTGATCGAGCCGCTTGTCGGCCTCTTCCTCGACCAGCTTGGACCAGGCGGCGAGGACGTTGATCTTGCGGCGCTTGAGTGGCGCGCCGCCGAACGCCTTGCCCATCATCTCGGAGAGGTTGATCATGCCGACCTGCCCGCCGCCGGGCATCTCGAACGGCATCTGCTGGGCCTGTTCCAGCTCCAGCTCGATTTCCTTGTCGTCGAGCGAGCCCTCGTGGAAGCGCTGCTTGAACGCCTCGCGCGTCGCCTCGCTCGCGCCCTTGCCGGTCAGCGCGTCGAGCAGGCGGCCCATCGCCGCTTCCTCCGCCTTGTCCTTTACAGCAGCCCGGCGGCGGTCCTTTTCCAGCCGGATCGAATCCTCGACCAGATCGCGGGCGATCTGTTCGACATCGCGGCCGACATAGCCGACTTCGGTGAACTTGGTCGCCTCAACCTTGACGAAAGGCGCGTCGGCCAGCTTCGCCAGACGCCGGCTGATCTCGGTCTTGCCGCAGCCCGTCGGGCCGATCATCAGGATGTTCTTCGGGGATACCTCGTCGCGCAGATCGGCGCCGAGCTGCTGACGGCGCCAGCGGTTGCGCAACGCCACCGCGACCGCGCGCTTGGCGTCGGCCTGGCCGATGATGTGGTTGTCGAGGGCCGCGACGATGGCTTTCGGCGTGAGCGCGTCTTTCATTCAATCTCTCTGTGGGGAGGCATGGATGCCCGATATCGGCAGCCCCTGCCCCCAGTTCAACAACCAACGCTCAACAGCGGAAGCCGGCGAACAGCTGGCGGTGCGATTCGACGATGCGGGCGATGTCGTCCGGCTGCGGCGTCGCATCGGCGACATGGCGTTCGTAGGTGCCGCCCAGCAGGATGCCGTCGGCGCGGGGAAACATATACCCGGCGCTGCCATTGAAGGCGTAGTTCACCTCCGGCTGCGGGATCAGGATCGCGAGCTGGCCGCGGATCGGATAGAGCGAGGTGTCGCCGAACAGCGCACCCGCGCCGAGGCCGGTGCAGTTGAACACCAGCTTTTCGGGCAGCGCCACGACATCGGCGGGTTGCGCGAACCGGCGCACGACGATGCGGCCGCCGGCGATCTGGATGTCTTCCGCCAGCTCGCGCAGAAAGCGGCCGGTTTCGACATACATGGTGGTGTAGCGGGAAAGCCGATCGACCGGGAAGGGATAGGCGCGGGGCTCCAGCCGCTGGAAGTCGGGCATCTGCGGACCGGGCCGGCCGCCCTCGACATAGGTCGGCACCCAGTGGACGCCGTAATCGTCGCCGACCATGATCTGGAAGCGCCGCCAGCTGTAATCCGAGGCCGCTGCGAACTGGGCGCGCCATTCCGGGGAGACGGCATCCTCGTCGAAATGGCCATAGGGGTGCCACTGGCCGCCGGCGATGTTTGAGGTCGTCTCCGGCGGCAGCGCGGCGGTGTAGATCGTGACGGGATAGCCCGCCTCCTGCACCAGCCGCGCGGTGGTCAGGCCCATGATTCCCGCGCCGATCACCGCGACGGGGCCCTGATGGCCGGGCAGGCCGAGATTGGTGGCGAGCCGCGAGCTGCCCCAGCTGAGCGTGATTCCTGCGCCGCCATGGCCGTAATTGTGGACCACCGCCTTGTCGCCCAGCGCCTCGCGCTCGACGCGGAAGCCGCCGGGGCGGTAGGGGCGCAGGCCCGCCATGGTGCGGATGACGCGGTCGGCGGCGACGTTGACACGCGGGAGGCAGGACGTTGAGGCCGTGCGGGCGGCGGTGGTGGCGCAGCCGGGTAGTGCCAGGCTCGCCGTTCCTATTAGCCCAGTCCCGAGTATCGCACGCCTGGATTGCACCTTGCCTCCGTTCGGGCTGAGCTTGTCGAAGCCCCGTCCTTTCTTCGCAAACCGTAGAGAATAAGGACAGCCCTTCGACAAGCTCAGGGCGAGCGGGATGGGATTAACTCTGCGAGGCCGCGTCCATCGACTCCAGCGTGACCTGATCGTTGGTGTAGACGCAGACATCGGCAGCGATCTTCATCGCCTTGCGCGCGATCGTCTCCGCATCGCCTTCATATTCGGTCAGCGCCTTGGCGGCGGCGAGCGCGAAATTGCCGCCCGATCCGATCGCGGCGATGCCCTCGACCGGCTCCAGCACGTCGCCGTTGCCGGTCAGGATCAGCGTCACCTCCTTGTCGGCGACGATCATCATGGCTTCGAGGTTGCGGAGATACTTGTCGGTCCGCCAGTCCTTGGCCAGCTCGACCGCGGCGCGGAGCAATTGCCCGTGATGCTGTTCGAGCTTGCGCTCCAGCCGCTCGAACAGGGTGAAGGCATCGGCGGTCGCACCAGCGAAGCCGCCGATCACCGATCCGTCACCCAGACGGCGGACCTTCTTCGCATTGGGTTTCATGATCGTCTGGCCCGCAGAGACCTGGCCGTCGCCCGCGACGACGACCTTTCCGTTCTTGCGGACCGAGACGATGGTGGTGCCGTGCCAGGCGTTTTCGTTTTTTGCGCTCATGCGCGGCGATATGGGGCCAGCCTCAGTGAGGCGCAATTCCTCCCCCAGCTTGTCTGGGGGAGGGGGACCGCCGGAACGGCGGTGGAGGGGCTGTCTTGGCGGGCACATGCCGCCTGCAAAAAGCCCCTCCACCACGCCCTTCGGGCACGGTCCCTCTCCCCGAGCAAGCTCGGGGAGGAATTCTCCGGTTAAACCTCCACACCCTTGGCCTTCCCCCACGCCCGCGCCGCCGTGTACCCGAGATAGCCCGTGCCGAAGAGCGCCCACATCGGTTCGGGAATGCCCGCGAGGTAAGCGTTCATGCCCTTGGCGATGCCCGCCGCCATGTCCGGCTGGACCGCGGCGATCAGGCCCATCGGGATCGACCACAGCAGCAGCGCGTACATGACATAGAGGAAGCTCGGACGCGCGCGGCTGGTCCAGGGATCGCTACTCTGCGCTTCGGCGAGGATCGCCGCCATCTGCGCCTTGATCGCCTCCATCTCCTGCCCGCCCTCGAGCTTCAGCAGTTCCAGCTTGGCGCGATCGCGCGCGTCTGGATCGGGAATGATCTTGTCGATCAGCTTGGCGATCGGTCCGATAATGCCTTCGATGATGCTCATGCTATGCTCCAAAGGGTATGAAAGATTGGGTCAAGAACGCATTTGATTTAGCCGATCCGGTTCGCCAGCCAGCCGTAGAGGAAAGCCTCGTTGGCGGGACGGTGCTCGGCGAGGCGCAGGTAGCGCTCGCCCTGCAGCGCCTCGACCGCCTTCAAGAGCACGGTCTCGCCTTGCGCCCCGCGGCGATCGAGGAAGGCGCCCAGCGCGGCGAGCGTCTGCGGGCCGATCGCGGCGTCGAGGACGAGATCGGGATAGTCGCTCGCGCCGCGATTGAGCGCATTGAGGGCACGCTGGAGGAAACCCGCCGCCACCGCCGGACCCATGTTCACGCCGGTATCGAACAGCTCCGCCGCCAGCCTTGGGGCGTGCCGTGCGACGCCGGCGAAATTGGGCCGTTCCCAATAGACGCGCGCATAGATTGCCGCCGCGTCGTCGCGTGGAAACAAGCGCATGTCGCCGGCATAGCCATGCGCCCGCGCGACCGCCTCGGTCACTCCCCAGCGCGTCGCGCCGCCCCGATCGGCCGGGTGATCGGAAAAGCCGCCCTCACGCGCGATTACATCGTCGATCAACTGTCCAACATCCATGGTCGGTCTCCTGTCGCCGACTCGTATATAACCTATATGGTTTTATGTAGGACAGCATGAAATGTTCTGGCGCTTGCCCCCCCGCCCGGCTCTGATACCGCCATGACAAGCAGCGGAGAGGTGCGATCATGGCGGGACCACTCGCGGGGATAAGGATCATCGAGTTCGCGGGGATCGGGCCGGGGCCGTTCTGCGGGATGATGCTGGCGGACCACGGCGCCGAGGTGATCCGCATCGCGCGGCCCGATCCACGGTCCGTGGTGCCGCCGGCGACCGACGTTCTCGCGCGTTCCCGTTCGGTGGTGACGATCGACATGAAGAGCGCCGAGGGGATCGCCCGGGCGCGCGACCTGTGCCGCACCGCCGACGGCATCATCGAAGGCTATCGCCCCGGCGTGATGGAGCGGCTGGGGCTGGGGCCGGAGGTGCTGATCGGCGACAATCCGAAGCTGGTCTATGGCCGCATCACCGGCTGGGGGCAGGATGGGCCGCTGGCGCAGGCCGCGGGGCACGACATCAACTATATCGCGCTTGCGGGCGTGCTGCACTCCGTGGGCACGGCGGGGGCCAAGCCGGTGCCGCCGGTCAACTATCTCGGCGATTTCGGCGGCGGGGGGATGTTGCTGGCGTTCGGCATGGTCAGCGCGCTGCTGGCGGTGAAGCTGGGCGGCCCGGGGCAGGTGGTGGACGCGGCGATGGTCGATGGCGCGGCCCTGCTTTCGGCGATGACGTGGCAGTTCCGCAACGCGGGGATGTGGCACGATGCGCCCGGCACCAACCTGCTGGATGGCGCCGCGCATTTCTACGACACCTATGTCTGCGCGGACGGCAGGTTCGTCGCGATCGGATCGATCGAGCCGCAATTCTACGCGCTGCTCCGCGATGCGGCGGGGGTGGCGGACGATGCCGCGTTCGATGCGCAGATGGATCCGCGGCAATGGCCCGCGCTGAAGGCGAAGCTGGCGGCGATCTTCGCCACGCGCACCCGCGACGAATGGTGCGCGGTGATGGAGGGGACGGACATCTGCTTCGCGCCGGTGCTGACGCTGGGCGAGGCGCCGGCGCACCCGCACAATGCCGCGCGCGGGACCTTCATCGAGGTCGGCGGACACACCCAGCCGGCGCCCGCACCGCGCTATTCGCGCACCCCGACCGATCCACCGCGCCCGTCAACCATCGCTGCGTAGCTGCGCGAGCAGTTCAGCGGGATCGACGCCTTGCGCCCGCAAATCCGCCAGCGACGGCGCACCGTCGCGCTTGGCGAGGCGCCGGCCGTCGGGGCCGGCAAGCAGGCGGTGGTGGCGGTAGAGCGGCGTCGGCAGGTCGAGCAGCGCCTGCAGCAGCCGGTGGATGTGGGTGGCGGCGAACAGGTCCTGCCCCCGAATGACATGGGTGATCCCCTGCGCAGCATCGTCCACCGTCACCGCCAGATGATAGCTGACCGGCGCATCCTTGCGCGCGATCACGACATCGCCCTGAGCCTGGCCGACGGCGGCGATTATCCCGGCATCCAGATCGCACCAGTGGAGCGGCCCCACGCGCGCGACCGCCGCCGCCATGTCGAGCCGCCAGGCATGAGGCTGATCCATCCGCGCGGCCGCGTCGATGCCGCGGCAGGTGCCGGGATAGACCGGCGCATCGCCGTGCGGCGCGGCGCCGCTTTCGGCGATTTCGCGGGCGATTTCGGCGCGGGTGCAGAAGCAGGGATAGGCGAGGCCGAGCGCCTTCAGCCGGTCCAGCGCGGCCTGGTACAGCGGCAGGCGTTCGGATTGCAGCACCGGCGGGCCGTCCCATGCGAGGCCGAGCCACTCGAGATCCTCGACGATCCCCGCGACATGGTCCGCGCGGCTGCGCGTCCCATCGATGTCCTCGATCCGCAGCAGGAAGCGACCGCCTGCCGCGCGCGCGAAATCATGCGCCTGCATGGCGGAGAAGGCATGGCCCAGATGCAGCCGGCCGGTCGGGCTGGGGGCGAAGCGCGTAACGACCGTCATCGCAAACTCGGCCCTTGACGGCGAGTCGCGCGGCGTGCTGTCATGATGGCGTCACCTCGACCGGCAATTGGGGCGATACGTTAACTGGGGGTCGAGGCATGTTCCATCCCGATCTGATCCGCCATCCGGACAGCTGCCCGGCGTTGGTGCTGAATGCCGATTACACGCCGCTCAGCTATTATCCCCTGAGCGTGTGGCCGTGGCAGACCGCGGTCAAGGCGGTGTTCCTCGACCGCGTCGTGATCGTCGACAATTACGAACGCGTGGTGCGCAGCCCCAATGCGCGGATGAAGCTGCCATCGGTGATCGCGCTCAAGCAATATGTGAAGCCGTCGCAATTCCCCGCCTTCACCCGGTTCAACCTGTTCCTGCGCGACCGGTTCGCCTGCCAATATTGCGGAACGGGCAAGGATCTGACCTTCGATCACGTCATTCCCCGCGCGCAAGGGGGGCGGACGACCTGGGAGAATGTCGCCACCGCCTGCGCGCCGTGCAACCTGAAAAAGGGCGGGCGCACGCCCAGACAGGCGAAGATGCCGCTGCATGTCGAGCCGATCCGGCCGACCAACTGGCATCTGCAGGAACATGGCCGCGCCTTCCCGCCCAACTATCTCCACGATAGCTGGCACGACTGGCTGTATTGGGATGTCGAGCTGGAAGCGTAGGGAGGCGACATGGCCGACCACGCGACGCCCAACCTTCCCGCGCGCGATTTCGAGGCGACGTCCCGTTTTTACGCCACGCTCGGCTTCACCGAAGGCTATCGCGACGATGG
>JAESGW010000691.1_pt1 | contig 18220 bp, 16 predicted proteins | sample 9269791 | NCBI WGS metagenome assembly JAESGW01 (sample SAMN16773120, study PRJNA677053) | algae metagenome | isolation source: Aphanocapsa lilacina HA4352-LM1 and co-occurring heterotrophs from near cave... | place: USA: Maniniholo cave, near Haena, Kauai, HI | collected 2009-07-28 | reverse complement strand
CCATCGGCTCGCGCCACACCGGCTTGAGCTCGCGGTTCATCACGTTGACGGTGTCGGCGACGAAGGTGCTCATGCTGCGACCTCGCTCTCGATCGGGGCGGACGTGGCGTCCGCGTCGGTGGTGGACTGGGTCTCGCGGAGGCTGCGGCCGGTCAGGTCGAGGAAGACGTCGTCGAGGGTCGGCCGGGCCACCTCGACCCGTGCCGGGGGCACGCCGTCGGCGGCGAGGTCGGCGAGCACCTCGCCGACGAGGGTGGAGCCGTCCTTGACCCGCAGGTCGACGGTGGTCCCGTCGACGTCGACCCGCGAGTCGGGTACGCCCTCCAGCCGGCCAGCGGCCCGGGCGGCGTCGGCGGCCGACCCGAAGCCGAGCCGGACGAGGTCGCCGAGCCCGCTCTTGAGCCGGGCCGCGGTGTCGTCGGCGATGACGCGGCCGTGGTCGACCACGACCACGCGACCGGCAAGCGCGTCGGCCTCCTCGAGGTAGTGGGTCGTCAGGACGACGGTGCTGCCGCTCTCGGCGTGCAGGCGCCGGATCAGCTCCTGCAGGTTGGCGCGGTTCTGCGGGTCGAGCCCCGTCGACGGCTCGTCGAGGAACAGCACCCGCGGCACGTGGACGAGCCCCATCGCGATGTCGAGCCGGCGACGCTGGCCGCCGGACAGCGAGGCGACCTTGCGGTCGGCGACCGCAGTGAGGTCGAGGTCCTCGACCAGCCGGGCGGCCCGCTCGCGCGCCTCGGCCCGCGAGAGCCCGTGCGCCCGGCCCTGGCTGACCAGCTCGTCGCGGCCGACCTGGCGGTGCCCCGCCCCGTTGCCCTGGCCGACGAAGCCGATCGCACGGCGTACGTCCTTCTGCCCCGTCACCACGTCGTGGCCGGCGACGCTCGCCGAGCCCGACGTGGGCGGGATGAGGGTGGTGAGCATGCGCAACGTCGTCGACTTCCCGGCCCCGTTGGGTCCGAGGAAGGCGACGAGCTCGCCCTGCCCGATCTCGAGGTCGAGGCCCTGGACGGCCTCGACGGTCTGCTTGCGCGAGGTGAAGTGGCGGGTGAGGCCACGGGTCACGATCGCTGGTCCGGTTCGCTGCTGGCTGGTGTGGGTCATGCGGATGACACTAGAAACGCATCAGGTCAATTTCTGACCGCAATGAGAACTAATCTGGGTGCATGAGCACGAGCGAGCGGATGCTGCGGCTGCTGTCGCTGCTCCAGACCCACCGCTACTGGCCGGGCCCGGAGCTGTCCGAGCGGTTGGAGGTGAGCGCGCGGACGCTGCGCCGCGACGTCGACCGGCTCCGCGAGCTGGGCTACACCGTCGATGCCGTCCGCGGTGCCGCGGGCGGCTACCAGCTGCGGGCCGGCGGCACGCTGCCACCGCTGCTGCTGGAGGACGAGGAGGCGGTCGCCATCGCCGTCGGGCTCCGGACGGCGGCGACGTCGGCGGTCTCCGGCACCGACGACTGGTCGGTCCAGGCGCTCTCCAAGGTCCTGTCCCTCATGCCGCCGCGGCTGCGGCGCCGGATGGACGCGGTCGCCAGCCAGACCGACTCGCCGGGGCCGTGGGAGGGCGCGCCGGTCGTCGACGCGGCGGTCCTCACCACGCTGGCGCAGGCCTGCCGTGACTCCGAGCTGCTCCGCTTCGACTACACCGCGCGGCAGGCCGACGTGACCCATCGCCGGGTCGAGCCCCTGCGCCTGGTCTCGCTCGGGCGTCGGTGGTACCTCGTCGCGTACGACCGCGACCGGGCCGACTGGCGCAGCTTCCGCCTCGACCGGGTCACCGCGCCGGAGCCCACCGGCGAGAGGTTCCGCGCGCGCGAGCTGCCGGCCGAGGACGCCCTCGCCTTCGTCCAGCAGGGCATCCGGCGCATGCCCCAGCGCCACGCCGTACGTGTCCGCGTGGCGATGGCCGCCGACGACCTCGCCGCCCGGGTCGGGCGCTGGGGCTCCGTGAGCGCGGACGGGGAGGGGTGCGTGCTCGAGATGAACGTCGACGACCTCGACTGGCCGGTCATGGTGCTCGCCGGCTCGGGGGCGGAGTTCGTCGTCGAGGCGCCCGCCGAGCTGGCCGAGATGGTCGCGGAGGTCGGCGCCCGCTTCTCGCGGGCATGACCAACCCGCCGCCCGTGCGGCTCCGAACCAGCCGCGTGCGACGTCGTACGCTGCTCGCCCTGCCCGCGCTCGGCCTGGTGCCGACCGCTGTCCTGAGCGCCTGTTCCGAGGAGTCAGCCGTGCCGCCAGCCAGTCCGGACGCCGGTGACGGGTCGCTCGAACGGATCACCTACGGCGACGACCCGAGCCAGTGGGTCGAGCTGCACCGCCCCGGCGGCGCGAGCCGCGGGGTCGTCGTGGTGATCCACGGCGGCTTCTGGAAGGCGGCCTACGACGCCGAGCTCGGCACGCCCCTCGCGCAGGACCTGGCCGGTCGCGGCTGGACCGCCCTCAACATCGAGTACCGGCGGGTCGGCAACGGCGGCGGGACGCCGGAGACCTTCGACGACGTGGCCGCGGCGATCGACACGCTGGCCGACGTCGACGGCCTCGACCTGTCCACCGTCGTCACCCTGGGCCACTCGGCCGGGGGACACCTCGCGGTCTGGGCGGCCGGACGACCGGACCCCGGCGTACGCATCACGCACGCGATCTCGCAGGCCGGCGTCCTCGACCTCGTCGCGTCCGAGCGCGCCGGGCTCGGGGGAGGAGCGGCCGCCGCGCTCCTCGGGCACACCCCCGGTCCCGACGACGCCCAGTGGGACCCCATGCAGCAGGTGCCGCTCGACGTGCCGGTGTGGTGCGTCCACGGCGTCGACGACACCGTCGTCCCGCTCGAGCAGTCCGAGGCCTACGTGGGGGCGGCCGCGGCCGCGGGCGCCGAGGCCGAGCTCGTCCGCGTCGAGGGCGACCACTTCGTGGTGATCGACCCCACGACCCCGGCCTGGCAGGCCCAGCTGGACATCCTCGACACCATTGCCTGACTAGGCTCGTCGGGTGCCCGCCCGCCTCAAGGTCCTGACGCCCGACCAGCTCGCCACGGCCGACGTGCGGGCGCAGGTCAAGCACTACCTCGCCGTCCTCGAGGGGCGCGCCCCCGGCAGGTCCGTCGAGGTCCGTGTGCCGCCGTTCGCGGCCGTCCAGGCGATCCCCGGCGTGCGCCACACCCGTGGCACGCCACCGGCGGTCGTCGAGACCGACGCGGAGACCTGGCTGGCGCTCGCCACGGGGCGTACGACGTGGTCCGAGGCGCTCGACTCCGGCGCCGTGGTCGCGAGCGGGGAGCGCACGGACCTCTCGCCGTACCTGCCGTTACTCTCCGCCCCATGAACGTGAGCTCCCTCGGCTTCCGCACCGACCTCGCCCTGCTGACCGACTCCGGCAGCGTCGTCGAGGACCGCGGCACCCACCTCGTCGTGCGGTCGCCGGAGAACCCGTCCTACTTCTGGGGCAACTTCATCCTCCTCGCGAAGCCGCCCGTACCGGGGGGCGAGAAGGAGGTCGTCGGGGCGTTCCACACCGAGTTCCCCCAGGCCGACCACGTCAGCATCGGCATCGACACCGCCGACCTCACCGACGAGGCCCGGGCCGCCTTCGGGGCCGCGGGCATGACCGTCGACGTCGCCACCGTGCTCACGGCCTCGTCGCTGACGGCACCGCGCGAGGTCGAGGCGGAGGTCCGCGAGCTCCGGTCCGACGACGACTGGGAGGCACGGGCGCGGCTGAGCCAGCAGCTCTACCCGCAGACGCCCGAGGACACGTTCATGACCTACGCGCGGCAGAAGAACGCCCAGGAGCGCCGCCTCGTCGACGCGGGTCGGGGCACCCGGTTCGGTGCGTTCGTCGACGGTGCGCTCGCCTCGACCGCTGGCATCTTCGTCACCGAGGAGGGCGTCGCCCGCTTCCAGAGCGTCGAGACCCACCCCGACCACCGCCGCCGGGGGCTCGCCGCCGCCGTCGTCCACGCGGCGGGGCAGCACGGTCTCGACGAGCTCGGCGTACGCACCCTCGTCATCGTCGCCGACACCGACGGTGACGCGATCGGGATCTACCGCCGCCTCGGGTTCGCCGACGCCGAGCGCCAGCTGATGATGGAGAAGCGGAGCGGTGAGTGGGCCGAGGTCTGAGCCGCGGTCCGAGGTCCGAGCCGGTCCTCCTGCTGTCCCGGTAACGGGTCGACGGATGCACTCCCGCCCCCGCCGGTGGGGGCGGGAGCGTACGGATGGACCCGTTACACGCGGTGATCCGTCGTAACTGGGCGCTCACTAGGGTGGCTCCCATGACTGTCGACATCTCCGCCCGCCTCGCCGAGGTCATGCCCGGCCTCCGCCGCGACCTCGAGGACCTCGTCCGCATCGAGTCCGTCTCCGCCGACCCGGCCCGCGCCGGCGAGGTCGAGCGCAGCGCCGAGGCGACCCGCGACCTCTTCGCCGCGGAGGGCTTCGAGACCGAGATCGTCCGCGCGTACGACGGCGCGCCGCCGGCCGTCATCGCGAGGAAGGCCGGCCCCGAGGGCGCCCCGACGGTCCTGCTCTACGCCCACCACGATGTCCAGCCCGAGAACGACCACGCCGACTGGGACTCCCCGCCGTGGGAGCCCACCGAGCGGGGCGACCGGCTCTACGGCCGGGGCGCGGCCGACGACAAGGCCGGCATCGCCGCCCACCTCGGCGCGGTCCGGATCTTCGGCGACGAGCTCCCGGTCAACCTGGTGATGTTCATCGAGGGCGAGGAGGAGGTCGGCTCCGACACCCTCGTCGAGCTGCTCGAGACCTACCAGGACCGCCTCGAGGCCGACGTCATCGTCATCGCCGACTCCGGCAACTGGGACATCGGCGAGCCCGCCCTCACCACCAGCCTGCGCGGCTTGGTCCGGATGGACGTCGAGGTCCGTACGCTCACCCACGCCGTGCACAGCGGCATGTGGGGCGGCCTGGTCCCCGACTCGATCATGACGCTGAGCCGCGTCATCGCCAGCCTCAACGACGACGACGGCAACGTCGCGGTCGAGGGCCTGCACGAGGGTCCTGCGGCCGACGTCGAGTACCCCGAGGCGCGGCTGCGCGCCGAGTCCGGCGCCGCCGAGGGCATCGAGTGGATCGGCTCCGGGTCGGTCGTCGAGCGCCTCTGGACCAAGCCGTCGATCAGCATCACCGGGCTCGACGCCCCCAAGGTCGAGGGCGCGTCCAACACGCTCGTCCCGGCGGCGCGCTGCCGCATCAGCATGCGCATCGCACCGGGCGACACCACCGCCAACGCCGTGGCGTGCCTCCAGGCCCACCTCGAGAAGCACACGCCGTGGGGCGCGACCCTGACCACGACCGTCGTCGACACCGGTGAGGCGACGCAGATCGACGCCAGCGGACCGGCGTACGACGCGGCGCGTGCCGCGTTCGCCGAGGCCTGGGACGGCACCGCGCCGGTCGACATGGGAGTCGGCGGCTCGATCCCGTTCATCGCCGAGTTCCTCGAGGCGTTCCCGCAGGCCAGCGTGCTGGTCACCGGCGTCGAGGACCCCGACACCCGCGCGCACGGCGCCAACGAGGGCCTGCACCTCGCCGAGTTCGAGAAGGTCGTCAAGGCCGAGGCCCTGCTGCTGCGCAACCTCGGCGAGCTCCCGCGCGGCTGACCGCGGGCGGTGAGTGAGGGGGATCCGGCTGGCTCGGGATCCGCGTCACCCACCGCTCCCCGGCGTGGCGTACGTCGCCGCGCCCGCGGGCGGTGGGTGGGGAGGACTCCGGTCGGTCCGAAACCACCTCACACACCGCTCGAAGGGTGGGCGCAGGACTTCAGGGGCGTCGGTAGCGTGACGCCATGGCGACCTTCCGTGCCCGCGACCGCTCCTCGGCGGTCCTCACCTCGTCCCGCAGCGAGGTCTGGGCCGCCCTGACCGACGCGGACCTCATCGCCCGGATGACGCCGTACGTCACCTCGATCGACGTGGACGGCGACCGGTGGACCTGGCGGATGGGCACCATCCCGGTGCTGGGGATCTCGGTGGCTCCGACGTTCACCGAGGTGATGGAGCTCGAGCCCGAGGAGCGGATCGTGTTCACCCACGCGCCCGACCGGTCGCACGAGATGACCGCGGTGAACGGCACCTACGACCTCGCCGACCACGCCGACGGCGGCACCGAGGTGAGCATCGACCTGGAGATCGCCTGCTCCCTCCCGCTGCCGGGGCTGGCGCGGGTGGCGGTCGAGCGGGTGATGGCCGGCGTGGTGAAGCACATGGGCGCGGTGTTCTCCCGCAACCTGCTCCGCCACCTCGGCGAGCGCGCGGCATGAGGGTCCTGGTCCTCGGCGCGACCGGCTACGTCGGCTCCCGGCTGGTGCCGCACCTCCTCGAGCACGGCCACGCCGTGGTGGCCGCGTCGTCGTCCCCGCCGCGGCCGGACCGCTTCGGCTGGGACGACCGCGTCGAGGCCCTCCGGTGCGACGTCACCGACCCTGCTGCGGTCCTCGCGGCGGTCGACGGCGTCGACGCCGTGGTCTACCTCGTCCACTCCCTCGACCGCAGCGACTTCTCCGACCGCGACCGTGTGGGTGCCGAGACCGTGGCGGCCGTGGTGCGGGACACCGGCGTACGCCGCCTCGTCTACCTCTCGGGCCTCGTGCCCGACGTCCCCGAGGCCGACCTGTCTTCTCACATCTCCTCGCGCCTCGAGGTGGAGCGCATCCTGCTGGCCGCCACCGACGGGGCGGTGGCGCTGCGGGCGGGGGTGGTCATCGGCGCCGGGTCGACGTCCTTCGAGATCATCCGTCAGGTCGCGACCCTGTTCCTCGTGCAGCCCGTGCCCACGTGGATGGACAGCAGCGTCCAGCCGGTGGCGGTCTCCGACGTGCTCCGCGCGATCGGCGACGCGCTCGCCGACGACGGTCCGCGCGGCGCGGTCGACGTCGGCGGGCCCGACGTCGTCGCCTACCCCGACCTGATGCGGGTGGTCGCGGGCGAGGCGGGGCTCTCCCGGCTCCGGGTCCCGCTCCCGGTCGCGCCGACCGGGCTGGTCGGGCTCGCGACCGCCCTCGCGACCACCGCGCCCTTCCACACCGTGACCGCGCTGATCGAGTCGCTGCACCACGACATGGTCTGCCGACCGGCGCACACCTGGCAGCCGCGCTCCGGCGGGCCGCTCCTCGGCGTCGAGGAGGCCGTGCGTCGTGCGCTCACCCCGATGTACGCCGGCCCCGAGGGCGCCCTGCCGTCCGACCCCGCCTGGGCTCGCGGCAACCCGCTGCTCGACGTGCTGCCGCTCCCCGCCGCCGGCCGCACGGCAGCGCGGCTCGCCCTGCACCGGGTGCGCTCGCTGCTCCCCGACGCCTGACCGCGGGGACGCCTGCCCCTGAGACGCCCCTTGAACGGTGACAGCGAGACTGTCACAGTGGTGGGGCGTGGTTCCTGGGGAGGGACCTCCGTCCCGGGAGGCAACCGGGGCTCGAACGAGATCGGGTGAACTCGGTGACCCCTGAGCCAGACTCTCCTGCTGCTTCCTCCGCCCCGGCTGGCCCGTACGCCCTCGACCGGCGTCGCTTCGTCGGCTACGTGCTCGGCGGGGCGACCCTCGTGGCCGCCGCCGACCTCGCCCTCGACCCCACCCCGGCGGGGGCTGAGATCCCGACGGTGCCGCAGGTCCCCGAGCTCTACGACCTCAACGACATGCTCACCGACGCGGCGCGCCCCACGGCCAACCTCATCACCGTCACCATCAACGAGGACGGCACGGCCAGCTTCGAGCTGCCGCGGATGGAGGTCGGGCAGGGCATCACCACCTCGACCGCGATGCTCATCGCCGAGGAGCTCGACCTGCCGGTCGAGAAGGTCGCCGTCACCCTCGCGCCGGCCCGGCCCGAGCTGCTCTTCAACCAGCTCACCGGCGGCTCCAACACCACGATCTCGACGTACACCCCGATCCGCGTCGCCGCCGCGGTCGCCCGCGCGGCCCTGCTCGAGGCGGCCGCGATCGTGCTCGGCGACACGATCGGCGGCCTCGTCGCCAAGGGCGGCGTCATCACGGCCCCGAGCGGCGCTTCGGTCACCTACGGCGAGCTGGCCGTCAGGGCGGCGGGCAGTGCCGGGAGCCGATCCGTCGAGGTCGAGCTCAAGGCCGAGTCCGACTTCGCGGTCGTCGGCACCCCGACCAACCGGGTCGACGCCCTCGCCGCGGTGACCGGTGCGAAGGACTTCACCACCGACCTCGACGTCCCCGACGCGCTGCCGACGATGGTGTGCCGCGCGCCCACGCTCAACGGCACGCCCGTGTCCGTACGCAACCAGGCGCAGGTGGAGGCGATGCCCGGCGTCACGCACGTCGCCCAGGTCAGCACGGGCGTGGCCGTGCGAGCCGCGACGTTCGGCCAGTGCATCGACGCCGTACGTGCCCTGGACGTGGTGTGGAAGGACGGCCCCGTCGCGGGGGAGAGCGACGAGACGATCCTGCGCAAGGTCCGCGCCGCCCAGCTGCCGATGCCGGCGCTGCCCAGCACCCCGCTGACGCAGACCGTCTCGGGCGACTTCACGTTCTGGTTCCGCAGCAACTCCGCGATGGACACCAACAGCGCCATCGCCGACGTCCGGCCCGACCGGGCGACGATCTGGTCCGGGCTGAAGTCGCCGATCGTCGCGCAGCAGCAGATCGCCCTGAAGCTCGGCATGCGTCCCGACCAGGTGACGGTCAACGTCGTCACCGCGGGCGGGTCCTTCGGTCGTCGGCTGTTCTTCGACGCGGCGCTCGAGGCCGCGGAGATCTCGCAGGCGATGGGCGCACCGGTCAGGCTGATGTGGCACCGGGCCGACGACGCGCGGGTGGGCCGCGGGCACCCGCTCGGCACCTGCCGGGTGCAGGCCACCGTGCTCGGCAACAACGTCCTGGCCTTCAACCAGTCGCTCACCTGCGTCGAGACCGACTTCCGCCACGGCCTCGGCGAGATCATCACCGCCGCAGCGGCCGACCTCCCCGCCGGCGTGGGCAACCTCGGCTTCGCCGAGACGATCTTCGCCCTCACCCAGGAGGTGCCCTACGACTTCGGCGCCGTGGTGCAGACCCTGGTGGAGACCGACGACCGCTTCAACACCGGCTCGATGCGCAACATCTACTCGCCCGACGTCCGCGTGGCGAGCGAGCTCGTCGTGGACCGGCTCGCCGCGAAGATGCGCATGGACCCCTACCAGTTCCGCCGGAAGTTCCAGCGCAACCCGCGGCTGCTCAAGGTCCTCGACACGGTCGCGCAGGCCGGCGAGTGGGGCAGGTCCATGCCCGCCGGCACGGCCCAGGGCATCGCGATCCACAAGGAGTACAAGGGGGTCTCGGCCTGCCTCGTGGAGATCGACACGCGGCCCGCGACGACCGGGCGCAGGATCCGCGACGCCGTCACCGGGCCACGCGTCACCCGCGTCACCTTCGCCATCGACGTCGGCCTCGCCATCAACCCGCGCGGGCTGGAGGCGCAGATGCAGGGCGGCATCAACGACGGCATCGCGCTGGCGCTGACCTCCAGCCTCCACCTGCGCGACGGGCACTTCCTCGAGGCCAGCTGGGACAACTACTTCTACACGCGTCAGTGGAACACCCCGCCCGACGTCCGGGTGATCGTGGTCCCGTCCGAGGAGACGGTCCCCGGCGGCGCCGGGGAGGCAGGCGTCGCTGCGTCGTTCGCCGCGGTCGCCTGCGCGTACGCCCGTGCCACCGGGACCATGCCGACCGAGTTCCCGATCAACCACCGGCAGCTGTCCTTCGAGCCCAAGCCCTTCGTCCCGCCCGTCCCGCAGTCGCCGACCAACGGCCTCGACCTCACCTCCTGAGGAGCACTCCATGCCTGAGCAGACCTTCATCGTCAACGGCGAGCGGGTGACCGTGGACGTCGAGGACGACGTACGCCTCCTGTGGGTGCTCCGCGACCTCCTCGGCATCACGGGCCCCAAGTACGGCTGCGGGATCAACGTGTGCAAGGCCTGCACGTCCCACATCAACGGCAAGGCCTTCAACCCGTGCGCGGTGCCGGTCGGCCGGATCGGCCCGGACGACGAGGTCACGACCATCGAGGGTCTGCCCGGCCAGGTCGACCCCGGCCAGCGTGGCGACCACGACCTGCACCCGATGCAGGAGGCCTGGCTCGACCGCGACGTGGCCCAGTGCGGCTACTGCCAGCCGGGGCAGATCATGGCGGCCGTCGCGCTCGTCAAGCGGGTCAAGGCGGAGGGCCGTACGGTCTCCGAGGCCGACCTCGACGCGATCCGCAACATCTGCCGCTGCGGCACCTACACCCGCATCCGGGAAGCGATCCGGGACGGGGCGTCGAGGATGTGATCGAGCGCCCGTAGACTGCGGCTCGTGCCCTACCAGACGAGCAGGCGGACGGGCGGCGACGGCCGTCTGACCTCGGCACTCGACCCCCACGACCAGGGCCCGCAGGACGCCTGCGGCGTCTTCGGCGTCTGGGCCCCCGGCGAGGACGTCGCCAAGCTGACCTACTTCGGCCTCTACGCGCTCCAGCACCGCGGGCAGGAGTCGGCCGGCATCGCGGTCAGCAACGGACGCCAGATCCTCGTCTACAAGGACATGGGCCTGGTCTCGCAGGTCTTCGACGAGTCGACGCTCGACTCGCTCAAGGGCCACCTCGCCATCGGCCACTCGCGCTACTCGACCACCGGCGCGTCCACCTGGCAGAACGCGCAGCCCACCTTCCGGCCGACCGGCGACGGCTCGATCGCGCTCGGCCACAACGGCAACCTCATCAACACCCACGAGCTGCGCGGCATGGTCGGCGAGCTGCCCGGCCCGGCCGGCGAGCTCGACATCAAGGGCGTCGAGGGCGCGACCAACGACACCAGCCTCGTCACCGCGCTCCTCGCGCACCACCCCGACAGCTCGCTCGAGCAGCGCGCGCTGGAGGTGCTGCCGCAGCTGCGAGGCGCCTTCTGCTTCGTCTGGATGAACGAGCACACCCTCTACGCCGCCCGTGACCCCCAGGGCATCCGCCCGCTCGTCCTCGGCCGCCTCGACCGCGGCTGGGTCGTGGCCAGCGAGGACGCCGCGCTCGCCACGATCGGCGCGAGCGTCGTGCGCGAGGTCGAGCCCGGCGAGATGATCGTCATCGACGAGAACGGCCTGCGCTCGCACACGTTCGCCGAGCCCGACCGCAAGGGCTGCGTCTTCGAGTACGTCTACCTCGCCCGTCCCGACGCCACCATCAGCGGACGCAACGTCCACGAGGCGCGCGTCGAGATGGGCCGTCGTCTCGCGCGCGAGTTCCCCGTCGAGGCCGACCTGGTGATGCCGGTGCCGGAGTCCGGCACTCCCGCGGCGTCCGGCTACGCCGCCGAGTCCGGCATCCCGTTCGGGCAGGGCTTCGTCAAGAACGCCTACGTCGGCCGTACGTTCATCCAGCCGAGTCAGACCCTGCGGCAGCTCGGCATCCGGCTCAAGCTCAACGCGCTCGAGCACATGATCCGCGGCAAGCGGATCGTCGTGGTCGACGACTCGATCGTGCGCGGCAACACCCAGCGCGCCCAGGTCCGGATGCTCCGCGAGGCCGGCGCGCTCGAGGTCCACGTACGCATCTCCAGCCCGCCGGTGAAGTGGCCGTGCTTCTACGGCATCGACTTCGCCACCCGCGCCGAGCTCATCGCCAACGGCCTCGACGTCGACGAGATCGCCTCCAGCGTCGGCGCCGACAGCCTCGGCTACATCTCGCTCGAGGGCATGGTCGAGGCGACCGGGCAGCCCGCCGAGCGCCTGTGCCAGGCCTGCTTCACCGGGGAGTACCCCGTCGAGCTGCCCGACGAGAGCCTGCTCGGCAAGCACCTGCTCGAGGCGACGCTCCAGTCGCCGACGATGGGCCGGGCCCTGCCGGTCCTCAACAACCCCTGACCCGCGCACGCACGCCGAGGAGCTCCGTGACCGACCACAGTGCCCGCACCGAGGGGGCCTACGCAGCCGCCGGGGTCTCCATCGAGGCGGCCGACCGTGCCATCGACCTGATGAAGGGCTGGGTCGAGAAGGCCCGGCGCCCCGAGATGATCGGCGGACTGGGCGGCTTCGCCGGCCTGTTCGACGCCTCGGCCCTCACCCGCTACGAGCGTCCGCTGCTCGCGACCTCGACCGACGGCGTCGGCACCAAGGTCGCGATCGCGCAGCTGATGGACGTCCACGACACCATCGGCTTCGACCTGGTCGGCATGGTCGTCGACGACCTCGTCGTGTGCGGCGCCGAGCCGCTGTTCATGACCGACTACATCGCGTGCGGCCGGGTCGTGCCCGAGCGCATCGCCGCCATCGTCAAGGGCATCGCCGAGGCGTGCGTCGTCGCGGGCTGCGCCCTCATCGGCGGCGAGACCGCCGAGCACCCCGGGCTGCTCGACCCCGACGACTACGACGTCGCCGGCGCCACCACCGGCGTGGTCGAGGCCAGCAAGCTGCTCGGCCCCGGACGCGTACGCCCCGGTGACGTCGTGATCGCGATGGAGGCGAGCGGCCTGCACTCCAACGGCTACTCCTTGGTGCGCCACGTCCTGCTCGGCTCCTCTGACGCAGGGGGCGCCGGCTGGACCGTCGACCGGCAGGTCGACGACTTCGGTCGGACCCTCGGCGAGGAGCTGCTCGAGCCGACCCGGATCTACGCGAAGGCCTGCCTCGACCTCGCCGACCGCACCGAGACGCACGCGATGTCGCACGTCACCGGCGGCGGGCTCGCCGCCAACCTCGAGCGGGTGCTCCCGGAGGAGCTGTCCGTACGCATCGACCGCTCGACGTGGACGCCGCAGCCGGTCTTCGACGTCGTGCGCCGCGTGGGAGGGGTGAGCCAGCCCGACCTCGAGGCGACCCTCAACTGCGGCGTCGGGATGGTGTCCCTGACCGCTCCGGAGTCCGTCGACACCGCCATCTCGGTGCTCGCCGGCCACGGCATCCGGGCGTGGGTCGCCGGCGAGGTCCGGGCCGACGCCGAGCACGGCGGGCGGGTCCTGCTGGAGGGTCAGCACCCCGGCTGGTGAGGGGATTCGCCACTTCGACCGCGAAATGCCGGGTCTTGGTGTGCGGGAACAGCCACCGCTCAGGTAGCGTTGTCCCCACGATATGTAACCGATCAGACCGGGCGCGTCGGGCGGCTCTCCGACAGCCCCGGCCAAGTGTGCGAGGGGGTCGACCCTATGGGGCGCGGCCGAGCGAAGGCGAAGCAGACGAAGGTTGCCCGCGACCTGAAGTACCGTACTCACGAGACGGACTTCGGCGCGCTGGCGAAGGAGCTGCACGGAGAGGACTCTCACTCCACGAGTGAGGTCGATCCCAGCGAGGACGAGTGGTCGGACTATGCCGACCCCCGTCGTCGGGCAGACTGACTGATCGCACCCGATCACCCCGCCCGGGCGACCGGGTGGTGATGCGTACAGGCGCGCCCTGACACGGCGCCGAGCGGGCACCGCGTGCCCGTCCTGCGACGTGAGCGGGCACGTCGTGCCCGTCCGCACCGCTTGACGGGCACGAAGCGCCCGCTCGGCGGTCGGGACGGGCACGACGTGCCCGGTCGGTCAGCGCAGGTGGATGCCGCGCAGGCGGCCGACCTCGCGCATCCGGCGCTCCGCGAGGCGGTCGGCCGCGTCGGCGGTGGTGACGCCGTCGGCGGTCGCGAGCTCGAACACCCGGCGGGTGGTCTCGAAGATCCCCGACGCGCGCTGCTGGGCGCGCTCGAAGGAGAAGCCCTCGAGCTCGTCGGCGACCTGGATGACGCCGCCGGAGTTCACGCAGTAGTCGGGGGCGTACAGGATGCCGCGCTCGTCGACCTGCTTCTCGATGCCCGCGTGGGCGAGCTGGTTGTTGGCCGCGCCGCAGATGATCGACGCGCGCAGCACCTCGAGCACCTCGTCGTTGATGGCGCCACCCATGGCGCACGGGGCGTAGACGTCGATCTCGCTCGCGACCAGCTCGTCGGTGGACGCGACGGCGGTGACCTGGGGGTACTCGGCGCGGATCGCCTCGACCGACGGGGCGTGCACGTCGGTGACCACCACGGACGCACCGTCCTCGATCAGGTGGCGGACGAGGTGGCGACCCACCTTGCCGACGCCGGCGACGCCGACGGTGCGGCCGGCGAGGGTGGGCTCGCCCCAGACCTGCTCGGCCGCGGCGCGCATGCCCTGGAAGGTGCCGTACGCCGTCAGGACCGAGCTGTCCCCGGCGCCGCCGTGGGCGACGGTGCGGCCGGTGACGAAGCCGCACTCGCGGGCGATGTGGTCCATGTCGACGCTGAACGTGCCGACGTCGCAGGCGGTGTAGTAGCGGCCGTCGAGCGACTGGACGAAGCGGCCGTAGGCGCGCAGGAGGGCCTCGGTCTTCAGCTCGGCCGGGTCGCCGATGATGACGGCCTTGCCGCCGCCGAGGTCGAGGCCGGCGAGGGCGTTCTTGTAGGACATCCCGCGCGAGAGGTTGAGGACGTCGACGATCGCCTCGTCGGTGCTGGCGTAGGGGTAGAACCGCGTGCCACCGAGGGCCGGGCCCAGGGCCGTGGAGTGGATGGCGATGATGGCCCTCAGGCCGGTCGCGCGGTCGTTGCAGAAGACGACCTGCTCGTGCTCGCTGCCGAGGTCGAAGACGTCGACGCCGGAACTGGGTACTCCAGACATGCCGTGGATCCTTTTCTGGTGGGTGCGGCCGCGGGGTGTGCGGTCCCTGTCAGCGCGGTCGAGGGGTGGTGACCGCCGTCACCCTCAGGGTAGTCCCGCGAGGTCAGCCGGACCGCATCACCACGAGGTCCCCGTGCGTGCCGTAGCCCAGCAGGTCCCCGCCCGCCCGCCGGCCGTCGAAGGTGACCATCAGCCAGCCCCCGTCCAGCCGGGCGAGGCTCGGCCACGGCAGGTTCGAGGGGTAGGGCGCGTCGAGCGTGCCGAGGTCGGTCATCGCGAGGTCGAACACCGGGAACCGGGCCCGCTGCCCGCGCCGGGAGTCGCGGCCGTCGCTCGCCAGCACGAGCAGGCGGCCGTCGACCTCCACGAGGGTCGTGCCCTCGGTCGAGCGGCGGTCGGTCGCCGCGCCGATCAGCCGGAGGTGGTCGAGGTCCGTCCCGCCGGCGAGGGCCGGGTGGAAGTCGAAGAAGCGGCGGGCGCTGACGAACCCGACAAGCCAGCGTCCGTCCCGCTGCACGAGGTGGGGGTCCCACGTCGCGATGGAGCCGAGGCCGTCGGTGGGCAGCGGGAGCTCGCGGGTGTCGAGGACGTGGGTGCCGCGCAGCAGGTCGGCGGTGGTCGCTTCCTCGGCGAGGGTCACCCGCAGCCCCGACGGCGCCCGCCGTCCGGCGCGGGAGGCGGGCTTCTCGAAGTCGCCCCACGTGCTCGTCGCGACGAGCCAGCCGTCGTCGGTCCGGACCAGGTGGGTGGCGTGGTCGCCGAAGACACCGGGCCGGTCCGATCGCCGGAAGAAGAGGTCGCCGGTGTGCTCGACGTCCGGTCCGGCCGGGTCGAGGCGCCACACGCTCGTGTGCGCGGTGTCGAAGAACCCCGGCCCGGCAGAGGTGGCGGTCAGCCAGAGTGCACCGTCGTGGCGCAGCGGGGTCCCGTCCGCGGTGGTCACGAACCGTACGTCCCGCAGCCCGAGCTGGCCGAAGCCGCCGGCGACACCGCCCCATGGCGACAGCTCGACGCGGAGGCCGGCCAGCACCGCCTCGTCCCGGCTGTCGACGACGTCGCGCAGGTCGTGCCGGGCGCGGGCCACCCAGCGCCCGGCCTCCCGGCTCCACGCGGTCACGTGGGTGCCGGTGAGGCTGAGGCCGAGCGCGGTCGCGTCGACGGACCGGTGGAAGCGCCGGCTCCGCAGCTCCCGCGTGCTGCCTGCGCGGTCCAGGGTCAGCGACACGGAACCGTCGGTCAGCGTCGCCCCGACGCGGTGGTCGGCGAGATGGAGCGCGAGCCACGCCCGGTCGCCGGCGTCGGTGGTCGCGGCGACGTACGGTGCCGCGGCGGGCAGCGCGACGACCCCACCGGTGTCCTCCTCGACGAGGACCGAGCCGGGCGCGACGAGGTCGACCGGACGCAGCCGGCGGACGACCTCGAGGCGGGGGAGCACCGCACCATCCTCCCGGTCGCTGCGTGGCCGACCCGCGGCGGACCAGCAGAAGGGCCCCGATCGGGACGTGATCGGGGCCCTTCTGTGCTTGTGGGCAGGGGCGGGGTCGAACCGCCGACCTATCACTTTTCAGGCGATCGCTCGTACCAACTGAGCTACCTGCCCAAGCGGGGTCGAGGATACATGAGCCCGACCGCGGGCGTGGAATCGGCTCGGAGGAGGAATCGGGTCAGGACGGGTCCCGCACCGGCAGCTCGACCCAGAACGACGAACCGACCCCCGGCGTGGACTCGCCGCGGACCGCGCCGCCGTCGCGCTCGGCGATGGTGCGAGCCATGGACAGCCCGAGCCCGCTGCCGGGTACCTCGGGCCCGGCGTAGCGGACGAACGGCTCGAAGGCGTGCTCGAGCTGCTCCGACGTGAGGCCGGGCCCGTTGTCCCGGACGATGATCCGCACCATCTCCTGGCCGCTCTCGCCGCGCAGGCGCTGCGTCGACAGGTCGACGGTGCCGCCGTGCGGGTGGTGGTGGGCGATGGCGTTGCCGAGCAGGCTCGTCAGCACCTGGCGCACGCCCGAGGGGTGCGCGCGGACCGTGGCCGTGGGATCGACGTCGATGTACATCTCCACGGCCGCGGTCTGGGCAGGGCTCCTGTGCCAGTGCGCGACGTCGGCGACGGCGTCGGCGACCAGCACGTCCTGCCTCTCGTCGTCGCTGGAGAGCGTGCGCCCGGCGCCGAGGAGGCTGTCCACCACGTCGAGCACCCGCTCGCAGGCCCGCATCATGACGGGGCCGTCCCGCAGGACGCCGGCCGAGACCGGGTCGTCGGGGGTCTGACCGGCCTCGTCGAGGAGCACCTCGGTGTAGCCCAGGATGGCCGACAGCGGGGTACGCAGCTCGTGTCCGACGGAGCCGAAGAAGTGCTGGTAGGCCGTCTGCGCCTCGGTGCCGGCCTCGATCGCCTCGGCGAGCGAGCGACGCGACTGCCCGAGTGCGAGCCGGGAGATGATCGCGGCGTTGAGGAGCTTGAAGTCCTGCACGACGATGTCGGGCCAGGGGCCCGTCCGGCTGCTGATCGCCGAGAGGCTGCCGTACATGTCGCCGCGGGAGACGTAGGACGATGCGACGAGGCTGCGGATGTCGAAGCGGGCCAGCTCTGCCCGGTCCTGCGCCGCCTCCTCCGGCAGCTCCGCGCTGTCCATGATGACGACGATCTCGCCCGAGCGCGCCAGCCGGGACAGCCACGGCATGGTGAGCGCCGCCTCCGGCCCCGCGGCGGGGGGCGGAAGGAGGCTCGAGGTCCACTGGGGTCCCGTCCACTCCCGGATCCAGGCACGGGCACCCAGTGCCTTCCAGCCACGCGTGTCCTGGGGCTGGAACCGGGTGAGGGCCGAGAGGACGACGTCGACACGATCATGGGTGAGCAGGTGGCGCGCGGCGAGGTCGACCGCCTCGTCGACCCCGATGTCGCCGGCCAGGATGGTGACCGCCAGCCCGACCGCCTCGGGCGACGCCGCGCCGGTCGCCGAGGCGTCCTGCAGGGCTGGGTGGGCGGTCACGGCGACGTCTCCGATCTTGCGGTGGCGGTGAACCGGCACGGCACGGGGGATATGCCCCGACTCTGGTCGATGCGCACGTCCTCGCTCAACGCCATTTCGTGGTCCACCCCCCAGGACGCGAGCCGCACCAGCACGGCCAGCCCGAGCGTACGCCCCGGGCACGCGTGCGGTCCGGCACCGAACGGCAGCCACGCGCCCGGACGCCGGGTCGAGTCCTGCCAGCGATCGGGATCGAAGTCGGGCAGGCTCCCGGGTGAACCCGGCACCAGCGCCTCCAGGCGCCCCAGCAGCAGCGGGCTGACGAACACCACGCGACCCTCGGGGACGGTCGTGCCGCCGAGGTCCACCTCCCGCGTCGTCACGCGTGCCGTGAGCCACGTCGGCGGAGTCAGGCGGAGGGTCTCCCACACGGCGTGCACGGGCTCCACCGGCCGCTCCGGGTGCTGGGCGAGCCACGCCAGCAGGAAGGAGCCGGCCGCGATCGGGACCTGGATGCCGGCCGCCAGCATCGTGGCGAGCTGCTGCGCCGTCCGTCCCTCACCGGGTAGCGACGTCAGCGCCTCGTCGAGGACGTCCTCCAGCGCCACGCGGGTGCGCTCCTCCGCGCGGCGGATCCGGCTCCA